>Ga0114920_10001706_pt1 | contig 10224 bp, 10 predicted proteins | sample ChitaG_FD_88683 | JGI IMG/M metagenome (GOLD analysis project Ga0114920, IMG submission 88683) | Deep subsurface microbial communities from South Pacific Ocean to uncover new lineages of life (NeLLi) - Chile_00310 metaG | ecosystem: Environmental > Aquatic > Marine > Oceanic > Sediment ...
CTATCGCCTTGTCTCTGGGACAGATAGTACTGGCAGCGAAAGCGGGCGCAACCTACATAAGCATCTTTGCTGGGAGAGTGACTGATGAGGGTGGGAATGCCTCCGAGGTAATCAAGAACTCTGTTGAGTGGCTTGAGCGCTGGAAATACAAGAGCAAGATAATTGTGGGCAGCATAAGGTCAGTGGGCGATGTCTTGAGTGCCGCCATAGCCGGGGCGCATATTATTACCATCCCACCCCAGTTCCTCGGCAAAATGGTAGACCATAAATACACCAGAGACACAGTAAGACAGTTCGTTGACGACGCCAAAAGAGCCCTGGAGATGATGGAGAAGATAAGAGGCAGTTGAGATGAAAAGGTGTCTCATTACCGGCTGTGAAGGCTTTATCGGCTCTCATCTCGCTGACCTCCTGGTAGAAAAGAGGCTTCCCATATATGGGATGGTCTACGCCGATACCAAGAACCTGAACCATCTCAAAGATAAAGTGACTATTTTCCACTGCGACATGAAGGACAGGGACAGGGTTGAAGGCATCATAGACGAGGTAAAGCCGGATATAGTATTTCATCTCGCTGCCCAGAGCTATGTCACCGTATCCTGGGAAGACCCTGAGGAAACTTTAAAGACCAATATCCTGGGAAGCTTCTATCTCCTGGAAAGCCTGAGGAAAGCCAGAACGAATCCGGTTATTGAGATAGTAGGCTCAAGCTCGGTGTATGGCCCACGGCAGGAAAACGAACTCCCCTTAGGTGAGGTGACGGACTTCAGACCCACTAGCATGTATGCTGTGAGCAAGGTCGGGGAGGAGATGCTTGGCTATTTCTACTGGGAGGTCTTCGGTATGAAGGTGATAAGAGTCCGCCCGTTTAACATGACCGGCCCAAGAAAGACCTACGATGCCTGCTCCGACTTTTCCAAAGGCGTCGTGGAAATAGAAAAGGGGTTAAGGGACGAGCTTGAGGTGGGGAACTTGCAGACGGTGCGGGATTTCACCGATGGCAGAGACGCGGTAAAAGCCCTCTGGCTCGTTGTAGAAAAGGGCAAGCCAGGAGAGTTTTACAACCTCTGCTCAGGGAGAGGCTGGAGGATGAAAGAGATTCTGGATACGCTCATCTCCCTTTCTGGGAGAGACATAAAATACCGGGTTGTGCCGGAAAGGATGCGACCCTACGACGACCCGATTTATATCGGCGATGCTTCCAAGCTCTGTGCTCTGGGCTGGAAGCCCGAGATACCGATGGCAAAGACCCTCGCCGACATGCTCCATTACTGGAGGGAAAATCTCTGAAATGAACTCCAAAACTATAGTTGAGACTAACGATTGGAATATACTGTAAACAAAAGCAGGAATGAAAAACTTGGAACATAGAACCTGGAATTCAGAACTCAAAATAACCGCGGTCATCTGCACTCTAAACGAGGCGGGAAGCCTCCCCCACGTCCTACCTAAAATACCGAATTTTGTCGATGAGATTATTCTGGTTGATGGTCATTCCACAGATGGGACGGTTGAAGTTGCCAAGCGGCTCCACCCTGATGTAAAAGTCCTCTACCAGCCCACTAAAGGGAAAGATAACGCCTTAATATATGGCGTAGAAGCAGCTACCGGAGATATAGTCGTGACTTTAGATGCCGATGGCTCCACCGACCCTGAAGAGATGTCAAAATTCATTCAGCCCCTCCTAGAAGGCTATGACTTTGCCAAAGGCTCGCGATTTAGAAAGGGCAAGCCTTCAAGGATGTCTTGGCTTCACTTCCTAGGGAATTGGATTTTAACCATAGAGGCTGACCTTCTTTTTGGAGCAAGGTATACTGACTTATGCTCAGGTTACAATGCCTTCTGGAGAAAGGCCTGGAAGAGGATAGAGCACCACGGGGGTTTTGTTTATGAGCCGGTGATTACGCTGAGGGCAAGGAAAGAAAAGCTAAAAGTGATTGAGATTCCTAACCAAGATAGAGGGAGAGTGAGTGGAAGGAGTAAATTGCCAACTTGGGGGCAGGGCTGGGGGGCTTTTCTGGCTATTTTAAAGGAGAGGTTTGGGTGAACAAGGAACCGCTTATCTCCATCATTATCCCTTGCTATAGCGATGACAGGCTCAACGATATTGAGGAGCTTGTGAATAGCCTTGAGGAACAAATATATAAGAATATCGAAACCATTTTTGTGGTAGAGCACTCCGTCAAGCTTCATGATTGGCTTCGAGGATGTGCTAATTCAAAGCCAAGCCTCAACATGAAGGTTATATTTAATCAAGGTGAACCCGGGGCTTCGGCATCAAGAAACCTGGGTATAAAGAAAGCAAGTGGGAATATCATCGCTTTTATTGATGATGATGTCGTCCTTTTCCCCGACTGGGCTCAACAAATGGTAAATACATATCTTCAAGATGATTCCGTCATCGGCGTCGCCGGCTCAGTTGAGCCCCTTTGGGAAGACGAATCTATGGGCTGGTTCCCAAAAGAACTGTACTGGATATTGGGCTGCACCGCCTGGTCAGGATGGAGCCAGAGGCAGGAGGTAAGAAGCGGAGCCGGGGCAAATATGTCCTTTAAACGGGAAGGGTTGGAGGTAGTAGGTGGCTTCCTCGCCTCTCTCGGTCCACAGCGGGAAAAGCAGAAGGCACGGACGGAAGGCATTGCTGAAGACGCTGAGTTATCGATAAGGATACGGGAGAAAACAGGCAGGCCCATTATTTATAATACGACGGTTAAGGCAATCCACAAAGTGCACAAGTATAAGCTGAGCTTAAGGTGGGTGACTGAGCGGTCATATGGGGTAGGTCGCTCTAGACGGATTATGAAACAGCTTTACGGACAGGAGGATAAGAGCTTACTCAACCCAGAACACAACCTCCTGAAGCGTATTTTTGCCCATTTATTACCTAATATCCTGAGAGGTTTCCTTGCCAGTCCTCTCATTGCCTGGCGCAAATTGTGGGTTACAGTTGTCTCTTTGCTTTTTGTTGCCATTGGTTATTACCTTCCCCCCTTCTTTAACCCTTTCCAACACCTAGGAGTTCCCAGTTGGAAACATTATGGAGTGGAACAAAAATGAATGAGAAAACCAAAGTTTGCGTCCTTGGTCTGTGGCATCTGGGCTTGGTCTATTCTGCCTGCCTTGCCGATTTGGGCTACCTTGTAGTTGGCTGGGATAAAGATGCCAAAAGAGTAAAGGAATTAAATAGAGGCGTTTCACCTCTGTTTGAGCCGGGTTTAGAGGAGCTCATTACCAGAAACATCTCCCTGGGAAGACTGACCTATACTACCGATTTAGAATATGCCTTGAGAAGAATCCCTAACGTCCTTTTAACCTTTGACACCCCTATTGATGCCAAAGATGAGGTAAATCTCGCTCCCATTTTTGAAACCGCCTCAGAACTTGCAAGATATATGCAACAGGATTCCTTACTTATAGTGAGTAGCCAAGTTCCAATAGGAACCTGTGAACAGATAAAGTCTATGATTGGCGAGCAAAACCCAGCTTTAAAATTTGACATTGCCTACTGTCCCGAAAACCTCAGGCTGGGGCAAGCGATACAATATTTTAAACATCCTGATAGGCTCGTCATTGGTGCCGACGACCCTGATACTTTAAAACGGGTGGAGGAATTCTGGGCTGTCATAGATGCTCCCAAGATTGGGACGGACTTGCGCACTGCCGAGATGACCAAGCACGCCCTTAATTTCTTTTTGCGGATGTGCATTAGCTTCATTAACGAAATAGCTAACCTCTGTGATGAACTGGGGGCTGATGCGCTAAAGGTAGCTAGCGCCTTACGCCTTGAGAAGAGGGTAGGCAGCAAAGCGCCTTTACAGCCGGGGTTGGGCTTTGCCGGTGGCACTTTAGCCCGGGATCTCAAGATTCTCCAGAACCTGGGGGATAAACTTGGCTGCGAAACCCGCTTGGTTGACGCTACGCTGAAAGTGAACGAGAGGCAAACCAAAATGGTGGTGAAAAAGCTGGAGAAGATTTATGGCACATTAAAGGACTTAACCATAGGCGTCTTAGGCCTTACTTATAAGCCAGACACAAGCACCTTGCGGGGCTCGGTAGCCTTGGAGATTATTCAAGAATTGATTGACAAAGGGGCGGTAGTCAAAGCTTATGACCCCAAGGCTCACCCTGGGGAGATTCAACAGCATCCCGAATTTCAGTTCTGCTCCCACCCTTATGAAGTGGCTCAGGGGAGTGATGCTCTCCTTGTTATAACAGATTGGCCTCAATTTAAAGAACTGGATTTTGACGCCATTAAATCCAAAATGAGAAAACCGGTATTGCTTGATGCCAGAAATATGCTGGACGGAGACAAGCTTGCCGAGCAAGGATTCCTCTATTTAGGAATGGGCAGGAAAGGGTATGGGACTATTAAAGGATAAGGTTTCTATTATAACTGGCGGCAGTATGGGGATAGGCAAAGCCATCGCTTTAGCTTTTGCCAAGGAAGACTCCCATTTGGTGCTCGTCGCCAGAAATATCAAGCCACTGAAGAAAGCAAGAGAAGAGCTAAAAGGCTTTTCCTCAGAAGTTGAGATATTCCCAGCTGATGCCTCGAAGGAAGACGAGGTTAAAAACATGGTGAATTTCACTCTAGAACGGTTTCAAAGCGTAGACATCTTGGTAAACTGCGCCGGAATCTACGGTCCCATCGGGCTGGCAGCAGAGGTGGATAGCCAAAAATGGCTTGAGGTTATTTATGTGAATCTCTTCGGTACATTCTTATGCATGAAAGCTGTTCTTCCCGTAATGATGAAGAAAAGAAAAGGGAAAATCATAAACTTTTCCGGAGGGGGTGCTGCTTCCTTCCTTCACAGATTTAGTGGTTATGCTGTCTCTAAAGCCGCCGTGGTGAGATTGACCGAAACCATTGCTCAGGAGGTCAAGGAATACAATATTGATATTAATGCCATTGCCCCGGGTGCGGTAAATACCAGGCTCTTAGACCAGGTCCTGGAAGCAGGAGAGCGTGCCGGCAAGGACTTTTTGTCCCAAGCGATAAAGCAAAAGGAGCAGGGTGGTGTGCCTCCAGAAAAAGTGGCTGAACTAGCTGTCTTTCTGGCTTCTTCCCAGAGCGATGGGCTAACCGGCAGGCTTATAAGCCTTCTGTGGGACAATTGGCGGGATATACCCTATCACTTAGAACAAATAATGAATTCAGATATTTATACACTGCGAAGAATCGTTCCTAAAGACCGGGGATATAATTGGTAGGTTACTTTAGGAGAATACTATGAGAGTAGGCATTGTAGGTGCTGGTTTGCAGGGCAAACGCCGGGCTCGGGCGCTTAAAGAGCTGGATGACAACCAGCTTATAATAGTAGCCGATATCAACCAAGATGCCGCAATGCACCTGGCTAAGGATATGGACTGTCAGGCTACTACACGCTGGGAAGAAGTGGTGGACTGTAAAGAAGTAGATATGGTGCTTGTATGCACACCCCCACATCTCCATTCTGTGATAAGCATTGCCAGTATGCGGAACGGTAAACATGTTTTATGTGAAAAACCCATGGGAAGAAACCCCGAGGAGGCGGAACAGATACTGAATGTAGCTCGCCAGACTGGAATGAAGCTAAAGTGCGGGCTTAATCTGCGTCATCACCCCGGTATCCGTCAGGCATGGCAATGGTTTAATGAAGGACTCATCGGTGAGATACATTTTATCCGCTGTCATTACGGGATTGGCGGCAGACCCAACTATCACCAAGAGTGGAGGGCCAAAGTTGAGATAAGTGGTGGTGGTGAGGTTATGGACCAAGGCATCCATACCCTAGACCTCTGCCGGTGGTTCCTGGGTGATTTCTCACAGGTCTTCGGCATGCTGTCCACTCACTTCTGGGACATTGCTCCCCTGGAGGACAACGCCTTTATCCTCCTCCGCAGCAAGAAGGAGCAAATAGCCTCCATTAATGTAAGCTGGACTCAGTGGAAACCCTCGTTCTCCTTCGATATTTTGGGGCACGATGGCTACATACTCATTGAAGGCCTGGGCGGGGTATATGGAGTAGAGAGGGTAAGAAAGGGCAAGAGGGCTTTTCTTGAGCCTTTCCAAGAGGAGGTTGTGGAATTCCCCGGGGAAGACTTGTCCTGGAAGGAAGAACTCCAGGAGTTCATTAGTGCTATAAAGGAAAACCGAGAACCAATAGGAAATGGTGTTGACGCACTGGAAGCCTTAAAATTAGCTCACTTTGTTTACCAGTCAGCCCAGAAGAAAGAAGTGGTGAAAATTTAACTTCAGGTTTTTGATATGTCAAAGTGTAATTTTACTGTAGCTGAGATTAAGTCCAAATACAATGAGAAGATAGCCAGGGATAGGAGAGAAGCAATAGACCTTGAGAATCGTAATCTTTGGGGGCATTATGTTCTGAGGACGCTTTCTTATCATCCCAGTTGGCTATTTCTGAAGTTAGGGATTTCAGCCAACGGAGTAACTCTGATTGCTTTTATAATCGGTCTTATAGGTTGTGTGCTCTTAGCTCTTGGCAATTATGTAGGAATTATTATCGGTGCTTTATTGCTGAATATCTGGGCTTTGCTTGATTATGTAGATGGTCACGTTGCCAGATGCAGTGGCTCCAGCAGTGGTTATGGACGGTTTGTGGACTCGGTTAATGACCACGTCATATGCTGCTTGCTTTTTATATGCGCCAGCATATGCGCTTTCCTCAGCTTTGATATCCACCCTGACCCTCTATCTTATTTCATTGCAAAGGGTAACCTTGATAAAAGTATATTCCTGGTTCTGGGCGGATGGGCTTCCGTGTTTTATCTTCTTTTACACATCATTAGCTATAATTCGGAAAGGATGCTAGCTGGCAGTGTCCTTCCCGTTATAGCTGACCTAAAGATAAAGGGCTTTTCCTCCAATCTCCTAAATAAAGTGGGATTTACTTTAAATACGGCTACTGGCATTGTTACCCCGGTATTACTGCTGGCGGCGATTTTCAAATTGCTGGGTATTTTTGTAGCCTTATGGGCATTGATGAATACTGTCGCCTTTGCCTTTTTACTTCTCCACATACTCAGGAAGGGGAGAGCTATTGAGGTAGAAAGGTCTCAGCAAGGAGAATGAAGGATTTCTATGAAACGGAGTTTCTTTTTTAAGGAAGGCTTAAAGCAATGGTATCTCGTACCTACCGTTACTCTAGCAAAGTATATAAATAGATTTTTCTCTCTTATTCCTTTCCATCCCGCGGCAGGGAATATTATGTTACGCATAATTGTAACAGCAGATGCTTAATGTGTTCTTTTTGGAAAAACAAATCCACAGGGGAATTGACTACTGCTGAGATGTATGATGTTTTAAGCCAATTAAGGGAAGTAGGAGTTCGTCGTATCGCATTTGCCGGTGGAGAACCCCTTCTTAGGGATGATTTGTCCTTGCTAATAAGAAAAGCTCGTGATTTAAAGTTTGAAAAGATATTGATTATGACTAATGGGCTCCTATGGAATGAGCGCAAAGCACGAGGGTTCCTTGAAAATGGACTTAATAGAGTTTCACTCTCAATCGATGGCGTGGGAGATGCCAATGATATGCAAAGAGGAATAAAAGGTTCCTATAAGAAAAGCATGGAAACTTTAAGCTTACTTACTAATTTAAGAAACAAAGAATTTGGTAATCTAGATATAGAAGTCGCTACAACATTAACTCAAATAACACTAGATTCAATACCTGAACTACTCAAAATATGCAAGGAATTTAAAGTAAGTTGCATTATTCAAATCTTAGAAATGACTTCTTTCTGGTCTAGAAGTCTCAATCTTTCTAATATAACAATAAAAAATAAAGAGATTATTGATACAATGATAGATAGATTTCACTACATGAAAAAAGGGGGATACCCAATCTCCATAATATTTAGTCATCTTGCGTTAGAGTATACAAGGCATTACCTTAAAGGAGACGGTTTACCTCGCTTTTTCCCTCACGTCCCTTGTACTGCTGGGCTTACCGCTGTCTATGTCAATGCTCACGGAAAGGTGTATCCTGGATGTTGGGCAATGCCCCCTATTGGAGATTTAAGAGAGAAAAGGTTAAAGGAAATAATCTACTCACCGGAATATAAGGCAACTTTAAAACAGATATTCTTAAAACAATGCCCCGGATGCCCTAATGGTTATATCTGGAGTGAATGGTATTATGTGCCAGCGGTGTTTAGAGAAGGACTTTACCGCCTTCAACTTACCAAGTAAGGGGGACATTCTTAAAATCCATGCTGACCAAAATCTTCCTTTTCATTCGCAAACTTCATTCTCGTTATGGTGCGCAGTTATCTCTAGTAGAGAAGGGCAACTATCTCTTTCGGCTTTATGAGGCTTCGTGGAGGCACTCATCAAATGGGCGGTACCTAGATATTGGGTCAGGGTCCCGAATAACTACAGAGGTTTTCTCAAGTAAATTCGCCCAGGCATGTGCCTTGGACTTGAGCCTGCCACAGCCCGAGAGTTTCAATTTCGCGGAAGCGAAGTTCCACTTCATTTTCGGCAGTGCCGAGACTTTGCCTTTTAGGCATGAGATGTTCGATGTTGTGTCTATGTTTTCCTTGATTGAACATGTGCAGAATCAGCAGCTGGCGCTCTCTGAAGCCCTGCGGGTGGTCAGACGCGGGGGATGCCTGCTCATTGAAATACCAAACAGATACTTCCCCATTGATACTCACTCAGCATTCTTAAATCCACTGATGCTCCCGCCTTCCCTGAGGTCAAGGCTGCTTGGTATAATGGGATACACGGACATACCTTCAAAGGGCAAGCTGAAGTCTATGCTTTTGAGTAGCGAAGCCGGGCTTGAAATCGAGAGCAAGAGCGTTATCTGGCCCTACAGGGTCCCCCCCTTAAAATTTAGGCCATTATATTTTCTGATACGCATGACTGGCATCTTAAGGGCGTTGCCCTTGGGCTATTTCTTTATCTGCCACAAGCCATTACCGGGTGAGATAAGATGGCGCGGCAAAGGTGGTGTTGACGGATGAGAGTGCTCCTTATTAATCCGTTGCTGTTGCCAAGAACTCAAAACTTCCCTCTGGGGCTTGGCTATATTGCGCGGTCACTATTAGATGAGGGTCATCAGGTCAGCGTATTGGATATAAATGCTTATCAGTGGAATAAGGAGGAGGTGAGGGGGAGGATTTCCTCTTCCAATTTCGATGTGGTCGGTATCACGGCAATTATCACCCAATATTCCTATGTGAAATGGCTAACCCAGGTGGTTAGGGAGCTTAACCCATCAGCGAGGATTATCCTCGGCGGTGCCCTCCCCACAACGGTTCCGAGACTGATGCTGGAGACAACCGATGCCGACACTGTGGCGATTGGTGAGGGGGAGGTCACCGTAAAGGAGCTTATCAGCGCAATAGAAAATCATGGCAACCTGAGCCAGGTTAGAGGGATTCAATATAAAGAAGACGGCAAAATCTGTCAAACGGAGCCTCGAGAACTTATAGCAAACCTGGATACTATATCCTTCCCTGCCTGGCATCTATTTCCCATGGAGAACTATATAGCCTGCCTTATGCTCAGGCACTTTGATATCTCCGCCAGGGCTACTGTTGTCATGACCAGCAGAGGGTGCCCTTATGGCTGCGTATACTGCAATACAAGGCAGGTCTTTGGTCGAAGATTCAGAGCCAGGTCAGTGGACAATATTATGGAAGAGGTCAAATTCCTGATGCAGGAATATAAGATAAATGCCGTCCAGTTTAATGATGACATATTTACCCTGGATAAGAAAAGAGTGAATGAAATTTGTGACCGGCTCAACGCCGAGGGTCTGGATATCCCCTGGTATGCCGAAACCAGGGTCAACCTGGTTGATGAGAAGCTTTTGCGGAGGATGAGGGAGGCAGGTTGCCGGGTGGTGGGCTATGGGATAGAATCGGGCAGCCAGAAAATCCTGGATGCCCTCAATAAGCAAACCACCGTTGAGCAGGGAAAGAAGGCGGTTGAATCTACCTGGAAGGCAGGTATTATCCCCTTTACCTTCTTGATGGTCGGCATGTTCGGTGAGACCAGGGAAACAATTCAAGACACCATCAATTTCTGCCGTGAGGTTAATGTTGGCGGACCTGTGGCTTATATAGTCCCCTTACCAGCTACACCACTTTGGGAAAAAGCGGTGGCTGCTGGCAAGATGTAGGATGACCCGGCATGGCTTTTGGACAATAAGGAGGTGCAGTTCTCCTTCGACTTCTTATCGGTGAATCTGACCGATATGAGTGATAGGGA
>Ga0114920_10001707_pt1 | contig 10223 bp, 12 predicted proteins | sample ChitaG_FD_88683 | JGI IMG/M metagenome (GOLD analysis project Ga0114920, IMG submission 88683) | Deep subsurface microbial communities from South Pacific Ocean to uncover new lineages of life (NeLLi) - Chile_00310 metaG | ecosystem: Environmental > Aquatic > Marine > Oceanic > Sediment ...
AGAGGCGGATGTGACGGTATTTCGCGGGGAGGATATCGATCACCGTTTTCGCTCCTCTTGTATCACCGGTGCTCGAGACAATACCCTTAGGCTTATTCAGCATGAGATAAAGAAGGGGCTCGGCTGTGGCTGAGACGAGTTTCCCATCGATTGTGATGACGTCCTTAGCAGGGTCAACCGGCTCATTGAAGCTCTGGATTATCTCGCCATTAACCGCTATGCCGCCTCTCTTTATAATGGCAGCTATCTGTCTTCGGGAGCCGACACCGGAGCCGGTGAGCAACTTGATTATTGGTTGTGATGCCATTTCTGTGCCGTCAGCGAGAGAGGGACAATCAAGTCATCTGATGCACTAAAAGAGAACCCTTCTCGCAGACCATGTGTTGAAGTCTAGGTCTACAGTAAGAAGGCGCTTGATTCATCACCAGACGCCTTCGCTTTTACATCTCTTCAGCTTTGAAATTCATCACCACTGCACGAACATGGGATGTTTGCCCTTCCATGCGTAGGTGTCTTCACATTCTTGAAGTGGGGAACGACATTCAACTGGATTCTTCATCTGATTCTTTGTCCAATTGCTCTAGTTGAGAAGGTTCATCGTCTATCAAATTTCGTGTGGTAGTCGGAGGAAAAAGGGAAAGGACATTATCACGCAACTCGAACAGTGAAAGAGAGTCGTTTATGCGGTTATAGGGATTGCGCAGTTCGTCTAGCTTACGGAGTCGCGCTGCAGATTCTTGCAAGACCTGTAGGAACTTTTCTTCTGCTTGTTTTTCTTCTTCAGGAACGGTGATACCTGCGATTCCGAATCCTTCGGATAGTCGCCCCGTGAGCGTGATTGATCGCTTACGGCTAACACGTTCTTTGAACTCCTGAATGAGCCAGTCATTAAGATAGTAATTATTTTTATCGAGTGCCCCATAATCGGAATCTCGTGAAATGAGAACAATGTCATCGTGACATTGAGTAGCACAATGGATAATCCATTCCCAATTGATAGAATCACCGATTGATGTATCATCAGGTTTTCTAGGGGGATAACCCAGTAAATAGCGTTTTTGTGCCTTTTCGCGGATTTCCTTACGCATTTTGTTGCCGCGACTCAAATGGCAAGTAGCTCTAGCCTTGAAGAGCCTTTGAAGAATTCTGTAGACTGGGTCGTATCGACCTGGTGATTCTAGTAATTTCTCAGTCCGAATCAATAATTTGCTTGCAAGAGCATTCCATTCTTTCACAAGTCGTGAAGAAGTCTTGTTATATGTTGATTCTTTAAGGAAAGAAGGTATATACAATTGACCAGCGCTTTGGGGTTTTATTGAGTGAAGAGCTTCTAGGATAACTTTCTGACGGTTCTTCTTATACTCCATCTCTACTTCTGCAGTAGTAATAATGCGGTCATGATTATTATCAAGACGCCGTAATAGGGATAGAGATAGGTCATTCCTATACCTGTAGAAGTCGAGATAGATATTTGTATCTATGAAAACTAAGAATGACATGCTGAGATTGTAGCACTAGAGAAATAGGGTGTCTATGTCAATGAATAAAATTGTAAAATGGGGTGTTATGGAAAATGGTGAAGCTGCAATACGACGTCTTATCAGTGGTCCATCTTGGTTCAGGGCACATCCTCATTATGGAGCGAGCACGTCATTGCTTTTTGCCTGTGCTATGGCATGTGCCGCGGTGCTCTCCAAAATGCTGAGAAAAGCCAGCTACTCACTTGGTTGATGCGGCTATCAAGATGGGCGCAAGAATTGTATCGGTTAAAGCTAGGTAGAAGCAGAAGTTGACAATTATATGGTTATAGTTATATAGTTATGCTATGGGTAGGGAAGTTAAATTACCGAGGCTGAGATGCCTGCGTTGCGGACATGTGTGGATACCGCGAAAGCCACAAGAGCCTAAATGGTGTCCACAGTGCAATTCGCCATATTGGAATAAACAAAGAAGTAAGGCTAAAAGGAAATCGGGAGGTATTAGAAAATGACTAGGATATTCAAGAAGACGGATGTTGTAGCTGAAAGATTGCGAGCAGAGATGCGTTGCCCTCACTGCGGACATGGCGAATTTCGAGCAATATCAAGTAAATTTTCCTGGCTATTTGGGCAGCGCTTTGTATGTTTGAAATGCCACGGGACTTTCAAGCGCGCTAACCTAGTCAACATAAACAAGAGGGAAAAACACTACAGGGCAGAACAAACACGAGGCTTGCGCCGACCTAGAGGCAGAAAGCGTACGTAAACTATCGAAATCTCTATATGCTAGGTAAAAGCGGCAGTCATGACAGTCACGATAAAGGAGCTGCTTTACGATAAGCAGAAAGGAAAATGTAACTATTGCGGTTACGAATTCCATATTCGCTACTTCCATGTTGAGCATAAGACTCCTGTCTCACGTGGAGGAAGTCGTAACAGCATAAGTAATAAGCAATTATTGTGTGGCCCATGTAATAACCGCAAGGGTAAACTTACAGATGGTGAATTCAGACGAAAACATAAGTTACCAGGTAGTCGGTCAGCAAAAGGGCCCCCGTCTAGACCGCTTTCACAAGAATACTTTGAGAGGATAGATAGGGATGCCGCAGCCAAAAAGGCAGCAAAGAAGAAGCGTGAAAATGGATGGAGATGGCTATGAAAGCAAGTATCTATTGCCGTGTAAGTACAGAAGGTCAAGAGCAAGACGGGACAAGTCTGCAAACTCAACTGGAAGCCTACCGGAAATATCGCTGGGCTCGGTGTCATGAAACCAGACATTGACTAAGCGAGCCTAGTCCGCCAGAAACGAATAGGCCCCTGATTTGCACCAGACGCCCTATTCTCAAATTACTCGAAGCTAGAATTTATTACCACTGCACGAACATCGGGATGTTTGACAACTGATGCGTACAAATATTTGATACCGTTTGCCTTTTCTGTAAAATGAAAATCACCACTGTACGAACAGGATGTTTGATTGTTTTGTACTATGGCCAGATTTCCCGGAAGGAGTCCCTAAGCATTCTACCAAATCGATGAAGTCTTGCCTACTGCAATTAGTTCATCGCGATGTTTCCCCTTCCAAGCGTATGTGTATGCTGTATTTGCTTAGAAATCCAGAATATGAACTCATTTGCTAGTTTTTGAGTACTATCCCAATGATGATAAAAACCAAGGTAAGACTCCATGAGACTATAACCGCATAAAATAAGTTTCCTGGTTTTCCATTCTCCTCAATAGTGAGTTTCCGATATTGATTGATATATTTAAGTAAGTATAACCTTAACAACCAATAGTTAATCTTGATACCATGCTTTGACACATAAGACGTAATCATAAGAGAAAAAACAACACCGCAAATGGCACTAATTATTGTTAGAATTAAGAAATCTGTACTCATTACTTCACCCCTCGTTTACTTTATTTACTGCCGCAGTATTCAATTATACCTGAAAAAATGTTCCGTGTTTTGTCCTAAAATCTCCTGCCAATAATGGGAAATACTGCACGAACATAGGGATGTTTGCCCTTTCATGCGTACGTTGCGTAATATTAATACTGGACTTGTTTTCGGGGGTAGGTCGCCCATGAAATTAACTGGTTAATCACCGTCCAGCATGGGCCCAGATTTCGCAACTGCTCGTGGAATATCGCGCTTGAATTGTCTAAAGTTTTTAATGAACTTCGCCGCCAGCTTTTTTGCCTCACTGGCATAGGCACTACTATCCTTCCATGCTTGTGCAGGCTTTAGTATTTCACGGGGAACGTTGCCGCAGGTGCTGGGTATGCGGAAATCAAATATCGGGTCTTTCTCCATGGGGGCCTGTAGAAACTCACCGCTTATTGCCATATGTATCAATTCTCTGGTGTGAGGAAGGGATATTCTTTTGCCTACGCCAAATCCTCCACCAACCAGACCTGTATTCACCAGCCAGCAGGTCACTTTATGGTTGATGATGCTGTCGAAGAAGAGCCTGGCGTAATCGGTTGGTGGCAGCGCCATGAAGGGAGCGCCGAAGCATGGACTGAAGATCGCCTGTGGTTCCTTGCCCAGGCCAACCTCGGTACCGGCAACCCTGGCGGTGTAACCCTGCAAGAAGTAGTAGGTCGCCTGCTCCGGTGTTAGCAGAGCTATAGGCGGCAATATGCCAAATGCATCATAGCTAAGCATGAATATATTCTTCGGGTGAGGGCCAATGCCTTCGCGAACGGAGTTGGCAATATGCGTGATGGGGTAGCTGGCACGCGTGTTTTCCGTGAGAGAGGCATCATCCAGGTCAAGCCTCCTGGTGCGGCTATCGATGGCCACGTTTTCAAGAATGGTGCCGAATCTGCGGGTGCATTCGCATATCTGCGGCTCTTGTTCGGCGGAAATCCTTATCACCTTGGCGTAGCAGCCCCCTTCGAAGTTAAAGACACCCTCCGTGCTCCATCCATGTTCATCGTCTCCTATCAGCCTCCGGTCGACGTACGTGGAGAGAGTTGTCTTACCGGTTCCTGAAAGCCCAAAGAACAGGGCTACATCATCTGTCGCTCCCAGGTTGGCGGCGCAGTGCATCGACAGCACGCTTTCCTGGGGCAAGAGGTAGTTGAGCACAGTAAAGACCGCCTTCTTGATCTCTCCGGCATAACTGGTGCCGCCTATAAGAATCAATCGTTTGCCGAAGTTGACGATGATAAACGCTTCAGAGCTGGTGCCGTCGATATCCGGCGTGGCGTGGAAACGGGGCATAGAGAAAATGGTGAACTCAGGACTGTGCCGGCTCGCTTCATCCTCGTCCAGAATACGGATGAACATGTTCCTGGCAAACAGGCTGTGCCAGGCGTATTCGGTGACAATGCGTATGGGGACACGGTATCGGGTGTTGGCTCCGGCATAGCAATCTTGAACATAAATGTCTTTCCCTTGAAGATAGGCGGCCAATCTGTGGTAAAGAGAATCGAACCTGGCTACTTCGAAGGGCTTATTGCCTTCACTCCACCATATCTTCTCATGACTTGACTCTTCCCTGACGATGAACTTGTCGTCGGGAGACCTGCCGGTGTGATGCCCGGTCCTTACTGCGATCGGACCGAGGTGGGCGATCAGCCCTTCCCTGCGCCGCACGATTTGCTCGTAGAGGGCCGGAGTAGGTAGATTATGGTACACGTCTCCCAGGTTCTTAATGCCGTAACCGTCCAGGTCTAGTTTGCCCGCCATGTTGTTAGACTTCATGGGCAAATTGTAGTTCACTTATGATTGCAGTGCAATGTTGCTTCTGAATCGCCGACCTATTGTGTGGTCACCATACAGGTCGGCCTTCCGGAACGGTATGATTGGGCGTCGGACGTCGGATTATCGATACGATTGCGGCCCGGGGATTAGAGGCAGCATCACATCCGTCGGAGGTGCCAGGCTGCTGAATCTGCCCCGGCGACCTGGCGGAAGAAGACAATCAAGACACGTTAACGGAGATGATGTTCATAACTGGCGGGCAGAGATGATGAGACTGCTATCCTAGGTGACTCCTGCCAGTTTGGCGTTCCGAATCACAACGGTGGGATCGGGATTTCGCTTCGGAACAGGAAGGCCGCGCTCTTTCAGCAGAGCGATATGTTCTTCCATTCCCCACTTGCCTTTGTAAAGGCAGCCTTCCACTGAATTGCCTACTCCGGTGAAACCTTCTATGTCTGGTGAATAGAAGGAAAAGAATGCGGGGTCTTCGGTTGCTTCTACAATCAGAGAGTATTCCAGGTCTATCATCCTGTCTGCATCGCCCTACTAATGGAGGTCCTGGTCAGCCTTGAGTTCCAGTGAGCTTGGTTCAAGGTAGAGGGCGACGGCTTCCTTAGCATTAGCCAGCGCCTCTTCCTCAGTATCACCCGCACTGCAATATCCTGGGAGTTCCGGGCAGTAGGCAGCATAGCTGTTTGTCTCGGCATCGTATTCCAGAGCAATACGAGACCTCATCTTGCCTCCACCGTGCTGAATCCAACCAGCTATCGCTGCACGAACATCGGGGATGTTTGATTCGTTTGCACTATAGCCACACAACCCAAGAGGAATCAGCCAGCATTCTACCATTGCCTCGCGTTCTGGTAACACGATAGCGTATCAATTTGGTTAGGTTATTTTGATGAAATCCGCACGTATAGTGTGTGTACAAAACCACCCACGAGTGATAAAATACAGGTATGCGGTATTTCCCAATTAAAAGGGTGGTGGTCATGACGCTGGGCGGGATTGCTTTTGTTGCATCATGGGTGCCACCTTTAGCGGTGTTCTTTAGGGATTCTGGGGTCAATTGGGTAGCCATCATTTCGGGTGCGTTAACCTTAGGTTTCGCTTATTGGGTGATAATAGGCCTATATATCGAATTCAAATCCAAGCCCATGTTATTAGTAAGGTCTTCTGGCAATGTAGTGCTTACTCACTCTGATGAACAAAATATCTCAAATAGGCTCGAATACGTTTATGGTTTAGCGATTGTCAATAGCTCACCCAATAAAACATTAGGTATTATAGATATAGAATTACAACTAAAATACAAAAATAAAACAAAACATATACGCCCTTATGTTGGCGTTCCTGAGGATGATTTTGGTTTCGCTAAAGAAGGTGTAATATCTAGCCCAATATGGTTACAGCCAAATGAGGTAGAAGAAGGCACATTAGCCTTTGTAGAAGAACGTAGTGGTGAGGAAAAACTATTACGCGATCCAGACGCCAATATACTCATAACGGATGCCCAGAAGAGAAAATACATATTCCCTGCCACAATTCTAAAAGTGGCAAAATTCCCTCAAGGTAATTGAGTAGTTTTATTATCTCTTCAATTGACCATATCAAGAGGGTTGAAATTTCAATTGATATACTACCGGTAACACCATAGTATTGACAGCCGACTATATACTACAACTGAGGCATTACCAGAAAGGATTACCACGATTATATCCTTCTTTTAGCTTCACTTAGCTTCAGTTCTTAGGGCGCACCTCTGGTAAATTGATTATAATGAGTCATATCATCGAGGTATATATTCATTTAAAAAGAAGATGGAAGAAGATAAATCGATAACCGAGAACAAGTATCGAAATGATGTAGTTCAATATGATACAGGAAAAATATTAGAACTATGTAATCGTATGAGTGTTAGACTCTTAAACGAAGGGGAAACGATAATTTCGGGGAATTGGCCGTACAGAAGCGGGAGGTTCGGGAAAAAGCAGGTATTCCATATGACCCATCATAAATTAGTCTTACTTGCAATGATAGCTCTGCAGAACCATAGATATTCTCATGGTAAAACTCCAACTGAGAAAGCTTTCATAGCTCTCGCAAATAATGTAACAACTATTCAGAATCCTATAGATAATCTTCAACCAAAAGACCGAATAGAGGAACTCTATAGTCTTATGATTCTGACGAGTTATGCGCAATTTCCATTTCAGGAGGGGACGCGCAATGTATTGCCTAGGCATTTATTAATATATTTGTTTTCAAAAACTCGGAAATCTTTAGTAGATGTTGATAGCGCCATATCTCGACACTTTGGTATAAGTATTCGGGAATTTTTAACACTCGGATTGGTATTTACTGCAGCTTCATTGGTGTATCCTGCGTTTTTAAGATCCTTTATCGAAAATACAACCAACAGAGCCATAAAAGCGACTGTAGTTCCAGACAAAATCGATATGTTTTTAAGAAGAACAGCTGCGGATTATGATACTTTTCGGGATATGTGTATGCAAGAGATAGAGGAATATCCAGGTAGTGGTACTTATAGGTTTAATCCCCTTTTCGATAGACCAATTATTTTAAGAAAGGACCGGAGAATTTGTATACCGGTCCCCATGCTTGTATTTAATGCAATTACGAAAGGATTATATTACGAGTTATTAGATATATTCCATGTTGAAGGTGAAAAAGGTAACGCATTTAGTGAATGGTTCGGATATGCATTTGAGTATTATGGTGGCTTATTATTGAAAAAAACTTTTGGGAAGCTAAGAGTATTTCAAGAACCCGTATATGGTAAAGCGAGCAAAAGAGGGCCAGATTGGACAGTAATTCAGGGCAATACAGCAATTGTATTGGAATTCCGTTCAGGTAGGTTGAATAAAAAAACAAAAGTATATGGTGATTACACTGATATTGTAGACCAATTAAGAAGGAATATAATTGATCCTCTGGTAAGACTGCCGGGGAAGATATACGATATTCAATCAGGATGTACCGACATACCTTTAAAAAGGGATATGGAAATTTACCCGTGCATCGTGACATACGAACCACTATACCCTAATGAGATGATTCGCGAGGTAATCGATAAGGAATTAGCCCGAGAGGGGATCCATAATTATGATTATGAATTGATGTCTATAGAAGATTTAGAATTGCTATTGTCTTGGGCGCAATACGAAACTCCCTTTGATTTTCTAAGGTCAAAAAGAGAGATTGTAGAGTGGAAGACAAAGTCTATTAGGGATGTAATAGGAATAAAAATGAAAGAAAAAGAGATAGAGGACTTGAGGAATCCGTTATTAGATAAGGTATTTAACAAATTTTGGCGTGATATAGTTCCCGAGTCGTTAAAAGAAGCGGAATAATAAATCAATTATGCCTATTTGAATACAAACGAAAGAATTACCAGGAAGCATTATCAGGAAGGATTACCACGATTATATCCTTCTTTTAGCTTCACTTAGCTTCAGCTCTTAGGGCGCACCTGAGACTTCAAGGATGGGCTCACCATTGTGCAAGCCTAGGCTCAGCCCTCTTTCTTGTCCCCTCATATGTCAAGGCCTTTAGAGCGTAGCGTGCCTTGACATATCCTCTATTTGCACAATTTGAACCGGGAAGGCTTTAGCCTTCCCTTATCAGAAGCTCGGCGATGGTGGCGGAGAGGAGGCGGTTGGCGACGGCCAGCGTCGCCAACTCCCTTTTCTCCTTCACTTGTAAGACAAGGCATAATTCAGTCAAAGTAGGGTCTCTTGACACGAATTTAGCTATAGCGTATAGTGTAATACGGAAGTGATATGAGCAAGGGAAGAAATACACGGGTGCTTGCGGTTAGAGTGCCGGACTATGTCGTAGTTAATCTTAAGGAGAGGGCGAAGGCGAAGGGAGTTGGTTATACCGTGTTGGCCCGGCATTTTATCCAGGAGAAGCTGGGCTTACCGAAGAGTTGAAGCGTGGATATGTTGAACGAAAGCTATCATCTACTTATTGGAACAAGCCAAAGTGAAGGGTCTTAATAAATGACTGTATTGAATACCTTAGAAACTATATCTATCATTGTGGCTTCTTTGATAGCGTCCGGCGCCGTGGTTTACGGTATAAATACTTGGCGCAGGGAATACATTGGAAAAAGAAGACTTGAACTTGCGGAAGAGGTTCTTGCCTTGTTTTACGAGGCCAGGGACGCAATAAGATCTATCAGAAACCCCTTTGGTGAAGCAGGGGAAGGCAGCACCCGCAAGTCTGCCGCTAGTGAAACTCCTGAGGAGAAACAGATAAACGACAACGCTTACGTTGCTTTTGAAAGATATAACAAACGTCAGGACTTGTTCAACAAAATACATTCCATGAGATACCGCTATATGGCACAATTCGGCAAAGATTCGGCTAAACCCTTCGACGACCTAGGCGGAATGGTGAATGATATATTGAGATCAGCTAGCATATTACCTCACTATTGGAAGCAGCAAGGACACCGCAAATGGGAAAACGACGAGGAATTCAAAAAGCATCTGGACGAGCTGCACAAACATGAAGCAGTCTTCTGGGAGACGTCACCAGACAAGGATAGGATTACACCAAGATTGGAAGCAGTCATTTCTGAGATTGAAGCTCAATCTGCCGAGATCATTGGCAAATCTAAATAGAGGTTTTGTCTATGAGAGCTGTTATCTACTGCCGAGTTAGCACAGACGACCAGGACAAGGAAGGCACGAGCCTGCAAACTCAACTGGAAGCCTGCCGAAAGTATTGCCAGGCTCGGCGGTATGAAACCAGGCATTGACTAAGCGAGCCTAGTCCACCAGAAACAAATAGGCGTCTGATTTGCAGCCGACGGCTATTTCAATTTATTCCAAGCTAGAATCCAGTCACCACTGCACGAACATCGGCATCACTGTTCGGCTGTAGGTATACCTATACTGAGGGAAAAGGCTATGCTTTGTCAAGGGCATGGCCATGTTTTTAGACGCGTAGATTGAACAGAGTTGAAGTCTTCATGAAACGCGGTTGACTTGCTTTGTAGC
>Ga0114920_10001709_pt1 | contig 10220 bp, 8 predicted proteins | sample ChitaG_FD_88683 | JGI IMG/M metagenome (GOLD analysis project Ga0114920, IMG submission 88683) | Deep subsurface microbial communities from South Pacific Ocean to uncover new lineages of life (NeLLi) - Chile_00310 metaG | ecosystem: Environmental > Aquatic > Marine > Oceanic > Sediment ...
ACTTCGAAGTCTTTGATGAGGTTAACCGTGGCACTTGGAGCAATCGCCTTAATCTTGTCGAAAACCTCTTTTGGGTCTAACACCACGTTTTCCAACTTTATGATGTCCTTCTTGCCCATCTTCGCACTCTCTGCGTTCATCACAATAATTATCGGATTTCCAGCTTCAGGGGTTACTCCTAAGCTCTTCATCACATCCAGGGCTTTTCCCGCGGCTATGTGGTCGATCGTGATGCCGTTTCTTATCTTGCCAATTTTTTCCATCAACTCACCTCCTTCATGAACGATGTACTATCCATGGGTTATCATTTTGTGTCTAAAAATCATTCGTCTAGGCAAAGCAAGGATGGACTTGCTAGCTTGGCGCGAGTTCCGGAGGGGCGCCTCGATCGCCTCTCTCATACCACTCCTGATTACCACTCTAACATCGAAAAAGCGTCGTGTTATACCCCGCTCACCCCTTTATTTTTAGGAAAACCATAGATAAAGCCAGAATTTCTGTGAGGAATGAAAAGAATCAGTAAAAAATAAGAAATGGGGATGTTATAGCTGTCGCAAAATTTTAATAAAATCTTTTATAGCGCCAGTTCTTCTCGTCATCCATGATACTCAAATTTATTCCTCCTTTTTAATTTCGACTAAGCATCCCAAAGCACTTTGGTTTTAACCCAGTTATCGATAAAGAAAAGAAAGTTGCTTATCTCAAACTCAGCTTCCGCTTCAACTTATCCAAAAGCCCGGTCTTTTCCTTCTTCTTCAGATGATTGTAAACGGTCATTACACTTAGCCCAAGCCTACCCGCTATCTTATTGTATGACATGCCCTCCCTTCTGAGCCTCTTCATCTTTTTTATCATCTCGGGGCTTACCTTCTTCCTGCGCGTTTTCCTGCGTTTTCGAGTCATGACATTACCGTTGGCCTTGTATTGTAATACCTTCATAATTAATCTATAAAAATGAGGGGGCTAGGTGAGCCGTTTAAATCTAGCTTTACTCGGCACTCTTTTTTTGGAATAAAAACGCATAAATCACTGCAGAACCAACGAAGGACGGAGGACCGAGGAGGAGCGACTTTGCGAACCTATCGTTCTGGCCCACTTCAGATGGCAGAGATAGAGTGCCGTGGGTACGAGGGGCCGGGTTCGCTCTCGGAAGAGCGTTGTCGAGCCTGCGTGTTGGAGCAGCTTGGCCCGGTGAGCCCGGTGGATCAAGTCTTCCTCCGTCGGGCTTGCAAACGCGTGTACTGTTCGGGCGAGCTATCGAAACTTGCCAGGACCCTAGCGGTGCTCAAACAACTCGTCTTTGACCGCGCATCCTACGCGGCAAGCGCACCGGGCGATTGTTGCGAGGCTTGGGCTCGACCCCCTCAGATGCTAGCTGAAAATTTAAATATTGAGTAGGCAAGTTAGATGTGTTCTTATGAGGAATAAATAGAGGCGAGGATAGTATGGGAATCCAAGAGGAGATATTTGGAGTATTCTTTAAAAAATTGGAAGAAGACGAAAAATTCCCCAATTCAATTCTTGAGGAACTTAAAATACTCTGGGAAAATGGTGAGATTGGATCACAAGAAAAAATCCTTGAGGCTATAAAAAGAGGGTGTGAAAATGTCAGCAAAGATTAAAGCGATTAATATCCATGCTTTTAGAGGCATTCCCGATTTAGAATTAGAACTTGATGGGAAAAGTCTACTATTGCGAGGAGAAAATGGGACTGGGAAAAGTTCAATAGTAGAGGCAATTGAATTTTTCTTCACTGGCGAGATATCTTACTTAGCGGGGACAAAGGGGATATCTTTGCAGCGACACGGACCCCATGTAAATTTCGAACCCGATGATGTGAATGTTGAGATAACCTTTGATCCTGGTAGTGTATATTTAAATAGGACTTTTGCGTTTTCGCCTTCGCCACCTGAACAATTTAAAGACTATTTTCAAATAACTCAAAAAGGAACGTTTATCCTACGCAGGTCGCAAATTCTTGCATTCATCACGAGTAAACCCGCAGATCGTTTTAGAACGATAGGGAGTATAATCGGCATCGAACCATTAGACGAAATAGAATGTGAAATGATGCGGCTCCGCGATGATTTAAAAGGAGAGATACATTATGAGGAAAAGGAGATTGTTAGGCTAATTAATGAGCTCTCTGAAATCATGGGGAAAGACATCACAAAAGTTGAAGAAGTTTTGCTGGCGTTGAATGAAGTGCTTCAAGAAGCTAACCTGCCGTTAATAAAATCTCTTGATGACGTTGATAAACATGCTGAAGAAATGCTGAGAACAGTAAAGAAGGCCGAGATTATTGATAGAATTGGGGTGCTTAATGAGATAGTGGGTGAAACAAAAACAGCACTGATAAATGAAGAGATTGTTAGCGACCTTACGAGGCTCGATGATAAAGTAAAATCCCTTTTACAAGAACATGTTAAATTAGAATTGTCTATCGTCGATCTGCTTGAGACTGGCCAAAAGGTTATAGAAAAGGGAGAAATGAATATCTGCCCTCTATGTAAGCAAAAAATTGATAGGGAAAGAGTGTTGGCAGAAATTGATACTCGTCTCAAAACTTTACAGGGGCTCTCTGAAAATGCATCAGAAGTTAGGTCGATATCTGTTCCAATTATAGATAAGTTGAGAGAAATAGCAGATAAACTTAACTCCATAAACTCAAAAATAGACTCGTTTCCCGAGCTAGAGGAAGAAAAAATCCAAGTGGCACAAGCAATTGATGCCTTGAACGATTTTGTAGATAAAGTTACTTCTGCAAGAGATCTTAGAAATGAAATACCAATTCAAGCGTTTAACCAACAAAAAGATGAAATTAATGGAGCATGGAGATCTATATCAACAAAATGCCGTCAACTACTAGATGACATTGGGCTTACTGAAAAGGAAAAGAGAGTGTTAAGCGCTGTTGTTTTGATTGGACAAGCAAGGGATAAATCTAATGATTTATCAATGGTTCACTCTGAACTTAGAGCTTACCAAAATCAATACGAGTTTGCCGAGAAAATATTTTCTACATTTTCGGAAACAAAAAAGGCAAAAATTCAGGAAATTTACAACTCCATACGAGGAGACATCCAAAGTTTTTACTCGATGCTTCACCCCAATGAACCTCATAAAAATATAGAACTTGTAGTTGCACTCGGTCGAAGAGCAAGTACCAGTGTGAAAATAGAATCATTTGGTCGAGAAGAAGACCCAAGGGCATTAACAAGCGAGGGACATCTTGATTCTTTGGGCTTGTGCATATTTCTTGCGTTTGTAAAAAAGTTCAACGAAGATTGTCCCCTACTTGTTTTGGATGATGTGATCACTACAATAGATGCTAGACATAGAGAAAATATTTGCAGATTATTGCACAGAAAATTTGGGGATAAGCAGTTAATTATAACTACCCATGATGGGGTGTGGTACGAACAATTACGTGCTTCTCAACGTGCTTATGGGGTGAATGGGAATTTCAAAAATTTGATTATAGTTGATTGGAATGTTGATACAGGACCGATAATTAGGCCATATAAACCCAGGTGGGAAATAATCCAAGAGAAGATTGTTTCAGGAGATAAAAAAGGCGCAGGAAACGAGGGACGGCAATATCTTGAATGGTGTATTGAGAAGATTTGCGAAATTACGCAGGCTCAAGCCCCTTTTAAGATCTCTGGACGATATGAAGTTTGGGATTTATTGATACCTGCAAAAAAACGGATAGGGGATTTAATAAAAGACGGCGAGTCCTTCAAAACAATAATCCTTGAGAAGTTTATGGATTTAGAAGCAACTATAATTATGGGGAACCTTCTTTCTCATCATAATCCATTAGCTAAAGACGTATCTATCGAAGAAGTTAAGAGTTTTTGTGATCGTGTGCATGAACTTCATCAGGTATTCCTATGTCCTACGTGTGGGCATTTTATTAATTATTTTCGGGATTTGAAAATATTGCGATGTTCAAACCCAAAATGCGGAGTTCCCGTAGAGGTGAAGACTAGGTGATTAAATGGCTAGCAATAGATGGTCGAAAACAATTCAAATGAAAATCCCTCATTGGCTTTTATAGTTTTTTGAAAGATAAAGTTGAACTTGCACGAAATAAAAAATGAGGATGTGGAGGGTTTTGGGGAAAGAGCAGGCGTGGAAGTTGAGCTTTATTAATTACCACTCTAACATCGAAAAAGCGTCGTGTTATACCCCCACTATTTTTGTTTAGTTCAAGGAGTAGCCACGCTTAGTCGAACATCTCGACCCCACCGTGCGCAAAGGGTTTTTTTACGGTCGAGGCGCAATTGATAAGGGGGGCAAAAAGTGAGAACCGAGGGTTTTAAAGGCGCTTCGCTGTTGGCCTTAACAGTGGCTTCGTTGATAGTGCCGGCGATATCTCCTGAGAGCAATCCGAGCCTTTGAGGTGGTTATTTGCCCATTTCTTTCGATGAGCTTAATCCCAAGCAAAAACGATTGATTGAACACGAAGGTAGCCCCTTACTTATACTTGCTGGTCCAGGCGCTGGAAAGACCTTGATGTTAGCTTTTCACATTCAGTATCTAATTAATCGGCGCTCTGTTGCCCCAAGAGCGATATTGGCTGTAACTTTTACCACCGAAGCCACTGGGAAGATGATAGAAACTCTAAAAAAATACGAGATGATAGAAAGTTCAGCGTACCCACGGATTTCGACGTTGCATTCTGAAGCTCGCCGCATACTCAGCAAAAATTTTGCCAAGATAGGATTACCAGCCGATTTTTTTGTTATCGATACTGATGAATCAATGATGCTGATAAAGGACGCTGTTGAGGATCTTGGGTTGGTGGGAAGAAGGAGGATTAAAGATCTGAAAAAAGAGATAGACCGCATGAAAGATAACAATGTGCATTTTTGTGACGCTCCGGCAAACGGAGAACTAAAGAAAATATACGAACGCTATGAACGCTTACTCCTCTATAACAGAGCATCGGATTACAGTGGATTAATTATGAAAGCTGCTCGCCTTTTATCACAAAATCGAGAGCTTCTTGCCAAATATAGGCAACGAAATCAGCATTTATTGGTCGACGAGTATCAAGATATGAACAAGGCACAGTATGACTTAATTTGCCTTCTTGCTGGAAATGTCGATAATCTTTTCGTTGTTGGCGACGATGACCAAAGTATTTATGGTTAGCGCGGAGCCGATCCTAGTATTATCATGAACTTTCCAAAAAATTTCAAGGGGGGGCAAATTTCTAGTGACTTGGACCAATGCTGGCGATGCACGGAGCACATTTTACAAGGCGCGTTGGGACTAGTTTCACATAATAGAAATCGTTGTCATAAAACTCTACGTTCGAAATGTGGGGAGGGCTCTTTAATCAATGTTTTGCATTCACCAAGTGAAGAAAGGGAAGCTAAGGTGATTGCAGATTGGATCGTTGCAAAATGTTCAAACGGCTCTTTTAGACCAAGTGACATAGCAATTTTTTACCCGATTCAAGGGATACCAAATAAAATGATAGAAGAACTCAAAAGTAGAGGGGTTGAGGTGGAATGCCGTGGAGGAGGGGGGATATTTAAAGATAAAGATATTCGTAAAATACTTGCACATATGCGAATTATTGATAATCCTAATGACAATCTCGCGCTTCGAAAATGTTTGGATGGCCCTACAGGTCAAGGGATAGGAGAGGAGAGAAAACTAAGTTTAAGACGCATAGCTCAACGTACCCACCGGCCTTTATGGGATATTGCGGCCCACGCATATAGCTATGAGGAACTTGAAAAGTGGCAAAAGTCCTTTAGAAGATTCGCTGAGCAAGTTAACGAACTCCGTGAGAAATCTAAGGAGCTTAAAATCGATGAACTTGTGCAACTCCTTGCAGATAAAATTGGTGCCACCAGTAGCAACGTGGACGAACTCAAAAATCTCGCTAAATTATTGCCAGAAGGTTCAAATCTCCAAGACTTTCTTAGGATGATACGCGATAGGCGGCTAGATGTAACCGAAGGCGGTGCCGGAGTGAAAGAGGAGAAAGATGCAGTAAAAATATTGACCATGCACTTGGCTAAAGGTCTTGAGTTCAAAGTCGTCTTTTTATTGGGGATGGAGAACGACATATTCCCGAACCCAAGGTATAATACTGAAAAACAAATCGAAGAACAAAGGCGATCGTGCTACGTAGCGATGACAAGAGCTAGGGAGGAGCTTTTCATGTGTTATGTCACAAGGCGAAAAGGCCCCCCGATTAGAGGCCCGATTAGACTTGATGGTAGGCCCTCACCCTTCATATCGGAGATCCAACGGAAACACGTTAGGTGGTTAAAGGCCCAGGATTTGATAGCCGAAAAGGGAGCACGTGCATTCTAATCAAAGACAGCCGCGGCCGTTGAATGTGAAGGTAAGGCCACATACGAATATCAAACATAGAGCTTAAGACGGAATCAACCCTGCTAACCACAGCCCAAAAGCGAAAGCAATCAAAATAATGATTATTGAAATTAGAGCTTGCCACCACGTCAGTTTCTTTTTGGAAGCTATGCTGACCTTTACTTCCTTTGGAAATATCAGGATATAAACATGGCTGGAAAAATAGTAAGACATTTTAAAACAAAAGTCGGACTTTTTTAACAGGGGGCACTTTTTTAACAAAGCCCCTAGACCAGCTTTGCGCTTGAAGTCGTGAAAAATTGGTACTTTAGGTGCAACTTTCGGACTTTGGGTGTGCTTTGCACATAAATCAAACCGATTTTAAAGTTTTTCGCGAATTTATGGGAAGGGAAAGTTGGTGCCCGCAACCAAATCTTTCAGTTCTTTGGGGGTCATTACTTTAACGTTAGGTGGTACTCCATAAAGCTCTCTAACCTTTGACATGCTTAATGGCTGAACGGTGGAGTGCGCCACTACCGGTACTAACTCTTTTCCTAGCACGCCCAAATGTTTGGCTATCCTTTTATTTGACTCTATACATTTGCATTCTATGTTTATCTCCTCAATGTAGTTCTTGTTTTCTTTTATCTTATTCACGATCTCTCTTTCCAGAAATTCTGAAAGCATTTTAGAAACGCGTAACTTGGGTAGCTCTTTCTTTCCTCCTTTGCAAGAAACAACAAAAGCAAATCTACTTTTAATCGCGATTACGTCAATTTCAAATTTCTCCTTTTTCGAAAGCTTGTCCAACCAAGGTCTTATCTCAGGGAATTCGCGCTCTGTGATTAGAACTTTTGAGTGAGTAGCATCTGCTACGGGTTCTATGATCTCTCGGATATAACTCTCGAAAGTGTTTCCGATAACTCTACCGTATTCTCCGTGAAAGTTGGTACTTTCAATCATTGGCATCAAAAGCCAGTTGAAATGCATTTTAAGTGAAAATACCCATCTTGCAATCAAGAAACCCCCCTTTCTGAGCGGTATTAACGGTGATTTGCACAGATCTTTACCCTCGCCAAACGCAAGTTCCTTAAGTAGTTTATCGGCCCTGTCACTGCGGATATTCGTCGTAAACATGGCGCGGATTTCGTTTCCTGGGATTATGTCCACGTTATTTTTCGCTTTATCTTCAAGGTATGATGACGCGTTCACGAGATCTTCTAGTCTAAATCCATGATACTGTCTTAGATCCTCATCAAGCTTCTTTTTGAATTCATAATCCCCTCTAATTTTCCTACGAAGATAATCAAACCAACGTGCTTGCTCTTTGTCTATTGTCGCCTTATTTACGTACTCTTGAAAGGCGGAAGCTTCGTCTTCTGAGCAGCATGGCTTTCGCACCCCATCTTCAACTATTATGGTCTTCACATGCACATTCTCTAAAACATCACGCCATTTTCCGATTTCAATGAGGGATTTAATAAGGTCACGAAGATTCTTGCCGTGCTTTTTTTCGAACTGTCTAACATCTCGTTCTATGGGAAGTTTGAGAGGCAAGAATTTTGGCAACATTTCGTTTAATGCTAAGGTGAGCCAACCAGTGGCTCTGCGGGGAGTCTCTGCGCGGGACGCGAATTCGTTTTGGTAATAACACACCATGTGAAAAAGGTATTCTGATTCTGCGCCTTTTGTCATGTTCTTTATTTTTGACATCAAAACGTCTATTTTGTGTCTGGCTTTATTGGTGACTTCCTCCCTATCTTTTATGATTCGATAAGACACTTTTTCCTCCCCAAATCACTCTTGTTTTAAGTCAATTAAATTCATGATGGCCACATCGACAAAATAGGGTAATGAATTTATGTGCAAAAACTAGTTTATGTGCAAAGCCCATCACCTCGGTCAACTGTTGTAGAGTCTTGATTCGCGGGCCGCGCGTGGCCGGAACGAGTTGGTGATCTTCACATAACTCGACCCCCCGACCACGCGCAAAGGTTTCAAAATCCGAGTTCTGAAACGAGGTTGGGCTCTACCAAGGTTCACTATTCAAGCGCTTTCAAAAGATGCTTCCCTTTATCGGTTAATAGATAGACCCTCTTCCTGCCTTTCTCTTTAGACTCTACAAATCCGCCTTCCTTCAGGTCTTTGAGATGTTCATAAGCGGACGATAGAGATATCTCTAGCCTGTTTGCCAACCCATATCCGTGGATGGGTTGCTTGCTGATTTCCCTCAAAATCCTCTCCTTTGTCGAACCGAGAATCCCCATGCAAGCCCAGTAGGGGACTCCAGTATACAGCACAAATGCTTTATAACAGAAAAATCCGATATAGTGTGAAAAATGGGAGAATGCATGTAAATGGAAAGAAAAGTTCTATCTTCAGCTACTGTGGCGCTCTTTGTAATAGTGCTCTTCTCTTCTGTTGCGTTACCTCCAGTGCAGGCCCAACTCCGATCCCCCACCAGCCTGACTCTCTCACCATCAAGTTTCGAGATAAAGCCAGGTGAGTCATTAACCTTAACTGCAACGTTAACTTCCAACGGAACACCCTTGGAGGGCAAATCCATCGCATTTGCGTCGGTGGGAGGAAGTGTTAGCCCAAATATCGGAACAACGGACTCTAACGGTCAGGTAGAGATTACCTACACGGCCCCTTCGGTTGAGACGTCAGTAACGGTTACTGTCATGTTTGCAGGTGATCTTTACTACCAAGAAAGCAACGCTAGTTCATCAGGCACAGTGGCTAAGGCCTCGACAACCTTGGGAATCTCTCCCCCGACCTTTACCGTGTCTTCCGGGGAATCCACAACACTTACAGTAACCTTGAACTCTGGAGGCTCGCCCTTAAGCGGAAAATCGATAGGGTTCACCACAACGCTTGGTAGCGTCAGCCCAAATGTAGGAACCACAGATCAAGAAGGCAGGATTTCAATAACCTACACTGCCCCGGTAGTTTCTATCCGAAATACTACTGAAGTTGTTGCGGTCTTCGCAGGAGATTTGACACATAAGACGAGCAGTGCTACAGCGTCAGGAACGATCGAGGTGGATGAGGAGGTTCAAATAAACCCTACTGACGACGCGCACGTAGCCGAAGGGTACCCAGCGAACAACTACAGCGACACGGCCTTATACCTCCAGAGCTATACTGCTGACTACAAGAACGAGAGAATTTTCCTGAAGTTCGATCTCAGTAGCATCCCAACGAGCGCGGAAATCTTGCAGGCGAAACTTCACCTCTACTCATGGAAGGGGAGGTACGCGAATGTGGTGGCTCAGTGCCGTGCTGTCCAAGACGATACTTGGGGTGAAACTACCTTGACATGGAACAGCCAGCCAGCGTATGGAGAAGTCCTCGGCACTGTCCTCTTGGAAGAACTCGCGGCGGAAAACAAATGGCACTCTTGGGATGTTACTTCGTTTGTTAGGAACCAGTTCAAGGGAGACAAAGTAGCGAGCCTTAGCTTAAGGGCGGAGGTCGAAGGGGCGAGCGGCCAATACTCTTTTGAATCAAAGGAGTGGGTGGACGCCACTCTGCACCCCAATCTGGAAGTCATCTATGTACAGGATAATGCGCAGGATATTATGGGGCTTCTTGAGGACGTGACTGCGGCGTCGGATTATCGATATGATGCAAAAGATGACAAGGGGAGTGGATTGGATGGGATAAAGATTATCGAGAATCCCAACGGCGGGTACTTGGGTGTTTACCATTCTTTCATAGGGGAAAGAGTTGATGTACGGCTGGCAGCGTCTACAGATCTGATAAATTGGATATACGTGACGACTATCGAACCTGATGCGAGTCAACCAACAATCGCTTATCACGCTCCAACCGGCGGATATCTCGTTGCATTTGAAAAACATAAAGCGGGTATG
>Ga0114920_10001710_pt1 | contig 10218 bp, 6 predicted proteins | sample ChitaG_FD_88683 | JGI IMG/M metagenome (GOLD analysis project Ga0114920, IMG submission 88683) | Deep subsurface microbial communities from South Pacific Ocean to uncover new lineages of life (NeLLi) - Chile_00310 metaG | ecosystem: Environmental > Aquatic > Marine > Oceanic > Sediment ...
TATGATACATTTGAGCTGGCTACCATTCTATTACCCACGCTTTCTGACTACAGCCTATCCGCCATAGCAGAGGAGTTGGGCATCTTCCATTCCATTCAACACCGCGCCCTTGCGGATGCCATGATGGCCAAGGATGTATTTTTAGCCCTCCTCGATAAAGCCTATGCTCTAGACATGTCTATCGTTGCTGAGATCGATCGGCTGGCAAGGGGCACAGACTGGTCGCCGGCTCACCTTTTTCACCAAATAGTAGAGGAAAGGTTAGGTGATGTCTTCGCTCAAGTAGGTGAACTGAGCCTCGGTATCCCCGATAAAGAGCGAGAAGAGCGGCTGACCCCCGTATCGCATAGAAAACCCCTGGATTCAGAGAAGCTAGCGGAGATGCTGAGTCCTGCTGGGCTGATGGCAGGGGCCTTCCCTGGCTTTGAACATCGCCCGGAGCAGATAGAGATGATGAGAGCAGTGACTTGTGCCCTGAATCAAGGTGAGCACCTTGTCGTAGAGGCAGGCACTGGTACGGGGAAGTCCATCGCCTATCTCTTGCCAGCCACCTTTTTCGCCCTGGAAAATGGTGTTCCAGTGGTCATCTCCACCAACACCATCAACCTTCAGGAGCAATTGGTGAACAAGGATGTCCCAGATTTGATAAAGGCGCTGGAACAAGAATCCTTACCCGCTCTGCGTCATGCTCAGCTCAAAGGGCGAAATAACTACCTCTGTCTGAGACGCTGGACTTCGTTACGGCGAAGCCAACCCCTCCCTCTGGAGGAGGTTAAGCTACTGGCGCGCACCCTGGTTTGGACTGCATCAACCATGACCGGCGATCGGGCGGAACTCAACCTCAGGGGAGAAGAGCTCTACATTTGGAACAGGGTGTGCGCTCAATCGGAGAATTGTCTTGGCGCTCAATGCCCCTATCAAAGGCAGGGCAAATGCTTTCTCTATCGGGCAAGGCGAAAGGCGGAGAACGCTCATCTTATCGTTGTTAACCACGCTCTACTGTTGTCTGACATAGCGCCGTCAGGCCGGGGCAAGGTCTTACCTGATTATGGCCATCTCATCATTGATGAGGCTCATCATCTTGAGGAGGAAGCCACAGAGCAGTGGGGCTTTGAGGTTGGGGGGCGCCATCTCGAGGGTTATTTAAATCGCTTAAGTGAAGTGGTGGCTGAAGAACGTTACACTGGGTTTCTTTTTGAGCTTGGCAGCCACTTTAGAGGGAGCTCTCTTTCCCCTTCTGCTCAAAGAGACATGGAGAAGCTGGCTGAGGATATAAAAACCGTCGTGGAAGCTTGCCGCGAGCGCATTCTGGCGTTCTTCAATGTGCTCTGGCATTTCTTGGAGGCTCATACCGAGGAACAAGGAGGGTATGAGCGTCGACTGCGTCTCACCAAGGCGGTTCGCAGCCAGCCTGGATGGGATGATGTGGAGCTTGCCTGGGAGAATCTAGGCTTGGTACTGGGGGACATTGAGTCAAAATTGAATCGACTCTATAACATGCTCGAGCCTTTGGCAGATGCTAAAGTTCTAGACTATGAAGACCTGACGATGGAGCTTTCATCCTTGGTCTACCGCGTTGGGGAATTAAGGCAACAGATAAACTCCACAGTTTCTCAGCAAGAAGATGGGAAGATATACTGGGCTTCACTAAGGGAGAGGGGTAATAGCCTCACTTTGTATGCTGCCCCCCTTCATGTAGGGAGAGTTCTGGAGGATAACCTCTTCTCTAAAAAGGAATGTGTGGTGCTGACCAGTGCCACATTAAGCACAGAAGACAACTTCGAGTATATCAAAGAACGGCTGGGTTTGTCGGAGGCTAGCGAACTTCTCGTGGGTTCGTCCTTCGATTATGTGGGCTCAGCGATGGTTTATATTCCTGAGGACATCCCTGAGCCAGGTCAGATGGGCTACCAGAAAGCGGTAGAGCAGGTCCTGATTGACATATGTCGTGTCACTGGGGGAAGGGCCCTGGCTCTCTTCACCTCTCACTCGGCGCTTCGGGCGAGCTACGAAGCGATCCGCACTCCACTCCAGGGGGAGAGTATTCTTGTTTTGGGGCAGGGGATAGATGGTTCGTCAAAGAGGCTTCTCGAAACCTTCAAAACCAATCTTCGAACCGTTTTGCTGGGCACATCGAGCTTCTGGGAGGGCATCGATGTGGTAGGTGAGGCGCTCAGCGTTCTTATTATGGCGAGACTTCCCTTCAGTGTTCCCACTGACCCGGTTTTCGCTGCACGGGCAGAGCTTTTCGAGGAACCATTCAAAGAGTATGCTATTCCCCAGGCTGCCTTAAGGTTTAAGCAGGGGTTTGGCAGGCTTATTCGTAGCAAAAGCGACCGAGGGGTGATGGTAGTGCTCGACAGGAGGATCAAGGCGAAATCTTATGGCGCTGCCTTTCTGGGGTCACTGCCGCCATGCACAGTAAAAAGCGGGCCCGTGCGCCATCTGCCAAGGGAGGTAGCAGCTTGGTTAGGGGAGAAATAGCAGGGACGTGTTTGCTCCATGTAAACGATCAATTCGCCCGGCGTAGTTGGTAAGTTGAACAAGTCGGTGTTCCGTATAGTATCTTATCAAATCCTTCTCTTAAAGGCTTATCATCACACACAAATATAATCCTCCTTGCCCCCTTTACAAAGGGGGCAATAGATGTGGGCGTTGTGGATTTCGCAGAGTTGCAGTGTATTTGACAATCAGGGAGCCCAGAACTAAAATTCGTTCAAAAGGCAATAGCAGGTAGCGTACCGATTTGAAATAGGGCACCCCTGCTAGGATGTGCAAGGAGGTAAGCCATGGACTTTGAGTTCAGTGAAGAACATAGCATGTTTAGACAGGCGATAAGAGACTTTGCTGAGAATGAAGTGGCGCCGATTGTAGACCAAGCTGAGGAAGATGAGGCTTGTCCTACGGAGCTGTTCTCCAAGATGGGAAAACTGGGCTATCTTTGTCCTGGTTATCCAACCGAATATGGAGGGGGCGGATTAGGTGAAATTGGTACGTGTATCATGGTGGAAGAGCTGGCCCGAGTTTGCTCTGGTATCACGTCTGGGCTGATGGTTCAATCTGGGCTTTCTACCCTCCCCATCTTGGCTCATGGAAGCGAGGAGCAAAAGCAGAAGTTTGTAGTTCCGGCCATTAAGGGAGATAAGATCTTTGCCTATGGTCTTACTGAAGCTAATGCCGGTTCAGATGCCGCAGCTATTGAAACTACCGCTAAGAAGGATGGCAACTACTATATCGTGAACGGTAGCAAGATCTATATTACCAATGGGCAAATCTGCGATTTCGTTACATTGGCTGTCTTGACCGATAGAAGTCAAGGCAGTCGAGGAATAAGCACCATTATTGTAGAAAAGGGCGCTCCCGGTTTCAGCACGAGTAAGATGAGGAAATTGGGGCACCATTCTGCCGCCACTGCTGAGCTTGTCTTCGAAGACTGCCGTGTACCTTGCGATAATCTGATTGGGGAAGAAGGCAGAGGCTTCAGGTATATGTTGGAGGCTCTGAACTCGGCTAGAATTTCACATAGTGCCCGTAGCCTCGGACTCGCCGAAGCCGCTTTTGAAGCCTCGCTAAAGTATGCCAAGGAAAGAAAACAATTTGGTCAACCGATAGGGAGCTTCCAAGCTATTTCCTTTAAACTAGCGCGCATGGCCACTGAAATAGAGGCAGCCAAATGGCTGCTTTATCGGGTTGCCTGGCTTTATGACCAGGGGGAAGAGTGCCGCAAAGAAGCACCCATGACAAAGGTCTTCTCTTCCGAGGCGGCCATCCGAATTGCAGAAGAGGCAATGCGAATCCATGCCGGCGCTGGCTATTTAGCCGAGTCACCAATCCAGCGTTACTTCCGTGACGCTATACTTTATCACATTACCGAGGGAACTACTGAGGTCCAAGAATTGATTATCTCCAGGCAGCTTGGGCTTTAGACTTCCGCTCCTGGCTATTTCAGCAGCCCGATAGTACTATGCGGATTGAGGCTATAAACTAGAAGGGTGGCGTTTGCTCCTACTATAGATTCATTCCGTTCGCCCTGAGCCTGTCGAAGGGCCTGTCCTGAGTTCTATCGAAGGGCCGTTCATGGTTCGACAAGCTCACCACGAACGGTGTCTGGCATAGCTTATTTTCGTTATTCGTTGATGGACAGTTGCTCATGATGGTTTACTCCGTGTCAACGGTCAATTCGCTTAGCTCTGGGTTTTCGCCAACACAGATATTACAGGCGAATGCCATGCCACTGGATGCCTTATCGAACCAAACTTGTCCGCAGTTTTGTATCTGGGCATCGACTGACCATTTCATATGAAATTTCCGGCCACAAAGCCTGCAGCGAGAAACATTCTTCTCATCTAGCGGCTGCCCGCAGACATCACATATCTCCTCCAACTTCATCTCCTCAATTCTGTTCTAGCCATTGTCGGACCAGGGCCTCTTCTTCTTCCCTGGTGTTCACCTTGCCATCCAGCTTTGCTTCCAGAAGCGCCTGAAGCATCTTCCCCATGCGAGGGCCAGGCTGCAGCCCCAGTATTTTTAGGTCCTCCCCATCGAAAAATGGCTTGACATAACGCAGGTCATTGAGATAGAGTTCAAGGCGAGAGCGAATTATGGGGGTATCACAGGCTAGAGCAGAGGTGGTGATCGCTGTGGGAGAATAGTGCTTTAGCAGTCGGTATATGCTGCTGTGAGGAAGACCGGGCTCAGCTAACGTATGTAGTATCTGCTTCAGTTGTAGCACCTGCCGCATGTTTCGCCCCAATTCTCCAACTATACTGAGACGGGCGATAAGTTGCTCATTTTCCTCCTCAGTGAGGTGATATATGAGCAGCAACATGTAGAGAGTTAGGTGCAGCGGGGTTAACTGGCAAGCCTGCTGAAATTTCTCCGCAAGCCAACCATTCCCTCTCAAGGAAGGGTGGAGTGTCTTGAGCACCCCAAGCTCTTCAGCGCGTCGCAGAATTCGCTCGGGATGGTCTTCTTCTAGGTTAAGCTCCAGTTCATGCCTTATCCTGTCGCCGCTGATGGTATCCAGCATGGATGCATGTTCACGGAGAAGCTTTTCGGTAGCCTCCTCCAGCCTAAAGCCAAGTCTCTGCTCATAGCGAAGCGCTCTCAGAATACGGGTGGCATCATCGATAAAGCTCCTCTCATGCAATATGCGTATTAGCTTTTGCTCCAGGTCATTCATACCACCGTAGGCGTCTAACAGCTCGCCGAAGGAATTGCGGGTAAGGTCGATGGCCATGGCATTTATAGAGAAGTCGCGTCGGAGAAGGTCATCCCGAATTTTACCGGGTGTCACGTCAGGGAGCGCTCCTGGCCTTGAGTAGGTCTCGCAGCGCGCTGTCGCCAGGTCAATGCTCAGGTTCCCACTGCGGAACTTTGCTGTGCCGAATTGACGGTGAATCGTCGGCTTCTCTCCGCTAGCTTTAGCAAGCTGCCGGGCTAACAGAGGGGCATCGCCTTCCACCACAAGGTCGAAGTCCAGATTGGGACGCTGCAGAAGCAGATCGCGCACCGCTCCTCCAACAAGATACAGTCGCTGTCCTTGATTATCTGCCACCTCCCCTGCTGTGCGGAGAAAGGTGAGAAGCTCCTGTGGCAGGCGATTTTCCATCTTTGAGACTAGATTATCCATCGAAGCCTCTATTGATTATAGCATTCTCTCCTTGACAAAACGAGGGAGGCTTACTATTCTGGCCGCATAGGGGGTCTGAATTTGGCTGATCTTGCTTCCTTGCAGGACATTTTGGGTATCGCCTTTGAAGACTTGTCTCTGCTTGAGCAATCCTTGGTTCACCGCTCCTACCTCAATGAATATCCTGATTTCCACCTCTCCTCTAATGAGCGTCTAGAGTTCTTGGGCGATTCTCTGCTGGGTTTTGTTATCGCTGAAAAGCTGTATGAGGAATGCTATGATTTATCTGAGGGTAAGCTGACCAAGCTTCGAGCCTCGCTGGTGCGAGGGGAAACCCTAGCTCGTTTAGCAAGCTCACTGGGGCTTGGCGACCACCTTTACTTGGGGCATGGTGAGGAGGTTAGTGGCGGCCGCCAACGAAAATCCACTCTGGCGGGGCTTTTTGAGGCGGTGCTCGGAGCCGTTTTGATAGACAAGGGCTTCCCCGTCGCTAGGGATCTTGTTCTCAGGCTTTTCGATACCGAGATTCAGAATACGATTGAAGGGAACCTCGTTGCTGATTATAAATCCAGGCTTCAGGAGGTTGTTCAGGCGACGCATCAGGTAACCCCGGTTTATAGGACCACTAAAGAGGTGGGACCTGACCATGCCAAAGAGTTCACCGTCGAGGTACTTGTTGGTGACTGCGTGATTGGCAGTGGGCGTGGGAGGAGCAAGCGGAAGGCAGAGGTGGAGGCGGCGAGAGATGCGTTGGAAGGCTTAGCGCAAGAATAATGAGTTGTAGCCTTCTGGAATCGTCGCTGCAGGGATTTTTGTGTTAAAATATAAGGTTGCAGACAGGCCTTCTAGCGATGAGTACCGAAGATCGTAAACTGTGCATAATGGCCCTCCTCGAAAGAAGGGAGGCTGATTTTGAGGACAGATGATCCGAAAAAAGGGGTGACTTATGATTGACGAACTGAAGGTTTTCACTGGCAATACGCATCCTGCCTTAGCTCAAGGGATTTGTGATTATCTGGGTATCCCCTTAGGCAATGCCGAGGTATTCGAATTCAGCAACGAGAATACCTTCGTGCGAATCCTGGAGAATGTCCGTGAGCGAGACGTTTTTGCCATCCAGCCGATCTCATCACCGGTGAATAAGAGCATAATGGAGCTATTGATAATGCTTGATGCCTTGAGGAGGGCTTCGGCGGGGAGAATCACCGCAGTCGTCCCCTACTTCGGCTATGGGCGTACCGATAAGAAGGATCAGCCTCGGGTGCCGATAACAGCTCGGCTCGTCGCCGATATGATAACTGTGGCTGGGGCGAACCGCTTGGTTACGGTGGACCTTCACGCCGGGCAGATACAGGGCTTCTTCACCATACCGGTTGACGAACTTACAGCCCTCTATATCTTGAGCAAATACTTTGAGGACAAGGCTCTGGAGAACCTGGTGGTGGTGGCCACCGACATTGGCATCTCCAAGCGGGCCCGTGACCTTGCCCAGAGGTTCAATGCCCCCCTGGCAATCATTGAGAAGCGGCGAGTGGGCAATGTTGACCGGGCCGAGACCCTTAACGTCATTGGCGATGTAAGAGGTAAGTGTGTCCTCTTGTTCGATGATGAGATCGATACCGCAGGCTCTTTAGTCGCTGCGGTAGACGCTTTGAAGGATAATGGTGCCACAGAGGTCGATGCCTGCTGTACCCATCCTGTGTTCTCCAACGCAGCTATTGAGAGGATCGCTTCAAGCCCGGTTAAAGAGGTGGTGGTCACCGATACTATCCCCATCCCGGAAAGCAACAAGTGCGATAAGATCACCGTTCTCTCCATAGCATCGCTTCTTGGCGAGGCGATCCACCGCATTCACGGTGGTCTCTCCGTGGGGGCGATGTTCGAGTAAAGTGGTGGGGTCATGCGTAGCAAAGAAAAAACGGTGGATGTTTATCGCGCCTCGGGAGAATTGGAGGCACAGGTTATTAGAGGACTGCTGGAGAGCAACGGCATACCTTGTATCCTAAGGTCTGATGCTGCCTCTTCGGTCCATGCCTTCACCGTCGATGGCATGGGCGAGGTAAAAATTGCGGTCTTGGAATCGATGGCTGATGAGGCACGGAGAATAATCGGTGGTGAATAAGTATGGTCAAGTTGTTTAGCGGTCTTTTAGATTCCAACGAGAAGGAGCTAAAGCGGCTCCAGCCCGTTGTTGAACGTGTCAATGCCCTTGAGCCTGAATTCGAGGCGCTGTCTGTTCACGAGCTCCGCCAAAAGACTGATGAGTTTCGGGCTCGTCTGGAGAGTGGCGAATCGCTGGACCAGCTTTTGCCTGAGGCTTTCGCCGCAGTCAGGGAGGCGGCCAAACGAACACTGGGGCAGCGCCACTTCGATGTCCAACTTATGGGAGGCGTCGTCCTTCATCAGGGGAAGATAGCTGAGATGAAGACCGGCGAAGGGAAGACCTTGGTAGCCACCCTCCCCATGTACCTTAATGGCCTCAGCGGCAAAGGGGCTCATGTAGTTACGGTGAATGACTATTTAGCCAAGCGAGATTGCCACTGGATGGGTCCCATCTATCATCTCCTTGGCTTGAGTGTTGCCAGCATCCAGCATGAGGCTTCTTTCCTGTTCGACACAGACCACGACTCCGAGGACCCCGCCTGGAGACACTTAAAGCCCATCGCCCGCCGCCAGGCCTATGAAGCCGACGTCACCTATGGCACCAACAACGAGTTTGGCTTTGACTACCTCAGGGATAATATGGTGGTTGATCTTTCGCTGTGTGTGCAGCGCCCCATTCACTACGCTATCGTCGATGAGGTGGACAACATCCTCATTGATGAGGCGCGCACCCCGCTTATAATCAGTGGGCCAGCGACGGAGGCGGCGCAGAAATACCAGACCTTCGCCAAATTGGTCCCTCGCTTGCGCCAGGACGAGGACTACGAAATAGATGAGAAGGACCGAGCGGTGACCCTGACCGATGAAGGCATCTCTAAGGTGGAGAAGATGCTGAGAAAAGAGGAACTTCTGAAGGCGCCTGACCTGTATGACCCCTCGAACTACCTGCTCACCCATTATCTGGAGAGCGCCTTAAAGGCAAATGTGCTCTTTAGGAAAAACCGAGATTACGTGGTCAAAGACGGGCAGGTCATCATTGTTGATGAGTTTACCGGGCGGATGATGCATGGTCGTCGCTACTCCGAGGGGCTGCATCAAGCTATCGAGGCTAAAGAGGGGGTTCAGGTTCAGCGGGAGAATGTAACCCTGGCTACAATTACCTTCCAGAACTATTTCCGACTATATGAAAAGCTTGCTGGAATGACTGGCACTGCGGTCACCGAGTCTGAGGAGTTCCACAAGATATACAACCTCGAGGTAGTGGTCATCCCCACCAATGAGCCAATGATCCGCACTGACAACCCCGACCAGGTGTATCAGAATGAGGATGCTAAGTTCCGCGCCGTTGTCCGCGAGATCGAGACGCTTCACACGGAGGGGCGGCCCATGTTGGTGGGCACGGTGTCCATCGAGAAATCGGAAAAATTGAGCGAGCTTCTTAAGCGGACAGGCATCCCTCATCAGGTCCTGAACGCCAAGCATCACGAGAAGGAGGCGGCGATCATCGCCCAGGCAGGTCAGCCGGGGGCGGTTACTGTGGCTACCAATATGGCGGGGCGCGGTGTTGACATAATACTTGGCGGAAACCCCGAGGGCCAGGATGAGAGGGAGTGGCAGGAAAAGCACGACAGGGTGGTTAAACTGGGTGGGCTTCATGTAGTCGGCACAGATCGCCACGAGGCAAGGCGTATCGATAATCAATTGAGGGGGCGCAGCGGGCGCCAGGGCGACCCGGGAAGCTCCCGCTTCTATGTATCGCTTGAGGACGATGTGATGCGCCGCTTTGGCGGCGACCGTATTAAAGGCTTTTTAGAAAGAGTGAAGTTCGATGAGGATATCCCTATCGAGCACTCCATGGTAGGTAAGGCTATCGAGAGTGCCCAGACCAAGGTCGAGGGCTACCACTTCGACGTCAGAAAACACCTGGTCGATTATGACGATGTGGTGAACAAGCACCGCGAGGTGATCTACGAGGAGAGAAGGAAGATCCTGTCTGGCGCTGACATCAAGGCCAACATTCAGTCGATGATCACAGAGGAGATTCAAGGGCTTGTTGCCTCTGGTATTGCCGGTGACCGCTCTGAGGGATGGGACCTTGAAGGTCTGCTCAGTGAGGTGGGCACAGTAATGCCATTGCCGCCACAGTTAAATACTGACGCTCTATCCCAGATGACCCGGAGCGAGATCGAGGAGAAACTTCTGGAGGGGGCCAATTCATTGTACGAGGATAGGGAGCGGGAGTTTGGGGAAGAGAACATGAGGGTGCTGGAGAGGTTGGTGATGATTCGCACCATTGACCGCCTGTGGATGGACCATCTCACCGCCATGGACGAAATGCGCCGCGGGATCGGTCTCGAGGCCTCCGGGCAGCGGGACCCCCTGGTTATCTATAAGCGGCGGGGCCATGAGGTGTTCGACAGTCTGCTGGCAGGCATCGCCCACGATGTGGCGCATACCATCTTTCGTGTGGGCATCGCCAAAGA
>Ga0114920_10001711_pt1 | contig 10215 bp, 9 predicted proteins | sample ChitaG_FD_88683 | JGI IMG/M metagenome (GOLD analysis project Ga0114920, IMG submission 88683) | Deep subsurface microbial communities from South Pacific Ocean to uncover new lineages of life (NeLLi) - Chile_00310 metaG | ecosystem: Environmental > Aquatic > Marine > Oceanic > Sediment ...
CCATACGCCTTTTTTGCAGAAAGGTGTCCCCGCTTTTGCGGTGATGACCGAGGGCTACCATTTCAAGTATCACCGCCCCGGTGATGATATCGATCTGATCAAGCCCGAGATCCTCAAGAGGGTGGGCGATTTTGTCTATGCAGCCGTCCAAATACTGGCGTCTGAACCCGGAGATCTCATCCAGCCGATGAGGCAGGCGGTGTATTATCTGAAATACCAGGACCTCGCCAATTTCAAATTCGAACCGCTGACTCATGTCATCGAAAAGCATGGAGATGCCAAGAATTCCCATGTGGACTTGCAGGTCGCTGTTGTCGAAGGAAAGGAAGGATTGTCCGGAGATGAGCTGCGTGTGGATATCATTAACAGTCTATTTGATCTGCCGGAGAAAATGAAAAAGGCCAAAGGTCTTTCCCTGTATGCGCCGAATCGGTCGATCTCGATGAATTCGAGACAGGGAAAAACCACGGTCATGCTGGGTCTTAGAGGGATTGATTCCTTCCGGGACAACCCGAAATGGGCGAAGGTGCTGGTCGAGCAGGGTCTCCACTTTGCTGTTGCTGACGATCTGAGTTCCCTCTTCGGAGAGGAAGGATTGACCGAAGACGGGAAAAAGTTCATCAAGGCTGTGAATTCAAGTGGTCTTCTCCTTCTGGTCAAAGGACTGGATGCAGCTCAGATGAAGGGGCTTCTGGAAGAGTCGAAAAAGCCGATGGTTTTTATCGAGAGGGAGCTTCCTGATGAGGAAACCTTAGAGCTGATTAAGGAGAAAAATTTTGCCCTGGGACTTGTCCTCGGCGCGGATGAAGACCCTGCGGCGTATTTCAAAAAGCTGGAAGAGGCGAAGAAAGCTATCGGGTCCCGGTATTTAATTATAGTCAACGAGAATTGTTTATGGGGTTCTGCGGGGAAAGACCAGATGCTTCAGGTGATCTCCGAGATGATCAAGGAAAAATACGAAAGAATGGATTATTCCAATCTCTTCACTTCGACTTTTATCAGAGTTTTGAGGAGTGCAAGAGGCGGGGGAACAACGACAACTTTTGCCTATAGGCCTTTCTGAATGCGCATGAGATTGAGTTTGACATTCAGAATTTGAATAAAAAGGAAAAAGTTCATCAAAGAGCTTCTTTTGGCAGGGGGATGCCTTATTTTTCTTGTGGTCTACTTTTTATGGGAAAGGCTCCGCGTTCTGAAAGATACCGGCTGCATTCCTTTGAGGATCTGTGTCACGGGAACCCGAGGCAAGTCGAGCGTCACACAGTACATCGCGGCCTGTTTGAGAGAAGCGGGGTTCGCTGTTCTCGCCAGGTCCACTGGGGCAAAGCCTCTGATCATCTATCCTGACGGCGAAGAAAAAGAAATGCGCCGGAGAGGCTCTCCGTCCATCCTGGAAGGGAAAAGAATCCTAAGATTGGGATCAGAGCTTAAAGCGAACGCTTTGGTCGTAGAGCTGATGAGTATCCATCCCGAGTGCAGCTCTGTGGAGTCCACTCAGTTGTTCAGCCCTCATATCCTTGTGATTACCAATGTCCGCCTTGACCATCTCGCTCAAATGGGATCCTCTAAACAGGAGATCGCACATTGCTTTGCCTCCGCATTCCCTGAGAACGGAACCGTTTTTGTACTTGAAGAGGAGTGCTTTCCTGTTTTCGAAAAGGCCGCGGAAAGGAGAAATGCCAGACTCATTCGGGTCAACAGGGATTCAATAGAGGAATATCCCGGTGCGGTTGATAAAATGCTTTCCTGGGAATTCGAGGAGAATATTCGTCTGGTCTTGGCTCTGGCAGATTTTTTGAACATCGATAAAGAAGTCATTCGCAAGATTACAGAAACCCAAAAACCTGATTTCGGACGCTTCCAGGTCTGGTCCATGGATGTGGGGACGCCGCCGCAGAGCTGGCATCTTGTCAGTTGCTTCGCGGTGAATGACCCGGATTCCACACGGCGAGTTCTTTCCAGGCTTATCGAAAAGAAATTCTGGGAAGCGAAGGAGGTTGTGGGCCTCCTCAACCTCCGGCGGGACAGGGGAGACAGGACGATTCAGTGGCTCAACGCTCTGGAAGAAAATGTCTTTCCGGAATTCCGAAAAATCTTTCTGATCGGAGAGCATGCGTCCGCCTTCCAAAGGAGGCTGAAACGAACAGCGAAAACGGAGTCGTTTGTGTTGAAATCTCATCTCCCGCAGAGAATAATGGAAGAGGTTCCAAGGACCGTAAAAGGAGAAGCGGTTCTCGTCGGACTGGGAAACATGGGGGGTCCAGGGAGAGAGCTCGTGGAGCTCTGGGAAAGAGAGGGGAAGCCCTGTGGTTTTTGAGACGCTTTTGATTGGGCTGGTCATAGCCGTTCTCTACGTGGAAATCTTGGATATCTATCCGGGAGGCATTATCGTTCCCGCCTATATGGCCCTTTATTATGACCAGCCGCTGAGGATCTTGGCCACGATTCTTGTGGCTTTCCTGAGCCTTTACTCCTATAAATTTTTATCGAGGTTCCTGATTCTTTTTGGGAAAAGACGGTTTGTGATGCTGGTTCTCCTCGGAGCTGTTTGGGCTCAAGTCTGGTTTTTACTTTTGCCGCATTTTTTCTCCGATCCGATCGGACTCAAGGCCATCGGGTGGCTCATCCCCGGACTTCTGGCCAATAATCTGGAGAAGCAGAAAATCGTGCCCACCCTGGCTTCGATGCTGATTGTTTCCACCATCACCTATTTCCTTGTCAGGTTATTGCTGTGGCTCTGATCGAAAGGAAAAAGAGTGTAATCGCAAGCCAACCATGGATAATTTAGACTTCATAAAAGGCAGGGAACAGGATTCTCCGATGTCATTGCGAGCTTGCGTGGCAATCTCATAGGGACAGATTAATAACCAATTAGACAACCCGGATTCTCTGCGGATAAACGATGAAAAATCGGTTCTTGAACAGAAAAGGAAACATTCCCAAACAGGGATACGGGAAAAATCAGAACACAATACTCCTCCTTTTTGCTGTAAGTCTTGTGTTTTTTCTGCTGGCACGGTTTTTCCCGTCCGGAAAGAAAGATGCAGTCCAGAAGGATATGCTCCAGGCTTCGAGAATCATGGAAGACGCCATGGCTGCATTGAGGGAATGCCGGACCGGAAGAGACCTGGTTCTCGATTCAAAGAGTGACCCGAACCGGACAGGGCTCATCGGTCTTGAATTCTCTCCGCTCACGACAACTTTAGGAAATCTTGAGGCTAAAAGGACAACAACGAATCCCAACTTTGCCGCTCTGGTGGTTTTCTTGCTTCAAGAAGCGGGTGTGGAGAAAGGGGATACGGTGGCAGTCGGAGCTTCGAGTTCTTTTCCAGCTCTGATCGTCGCCACTCTATCCGCCGCAAAGGCCATGGATCTGAACGTGTTGATGATCTGTTCGCTCGGAGCCTCTCAGTGGGGAGCGAATATTCCGGAATTCCACTGGCTGGACATGCTGGATTGCCTGAGAGAATCAGGAGTGCATGATTCCCAGCCGATTGCCCTGTCCTTGGGAGGAGAGGAGGATACAGGGAAAGACATGAATCCTGAGGGACGCATATTTCTGAGTGAAGAAATTGTCCAAACCGGGATTCCTTTTATCCATGAGCCCGATCTCAAGGTGAATGTCCAGACCAGGATGAGGCTTTATGAAAGAAACGCAGGAGAGTCTGAGATCAAATCCTTCATCAACATCGGCGGAAGCTGGGCCAACATCGGAACGGATCCTGAGATTTTAGAGTTGAAGCCCGGCTTGACCAAGATCAGTCATTTGCCTCCTGTCGATAGACGGGGAGTCCTGTTTGAGATGGCCTCCCTCAGTATCCCTGTGATTCACCTCCTTTTTGTCAAAGGTCTGGCTGAAACATACGGGCTTCCGTGGGATCCTTCACCTTTTCCTGCTCCGGGGAAGGGGAAGATCTATTCGCTGGCCAGAGAAAGACAGCCTTTGTTTCTTGTTCTTGCGGCTGTTTACCTGGTTCTAGTCGTGGTCATCTTGATTTTTCGCCTTCATTCGAAATAGACATTTTTCGGGTCTTCTTTAGTTGGATCACGGAGGAAAAAGCCCACTCCCTTTTCTTTTACCTCAGCATAGCGGGGGATCTTTCTGGCGACCACGGCTTTTTCGGGATTTTCCTCAGACCAGAGCTCCAGGATGTAAATTATTGTCGAGCAGTGCCGGCCGACCCGGATATCGATCGGCCACCCGTCCTCATCCATCTTCTCGAAAAGGAGGCCGTGCTTTCCCGCTCTGAGAACGAATTCATCTTTGCCTTCGAGAAGGAGAGCGCGGTCCGTGCGGCCGCGGGTTGCGTCGAGAAAGGGCTCAGGAGCCTCAAGAAGAAGAGATATGGCCTGCGTGTGGTCACCGATTTCCCGGTGAGAGAGGCCGTGGAGAGCCTTGGGAGAATACTCCATTCCGATGTCGAATCCTTCCAAACCTGATATCATCATCGAGACCAGCGCGGCCAGATCCTCTCCTTTTTGATGGGCGACGATGGTGCTAATGACAGGATATTGAAGCTCGGCTTCGTGAAGGTCGATGACGATATCCACGTTTTCTTTCTGGATCAGCTGTGTCATCGCGTAGCAAGTTTTTTCGGTCAGAGTCCCGTTTGCCCGGCCAGGCCATGTCCTGTTCAGGTTCCGGATGTCCACGTAAGCCAGCTCCTGACGGCTGGGATAGTGGATGTAGACCTCAGGGTCTGGCCACTGGTCGAGAGGATTTGACCATCTGTCTCCCATGCGGAATTTCTGGCCTCCCCATGGGGTAGGAATCGTGAAATCCGGAGGATAAGCTCCCCCGAGACGGGTGACCGTTGTGGCGCTCCGGTTAGCAGATGGGACCACGAGAAGCCTTCCCTGTTCAACCGCAGCATTCTCTGCGAGAATCCAGGTCGTCAAACGGCTGGCCGGCTCTTCAGGATGGGATCCCCCGAGGATGAGGATCGTCCCTCCCGGCTCGGTTCCTTCGAGGATATATATATTCGAATCGTTGATCGTTCCCTTGATGCCGGGAAAATAGTCGCTTAACTTTTTGACCTGCGTCACGCCCGGGCTGAGGACGACTGGCTCTCTCAGGTGCCGGCTGTTGTAGAAACTCGTGCCCGCAAAAGCCATGAGAATCGCGCCCAGGATGACAAAACTGCATTTTCGGATGCGGAGCCCGTGTACAGACATCATTTCTCCTCCACGCCCTATTTCAACCTGAACAGCCTGAGAAGAAACGGCATAAGGATGATGATGTAGAGGATCTCTTCCTGCCATTTCTTGCTTTTCAGCAGGTTCCAGATGATGAGAAAGGCGATGAATCCGGTGAGAATATAATAGAGGATGGTCATAATCATCAGAAAAAGACCTCCTGTGTAGTTTTTGGCAGTGTCTGTCTTGGTGTTGTGAAGACTTTTATCTGAATGCTTTCCGCCATAATCTCATTCCTCATAGCAGGGTTAAAAAAGACAGTTTTTTACTGAAGACGACCATCAGAGTGCCCACAACCATGATGATGATGGCCGGGATGAGGCAGTGTTTCAACATCCGGGCATACGAATCTTTCATCCCGACGGTCTGGACGGTCAGCCGGCCGATAATGGCTGTTGGCGGCAGGGCATCCCCCAGCGGCCAGATGACACTCATTCCGGCCAGAGCGATGATGGGATTGAGCCCGATGGTATTGAACAGCAAAACCAGGGGGACGCCGAGAACGGGAGCCGCGCCCCACATCAATACAGCCTCGGAAACGGGAAGAAAAAAGAAGAGCGTGAGGAAAACCGCGATCAACGGGAGGGTCACGATTGTGATGGCGATCAATCCCCGGACTCCGGTGAGGGTCATAATCTGAACCAGGATCCCGACACAGGTGAGTGTTCCGATCAAAGGAAGGAGCTGGTGAACTGTATCTCTGGAGATCTTGAGAAAATTCAGCTTTATGGGCGAGAGCAGGAGGCTCACAAAAGCAGAGACCATGAACATCATCGGAAGACCGACCACGGGGAGCGAATGGGGCCAGATTCTTCCGGCCAGGACCAGGAAGATAAACACAAGAAAGGGGAGCAAGATACGGATCCAGTTCATTCGAGGCGGAGCTTCTGGGAGTTCTTCCAGGGCTTTTTTCAGGTCCACAGGCTTCCCTTTCCAGCCCAGGATGAATATGACAATCAGGGAGAGCAGCACGCAGGGGAGGAGCAGGGGCAGGAAAAATCCCACGTAGGGCATGTTCACGCCTGCCGCTGTAAGCATTGCCCACAGGCTCACTGGCGGGGCAGCTGCGCTGAGGCTTGCTAGGATGAAGATGATGGCGGCTGTTCGCGGTTTGGATATCCCCATGTACCCCAAGACCACAGCGATCATCCCGCCTGTGATCAGGACTGTGACACTTCCCGCTCCGGTCAGCGCACCGGGAAGAAGCAGAAGAAAGGTGATCAGGACAAAGAGAATCGATTTTCGCCGGTGAAACCTGCGGAGAATTCCCCTGATAACATAGGCCACGCCCCCGGATTCCTTCAGGAGATTCATGAAGAGAGTCGCGGTGATGAAGATTAGGACGATATCCAGGTAGGTGAAGGCGCCCTCAACGATATGCCTGGCCGGGATTCCGAATCCACCGGCTATGGCCCCGGCAAGGGCTGCCGCGAACATGGAAAGCTCCGTCGAGACCTTGAAAACCTTGGCGATGAGGTACGTCCCGACCATCACGGCCAGTATGATCTGGGCGGATGTTGCCATGCTCATCGGAAGAATCTCTTCTCGGCAGATGAATACCGAAAAAACGGGCAGTGACCTTTTGGAAGCGGATGCGGGGGATATTTCGATGAATGGTCAGTCGAGCGAGTCAGGATGGAGGATTTCTGCGCTCTTGGCTGGCCTCTCATCCGTTGACTGAGTTATGAAGAAGTCCCCTAGCGTTGTTTATTTCTTAAAGAGTTTTTCGAATTCGGCAATCAGGTCCAGAAGCTTTTCCGCTTCGATCATCGGGATGCCTTTGTCTTGAGAGATTATGGTGAAACGGCCGTCTGCGTTGCCCTCTTTGATAACGACCAGCAGGTCTGATTTCGGAGCCACGGCGTCTATGCTGAGCTCGTCGGTATTATCGCCGACCGTCGCACCCTGGGCTCTCCTTTTCATGCCTCCGATATGGGCTCCGATGATGGTCATCCCATGCTGGCGGGCCTCTTTCATCAGCTCGGAAACCCTATCGATCTCATCTTCGATAGATATTCCCGCAGCTCCCATTCCCTTGAGGCTCGCTCCCATGACGATGATTAGCGTCTTGAAAGGAGTTCCGACATCCTTATAGATCTTGAGGTCTTTTGCCGTGAGGAATTCGACAACGTCATAGGCTTTCGGCTCGTACTCGAGGTCCAGCTTTTTAAAGATGGCTTTTAACCGCACCGGGCCAGGGCTCTGTCCGCAAGAGGTGATCAACACAGGGAGGTCGGTCTTGGGAAGCTCGGTTTGCTCGATCGAAAAAGAAAAGGATGCAGAAGCAAAGATCAGAAAAGATAAAAAGACTCCGGATAAGGGATGAATCCTTTTCATGATTGACTCCTTGATGCGAATCGTCCCGTATTATCGCATTCTAGTGTATTCGAATCACGATGCCCCGTCAACAAAAAAGGGCCAGGCCCCTTTCCCCTTATCTTTCTTCGAAAGGAATGCCGTAGGGTCCATCCGCAAGAAAGGCGATCAGAGGCTCTTGCCCCAAACTGAGACTGAGTTTTTTGTAGACCCAATCGATTGATTGTTCCACCAGCTCCTGAAGATCATTGGCCTCAGGGATGATGGTCCTGGCATCTCTTCCCGGGATTCTTGTAAAGGATTCCTCTGGGATATCAAATGAGCAGTAGATGAGGTTCTCCATCGGGATTTTTTGGAAGACCTTGGCCCACATCTGAGCCTCCCACTGGTCAGGCACAAAACTCCACCCGGGAGAAAGGATGGCATCTATGAATTTTTCAGAGCCCTTCTCTCCAAGAAGCCGCATCATTTTCTTGTAGTTGGTGCTGCCGATGGGATCAGGGTCAGTATGATACCCAGACAGGATGCAGAATCCTTCCTGCTTGAGCAGCGGCAGGCATGCCATGGCGCCTTTAGCCGCCTGGTAGTGATTCACTCCCACAAAGCCAGCGTGGCCGATAACCAGGTCGAATTTTTTTGTGACAGGGATTGCCGCATAGCTTTTCAATTTTTTGAAGGCAGCGAGATGAGCGGATTCCAGGTCTCCGGCAAAAACTCCGGTGAGCCTGTATTTTGAATCGAGAGTGGCGTTGACGATCATATCACAGCCGGCCATCTTCGCCACTCTCAGGGCCTCATCGTGAACGGGATTTCCCTCAATAACGAGGTCTCTCGCGTTGGGCGAGGCGAGCACAGGTCCGCTGTGCAGCACGTATATGGAATCCTCTGCGAGAAGACCGGGACAGATGGATTTTCTCCCTCCAGATACTCCGGCCATAAAATGACTCTCCACCAGGCCGGTCAGGATTTTAAGGTCGCTTTCGACATAAAAGCGATTCAGGAGGATATCACCACCGAGTTCTGTCTTCCCTACGGAGATCAGGTCATCAGGATTCCGGCTGTCATGATTGATGATTTCAACGCCAAGACCGAATATTCTCGAGTCAAGCATTCTCTTGAGCTCCTCTTCTTTCATTGGTCTGTGAGTTCCTGTGGCGACGAGGAGTCGGATTCGGGAAGCGTGGAGTCCGGCCTTCACGATTTCGTCGACCACCGGATAGAGGATCCCTGATTTTCCAGAGGAGGGAACTGGACGGGTATTGTCTGAAATGACAACAACAGCATTTGCATCGGGATTCTCTTGCAATTTCTTGCGCACTAGAGATTTGAGAGGGAGGCTGTTGATCGGATTCGCAAGAGCATCGTAGATTTTTTCTTCCGGGTTGAAAAGCAGAGGAGCCTTCCCCATCGAAAGGATCTCTGTAGAATCGGGCACACTTATCGGAAAGCTTTTCTGTCCCAAATTCAATACGACTTCTTTCATTTCTATACAGTCTTGATAGCCGAAAAATCCCCGGTTAGCGCCGCTTCAAGAACCGGCTTCATGTATTCATCCACCATGTCCGCAGTCAGAGGGACAGGCATGTTTTTCAGCTTCATCCCCAACTGCGGGCTTTTGGCCTTGAATTCTTCGATCAGCTCCCTGGTTTTATCCTTTCGCCCGGTCATCTTTTTTCCTTTTAACTCCGGATTCAATAATATATCATAATTGGGACGCAAAACGGAAAAGGATAATCTCAAGGCTGTTCAAGCTGGTTTGAGGAGTATTATCAGCCGCAGCGTTGAGCAAAGCGAATGCTTATGGTGTCTTTTTGCCTTCAGGCCCATTCAGGAGAGATGTTTTGGCATAACCGGGAGTTATATTACCGGCAGTTAAGGCCCGTATTTATGACTCCCAGTTATAAAGGCGAGGGATGAGGATGAAATTTGGTCTTATCGGGACTATCACTGATGATGAGATCACGTTCGATTCCGGCCAGCGAATCACCGGATTGGGAGGAGTACTCTACCAGGCCGCCGTCCTCTGCGGTCTGGGAGAGGAAACCTGTCTCCACACCAACCTCGGGGAGAAACTGGCTGATGAAGTCAACAGGATGGTCAAAGACTGGTCCACTCTGCGAAAAAAAGGCATCCGGCAGGTCCCGGGCCCGGGAAACCAGGTTCACCTTCATTATCCGGAAAAAGGAGAGAGAATCGAGGTTTTGAAATCTGTTGTTCCGTCTTTGCTTCCTGAGCCCGTGATCGAGGATTTGCCCGAGCTGGGAATGCTGATTCTGGTCGTGAATTCCGGTTTTGATATTCAACTGTCGGACTGGCGGAAAATCGTTCGTTCCGCATCCTGTCCGGTCTGGATGGACGTCCATTCCCTCTTTCTCTCCAGGGAGCTCAATGTTCCCCGGAAGTATCTTCCCTTGAGTGAGTGGAAGGAATGGGCAGAAGGAGTGAGTTTTCTCCAGGCGAACGTTAAAGAAGTCGCTTCGATGCTCGGCTTCCCGGATCAAGTTCTTTCTGAGGACGGTTTCCTCCAATTTGGAGAGAGGGCTTTCGATCTGGGAGTGAAAGCCGTGTATTTGACACTCGGGAAGGACGGTGTTCTGGTGATGAATCCGGGAAACTTCATGAAAATCTCAGCCCCTCAAGCGGAAGCAGTGATCGACACCACAGGCTGCGGCGATGTTTTTTGCGGCGGAGCGGCTGTGAAGC
>Ga0114920_10001712_pt1 | contig 10214 bp, 9 predicted proteins | sample ChitaG_FD_88683 | JGI IMG/M metagenome (GOLD analysis project Ga0114920, IMG submission 88683) | Deep subsurface microbial communities from South Pacific Ocean to uncover new lineages of life (NeLLi) - Chile_00310 metaG | ecosystem: Environmental > Aquatic > Marine > Oceanic > Sediment ...
AACTGTTGTTACTTGATCAAACATACCCTCCAAGTTATTATTTTCAAGCTAGTAGAACAACTGTAATCAAACCGAGGTTTAAATCATAGCCGATTCAAAAAGTCCACTCTTAATTCTTAAATGACAATAGCTGTTTGGGTAGCTTGACATTCTTGCATAAAAAGGGATACCCTAATAAAGAAAGTACGATTGAGTGCAGCCAGGGGCCATTTTGTAAAACAAGTTGCGATTCATATTTTCTTTTTACGTCTGGAAAAGGAGCAAGAAAATGTTCTTGACTGGCGACATAGATCACAGCGTAATGTTCCTATCTGAGGTTTGCGCTAAATGAGGAGAAAAGACCTGTTCCCCCTAAGTCAGCAATTAACTATTAAGATTTGCAAAAGATGAATTTCTATCTGTGCGAAAGGAGAGAGCTTTCGGTGTTTGGTTTTGCAGAAATAGTTTAGCTTCAGTTAAATAAGGATGGCCACCTTGGATAAAAATCCAAAAACAGAGATTGATAAAGAATTACATCTTCAACTAGACGAGGCAGATTTTCGCTCTTATGCCTCCTATGTTGAGGGTAAACTACTGACCGCCACCGGTCTTGATATAAAGAAGCTGGCCGATATAGCCACCGATATGTTTGTGGAACTTATGCGAGTCGATTTGGGATATCTAATGCTTTTTGATGAAAAATCTCAAGAGTTGAGAGTCAAAGCGGTTAAGGGCCTAAAGCAGAAATGTATCAAGAAAGAAATCAGCATAAAGGCAAAAAAGAATATTGTAAAATGGATTGCTGATTGGAAAAAACCGATTCTACAACCAGAGTTAAATGAACAATCGGTAATAGAATTCTTCTACACAATGTCAAAAGAAATCGGATATGAAATTACTTTATCCGTTCCCCTAATAGCAAAAGGGAAATTTGTAGGTATGATTAACTTTGGGGAGAAAGAATCTAAAAAACCTTTTTATCGGAAGGACCTTCAGCTTTTATCCACTATGGGCAGTTCCGTTACAATGGCTATAGAGAATGCAAAAATATACGAGGAGCTGCGGAAAGCTCACAACAAGTTAGAAATAAAGGTTAAGGAACGCACCGCTGAACTCAGGCAAACCGTTGAGAAGTTAGAAGAGGCCAAGCAAGCTGCCGAGGCCGCAACCAGGGCAAAGTCGGACTTTCTTGCAAACATGTCCCATGAGCTTAGGACTCCCCTGAATTCGATTATTGGTTTCTCAAGTGTAATCATAGACGGAATGACAGGGCCTGTTTTAGATAAGCAGAAGGAATGTCTTAACTTCATCCTCGAAAGTGGAAAGCACCTTCTTGAGCTTATAAACGACATCCTCGATCTTTCAAAGGTAGAGGCAGGAAAGATAGAGCTCGAAGTCAGCAAGTTTTCTATAAAAGACTTTCTTGAGGGTTGTCTTGATATGTTCAGGGAGCAAGTTGTAAAACACAACATAGTGTTAAAATCGGATATTCCGAAAGATATTGGAGATCTAGCTGCTGATGAGAGAAGGACCAAGCAGATCGTATTCAATTTACTAAGCAATGCTGTTAAATTTACTCCAGATGGGGGCATGGTGGGAATAAAAGTGCGCAAAATGGACAAGAATGTCCAGATTGCGGTGTGGGACACAGGAATAGGCATTGCAAAGGCAGATATGGACAAACTTTTTCAGCCTTTTCAACAACTTGAATCAAAATTTACAAAGAAGGTCGAAGGCACGGGGCTTGGGCTTAACCTCAGTAAAAAGTTTGTCGAACTCCACGGTGGCAAAATATGGGTAGAGAGCAAACTCGGAAAGGGTTCGAAGTTCAGCTTCACGATTCCGATGCGGTGGCAGTAAGGCTAATGATATGATGCTTAGTGACGACCAGGGATTCGTGGCCATCCAGAAAAAGATATTTAAAGAAAGGGGATTGGATCTGAGCCAGTACAGGGAAAATTGTCTGAAGCGGAGAATTAATGTGAGGCTGAGTGCAACCAGAGCGCAAACTTATCTAGAGTATATGATTGTCCTGAAAAAAGACCCCACAGAATACGATAGGCTCTTTGATGCCCTTACCATTAACGTCACCAAGTTTTTTAGGGACTCTGGAACATTTAAAGGTATAAAAGATACTGTCCTTGTGAATATTATTTCAGCAAAACAAAAACAGAACAAAAAAATTATCAGGGTATGGAGCGCAGGATGTGCAAGTGGGGAAGAACCTTATTCGATAGCGATTTTATTCAATGAGATATTGGGCAGCCGGATTAACGATTTTTTTATCTCGATTTATGCTACTGATATTGATGAGAAAAGTCTGGAGAAAGCAAGGGCAGCAGAATATGAAAATAGTTCTGTCTCAGAAGTTGATGGTAACATATTGAAGAAATATTTTCTTAATGAAGGGAAATATAAGTTAAAGGAAGAAATAAAACGAATGGTGAAGTTCAAGCATCACGATCTCGTCTCCGATGAACCTCTTACTCATACAGATATTATATTATGCAGAAATGCTTTAATTTATTTTTCCAGAGAACTGCAGCAAAAGCTATTCAAAAAATTTTACGAGGGATTAAATAAAGAAGGATATTTGATCCTAGGAAAAACCGAAACTTTGACAGGAGAACCATCAAAGATGTTTCGACAGGTGAATATAGGGGAGAAAATCTACCAGAAGGCATAAGAGGATTCTGGATTGAAAGAACGGAGGGCGGAGGACAGTCTTTTCTGGCTACTGATATCTGACTTCCGGGTGGAGAGATTATGAACGACATATCAATCGAAAAAAAGACAAAGTATATAACATTTGTACACCATAAGGGTGGTACAGGTAAAACTACGGCCTGTATTAACATATCCGGATATCTGACGAAGACCGGAAAAAAGGTGCTTCTTGTAGACTTAGATCCCCAGGGAAACGCAACGTCTGGATTGGGAGTAGACAAAAAAAGTCTGGAAAGTTCTATGTATGATGTGATGATTGGCACAATAGAGATGAAAGACATTATCCTTGAGACAGATGCTGGAATTCTTTTAGCACCGGCTACGTTAGATCTGGTTGGGGCAGAAGCTTATATGTATGGGAGGCAAGACAGGGCAACCATCGTTAAAAGGGCCTTAGAAAAAGTGGAAAGCTATTACGATTACATTATGATTGACACACCGTCGGGACCAAGGCTTTTCGGAGTCAACGGGATTGTTGCCGCCGATTATGTAATTGTATCATTGGATCTGGGTGTGTTTGCACTGGAAGGATTAGAAGACTTGCATTTGGTGTTTGATGACATTAAGGAGAGTTTTAACGTCGAAATAAATGCAAAAATGACTATTATAACAAAATTTACAAAAGCGTCTTTCTTCTCAAAAATCAAGGCGCGACAAAACCCTGTCAAAGAGATCGAAAAAGAGGCGAAAAAAATCTTTGAAAAGGTCGTTTTAATACCCTATTCAACAGAGATATATGAGTCGCAATTAAAAGGCATTCCTATTTCGCATTATGCCCCAAAATGTAAGGCCGGTTTGTCTTATGAAAATATTGCCAATGAGATAGTAAGTATTACCTAATTGATGGGGAATTATGAGATAAAAACTCGGTGAATATAGTGAGAAAATATTTCCCATGATAGTATATTCAAAAAAGCTTATTAAGATAAAGGAGGGATAGTATAATGGAAGAAATTTCAAGAAAGCCTGGAAGAAAAGCCCTATTGGGCGATGCGGTGCACCAGGAGGAAGAAAGGGCAGAGTATACCGCAAGAAGTCGAAAATCCGATGAATTCGAAACCACTCAAGCAAGGAAATTGTTGGAAGCCCTGGAGGCCTTAAGGAAGGGGGATCTAACCGTTCGGCTGAGGAAGGAAACCGAGGATATATTTGGGGAACTTGCGGATTCTTATAACCAGACGGTCGACAACCTGAATGTATTTGCGAGCGAGGTGACCAGGGTAGCCAAAGAGGTGGGACTAGAAGGAACACTTGGAGGCCAGGCAGAGGTACCGGGAGTCGCCGGGACATGGAAGGATCTGACCGATAATGTGAACATGCTGGCGGAAAACCTGACCAACCAGGTGAGAAACATCGCTGATGTGACTACCGCGATAGCAGAGGGCGATCTGTCCAAGAAGATCACCGTCGATGTCAAGGGCGAGATACTGGAACTGAAAAACACTATCAATGGGATGGTTGACAACCTGAATGCTATTATTGGAGACATAATTACTGTTATGGCGGGAGTTAGTGAAGGAGATCTATCCGAACAGATAGAGGTAGAAGCCATGGGAAGATTTGAAGAAATGGTGAAAAATATAAACAATGCCATAGATGATCTGGGGCTGATTGTTGGAAGGACCAAAAACAGCAGTGAGAAAACGGCTGAAATAGCTAAGGAATATTCCGCTTCAAGTCAGCAATTAAATTCATCTGCAACAGAAATTGCTTCCTCGATAGCGGAGATTTCTAAAGGGGCTGCGGCTCAATCAGAAAAGGTGACAGAATCCTTAAAAACGATGGAGGGGATAGCCAGTTCAGGAGAAAAAATCTCTGCTAGAGCAAAGGAAGCAGGTGATAGTTCAGAGAAGGTGGTTCAGACGGCTGGTGAAGCCGCTAAGGAAGTAGATGAAGCACTTAAAACGATGATAAAGGTTAGTACTTCATCGATTGATTCTACTAAATCTGTCCGAGAATTAAGCGAAAAATCGCAGCGGATAAGCGAATTCGTCTCTGTTATTACCAACATTGCCAGCCAAACCAATCTCCTGTCACTAAATGCCGCCATAGAAGCTGCCAGGGCGGGTGAAGCCGGACGAGGCTTTGCAGTGGTAGCTGATGAGGTCCGCAAACTGGCAGAGGACTCAGAAAAATCTGCAGGGGAGATATCAAGTCTAGTCACAGATATCCTTTCTGGAGCTGAAGGTGCGGTAAGTAGTTCAGAAAGAGCGGGCAAAGAAGTAGATCAAGGGAAAATATTAGTGGAAAAATTTGGGCAGACCTTCAAAGAAATTGTAACATCTATTGAAAGCATCAATGCTATGATTAACCAGATATCCGAAGGTACAGCCCAACAAACCAAGGGAAATGAATCTGTAGTTAATGTCCTCGAGGGATTAGCAGCAACATCCGAAGAGACGGCTTCAGGAGCTGAGGAGGTAGCCGCTTCTACAGAAGAACAGACGGCATCAATTGAGGAGATGGCTGCTTCTGCGCAAGAACTGGAGACTACAGCCATTAGTTTAACAGACTTGGTTGCCAGGTTTAAATTAGCTCGAGAGAGAGAAGACGAGACGTCTATGCAGAAGGGTAAAAAGAATAAAACGGAGGTGATAAAAAATGCCTGAGGCAGACACTAAGAGTAAAGAGACCCAAGTTGTAATATTTTCGCTCGCTAAAGAATTATTTGGGGTCAGAACAAATCAGGTTAGAGAAATAAGCAAGATGATAGAGATCACTAACATGCCAAAGGCCCCAGCATTCATTAAGGGAGTAATAAACCTTAGAGGAAAAGTGATCGCCGTTATTGATTTAGCCAAGCAACTTGATCTCCCCTCTACCCCACAAGACAAAGAAGCCCGTATCATAGTGGTCGATGTGGATGACAATATAGTGGGGATGATTGTTGACTCCGCCTCTGAGGTTCTGAGGTTACCTGAGGAGAATATCGAGCCCACTCCTGCTGCTATAGAAAGCAGAATAGACACGAGATATATTGAAGGGATTGGGAAGGCTAAAGACCGTCTCTTTGTTCTGCTGAATCTCAACAAGGTACTTTCTTCCGAAGAAGTGGAAATTATAGAGAAGTCCCCGAGTTCTTGATTGCGGATAACCTGGATGAAGCGGTTTTGACCATGTGTTTGTCGAATAAATATGCATCACCGTCGACAAACAAGGATATTTGTCGCACAAGATTCGCCCATTTATGGATAAGATATTGAATGTCAGTTTGGCTGAAGTGAAAACAGCCAGAAAACCTTATATATTAGCCACATCGAGTCTAGGTTCCTGTGTGGCTGTCATTCTCTACGATGAATCGAAGGGAGTAGGCAGCATGGCCCACATTATGCTTCCGGATATCAACTTAGCTAAAGCAAAGGATAATAGGGCCAAGTTCGCCAATACAGCCGTGGAGGTTATGCTGAAAGAGATGCTCGGTCAGGGGGCGGCAAAGAGCCGAATAAAGGCCAAGATAGTCGGAGGAGCAAATATGTTTCCAACTGTAAACCAAGGCAACCAGGTGCACATCGGGCTGAGAAATGTTGCTGCGGTAAAGAACGAACTGAAAAGAAAAAAAATAATGCTGATAGCAGAAGATACAGAAGGAAATTATTCTCGTTCCGTCAAATTTTTCATTGAAACAAAAGTGGTAAGGATAAAGAACCTTTTCCATGGCGAAAAAGAAATATAAGGAAGGGAATATGAAGGCAAAAATCTTGATCGTTGACGATGCAGCCTTTATGAGAATGATGTTGGCTGACATCTTTGTAGAAAAAGGTTATAAGATTGCGGGAGAGGCGGAAAATGGCGAAGATGCGCTTGGCCTCTATAAGGAACTGAAGCCGGATCTTGTAACCATGGATATCGTCATGCCTGGAGAAGGCGGTATTGCCGCAATAAAGCAGATCCTGAAGGATGATCCCGAAGCAAAGATACTTGTAGTCAGTGCCCTAGGCCAGGAGGCACTAATAAAAGAATCCATCGAGGCAGGGGCATTAGGTTTTGTGATCAAGCCCTTTAAACCTGAAAAAGTGATTGAGGAAGTTGAGAATATATTGGGAGAGTAGGTTTTTTTTGATATCTAGCTTCCTGCAGGTAAAGAAGATTCATGGGTAATAAAATTCGAGTATTGGTAGTGGATGACTCCGCTTTGATGAGGCTTAGGATTTCAGACATTCTCAATTCTGACAACGGAATTGTTGTGGTGGCCACAGCACGGGACGGTGAGGACGGGATAAAAAAAGCAACCGAGATAAAACCTGACGTAATTACCTTAGATATCGAGATGCCCCGTTTAGACGGTTTACAAGCCTTAGGATATATTATGAGCGAGATTCCCACTCCCGTGGTTATGCTCAGTGCGTTTACTCAAAAGGGGGCAGAGGCTACCTTTCGTTCTCTGGAATACGGGGCGGTCGACTTTGTTTCAAAGCCATCAGGGACTATATCCAGAGACATAGAAAGAGTTGGAACTGAATTAATCGCCAAGGTAAAAATGGCGGCTTCAGTCAATCTTGATAGTCTTAAATTCACACGGCCCAAAACGGTTTCTGAAAACTATTTAAAGCCTAACCTCCAAAAAAATGTTCAAGGAGAAAAAGTTGTTGCCGTCGGATCATCTACGGGAGGACCACGTGCCCTAACAGAGATACTTCCCCAACTCGATCCAAACATTGCCGCGGGGCTAATAATTGTGCAGCACATGCCCAGAGGGTTCACAAAAGCCTTTGCTGCCAGATTGAATAGTAAATCTAAGATAGATGTCAAAGAGGCAGAAGAGGGTGATAAAATAACGCAGGGAAAGGTATTGCTTGCGCCTGGCGATTATCACGTGACCGTAAAAAGAGAAATGTCCGGCAAGAAGATGGTCGGGATTATAAGTCTTAACCAGGAGCCCCCTGTTTATGGCCTGAGGCCCACGGTTGATTACATGATGCTGTCGGCGGCAGAAGTTTATGGTGATAATGCAATAGGGGTTATTCTAACGGGAATGGGAAGCGATGGGTCAAAAGGGATGGAGGCCATAAAAAAGAATAACGGCAAGACAATCGCCCAGGATAAAGATACCTGTGTCATCTATGGTATGCCTCATGCGGCATACCAAAAAGGGGTTGTGGACAGGATTGTTCCTTTAAATAAAATAGCCGAAGAGATAATGAAGCTTGTTTGATGAGCGCATAACTCAAAGGCTGGAGGACAGAGGAGAAGAACATGGTTGATGTTTCCAAATATATGAAGATCTTTATTGCTGAGGCACAAGAGAACATTCAGGATATGAATAAGGCTCTCTTAGACCTGGAGAAGAATCCGGGCAAAAGAGAGCTCTTAGATGAAATGTTTCGCTATGCCCATACGATAAAAGGAGGAGCGGCTTCCATGGACTTTCATGAAATATCAACTCTCGCCCACGAGATGGAAAGTCTTATGGATAAATTTCGGAGCCAGAACATAAATCCCGATTCTTCTGTTATAGATATACTATTTGAAACTCTCGACCTGTTGGAGACGCTTATTAGTGATGTGGTAAAAAAGGAGAAGAGCGAAATAGAGATTACACCGCTGGTAAACAAAATTAAAGCAATATCTATTGTGGATAATGGCTTAAAGCCTGAATTGATTGGAGAAGGACAAGCGCCGGTCGAGTCTGAAAAAGAGGCCCCGATAAAGAAACGCTACAATATTCAGATTAAGATCAAATTGAAAGATGACTGCGTCTTGAAATCGGTCAGGGCATCTATGGTACTGAAAAAATTAAGCGAAATCGGGGAAATAGTCAATACAGCCCCCGAAATCAGAGACATAGAAAACGAGAAATTTCCTCCATCATTTATAGTTTTTTTAGTCACCAAAGAAAATGAAGAAAAGATCAGGAAGGTTGTCGAATCCGTCTCTGAGATAGAAAGAGCAGACATCTTAACTGCCAGCTCCCCATCAAAAAAGGTTTCTACCCCGATTAAAACTAAGACGAAGACCGTCCGGGTGGATATAGAACGTCTTGATAAACTGATGAATTTAGTCGGGGAGTTAGTTATCGATAAAATCAGATTGATCCGGATCAATTCGATACATGAGATACCAGAACTATCAGCAATAGTTTCCCATCTGGATCGATTGACAACCGATATTCAGGAAGAGGTAATGCAGGCAAGACTTGTTCCTGTGGACCTGATTTTTAACAGGTTTCCCAGAATGGTGAGAGATATGGCCAAGGTGGCTAAAAAGAAGATAGATATGACAATGGAAGGAACAGAAATTGAAGTGGACCGGACTATACTGGATAAAATCAGCGACCCACTGATTCATCTGATTAGAAACGCCGTTGATCACGGGGTCGAACCTGCTCCGGAAAGAAAGAACGCTGGAAAACCCGAGACAAGCTCTATAAAACTGGCAGCCAGTCGTGAAAAGCAGCATGTGGTTATAGAGATTTCGGATGATGGAAAGGGGATAGATCCGGACCAGGTTCTTGATATGGCCATTAAGAAAGGAGTCGTAAGTTCAGAGGAGGGCGTTAATCTAAGTGATGAAGATAAACTAATGTTAATATGCGCCCCCGGCTTCTCTACTGCAAAAAAGGTCACAAATGTGTCTGGCAGAGGAGTGGGGATGGATGTGGTACAGACAACTATGCAATCTCTTGGGGGTGCAATGATCATCGATTCAAAAAAAGGTTTGGGGACTAAATTTACCCTGAAATTACCCCTCACCACGGCAATAGCCCGATCTCTGCTCGTTAAGGTGCAGCAGGAAACCTATGTGGTTCCCTTAGCCAATGTGCAAGAGATAGTCAGTGTCAAGGCCAAGGATGTAGAAACAGTTAAGGGAGCGGAGGTGATTTCTCTAAGAGGGAAGGTTGTTCCCTTGATACGAGTGGATAAAACCCTGAAACTTAATTTAAGCCAAGAAACAAAATCGGAATTCTTTGCCCTGATTGTGGAGGTGGGCAACAAACGGGCGGGGTTGGTGGTTGACAGACTCTTAGGACAGCAAGAAATCGTTATTAAGTCATTGGATGCCCAGATGAAAGAAGTCAAGGGTTATGCCGGCGCTACTATTCTTGGAGATGGAAACGCGGCCTTTATTTTAGATGTGGGATCGTTTTTATAAAGCAGATAACGACTTTTAACTTCAAAAGGATGATTTAAGGTTGAGAATGAAGAACAACTAGAATAAAGGGAGATTATTATGCAAGATTCTATCCTATTGAGCAAAGAACAGATTGATGCCCTAAAGGAGGTAGGCACTATCGGGGGGGGGCATGCGGCCAATGCGCTCTCACAACTGACCAATAAAAAGATTATGATATCTGTGCCGGAAGTGAAGGTTGCCCATTTAAGGAAAATAGTGGAACTTGCAGGCCCTCCGGAAAACCTGGTAGTTTCGATATATATGAATCTGATGGGTGATACGCAGGGGAGCGCGCTACTGGTATTTCCCAGGCAGAGTGCATTTACCTTAGTGGATATATTGATGAAGCGACCTACCGGACAGACTAAATTTTTGAAGGAAATTGATTATTCGGCTCT
>Ga0114920_10001713_pt1 | contig 10209 bp, 8 predicted proteins | sample ChitaG_FD_88683 | JGI IMG/M metagenome (GOLD analysis project Ga0114920, IMG submission 88683) | Deep subsurface microbial communities from South Pacific Ocean to uncover new lineages of life (NeLLi) - Chile_00310 metaG | ecosystem: Environmental > Aquatic > Marine > Oceanic > Sediment ...
AAGAAAAGATATTGGGGATCTCCACATCCCATCCTGCTCTTTCAACAGGAGATTGAAAATATTTTTTTAAGAATGGGTTTTTCAATCGAAGAGGGCCCTGAAATAGAGACAGATTATTACAATTTTGAAGCTTTGAATTTTCCTCCTCATCATCCTGCTCGAGATGACTGGGATACCCTCTATATCACAGATGACTTACTTCTCCGAACTCACACCTCTCCTGTACAGATACGTGTTATGGAGAAAAAGAAACCCCCAATCAGAATAATCAATCCTGGAAAAGTCTACAGAAAGGAAGATCCAGATCCAACTCATCTCCCCATGTTCTACCAGGTAGAGGGCCTTGTGGTTGACATTGGTATTACTCTTGCTCATTTGAAAGGGACATTAGAATATTTTCTCAAAACTCTTTTTCACGAAAAGATTAAGATTAGATTCCGGCCGAGTTTTTTCCCTTTTACCGAACCTTCTGCTGAAGTCGATATAGGGTGTACAGTCTGCCAAGGGAAGAGTAAAGAATGTCGTGTATGCGGCGGTAGTGGTTGGATAGAAATCCTGGGATCAGGGATGGTTGATCCGCAGGTTTTAAAGAATGTCAACATCGACCCCGAAAAGTATTCAGGATTTGCCTTTGGCTTGGGAGTAGAGAGGACAGCCATGTTTGCTTTTCAGATTCCGGATATGAGATATTTTTATGAAAATGATTTAAGGTTTATTCGAGAGTTTTCATTAAAATGAAAATAAGCGTGAATTGGATCAGAGACTATATTGATGTGTCTCTTTCTATTCCTCGGTTGATAGAGGAGCTGAATAGTATTGGGTTGCTGATCGAAGAATGGGAAGAAAAGGGAGGAGATGTCATCTTAGACCTCGAGACTTACGCCAATCGTCCTGACACTCTAGGACATATGGGTGTTGCGCGAGAATTGGCTGCAAAGCTCGGTTTGCCCATTAAAGAGCAAACCTGGCCTCTAACTGAGTTAGAAGAGAAGACTTCTGATCTTGTCGATATTCAGATCTGGGATGATGACCTTTGTCCTCGCTACAGCGGCATAATTGTAAAAGGTGTTCAGGTTGGTCCTTCTCCAGATTGGCTGATAAAGAAAATTGAAGCAATGGGGTTAAAGCCTATCAACAATGTTGTCGATGTAAGCAATTACGTTCTATTCGCAACGGCTCAGCCAATCCATATATTTGATCTAGCCAAGATAGGTGGCAGGAAAATAATTATTCGGAGGGCAAAGAAGGGAGAGATTTTGAGAAGCTTGGAAGGAGAAGATATCCACCTCTCTCACGAAATGCTGGTGATCGCAGATGAAAAAAAGCCTATTGCACTGGCGGGAATCATAGGTGGCGAGGAGTCGGCTGTTTCAGAGTACACTCGAGATGTTTTCATTGAAAGTGCTTATTTTGATCCTGTATCTGTGCGAAAAACAAATAAAAAAGCCGGGATTCAAACAGATGCTTCCTACCGTTTTGAAAGAGGCGCTGATATCTCTTTTTCCCCTCAAGCCGCACTTATGGCAGCCTCTTTACTGACCCAGATTGGGGGAGAGGCTACAAAAGGAATAATGGATGTTTACTCCAAGCCAAAAAAAAGGAAGACTGTTGTCCTTCGGAATCACAGGGTTTCTGACCTTCTGGGAGTAGAAGTTGATGAAGATTTCATAGAAAAGACTCTTACTGACCTTGGATTCCAGGTTGAGTTGCAGCAGCAAGGAATTTGGCGAATTAAAATTCCATTTTTCAGGATTGATATTGAAAGAGAAGCAGATTTAATTGAAGAAATTGCCCGCTTCTATGGGTTTGATAAAATTCCAGCCCGAATTCCTCCTTTAAGAACCTTAGAGCCTGTGTTAGATCAGAAAAGGAGGAGAGTGAATAGATTGCGCCAGCTACTTTTCCACTATGGTTTTGATGAAGTCGTTAACTATAGTTTTTTTGACCCTGAAAAGGAGGCAATATTTGAAACTTCGCGGAAAGCAGTCAGAATCAGAAACCCCATTTCTTCAAGAGCTTCTCTCCTCAAAACAACTCTTATAGGAGGTTTACTGGAGAATATTGTCTGGAATAGGAATAGAGGGGCTGAAGGTGTCCATATTTTTGAGGCAGGAAAGATCTACTTTAGCCAGGATGAAACATGTGTAGAACAGCTCATGCTTGCTTTAGTTACATCAGGTTTTGTTGGAACAACTCATTGGCAAACAGAGAGCGAAAAAGCAGATTTTTTCCAGCTAAAAGGAACTTGTGAAGATCTTATGGCTGATCTGCATTATGAACCATTTTCCTTTCAAGAGGAGAGCCACCCTTTTTTCCAGCAAGGATATTCTCTCTCGCTGCACTTTAAAGGCAAGGCAGTTGGATACTTGGGACTACTTAAAGAAGATATTTTAGATTCTTATTCTTTAAAGGATCCTGTTTGGGCGGCAGAGTTGAATCTGAATGAATTATTCGAAAGACAGCCTCAATCTTTCCTTTATTCTCCTGTGATAAAATATCCGAGCGTGAGCAGAGATGTCTCTTTTATTGCTGATCAAGACGTTGTTTTTCAAGAAATTAAAGAGGTTGTGGAAAGGCTTTCGATACCTTACCTAGAGAAATTTGAACTATATGACCGATTTTCAGGTCCGTTCATTCCAAAAGATAAGATTAGCTTGTCCTTTCGTTTTATTTTTCGTCATCCCACGAGGACTCTTCTTACAGAAGAAGTGGACAACCTTCAACAGAAAATTATCAATGCTTTAAGGACAAGTTTTAATATTCAATTACGGGAAGGAGGGAAAATTGACAAGTGAATTAGAAAGGGTTAAAATTCTAGAGGGGAAGATTTCCCAAGTTGTTGATTATATTAATAAACTCAAAAAGGAGAACGAAAAGCTGAGGCAGCAACTCAAGGAGTTGAAGATAGAGAGGAAAAGTTTTGAGGAGAAAGCGAGAAGAGCAGATAAGATTGACGAGAGTTTGAAACAGTATGAAAATGAGAGAAAGATAATAAAAGGAAAAGTAGAGACCATAATAAACCAGATAGACCAACTAGGAATATGATCAATAAGATAGTTGAAATCGAAATTTACGGACAGAAATATAGAATAAAAGTCAAAGGAGAAGAAGATGAAAAATACATAAGCCATCTTACTTCTTATGTTGATCAAAAAATGCGTGAAGTTGCTGTAAAATCAAAATCTGTTGATTCTGTAAAGATTGCTGTGCTTGCTGCCTTGAACATCGCAGATGAATGTTTTCTTTGGCAGAAGAGATTGGATCAACTTAATGAAGTAATTGGGCATATGGAGAATGAAATAGAGAGTTTGGAGGATTATTCTTTTAAAGATGAGAATACATACAAAAATAAAGACAAAGCGACTAAATAAATCGAGAGCTGATGCTCTAGGGAGCATAGATAAACTAAAGGGAAACCTTAGGAATTGAGAGAAGAAAATGAAGACATCGCTTTTAAGATTTTATATAAGATGCCTTCCACAGAGTTTCCTTTCAAGTTTGTTACAAAAAGAATGAGTATCTTTTAGTCCTCCTTGCTTTCATCTCCTTTGACGTCCCTAACAAGGAGGTGGTCAAAGTGAATTTATCATTATGGATTATTGCTGTTTTTTTTGTGCTTTTGTCTGCATCCATAATTTTTTTCTTTATTAGAAAAATATCTGGAACCCGTTCTATATTTAAGGCCAGGCAGGAAGTCAAAGAGACTCTGGAGAAGGCTCGTGAAGAGGCAGGGAAGATAAAACGGGAGGCTTCTTTAGTAGCAAAGGAAAAATACCTGAACCTTAAAGCTGATTTTGAAAGACAAACACGCGATAGACGACGGAAATTTAACGAAATGGAAAGAAGACTTGTCCATAAAGAAGAAAATTTGGAACGGAAAATTCATACCTTAGAAAGGAAAGAAAGGGATTTTTCAGAAAAGGAGCGGAGGCTGTATTATAGAGAAAAAGAAATTGCAGAAAAGGATAAGGAATACGAAGAGTTGAACAAGAAAGCTCTGGAAGAGATTGAGAGAGTAGCCAGCATGACAAAGGAAGAAGCAAAGAGAGAATTACAAAAAAAGATGGAGGATGAAGCCAAGCTCGAAGCGGTTCAGGCCCTCCGCAGGATTGAAGAAGAAACCAAGGAGAAAGGTCAGACTATTGCTTGTGAGATCATAAGCCAGGCCATCCAGAGAACTGCGGCTGAACATGTAGTAGCAACTACGGTTTCTGTAGTTGATCTTCCTTCTGATGATATGAAAGGACGAATAATCGGAAGGGAAGGGAGAAACATTCGGTCTCTGGAATTGGCGACTGGCGTTGATATCATCGTAGATGATACCCCTGAAGCTGTCATTCTTTCAAGTTTTGATCCTATTCGTCGAGAAATGGCTCGTTTGGCTATAGAAAAACTTGTGATTGATGGAAGGATTCACCCTGCTCGCATCGAAGAAATTGTTGAGTCTGTAAAAGTAGAATTAGAAGAAAAGATTAAACAGGAAGGAGAGTCTGTAATATTGGAATTCAGGATCCAAGACCTGCATCCTGAACTCATAAAACATCTTGGCAAGCTGAAGTACCGGACAAGCTACGGCCAGAATGTGCTCCAGCATTCCAAAGAAGTAGCCTACCTAGCAGCTATAATGGCTAAGGAACTGGGAGTGAATTCAAATGTCGCCTTGAGAGCAGGACTCCTTCATGACATAGGTAAAGCTGTGGATAGGGAAATCGAAGGAACTCATACAGAGCTAAGTGTTGAGTTAGCCAAGAAATATGGGGAATCAGAAGCGGTGATACAAGCCATCGCTTCCCATCATCGTGATATTGATTTCCCTTCAGTGGAGGCGGTTTTGGTTCAGGCCGCAGACACACTTTCAGCTGCCAGGCCTGGTGCTCGCCGTGAGCTTTTGGAGGCCTATATCAAGAGGTTAGAAAAATTGGAAGAAGTAGCGAATTCTTATGAGGGAGTTGCAAAAGCTTTTGCTCTTCAGGCCGGAAGAGAAATTAGGATAATTGTTGAAAGCCAGAAAATTTCTGATGAAAGAGCAGCATTAGTAGCAAAAGAAATTGCTAAGAAAATAAAAAAAGAGCTAGATTATCCAGGACAAATAAAAGTTACGGTCATCCGTGAGATGAGAGCTGTGGAATATGCCCGATAAGTTTAATTTTCTGTTTATAGGGGATATAATCGGTAGGCCAGGGCGGAAGGCTGTGAGAAAGTTCCTGCATTCCCTTGTTAAAAAATATTCTCCTTCTCTCATCATTGCTAATGGAGAAAATGCCGCCGGAGGTATTGGAATAACTCCAGAAATTGGACAGGAACTTCTTGATCAGATTGATATTTTAACCTCAGGAAATCATATCTGGGATAAAAAAGAAGCGCTCTCTTACTTGGAACAGGAGCCAAGATTGCTACGGCCTGCTAATTACCCCCCTAAAAATCCAGGCAAAGGGACATACATATTTAAAAACATCAGCAATAACAAAGTTGGAGTGATCAATCTTCAAGGAAGGGTTTTTATGGAACCCATAGATTGTCCATTCAGAGTGGCTGACGAAGAACTCAAGACATTACATGCAATCACTCCTATTATAATTTTGGATTTCCATGCAGAGGCGACTTCTGAAAAGCAAGCCATGGGCTGGTATTTAGACGGCAGGGTCTCGGCGGTCATCGGAACTCACACTCATGTCCCTACTGCTGATGAAAGGATCCTTCCTCAGGGGACTGCATATATCACAGATGTAGGCATGGTTGGCGGCTACAACTCTGTTATTGGGATAAGAAAAGATCAAGCTCTTAAGAGATTTCTTTTAGCACGACCTCAACGCTTTGAACCAGGAAAAGATGGGGTCATATTTTCTGCCGTCTATGTTGAGGTCGATGCTCAAACAGGAAAAGCCCTTTCTATCCTGCGAGAAACCATAATTGAGGAAGAGAGTGAGCGATAATACAGTCAAGCCAGACAAGATTTATACTGTTTCTGAGATTACCCGGCTGATAAAGCTTAAACTTGAGGGTGATTTTCCGGTTATATGGATAGAAGGAGAGATATCCGATTTTAAGCGTGCTCATTCAGGCCATCTGTATTTCATTCTGAAAGATGAGATGAGTCAGCTTCGTTCTGTCATGTTTCGTTCCGAGGCTCAGCGGGTTCCGTTTGAATTAGAAAGTGGGCTGCAAGTAGTCTGCAGAGGGAGGATAAATGTATATGAGCCTAGAGGCCAATACCAGCTTTTGGTTGAAGTACTCGAACCTAAAGGGAAAGGAGCCCTTCAATTGGCCTTCGAGCAATTAAAGGAGAAATTAAAGAAAGAAGGTCTCTTTGACCCTAAATTTAAAAAGAAACTTCCTCTTTTACCAAAAAAAGTGGGAGTTGTTACATCTCCCAAAGGGGCTGCGATCGTCGATATCACCAGAACCTTGGAAAGGAGGTTTGCCCGACTCCATATTGTAATCTTCCCTGTAAAAGTCCAGGGGGAGGGTGCAGTAGATGAGATTGTGGAAGGAATCGATTATTTGAGCAGCCTTTCTGATGTCGATGTCATCATTGTTGGCCGGGGGGGAGGCTCCATAGAAGACCTTTGGGCTTTCAACGAGGAAAAAGTTGCAAGGGCTATTTTTCGCTCTCCTGTTCCAATTATCTCAGCTGTAGGCCATGAGATTGACTTTACAATAGCAGATTTTGTAGCTGATATTAGAGCCTCTACTCCTTCTGCTGCAGCAGAAATGGTCATAGAAAAGGAACAGTCCTTCCTTGAACGGATTGAAAATATGGAGAAAAGAATCCTTCATCATCACCGTTATTTTATACAAGAGTTGCAGCATAAAGTTTTAGGCCTCGTCCATCACTATGCTTTCCAAAATTTTAAGGTTAAGTTGCTCAATCTTGCACAAAGAGTTGATGAATTTGAGATAAGAGCCAGGAATGTCATCAAGGACTTGCAGCAAAGGATCACTGAAGACAGATCCCGGACAGTTCTATTAGAAGAAAAGATGTGCGGCACATTAAAAGCACTGCTTCAAAAGTTTCAGGGGAGATGGGAGAGACTTTCGGCAGAGTTGGACAATCTTAGCCCCTTGAATATACTAAAAAAAGGTTATTCTCTCTGCTGGAGAGATGGCGGACAGGATCTTGTTCGAAAAATTGAGGAGGTCAAAGAAACGGATGAAATGGTTGTTTCTTTTTATAAAGGAGAATTCCTCTGCTTGGTAAAAAAAGTCGATAATAACAAACTTATAGAATCACGAATAAAAAGAGTTAAGAGTTAAAAGTGAAGAGCTGAGAATTAAAAATAATTATCCACTTTTAATTAGAAGATTAAGGGAGAAAAAATGGCAGAGTTAAGCTTTGAAAAGGCGCTAGAAGAATTGGAGAGTATTGTGGAAAAATTGGAGAAGGGCGGGCTCTCATTGAATGAATCCTTGGAACTTTTTGAGAGCGGAGTTAAACTGGCAAGGTTTTTGAGAGAAGAGCTTGAAAAAGCGGAGAAGAAAATAGGAATTCTCCTCAAGGATGAAAAAGGTGAGGTAAAAGAGGAACCTTTTGACCTTGTCAAGGAGGAATCTGTGCCTTCTAAAAATGAAGAGACTTCGGATTCTGGAGAAAACAACGATCTTCCTTTTTAGATTAAAATGGAAGTTGAAGACAAGCTTGTTCAGAAAGAAAAGGCAATAGATACTGAGCTGGAGCGCCTTTTATCCCGAGGCGATTCTCTTCTTTCCCAGGCCATGAGATATGCAGTTCTCTCTGGGGGGAAGAGATTCAGACCGCTGCTTGCGCTCTCGTCAGGAGAATGTTTTGGCGTTGACCAGGACGTTATTCTTCCTTTTGCTTGTGCTGTAGAATTAATTCACAATTATTCCCTTATCCATGATGATTTACCTTCAATGGATAATGATGATTTTCGTCGAGGAAAGCCTTCTTGCCATAAGGCCTTCGGAGAGAATATTGCTCTTTTGGCTGGAGATGGTTTGTTGAATTTATCCTTTGAAGTTTTAGCGCTGACTCTGTTGGATAAGAAGCTCATTTTGAAGAAAGAGCATGTCATCAGGGAGATTAGTTGCTTTGCAGGGGTTGAGGGAATGATCGGAGGACAGTTTATGGATATAACTCTTTCTCCTGAAAGGGTTTCTGAAGAAAAACTGTATGAGCTTATGCTGAAAAAAACAGGCTCATTGATAATAGTTTCTGTGAAAGCAGGGTCCATTCTCGGAAACGCTTCCCCGTCCCAGATTGAAGCCATTCTCAATTATGGGAAGAATATAGGCCTTGCTTTTCAAATCAGGGATGATATTCTTGATTCGGCCGAGGATGTGCTTGAAAACCATCTTTCTCGGCCCAACTCAGTTTCTCTCTTTGGAATTGAGGAAGCAGAGCTCAGGTTAAAACATCATGTCAATGCAGGTATAAGAGCGTTGGATAAGGCATCTTTAGAATCGGATGAACTTCGCTTTCTGGCATCAAAACTTTTAAGTCTTAAGGAAAAAAATGAAAATGAGTAAGATTCTTGATGAAATTAAAAGCCCTCAAGATTTGAAGAGACTAACGGTGAAAAATCTCTCCAAACTTGCAAGAGAAATCAGAGCCTTGATTATTGAGGTTGTTTCGAAAAATGGCGGTCACCTTTCTCCGAATTTAGGTGTTGTGGAGTTGACTCTTGGCCTTCATTACGTCTTTGATGCTCCTCGAGATAAGATAATCTGGGATGTTGGCCATCAATGCTATACCCATAAGATTATAACAGGAAGAAAGGAAAAATTTTCAACTCTTCGCCAGTATGATGGACTTTATGGATTTCCTTGCCGTGAGGAAAGCGAGTACGATATCTATAACACAGGTCATGCTTCGACTGCTCTTTCTGCAGCTCTGGGAATGGCTGTTGCTCGGAACAAAAAAAAGGAAAATTATCAAGTGGTAGCCGTTGTAGGCGATGGAAGTTTGACTGGAGGCGTAGCCTGGGAGGCTTTAAATCAAATCGGTCATCTCAGAGAAAAATTGATTATTGTGCTCAATTACAATGAAATGTCTATTTCTCCGAACGTAGGAGCATTATCCAGGTATCTTTCCTACCTTGTATCAGGGCAGCATTTTCTAAGAATAAAAGACCATGTAAAAACGATTCTTAAAGCCATTCCTGCTGTCGGATGGCCTATGATTAAAGTGGGTCGTGCTGTGGAAGAGGCGGTCAAAAAGATCTTTTTCCCAGGTCTTTTTTTCAAGGAACTGGGGATAAGATATATTGGACCAGTCCAGGGACACAGCATAGGATCTTTGATCGAGGTTTTTAAAGAGGCCAAGACCTATGACAGTCCTGTTCTTATTCATTGCGTAACCCAGAAAGGGAGAGGATATCGCCCGGCTCAAAGCAACCCAGCACAATATCACAGCGCCTCCCCATTTAACATCCATACAGGAAAACCTCAAAACCTGGATAAGAGGCCTACCTATTCTTCGGTTTTTGGGCAGACTGTAGTGAATATTGCCAAAGAGGATAAAAAAGTGGTAGCCATTACAGCAGCTATGCCAGAGGGGACTGGTTTGAAATTATTTTCTACGCAGTTTCCTGATAGGTTTTTTGATGTGGGAATTGCCGAGCAGCATGCCGTGGATTTTGCTGCAGGTTTAGCCCTCAACGGTTTTAAGCCTGTTGTGGCCATCTACTCCACTTTCCTCCAAAGAGCATACGATCAGCTCTACCATGATGTTTGCCTAATGGATATTCCCATTGTTTTTGCTCTGGATCGTTCTGGAATTGTACCTGATGATGGGCCTACACATCAGGGAATCAATGATATTATTTATCTAAGGCATTTGCCAAACATGATTGTTATGGCTCCAAAAGATGAGAATGAATTGCAGCACATGATAAAATCTGCCCTTTCATATCCCCATCCTGCAGCCATCCGTTTTCCTAAGGGAAAGGGATATGGGGTATCGATGGATGATATCTTCAAGCAGATTCCTTTAGGCAAGAGCGAGCTTATCAAAGAAGGAAAGGATTTGCTGCTTGCCTTTGGAAGTATGGTTTATCCATCTTTGGATGCAGCACGAAGACTGGAACTGGAAGGGATTAGCTTGGCTGTTGTGAATGCCAGGTTTGCCAAGCCCCTGGATGAGGAACTGATTCTCCGTTTTGCCAAACCTGGTAGAGTTATTGTCACAGCAGAAGAGGCAGTAACAGCCGGAGGGTTTGGGGGAGGGGTTCGTGAGCTTCTGGACAGGGA
>Ga0114920_10001714_pt1 | contig 10209 bp, 11 predicted proteins | sample ChitaG_FD_88683 | JGI IMG/M metagenome (GOLD analysis project Ga0114920, IMG submission 88683) | Deep subsurface microbial communities from South Pacific Ocean to uncover new lineages of life (NeLLi) - Chile_00310 metaG | ecosystem: Environmental > Aquatic > Marine > Oceanic > Sediment ...
GTTTGGTCACCTCTGCGGGCTTCTATCCCCGCCGCTCTATGTAAGAGCTGAACTTCTATAAATAATTTGTTTATCTTAACGGAAATATTTCCAATTGAGAAATATCACGAAACGCATTTAGATGCGACTTCACCCGCTTTCGGTGAAAGCTCTATCCACATGAGTTGAAGCTCATATTTTCAGTAGGGTTTTCGGGATGAATGCCAAAACTATTCAATGGATATCCTTTTTCCATCCATAACAGCTTCTGACAAATTCGCTAATGTAAGGATAATTTATGTTCCCTTCTTTATCGATGGGGAGGTATAATCTCATCTCTTTTAGTCGGCTCTTTGACAATTTCCTTCCATAGCTGTATTTCCATCTTTTTTTGTTAATTAAAGCGGATACATAAACTAGAAACTCTAAATTCTGGACATCCTTTAATGGTTTGAGAATCATAATATCATCAGGGACGGTAACAAAGTCTTGCAATTGGATGAAGGCTGTACCGGAAACCCTTTCCACTGTTGTTAATGGAGCTTTAAAGATTGGTTTCAAATCCACGTATGCAAGTACTCCATTGTTTACATTTGTAGCCGATATGAGCGGGGTATCCCCTCGCTCTAGATTGATTAAATAGTCTCCCTTTCCCTTTATTGGCTCAAATAGTTCTTTCAGGTCAAAATATTTATAATCCGGCGGTGCTTGAATCGTTTTTACTTTTTTATTCTTGAGGAATAATTTCTTGATAATTTTTTCTTTTTTCGTACGAATCAAGAAAGCAACCATTTCCCTTGCCGAATTTTCAACATCTACACGCATCTCTTTTTCTGTTGGCTCTCTTTCATCTAAATATTCTTCTGGAACCAACTCTAGCGACGTTTTTCCAAAATTAATTGGCGTTGTCTTCTGGAATTCTGGAATGTTTTTGACTGTTACTTTAGGATTTTGTATGAAAGATTGAAGCATGTCCTTAACCTTTAACAAATCATTAGGGACCTTGGGATTTGGAAGTCGTTTTCTTTTCTTTTTCGCTAATCCATCATTAATTGCCCTTATCCATAAGACCTTTTGATCTTTTTTGTGGGGAATTCCTTTTCTCACAAAGATGCCAACAGTTAGTTGACTGCTACCGGCTTGATAGAATAAATCTGGCGGAAAAGTGAGTACCGATAGTAGCGTGTTATTTCTTAATAGTTCCCCCCGCCAATTTTGGGCTTTCCCACGTTCAATCATGACTGAAACTGGAAGAATTGAAAACAGCCCCCCCCCATCTTCCATTTGTTCAAGCGCATGATCGACAAATTTGTGCTCCTTTTCACTTTCTTTCTTCAAGGCAAATGGGGGATTCATTAAAACCTTTGTTATCGGCCTTTGTGCATGCTTGAGGCCTTCTTTTTGGGATACGAATTTAGCAGAAGCCCTCCCTGCCCTGGTTTCTGGAACTAAAGCTCTTGCTAGACAGTTGTCGTTTATTATATTGTTTTTGCCGTCTCCTCGGAAAATCATGTTAACGATGGCTAGAGTTGTAATTGTTGGTTGCTGGTCAATCCCAAATATCCCATATTGTTTAAAAGCGTTTAACTGCTCAGGAGTTACGTTCTTTTTAACACGGTAAAAGGCAGATACTAGAAAGCCCCCCGTTCCACATGTAGGATCGTACACGATGTCTCTGTGGGTAACATTTAGCACCTCGGAGGCGAATTCTGTCACATGCCTCGGAGTTAGAAGGATTCCAAGATCTTTTGCACCGTTTCCATATTTTAGAAAGCTTTCATAAAATTTTCCAAGAATGTCCGAGCCTGCCTCCATAGCGGATTTTATGTTCACCTTTTTCAAAAGGAAAAAGGCCGATACAAGGGCCTCTTTAAACTTTCTTTGAGCATCGATTTTTTCAGGCAAATGTATTCTTACATATTCAAAGAAATTTCCTTTTTTGTTTTCACTTAGGACCTCTCTCGCTCTAGAATTAATGTCATCAACGAAAGTGGTGGGACCAGCATTATAATTTGGTTCTGTTTCAGCAAGTAGTGATAGTAGAATAGATGCGACAATCCCTGACCTTGCATCTTTTTTTATTGAAGCTTCGTGAAATACTTGATTTATTTGCTCGGCAATTTTTATGTATTCTTCTTCGTTAATTTCCAAATCTTTTAGATGTGGGGACTTCTGATTCAACAATTTTTCGGCAAGAATTGGAGAAATTAAGCTGGTAATTTCCCTCTCATTGTATGTTACGGGGGAAAAAGCTTGTTTTCCCTCCACCCAAAAACCGCTTTTTACCAAATATCTATCAATGTCGTTCCCTGCAACGCCAGAAGCAATCACCGCTCTGATGAACTTGTGTTTATTAATCAATTTACCGTATTCCATAGCTTCTTCGTAAGCTTGATTTATTTGTTCGTAGGCAGGTTTGGCTTCAATGACCCAAAAGGCGTCTTCTCTCAACTTTACAATATATTCCGGCTTCAATTTGCCCAACATTGATTTAATTTCCGGATTCCCAAGGCATTCTTGTTGAGTGTACAGTTGACCGCTAGGATCTCTGTTGGGATTTTTAGTATTCCATCCTGATTCTTTGAGTTCGTTCTTGATGTAAGTATAAGATTGAAATTCCGAGTCTTTCTTCGTGCGCTTCTTGCCAAGGGCTACTTTATCCTTAATTGTTTTTTGCTTGAATTTCTTCCTCATTCCCTCCTCCTCTTTTGCCTAGGCTTATCCCAATAGGGACTCTTGCATTTGGGGCATACTCTAGGCTCATCGTCGTAACTTCTAGGAACCCACTCATGCCCGCATCTTTCGCATTTATATCCTGATAATTGAACTTTAGCCATTGATTTGAGGTAATATACCAACGGTATTTAAACTTTACTATATTACCAAAAGGTATTTATGGGGGGTATATACCTAATAGTATATTACTAATAGGTATGTAGGGGAATGGAAAAAAATGGTGCCAATAGACCCCCCCGTAGTTCGGGCTTGCAAAATGATTGCCGAGGGAAATCCTCTACCCGATAAGAATAAAAAAGGAGGAAAGAAGGAGACGAGAGCCCGTTAATAAAAGTTCCAATAGGGCCGTCACCCGTGAAGATAACTGCCCCATTGGCGCGTGGAGTCGATCCTTGTGAGACACAACCCCACGGCTAAGAAATTGCATTCCAAAATTAATAAATCTTTCCACGGCAGAATCCCCCCAGCGAGGAATTTCTGCCGTCTTATCCGGAGGAAGATCTACCCAAGAATAAGACTCAGATCTCACCACAACTTCAAGTACACCTCTAACGACCTTTTGGATGCCCTGACGCATGTCGCCATGACCCGAGATTTCACTACGAACGGGACTAGGACTTTCAGGTTGCTCAGAAAAGATGCCCCGTCCCCGAACACCGTCCTGTACCGAGTGGGGAAGTTGGAAGCCCAGGAGGTGCTCGAGATGTTCGGGGACTGTTTTGAGGAAACCCACAAGATCGCCAAGACTTACGGGGCTTTCAAAAGAAGGGTTGATGTCGCGATTGATATTACAGACCAGCTTTACTACGGGGATAAGAATGACATCATGGTACTCCCAACGAAACCGCGGAATGGGACTACCTACGCGTATAGGTTCGCCACGATAAACGTTGTTGTAAGCGGGCAGAGGTTCACACTGTTGGCTTTGCCCATGAACAGGTTCACCACGAAAGCAGAAATTGTAGGGAAGTTGATCGAGCACGCGAGGAAGAAGGTGCACATCGGAACGGTCTACTTGGATAGGGGATTCTTCTCGGTTAAAGTGATTAACCTGCTCAAGAAACTCGGCGTGAAGTTTCTCATGCCCGCCGTAAAGAATCCAAAGGTCAAACGGCTCATCAATGAACATGGGGCGCCCACTATCTTGGAGTACAGGATGATCGGAGCGTATTTTAAGCTGGTGATTGTAAATGCCGAGAAAAACGTCAAAAGGGTGTTCGCGACCAACCTAGATGTAAACGAAGGGAACGCCTGGCGGTTATCCGATCTTTATGGAAAGAGGTGGGGGATCGAGACGAGCTACCGCGTGAAAAACCTTTTCAGGGCCAAGACCACCTCCAAGCGTTATGTTATCAGACTGTTTTACTTCTCCTTCTCGGTTTGCCTCTACAACCTGTGGATCTTGGCCAATATTTTCGTGGGGATAATCTACAGTCAAGCGCCAGAAAAACTGTTAATCACCGCAAAGGTGTTCGGAACCTTGCTCTATGCACTGCCCGGCAATGGGGGATAAGGAGGTAAAAATCCCTTTTTAAACAGGTGGAACTGCCGAGGGCAGACTTACCGCCCTTTAAATGGGTTATAAATTATTTTATCGCCCTCCCTTCCTCCAAAAAGCCTTTAAATGCGAAAAACGATGTCAAAACCGGCCTAGATGGTGGAGAATGGCTACTAGAGCGACAATCATCGTTGCGGGACCCCAAATCCAAAAAGTTGGCTATAGGGACAAAGTCCAAGAAATTGCGAGAGAACTCAAAATAAAAGGTTCTGTTCAAAATTTGAAAGACGGCAGCGTTGAAATTATTTGCGAAGTGGAAGAAAAAATTATCGATGAGTTTGTAGGTCGATTAAAAATCGCAGAGGATTATATCAAAGTAGAAAGCGTAAACGTAGTAAATAAAATCGAAGCAAAGGGTGAGTTCGAATATTTCGAGATAAAGTATGGTGATATCACAGAGGAATTTGGGGAGAGGGCAGTTGCTTTAATGATTTACATGAAAGGTCTGGGCAAAGGGGTAAAGCAAGTTGGACAGTCTATAAATTCGATGCATGTAGATGTGAATAATAGATTTGGTACAATGGCAGGAAAATACGATGAGATAAATACTTCATTGAAGGATATCAAAAATGAATTTAAAAAATTAGTTAACCACTTCACGCAAAACCAAAGTCCATAAACTAAGGGCTAATTAGTTTTTTGTGCTGCTGCCTTAATAGCCCGCTGGCTCGACCATAATCATCCGTCCCTTCCACGAGGGCAAAAACCCTTTGCGCGCGGCCGGGGAGGCAAAGGAGGTGAGGTTATCACCAACTAGCTCCGGCCACGCGCGGCCCACGAGGACCACGCCCAAATCCCAACTGGGTGGCTGGAATTTGCGCCAGATCCCGCGGATTGCCGCAGGTGATGTAGGGGCTGAAGACATAGCTCATGGCCCTAGGCAGGCTCGTGATCAACTTGCTTTCAGTCCAGTTGAACAAGGGTGGAACTTGCTACTTTTGGTGGTTGAATGGAGGAAGCTCAAGATGATTTTCCTCATAATCTTCTAAAAGCCAATCTTCCAGTTGCTTTGCTTGCGCCTTTGATAGTTTTTTCTGCGTTTGTCCGTCTTCTTCCGCTAGGTATGCAAAGTCCAATTTGGCCGCAGGGAACTCTCTGAAATATCTCCAGAACCTATCGCGAGCTGTATGCCTTCCATTAAGCGTATCGATAGCGTCCAATCGCTCGTATAGCTGTCCCTCACCAATGTATAGTATTCGAGACGAGCCCTTTAACCGCCTAAACGAGATGCTGGTTCTAATGATGTAAACTCCCACATCAGAGGTCACTTTTCCAGAGACTTCATCCAGAGCGTCTAAAAATTGCCAACTGGCCCATTTCGTATCTTTAGTCTCACTATGTTTTTTTCCAATCCACTCCAAATCCTCGAGGTGGACCATATCTTTCACCTTGCACAAATGTAAGCATCAAATGGTTTATTTACATAGGCCCTATGACCGGCTTTGCACAATAATTCAATTTCTGCACAAAAATTGCATCCCACGGTTTTATGTTTGGATAAATAGAATGATGTTGGAGATGTGAATCCATGATTGAAAAACTTTCTATGGCGGAGTATCCACCGATAACTTTTAAAAAATTAGGAAGAACTTTACCGAAATTACCAAAGAAGAAACCGAAAAAAAGGATTCGGATAGGAGACTTTGCACAATTTGGATATTGTCCGTATACGGCATGGCATCTTGCAAAACGGACCACGCCGATTTTTGTCCCTAAGGTCAAGGAGGCCCAAATTGCGGGAAAAAATATCCACAATCAGTTGGATGTAAAACATGAAGAAAAGATGGCTGAACTACCAAAAGCGACTGAAAAAACAATGCAGGATAGATACAAACCATTGATGTTTCCTAGAAATTTGCCAGTATATCTTTACCACAAGCCGTTTTTGTATGTGGGGCTGATAGACAATGCATGCAGGGAAAAAGACGGAGATATTCACATAATTGAGGACAAAACCACGAAACGAATAATGTATTGGCCGTGGAAAGATAACCTTCTTCAAGTGAAAGCATATTGCGCGGGCATGGCAAATACGTACTGGCGAAAATTTGATGCACGATATCTCCGTTGGCACATCCGTTATCGGGATAGATCAAGCGGAGAACATCTGAACGATTTTGAGGGCATGTATGGCAGTACATCACATGAGGATCTATTCGAATCTTTGGGTGTGTTTGAAGCAATTTATCAGGGGGAAGACATAAGCGTTGAAGTCAATCCTAAACGGTGCGTCGTTTGTAAATATGCTAATGGATGTTCATTTAAAGCATAGATTTAACGATTCAGTTGCACTATCGGGGCGTGATTTGGGGCGGTGGTGGACAGGACCGAGGAAGTCCAGTATATCCCGACTTTTTCTTTTTATCGAAAAACGAGTTTGTTTGTTGTGCTTATTGTTTCTTCGACGAGTTCTCTGCATTCATTGGCTTTTTTAAAACTTATGTTAATGTTATGTTTTTCCTTGTAATGAATTATCTTGTCTCTTAGGTCTTCAAACGAAAATTGTTCAAGTCTGAAAAGTGCTCCTAAAGACTTCTCACATATCTTGAGGCAGGCTTTAGACCGGAGGTAAAGTAGCATTGTGTTTCAGCCAGCCGTTCCAATCTATAAGGGGAGAAAACTTCTTTACTATGAAATCCCGGTGTTCCAGTATCTTCGCTTCTTTCGTCAGGCAACAGAGGTTGTGTTTTCTGACATCCTCAAAACGGCCCTTCTGCCAATACTCTGGGCAGAGTTTGCTTCTTCCATCTAGGGGGTCCTTGAAACATATCGAGTCGAGAGTCTCGATTTTCTTTTTGACAAGATATTTGAAAAAGTATTCCTTTGTGGCACCTCGCCCGTTGAACGGCTTTATCTCATAGATTCTCGGGGAGTGGCCCTGAAGTTCGGTGAAACATCCCTCCTCCATGTTGACATTGAACGCATATGCTTTCTTCCCATTCATCGTCCCGAGAAAATCGTTTACAGCCTGCCTAAATTCCTCTATTTTCGATTCGTCCTTTAACATGAATTGAGTTATTTTATCATCTATAAAGAACCCGGCGATGCAGATTTCCCCTCTCCGAGGGTCGAATCTCCCTTGCGCGTCAAGCGATTCATTCTTTATCTCAACATCAATTATGGGGTACTTTGTCGAAAAGCAAGCGGGGGTTTTAATCATTTCCATGTCATCCACTCTATCTTGGTTATTTTAAAAAACTTACTTAAATGGTTTTGTTAAGAAAGGCTTTGCACAATAATTGCTTTTTTGCACAAAAATTATCCCACTTGCACAAAAAAATAAAGCCTCGACTTATGCTCGGCCCGGTTCAGTTGACTTCTAACTCTTGCGGATTGCCTCATCGATTAGCCGCGACGCTTCGGCTTTGGTGATGCCTTCCTCGAACTTGACTCCCAAGGAGCGGAGGTACTTGAGCTGCTTGGCGGTAGCGGGCTCAAACAGGATGGGCTTGAGACGCTTGAACAGCTGAACGGTGAGCTTGACGTCATCGAGACAGTGCTTTTTAATCGCCTTGTGGTCCCCAGTTTCCCATTGTTCAGGAATTAGCTTGCCAGACGTGGGCTCGTACTTGATTCCGAAAAAGTCGCCGAGAGCGTGAAGCCCGACCCGCTTTCCCTCGAGCAGATTCACAATGGGATCCATCAAATCTATCTGCTCGCACGAGATGAGCCGCGTCGGGTTGAGGCCGTGCTTCAGGGAGCGTAGCACCAGAAAGCCGTAATCGAAACCGAGGTTGAAGCCCACGAGCGTATCGTCAGGTCGTAGCCAATCAAGGAACTGCTCGAGCATCTTGCGTTCGTCTCGATCTATAATCGCTTCTATATCCGCTCCCCGAGCGTAACCGATGCAGACGACGCGGTGAACTATGGGATATAGACCAGTTGTCTCTATGTCGAGAAAAACGTGTTCGCCCTCACTCTTTGTTTCCATGGTGTTGTCCCCTTTTTTTATCGCCTCAAAAGCTTAAATCAGTTTTTAAATAGTTGATACCCTTTCTATAGCAAAACCTGCGAGAGAACATAAAAATGGCAAAAGGAGCAGGTTTCGATTGCCTATTTTTGGGCTTTAATTGGGTCATGAGTCTATTTTTTATCGAAGCCAAAAGACAACTCTAGGCTAACGAGAAAAGCAAACAAGACTATTTAATAGATTTCAGTTGAATAACGTTGGGGGTGTTAAATATGGATGAGCTGAAAAAGAAAGCTGTAGAAAAATTACAGGGTCAAGGGGCGGCCGATTTTGACTCGGGATATAAGCGCGCCATCGAAATGGTTGGGAAAGAAGAAATCTCTCTCAAAACGGCTGAAGAATTATGTAGCATGGATGAACCTTGTCATGATGTATTCGAAGATAAAAGCAAAGCGTACGTAGATGGTTTCATCACTGGTCTACGCGAAATGTTAGAAAAAGCTCGAGAGAAAGGAATATGAAATTTAAAAATTGACCATTTTATTCTTATTTAGATAGGGGCAAAAGCCCGACTTTAGGAGCAGAACGGACTTTGGTAGCAAAGCCTTTGCGCGGAGGTTCTTTATAAGGGGGAAAACGTGTTGGAGTTACGATCAGATGAGCCTCAAGCGCCTTGTTTTTACACCCGGCGACTTCTTGGCCCGAAAGTTCGATGAGGGCTACGCGAGGTTCGTCAGCCGGATAAAACGTGAAACGAGGAAGGGCAGCCAAAGATTGGCAATCTACTCGCTTTTGGCCCGTGCCGAGTGCGGCCTTGCTTTCGCGGTCGGGGCGTCTGCCAGCTACTTCGGCTTCACGATTGTGGTGCCCTTGGTGTTGTGCTTATACCCGCTGATTGCGCTGGGCGACCCCTACACGTGGAGAAAAGTGTACGGCGAGCTCGCAAAAGGGGTCGGCTATAGGGCATCTTTCCTGCTCAACCTCGACATGCTCTACTGGTTCGCGATCGGGTGGGCGGTCGGATGGATTTTATAAAGGCGACAAATAGTGCCCTAAAAAGCCCCAACTGCCAAATACAGCCTTAGAATGCCATTTTTGCGGTTGGGTTGGATGCCAAAAACTACTTTGTGAACTACTGTTATTAAAGAACTTCAGAGGGACGCGCGAGCTTTGCCTCCGGGTGCTCCTCGAAATATCGTCTGACGGGCTCAAGCAGCTGAACCAGCGCCACCCCAACCGCCGCCTTCAAATCAGTTGGGTGTAGTTTGCCCGCTGCATACAACTTCCGGAGCTCGGCCGCGCCTTCTATTTCAAGCGGGCCCCCATGCTTCACTTCTCTTGAAACCCTAAGCCTGCCGAGTGCCGGCAAGACGACATGCTCGGCATACTCGATAATCGGGTTATCTTTGACGATCTTTGGCGGGCAGAATGCCTTTTTCAATTTTTCCTCGATCGTTGCCGGCCCGTCGTCGATTGCGATGAAGTTGCCCTTCGATGACGACATCTTAGCGGTGCCGTCAAGCCCGTGAAGCAGGGGCATGTGCACGCAGACTGGTTTTCGATAACCCAGCGCCGGTAATTTCTCGCGTGCGACCATGTGCACCTTTCGCTGGTCGATGCCCCCGACCGCTACATCCACACCGAGGTGGGCCATGTCGACCGCCTGCATGAGCGGGTAGAGCACCTGCGCGACATCCGGATCCTTTAGGTGGCGGGCTATCTCGGCCATGCTGCGGCGGGCGCGGAGCAGCGTGGTGTCGATGGCCATGCGTAGCACATCGAGCGAGAACTCCGGCTTGAGTTGGAAGTCGGAACCGAGCAGGAACTCCGTGCGTTTGGGGTCGAGCCCGAGGGCGATGAAGCAGTGCCGGTTGTACTCAGCTACGCGTCGGATCTCCTCGAGAGTTCCCTTGTCGTTGAGGTAGGCGTGGAGGTCCGCGAGCAGGACGATGACCCGCGCCCCAGCGGCTTGGAGGTCCGCCAGCTTTTGGACCGTCAACGCGTGACCGAAGTGAATCTTGCCCGA
>Ga0114920_10001715_pt1 | contig 10205 bp, 11 predicted proteins | sample ChitaG_FD_88683 | JGI IMG/M metagenome (GOLD analysis project Ga0114920, IMG submission 88683) | Deep subsurface microbial communities from South Pacific Ocean to uncover new lineages of life (NeLLi) - Chile_00310 metaG | ecosystem: Environmental > Aquatic > Marine > Oceanic > Sediment ...
CCTCCCCCTTCGGGGACTCCCCCTCACTTGAGGGGGAGATTGTTATGTAGCATTTCGTTAAATATCTCCCCCTTGCACAAGGGGGAGCCGACACGCAGTGACGGAGGGGGTCTAAAAAGCGGTCGCCTGCCCGGCGAGGGCTAAAAAGTAATAAAAAGTGGCTAAGATAATCCCTGAGATTGATTATTGTACGAATCTCCAAAAAATATTACAATAAAACCATCATGAAACTTTCTTACGTAAAAGGCATTAGCTTCGGGCTCACTTCCGGCATCATCACCACACTTGGTATGATGGTGGGTTTGCACGCGGGCACCCATTCCAAATTAGCGGTTTTGGGTGGTGTTTTAACGATTGCTATTGCGGATGCGTTTTCCGATGCTCTCGGCATCCACATTTCCGAAGAGTCGGAAAATGTCCATACGGCTAAAGAGGTTTGGGAATCCACATTCGCCACTTTTGGCGCCAAATTCATTTTCGCGATTACTTTTGTGATTCCGATTTTGATGTTTAGTTTAACCGAAGCAATTTGGGTGAGTATCGGGTGGGGTTTATTCCTTTTGGGGGCGATAAGTTATGTTATGGCGCGCAACCAAAAAGAACCGGCCTGGCGTATCATTGGGGAGCATTGGGGTATTATGCTTTTGGTAATCTTTATCACCCATTATGTGGGCGAATGGATATCAATCACTTTTGGTGGATTGGCATAAAAAGCGTAAATTGCGTCACAAATCTTTGGGGTTGTTTAATGTATTTTTGAAATTTGCAATTTGTAACTTGTAACTTGTAATTTGTAAATGGTAGCTACAAATTACGAATTACCAATTACGAATTACTATTAAAAAATAGTCATAACATAAACATACACATAGTGGCGCAATTCAGGTTAAATATCTTTAATGTTTTCGTCGTGATGTTTGATGCTGTGGATCATTTTACGAATATGATGGTATTTCCATAATCCGACACACAACACCAAAATACCGATCGGCACAAACACCCAGCCGACGACAAAAAGAATCCGATTGTCGAAAAATTTAATAAAAGTCACACCGGCAACAAATAGCGTCAAAGCGGTCCGAATATAACCCAGCCATGTACGGTCATTCGCCAAAATAGTCCGGTGGGCCGCCAGATAATCACGTAAGGTCAATTCGCCTTTATGATATTTTTTATGTAATTTTTTAAGCATGATTTTGATTGTTTATATACACAGATAGGTGAATAAGATAAAAATAACAACCCCCAATCCAATAATGAGACTGCTCGCGAAAGGCCATTGAAAAAGATAGGATACATAGGCGGAAACCAAAAAAATTAAAATAAAAATACCGCCAATTTTGAAATAAAGGGGGGCCACATAAATGTAGGCAAATGTAAAAAAGATAATCAAAGCGCCGCTCCAAAGTTTCATGGAATGAAGATCAACATTAAAAAACCAGCCAATAATAACCGTAGCTACCACTACGACCATCAGCGCGATGGATAAGATAAGGGCTCTGAGAGATAGTTTGTCAAAATCCAATTTTTTATCAGTTAATAAATACGTCCATCATTACTTATGGATTTTATATTTTTGATAATTCAGGCAAAAATCCTTTCCGCCCTGCAGGTAACCCTGGTGGGATTTTTTAATGATTCGCATGGCTTCGGAACAGTGTTTGGCCAAAAAAAGCGGATGAAGGTCCTGGCGATCCAATAATTTTTTCTTCAGGGGCCATTTTTCAATCCAGTCGATCAATTCCGGCCACATATCCCCCATAAAAATAATCGGAATACTGCAAATATGCTCTACCTGAATCAATTGCCAGGTATAAAAAAATTCCAATAACGTTCCCACACCGCCCGGCGCGACCACCACAACATTGGAAAGGTTCATAAAATAATCCAGACGTTTTGAAAATCGCTTAAAATCCTTTTTAATATCCAAATGCTTATTGGATGACTGTTCCTGGGGGAGCATGATTTTGAGCCCGAACGAATGAACATGCTTTCCTTTTTTCCTTCCCTCTCTGTGCCCTTTATTGGCCGCTTCCATAATACCGGGGCCGCCTCCTGTCACCACATCAAAGCCGGCCGCGGCGATTCGGTATGCCAGCGAATGAATTTGTTTGTAACGTGGGTCATTTGGTTTAATGCGGGCGGAACCGAAAATAGCCACCCGAAAATGTTTTTTATCAATATGATGTTCCTTGTGATGTTGGTCTTTGGACATAAAAATTTATAAATTTAAGCAAGCTTGTTCCAAATCTTTCGCCCCGATTCCGGCCGCGTCATAAAGTTCTAATGACGTGCCGGAAAGCTGGTATTCTTCCACCGCCAGATTTTTAATTTTTACCGACAGTCCGGCTTCGGCTACCGCCTTATTAATCTGCGAAGCCCAGCCATTGTGCGGATTGTGGTCTTCAATGGTGATCAGTTTACCTGTCTTGTTTAACGAGTTAACTAAAGCTTCCCGGTCAATTTGTTTTAGCGCGCTCATAGCCAGAACCTCAACGCTCAATTTGTCTTTCAGCTTATCCGCAACTTCAACAGCAATTGAAACCATTGAGCCTGCCGCAACAACAGTCACTTGATTGCCAGTGCGGATAAGGTCAGCTTTACCGTATTCAAATTTATAATTTTCATCATAAAACGGTGTGCCATCTTCCTTTAAAATCACTTCAAATTTATGGCGGCCCATGCGTACATAAAAATTTCCATAATGCGAAGCAACATACCGGATAATCTTGTCAGTCTGGTTTGCATCCGCTGGCTCTAAAATATGAGTGTTGTAGAAACCAAGAAAAGAACCTAAATCATCTATGGCTTGGTGGGTGGGGCCATCCGCGCCAACAGATAGGCCGCAATGTGTGGCCACCATTTTTACATTTGTACGATTAATGTCATTCAGGCGTGCTTGATCCTTGGCGCGGCTTGTTATGAATACCCCAAAAGTAGAAGCAAATGGAATAAAACCTGTTAGACTAAGTCCACCGGCACAGCTGACCATATGCTGTTCGGCAATCCCCACTTCCAGATGTCTTTCCGGAAATTCCTTGCCCATCACTGCGGTTTTCACAGAGTCGCCTAAATCCGCAGTCATTGCCACAATATTTTCATTTAATTTTGCTAAATCCAGAAGCGCCTTGCCATAAGCCCCCCGGCAATCCGCTTTTGTGCCGGCAGGGAGGATATTTGGCGTACCGGTTTTAACTCCGGGCATTGGAGAAAGCTGTTCCGTGAAATATTTAGAAGAGTCTTTTGGTTTCCATTTTACTTGTTTTCGGAATTCATCCAGCATTCCAACTTCATCTTCTTCCATTTTAAGCGGACCTTTAAGTTCCGCTTCCGCCTGTTCAGGCTTTGGGGCAATTCCATGCCAGGTAGATCGGTGCGCCTGTCCATCAGGCTCCATAAAACTGACACCTTTCCCCATAACCGTATGGCCAAGAATGACAGTCGGCTTAATGGAATCGTAACTATGCCCAATTGCTTCCCACATGGACTCAAAATCATGTCCATTAACTTCCAGAACATTCCAATCCGCAGATTCAAAAATCGCTTTCAGGTTAATCGGCATTACTTTTTCCAATGCATCTGTCAGCTGAACCCCATTATAATCCACAAATAACGTAAAATTATCCAGTTTATATTTATTGGCAAAATGCATCATTTCATAAACTTGCCCTTCTTCACATTCACCATCTCCAGCTAACCCAAAAATTCGCCGGTTTTTTCCATTTAATTTTTCCGCAATTGCCATGCCGGTTGCCGCAGAAACACCAATCCCCAATGGCCCTGTGCCGTAATGCACCCCAGGTACACGGCGGGTGATATGGCCTTCGAAAACCGATCCGTCTTTCCGGAAATCACGGATTACTTCTTCCCGGTCAATATAGCCCATTTCCGCTAAAATCGAATAAACTGCCGGAGATATATGGCCGCCACTCACCACAACATCTTCACCCGTCTGGCTGATGATGAATGCATACAAAAGCGACAGGTAATCAATCGCTGAACACGACCCGCCCGGATGTCCTGATTGCGCATTGGCAGTCATGGCCACAATCGCATTACGACAGCTTTTAGAGAGAACGTTTAAAAAATCAATATGCTCTTGTTCGAGCGGTTGTCCGATTTTAGGGAATTGGTTGAACATATTTTTAGGTTATTTTCAGATTCCAAGATACACTGAAAAGCCCATGAGAGGCAAATCTTCATCTATGATTCCTAGGAATATTGTTTTTTCAGTTTCTCAAACTTCTCCACCCCCAGTTCATCCCTCAACTTCGCTTGTTGTTTGAGGTTGACAAATTAAATATTGCATATTAAAATGTCATCCACAATATTATTATTTTTTAATTAAATTTATTCTATGAATCCCAATAATAACCCTACAGAACCTCAAGAAACACCAGAACAACCCGAAACATTTTTGGATGAATGTCGTAATTTAGTTAAGCTAAACAGAGTCCAGGGCGCAGCTTTAATTATTGCAACAATAGGCGGTGCTGCAGCTGCACATGCTGCCATTGATCAGCCGGATAAGTCACGACAAAAAGATGCTGATGTTTATTCAATGTCTGTTGACGAACTGGCACGATATAAACCATCTTTGCCTGAATTTGTAACAGGCAAAAGGGAGGAAACTGGTGAAATGGTGGCTGAGGCTGATGAAGTCGGCAAAGAATTGCCAGAGAAATGCAAGGCCAATCTTAATAAATGTTTGTTTGGAGCTGCTAAAGAAGGTGATTTAGACGCTGTCAAATCCCTGATTGAAAAAGGTGCAGATATTAATGCGAAAGACTCCGATGGTCGGACACCTTTGATGTATGCTTCCTCGTATGGTTACACTGAAATCGTAAAGCTCCTTATTGAAAAAGGCGCATATGTAGATGCGAAAGACCCCAAGGGTTGGACGTCTTTAATGTATGCTGTCTTTGATGGTAACACTGAAACCGTAAAGCTCCTCATTGAAAAAGGCGCAGATGTTAACGCAAAAAGCGATTTTGGTTGTTGGACGTCTTTGATACTTGCTGCCAGAGATGGTAACACCGAAATCGTAAAGCTCCTCATTGGAAAAGGCGCAGATCTTAGCCTAAAAACTGAAGATGGCAAAACTGCTTTAGACTTAGCTCGTGAAAAAGGGCATACTGATGTAATTGAACTTTTAGAGCAAGCAGAATCCAGCCAGCCTTAAAGGTTTAATTTTTTTCTAAACGAAATAACGACATAACTAGGAATATTGTTTTTTCAATGCTTCAAACTTCTCCGCTCCAATCTCATCTTTCAGCTTAGCCTGCATAGCTTTTACCACAGGCGGAGCATCCGGGCCGGCAGTGATAACCACTTTCATCATTTCCGCTGGGTCCATATCTGCCAATCCTTTTTGGCGTTTTTTGGGATTCAGCATTTCTTTGAGCGCGATAGTCATAGCACGTTTTACTTTATCCGGAATGTCGGAGTTATTGAGAATCTGAACCTCCAGTAAATGTTTGGCTTTTTCCGGACTGTCCACTAGGTATTTCCCAAGTCTGACAGGGCGCTTTTTTAAAAGTTCGACATTATGTCTACGTATCATGGCGTCCAATTCACCCGCTCGAGGATTGGGAATTTTATTCACAATCGCATACGCTTCCAGTTCCGGTGCCAGATTACCGGTAATCGGGACTAGGTCGTGATCCGACAAATCCAAATTCATGGTTGGCAATTTGGTATTCGGGTAAAACTTAAGCTGATAATTCCTGCATTCAATATTATTTTCCGAAAAATATTTGAATGCCTGTTCGATAATATCCAAATTCTCTCCCGGCACACCGGTGATGTAATCTACTGTCAGTTCTTGTTTGGCTTGTTTGGTTTTGTTGCGGATTGCTTCCGTCAATTCTCTTGTATTTGGCGGCCGCATGAACAGCTTGCAGATTTTTTCCTCAAAACTTTGCACGCCAAATACAATCGTATCCGAACCAGCTTTGCGCATAAGGTTATAATCACTCACCTCCAAAGGCGCGATGATACTCGGGTGGTGATAAGCAGTCCAATTGATGTAGTTATCCATACCCCGCCCAACAATTTCCTGACAAAACTCCCGAATCCAATTCACGTCATAAAACATGATATTGGAATTGGTGAATGTGAACATGAAAAACCCAGCCTCTTGCGCCAGATATTCCAGCTCATCCACTACGCGTTTTGGCGAAAACGTAATCAGTTTTTCTTCATATTGCGGCACACTGCAGTAGGTGCAGTTAAATGGGCATCCGCGATTCACATCCAGGCCCTGAGAAGCAAAAATCAAACCCATGTCATAGTCGCCCAGATCCCCGGATTCGAGGATGGGTTTGTAATAGTTTTGGTAAAACGTGTTGTGCTCCAAATTAAGGAAGGGGAGCGCTTCAAACTCCTCATTTGTTAAACACACTTTGTGGCCTTTTTGCATTTCTTTATCCTCATAAGCCCACAAGCCTTCAATCCCACGCAACTGATCCTTGGTTAAGATTTCATCCGTAATTTTTTCACCCAAACCCTGAACAAGTCCGATATTCTTTAATCCCTTTTCAATCAAAAGCTCCAGCATCTTCAGCGGTTCAGAATTGGGCAGCGGACCGCCAAAAAGAAGTTTTTTGTTTTTTAAAGCACCACCCGCTTTATCCAGTGTCCGCAGAATGTGATTGATGTTCCAGGAATTCGCGTGAAAGCCAATCGTCCGATACGCATCCGCATGACCCGCCAGCCAATCTCCCAATTCTTCCGGTCCCGATGTCGATTGTTCCCGTCCGGTTGTGTCGATGATTTGAGAAGTGCGCCCTTTTTCTTTCAGAAAGCTGGCAATCCGGTTCAGCCCCAAATGGTTTTCCGGCGGGCTGGCGACCCCCATCTCATTTTTCGAGAAGTCCGGATTGATCAGCAGGATGTCCGCCTGAGCGATAGTGGGGGTGGGATTAAAAGCCATGATTATGCCTTATTTCATGTTTAGCTTATGAGGTAGGGATTGGTTTGTCAATTTGGCTATGGTGAAAGGCCCTGTTGCTCGCAAGCGACAGGGCCGTATTCATGAGGCCTTAAAACTAACTAAATTAATGCGTTTGCAACCGCCAGAGAGAATTGTTTAAGTGTGAAAGGCTTACAAAGAAAACCATTCAGCCCCGCTTTCAAAAACTCGTCGGCGCCAAAACCATTGCCTGAGCACAATAAAATGCGCACAGTCTCTTTCCTGCTTTTCAAATGCCAGAAGAGCTCATCTCCCCCCATAACAGGCATCTGAATATCAGATACAACCAGAATAATCTCATCTTTTTGTTGGTTAAAAGTATCCAATGCTTCCTTTCCATTACTGGCCATCAGGATTGTGCTGAAGCCAAGCTCTTTCAGGCAAACAGCAAACAACTTTCGGTTGGCAACTTCATCGTCCACTACCAAAATAGATGTATTGGGGCGATTAGCAAAAAAGAGTTTCACGTAAGCTTCCATCAATTCTCTCCTTTTGATTGTTTGTTTTTTAGCTTATTTTTTCAATCAACTCCGGATCTTCCAGGGCTGATTGGGAGGGCCTCATTGAAAAAGATCACAGGCAATCCCGCTCGCACGAGATAGCCCGTAGCCAGATAATTATATTTATTTATATATATTTGTCAATATTTTATTTTTATGTTTATTTAATCATTGAATTATTAATTTTCAAAGGGTCACCATCTGCTGTCATGGATGACGGTCTTTTATTTACACATTTTTACAAAATACAGATGAATGGATACATCGTCCGTCAGTTCAGGATGGAAGCTAGTGGCCAGCATATGGTTTTGGCGGAGCATTACTACGTCGTTTTTACAATTCGCTAATCGTTGAACATCCGCCTTTGGCTTTAACTTGGGCGCGCGGATAAAAACTCCTTTAATTTTTTTAGGATGAGGATTCATCTGAACCATGAGCTTTGCCTCAAAGCTATCCAATTGCCGACCATACGCGTTCCTATTCGCTTCAATATCCATCACCCCAAGTGTAGATGGGGGATTCTTTCCCGTCACCTTTTTAGCCAAAAGAATAGCACCGGCGCAAGTTCCCCAAGCCGGCAATCCACCTTCTATCCGTTTTTTTAAATCATCAAACAACCCAGAGCGCCTCAAAAGTTTGCTTTGGGTCGCACTTTCACCACCTGGCAGAATGATTCCATCCAAATTTTTCAAGTCGTCAGATCGCCGCACCTCAATTACCTCAACCCCCAGTTTTTGAAGCGCTGTTTTATGTTCAATAACGGATCCCTGAATAGCAAGAATGCCAATGTTCATTTAAAACTTAAAATTTAAAATTGAAATCAATTTCCTCGTTCAGCCATTTTAACTTCTAAATCCTCAATAGGCAGGGATTCCATAGCCATCCCCAAATCTTCCGATACCTTGGCCAGAATGTCAGGATCTTTAAAATGTGCGGTTGCTTCCACAATAGCTTTGGCCATTTTTTCCGGTTTTTCCGATTTGAAAATACCTGACCCTACAAACACGCCGTCACATCCCAATTGCATCATCATAGCCGCGTCGGCTGGGATGGCAATGCCGCCTGCCGCGAAATTAACTACGGGAAGTTTTTTTAACTCCTTTGTTTTTTTGAGTAGCTCCACGGGAATATGCATGGATTTTGAAACCAGTTTCATTTCATTGACATACATGTATTCAAGGCCTTCAATTTCTTCCTGAATTTTCTTCCAATGTCGCACCGCTTCCACCACATTACCGGTTCCCGCCTCCCCTTTGGTGCGGATCATGGAAGCGCCTTCATTAATCCGGCGCAATGCTTCTCCTAAATTCGTGGCCCCGCAGACAAATGGAACTTTAAATTGTTTTTTGTCGATATGATCCTCCGCATCCGCCGGCGTTAAGACTTCGCTTTCATCAATATAATCCACCCCCAATGATTCCAAAATCTGTGCTTCCACAAAATGGCCGATCCGCACTTTAACCATCACAGGAATGGAAACGGCTTCCATGATTTCTTTAATTAGTTTCGGGTCGCTCATGCGCGCCACACCACCGGATTTGCGAATGTCCGAAGGCACTCGCTCCAGGGCCATCACCGCTACAGCCCCCGCTTCTTCCGCGATCTTGGCATGCTCCGCGGTCACCACATCCATAATCACCCCTCCTTTCAGCATTTGGGCTAAGCCTTTATTGAGTTTTTCTTGATCCATCAATTTTTTGATTAGTTGCTCATTGATTTTAATTTAACATATAAAATCTACCTTTAAAATTCTAAAAATATAAGTCCGATAATAACCAATGCAAAAGATATGCCTTTGAAAAGGAGGGCTTGCTTACTTAGGTCTTCTTTGCGGATTTCATGAATAAAAGGCGCCAGCAATAGTCCGAGCCCCAATACAAACAAGGGCTGAACGCCTATCAGAACCGATGTCAGAGAAGCCTTTCCGAGTGTGAGCGCATACGCAAATGTCATTGAGCCGGCAACGCCAGCCACAGCTGTTGAAACAATCATCAGCCAGGCGCGTGCAGGTAATTTTGTAAAATGTTTTAAAATCTTTTGTCGGCTATGCGGATGGTACAACATTATTGCTGAAATCAAAAAACTTCCGAAAAAATAAATGCCAAAAGCAGTAAAAAAACTGGAAAAAGAAAGTTCAAATTTTTTGAAAAGCACGTCTGAGCTTGCCCAAAGAAATGTCGCGAGCGCCATTAAAAAGAACGCCTTGCTTAAATGCCAAGCTCCTTTTAAGCGTTTGACTGCCGCAATAGCTCCTCCGGTTATTAAAAAAACAAAAGCTATGCCTTGACTTGCAGTGAGTGTTTCCTGAATGGCAAAAAATGCAATTAATAAGGTGAAAAAGGGGACTAATTGCATCATGAGCGCAATCCTGCTCGGGTCTTCAAGTTCTATGGCTTTGTAATAAAAAACAAATGGGAATGTCCAAAGCACGCCTGCCAAAAATATAAACAAAATTACTGAAGTGCTCGGAATTTCAATTCCAAAAACCAGAAAGAAGATAATTACAAATGGAAGACGCAAAAATGCCATCATCCACATTAACGCGACATCATTTTTCACAAAATGCCGGCGTAGCGCACCATCAATTACATTTGTAAATCCCCATAAAAAAGGAGCCAAAAGGGCAAAAAGGAGCCAGGAATTCATTTATTTTTTTGTTACATGAGTGTGACCGAATGAGGTTTCATGCGGCGGATGCTCGGTCTTGATCCACGGCAAGGCAATCAGAGCAA
>Ga0114920_10001716_pt1 | contig 10202 bp, 12 predicted proteins | sample ChitaG_FD_88683 | JGI IMG/M metagenome (GOLD analysis project Ga0114920, IMG submission 88683) | Deep subsurface microbial communities from South Pacific Ocean to uncover new lineages of life (NeLLi) - Chile_00310 metaG | ecosystem: Environmental > Aquatic > Marine > Oceanic > Sediment ...
CACCAGGAGCCGGAGCTGGTAGTCCTTGACCGCCTTGACCGCCTTGAGCGCCTGCCTGTGCTTGTTCACCCTGAAACTCTTTGACCTGTTGCAGTAATGCGTTGTAGGTGCTTTCATCCATCTGAGATACTTCCTGTACTGTTTGAATCACACGGGGATCTACTGCTAGACCTTGCATTCTTTCAATGAGTGGACCAGCCACGCCCATCTCCATCTTGCTTGCGATCTCAGCACGATCCGGCCATTCGAGAGCTTCGAGTAATTCCCTAATGCCTATGGCTCCAGCCTGGAATAACTCCAAGGCTTCTTCTCTTTGCTGCAGCCTAGACATGGGCATAGTTGAGCCGCTTACTACCTGGAAGTGAATTGGAACAATAGAGTCAGCTCCTATAAGACTACCTTGAGTTGGTACGCCATTCTCTATCAGGAAAAAGAAACGCTCTTCGGTGTACCAATTTTGCACATGAGAAATATACATTCTGCCGCGATCTCGAACCATGCGGCCATAGCTTCTGATTTTTCCTCTAACCATAGTTTGAGTATTTTCTAAGAGAGCAGCAACAGTCTTAAAGGCAAGCCGACCTTTCATTACCGATGGATCAGTAAGATCAAAGGTTCCAGCTATCTTGTCAAAAAGCTCACGATATACATTCAAGATAAGCTGAATATCATTTTGAACAGGTGGACTTTCCATGAAACGAATAGCTTTAGCAACTACACTATTCTTTGGATTAACAATACGAGCCGCATTACTAAAGTCAGAATTCGGAATCATTGTGTCTTTTGGATTAATCAATGGAGATCGAGCCATGCGGTCTTTCATGTAATTTAATTGGCTCATACATTTATCTATCTCAATATTGATTTGTTCCAACTGTTCTATTGCCGAATAACCCCAAGGGGATACCGGATCTTTTGTTGAAGGTGTTAGAGTAAAAGGAAATCTATTATAGAGAAAAGTTTGTGCCAGCTTGTCTTGAGGTAAAGTATGATTAATGCTTGGATTAGGTCTGTCATTCAGTATGACATCACCGCCATTGCAAGTCGTAACCACTCTAACAAAGCCTGGATATTTCGGGACTTTATCAACTAAGGGCGGCTCTGTGATTTCAAACTGGCCAGTTCCTAAATCTAATTCAGCTATGCCTTCATTCAACTGTTCCTTAACCATCGTGTAATCTTTAACCCATAGCTCCAGAATTAAGACTTCATCGCCACGGCCCATGACACTCAGGATTGCTGGATTACCTCTGAGAAAAGCATGATCGCGGGCAAAGTCTCCAAAAGTCCCTTGTGGTAATTGTCTGGAAGTACCGCCGTGGATCTCTCGCCTTAATTCTCCGAGTTGTTTTTTCCATTCGGCATCAGGCTGTATTAGCTTCTTCATGGATGGCCATTTGCGGCGGGCTTGATTCACAGGCATCGTATAGTAATGAAGAGCTGCTTCCCACTTTTCCGGCCTAGGTTCATTCAGCGGCCAAAAGGAAAAATTATGTGGATCAATTACTATAGTTTCAACTTCACCCAGGCCATTTTTTAGTGATGGATTGAATATGATCTTTTCAATGGTAGTGCCGTGGACTTCAGCCATTTTGACACTATCAGCAAATACACTTTGTTGCTCTGTGTCGTTCCACCAATACCGTGCTGTCGAATGTAATTTGTCAGCGACTTCATCATTTTCACCAACTACATCAAAGGTCGGGTTGTTATCTGTGAGAATGTTGGTGGTGCGCTCAACGTGGGTATTTATCAGACTAATAGAAGCTAATGGAATCGGAGCCGATTTGCCAGAGCGCCAATGATGATTGCGATACATTTCGTAATTTCGATGCCATTTTTGTGGCAGCCGCTTTCGATCCTTGTCTCTAATGGTAGCTTCAAGGATGGCGAATGCGGCATGGCCAACTTTCTCATTGCCTTCTGGCGGTATGAGCGAATTGACTTCTTGTGCTTCCTGCTCAGTCAAATCCGGCATGGCATCTTTTTTGACCTTTACATTCTCAGCCATTTTGATTTGCTCCTAATCTTTTTTGTAAAGCCATCTCAAGTGGCAGCCCGCATGGGCATACTTATTACCGCTTTTGTGGTTTACGATAGCTTCTTCACCACAACCACAGGGACAAAGCTCTATTACTATCTCTGGCTCTGGTTTCTTTTCGACCTTAATTATTTCAGTTGATCCATGAAGATAGAGCTCGTCGGCTTCCAATTCCTTACCAAAAACATGAGGTATAAAAAGATGAAGATCCCCTGGATCTTCGGTAACTGAGTGTGGACAAACTAAATCCATTCCCGTGGCATCTGGCCCAGGCATGGACCAGCTTTCACAGCCTACTCTTCGCTCGAACATGCTTCCCTTGAGTGGCAAGTCGAGATTCCCCACACAAGCGTTAGCAATCCATTGTCTGCATTTGGCACAGGCTATTTGTATTACCCTGCTCTCATGTTGATAATTTTCAATCGCAGCTAACATATTCATTTACAGTCCCTCATACGGCCTTGCTCGTTTCATCTCTTCCAATTCTTCATCGGAATAGCCCCCTTCTTCTGGCCCAAGCAAAGCCTTCTCAAAAATATCTTCTTCTGGCGGCTTCTCATCAGGCTTGAACGTACTCAAGCCCATCAGCGGATCTTCGCCCTGTGTCTTTCTGCCCAAAAGAAACCCAAAAAAAATGAGGATAATTGCTGTAATTATCCCCACTCCAAAAATGATTCCCGCCTGGAGAATCTGCTCACCTACCATAAATTTTCACCGTAATCCTCATCCAGAAAGATCATCCCATCTCGATCTGCAACCTCATCTTGCTTCATCGCTTTTGCAGCGTATCTCTGCCAAGGATCTTGATCTTCCGCTTTCTTCTCAGTATTCTCGATCCATTTCTGCTGCCATGTTTTCGGTTTGGTTTTCTTGATGTCAGGATAATAATCAGCAAAGGCCAGCATAAGAGCTTCGGCGCGATCCGGCGATCTAATGCCTTCTTTCTTCATGCGCTGCTTACTCCAAATCTGGACTCTTCCTCTTGAATCAAGCTCGTATTTCAATGATGCCAGCTCACGAATGAGAATCTTGTCATTAGGAATACTAATGTGGCCAATTTCAAAATATTCCCTGAGTTTCCAATACAGCTCTGATCGCTTATTGGCATAGAGCGTGGGATCGCTTGTAGCTTCGCGCACATCAATTCCCATCACATCTAAGCCTTGCTCCATCAGTCTTTCATAGACACCAATACCAACACCGCATACATCAATTCTGATGAGATCGGGTGGGATAGGCTGGCGCTTTCTGCCTTGGAAATTTCTGGTTTCAACTCCCCTTCGTGTCAGGCCGGAGATCCGGCCAGCCGCTTTCATACTTTCTTCTTTTTCATAAGCTACAAGGCCGATTACTCGCACACCTTTGAGGAAGCAAAAGACTGTATCATTGTCACCGCCTGCAGCTATATCAACACCAACTGAATCTACAACCCTATGTGATAACGGCTTGATGTATTCAATATCTCGATCAACCGCCGCTTGTATCCAAGGTAATGGAATAACTGTCGAATCGTCCATGATCGGAAATTCACCGAGTACATGAACACGATAAAAATTAGAAGTCTTGCCGCCAGGACGGTCAGCCATATTCTCTAGCCAAACCTTATTGCGGCCAACTAGCTCTGATTCTTCACTAGAGAAATGAAATGTTTTCCACGGCTTGTCAGCATATTCATGGTGCGTGGAATGAAAGAAGCCCCAAGTCCTAGTCGGATTGCCCACTAGAAGCGCCTTATTGCCAACATCAGTCATGGCTCCTTCCATAACATCAAATATTTCATCGGCAACTCCGCTGGCTTCATCGACAATAAAGATCATATTCTTTTCGTGAAAACCCTGAAAAGATTCTGATGCTTCCTTTCTAGCTACGCGGGCGACACTATACCATGTAGCTTTATGCTCTTTATTAAAGATTCTATCAGTAGTTAATTCAAATTTGTCAGAAAAGAAAGAATCCATTTGGCGATGCTGCTTAGTCAGCTCCGCCCATAGAACATCACGAAGTTGGTTTTCAGTCGGCGCAGTACAAGGAATGCGGCAATGTGGCCGCGTACACATATACCACCAGATAACCATCGAGAGCCCTGTAGTCTTGCCAATACCACGGCCTGATCGAGCAGAGACATGATCGCCAGCTTGGATAGCTGTGAGCATTTTAATCTGCTCATCCATCGGCTCAATGCCGATCACTTCTCTTGCAAACGCTACCGGATCTTCAACGTAAGGCTCAATCTTCAGCTCGTACAGTTTCTCTGGATTTCTTTTCTCCAGAACTGCGTCTATTAGCGACAGCTCTAACTGATCGAGCTTCCTGATCTCCGATGGTAATAGCGTTTCTTCTTCTGATAAGATCCTCAACGGTTTTCCCCTCAATGCCTTGGACTAAGACCATAACTTTATGATCGACTTCACCTTCAGTTTTAATCTGCTGCTGCTTGGGCTCTTTGCGCTTAATGATCTCATTGATAATCGCGTGGATCATAGACCTGTCGCGCAGCTCAACTGCTTCCGCAAGCAAGACCCTCATCAGATCCCAGGAGTCCTTCAGGAGCGCCTTACTGATCTCTTGCCCTGTTAATTCGCGCAGACCTTCAGCAATGCGATCAAAGTCAACGTGGCTCTTCTCTGCGACTTGCTTCAATCGCACAGCATCGACAACTAGATCCTCAATTGAAAATGCTGCCACATTTGCTTTTCTTTCTTTATTCTTATTTTGATTCGGTTTCGGCATTATAGATTGCCTATGTGAAAGATCACCAAGGCTGCAGCATTATAGCTGCCGTCAGATACGTCCATGCAGGGCTTGATGGGCTTACCTTGAAAATCCTTACGCCTACCGCTATCTTCAAAGGTTGCAGCGACACAATCTTTAGAGAAGATTATCGGCCCTGTCAGAGATCCTTCCCTGATAACGCATTTGTCTGTTCCTATTGCTGGCACAAAATCAATGCTGAGAATCGGAATGCCTGACGCTGCTTGTTCCGGCCATAGATCCTCTGCCACGAAATCAGTATCTATGCTACTCAGGGTAAGGAAACTGCCCCCTCTGGTAACTGTGTTAGCCATGATTGATCTCCTTCAGTTAAAAGGTTGCGGAAACGTCTGAGTAAAGAATTAATTGCATTATGTGTTCTACCCTGGCCCCTGAAGCCAATCTCTTCATCGTGCCAGTATCTTTCCATTGTTGGCACTAGATCCTGAAGCCAGCCCCCATCCCACCACTTACCGTGAATCATGTAGATTTGCTCTTCTGTGCCGGACAGGAGCAGATCACCCTTCTCGATCACTCCAGTTTCAGGTTTCATCTGCCAATGATGAATCCCTGTGAAAGTGTAGGGCGGCATACAGATCATTTTCTTATACTTGCCCATCTTGATTCCCAAGAGATTCAAGTAAAGAAAATCATCCCAAGCATCTATCCGCCTGGATTTATAAAGAGCATCAAACCAATCCAGGTTACGAGTATCAAGAAAAATAGGCACAGTAGTATGGATTTGAGGATAGGGCCATTCGTCTTTATCCAGCCAGCAATCATATTGTTCCTGATACTTTTTATTGAAATTGATAATCATGCCATTGCTGCCAGTAACAATCAGCCCCTTACTGCCAGCCAGAAAGAAAACATCTACATTGGCTTCCAGAAACATATCGGCATCGAGCAAGCAGATCGAATCATACTCATGGCCGATTTCACATGCCACGCGGAATCGCTCGATAGCTGTTTGATGAGTCTGATTTTCACCTTCTGTTTCAATAACCCTTATCGTGAATGAATATGCCTTGAGTGATTCGAGAAACCATTCCGGCATACGAAATGAAATCAGGATAACGTCATGCTCATTGTCAAGCCGTTTCAGGCTATTGAACATTGCCACAAGGCCAGGAATATAATTCGCGCTGGCCGCCACGATGAAAGCGTAATTAGAGCCCATAGATAATCTCCGCTATTCTCTGTCCAGCCTGTCCGTCCTGGCCGTGATCGAAAGGAAACTCTGCCCAAGTGGTTTGAAACGCTCCACTTATATTTGAATGACCAGCTAGGAAAACATGACCATAATTTACGAATTGCGGAAATTCAGTCTTATCTCTTAACAGTACACAGCGTTTTCCAAGCCAAACAGCTTCGCGCTGTATCCCACCTGAATCTGTGAAAATCATATCAGCGCCAAGCTGCAGACTTAACATTGACAGATAATCAACTGGATCTATGATTTCTATATTTTTGTATTCCTTGTCCACCTTGATCCGTGGATGCTTGGGGAAAATAACTCGCTTTTCTAATGAATTCAGGGCATCCAGAATTTCCTCAATATGCTCATTTGCGTTTGCTTCCCTGTGTATTGTTGCCAGGAAGTAGTTACCCGCCATCGGTTTAATCTGACCCACATAAGAAAGGAATAAGTCATACAGCAAATCACCTACCACATGGGCTTTACCAAGACACCCTTCAGAAATAAGCTGAAATTTAGATTTATGATCGACACAAAAATTAACCGCAGCCAAATGATCTGTTAGCTTGCGGTTTCTTTCTTCCGGCATATTCATATCAAAACATCTCAAACCAGCTTCGATATGAATCACAGGTATTTTGAGAAAATTGGCTGCTAAAGCGCCGCCCAATGTAGAATTGCAATCACCTATAACAATTACATAATCTGGCTGCCTTGCTTGCAAAAGTAGCGTTAGCTCACGGATAAGACATTCAAATTGGTGAGCTGCCTTTTTATGCCCACAGCCAAGAAGATGATCCGGCTCTCTCAGTTTCAAGCCATCCCATATCTGCTTTGACAGCCCATAGTCATAGTGCTGCCCTGTATGAACCAAAATATCATCAAGATCAAGCGCAGCCGCCTTGATGAATTGTGGTCTAGTGCCAACAATGGTAACTACTGTTTGCCGTCCCACTCGTCCACGCCCTCTGTCCAGACCACTCGACAATCTCTATTGAAGAAATTCCACATCTGATTGAAAATCAAATGGTTGTGCATACAGTTTGGATTGTCTGGAGCCAGGTATCTTTTGCAGACTCCAGCGATCCAGTATTTTCTATGGAATGAATTCATTCGTTGCTCGTTGTAGAATATCTTGTCACCATCCCTGACAACTTTTCCTTGAGAGCTGAGATTGAAAACCCAAAGATTGCCAGGAACAACATTGACTTTCTGATCCCAATCGCGCAGCGAATAGTTGAGTCCATCCATCCAGCTCAATCTGCAATCATCCCTTTCCTGATACTCAAAATTTGTGGCCAGAAGCCCTCTATGGCTTGGCGTAAAGATGGCTGGTATATCAGCATAAGGAACCATCCAAGTGTGAACATAAGGGTGTTCTCCCTTTGGTGTCATTCGTGAATAATCCGCGCAGCCTTGCTCATTGGTAGAGAGAACGGGATTGTGTGTCTTTACAGCAACATCGAACCAATGTGTGTAGTCATTCAAGGGACACACATCAGCTCCGCTTATCTGTACTGCGTCATAATCATTGAGCAATTCAATGGCACGATTGGGCGGAGCGTATCTGCAATACCATCCTGCATTCATTGATTGGGGCCAGAAACTAGGCTCCAGGGCTTCAAAGGTCACATTCGGCCATTGATCTTTGTAATCTTGGGGGAGATCAAAATTGACCATGATTACATAAGGATCAATGTGGCCCATCCCATAGTGCTCTAAAGCGTTCAGGAGCCCGTTTGTTCCTGGCATGTATCCAGCCGTGGTACTAAAAACTATAGCGTATCGAGCCATTCTTTCACCGTTCCATTTTCATAGTGATCCACATGAGCTGCAGCAATATCTAAGTGCTTCACATAATCCGTGACCGCGTGATTCCGTTCCAAGTAAAACGTCCTTGTAGGCATGATTGATAGAGCAGTAACAAAAGGGCCAGAAGCGATGCCGACAAAGGCGAAAGAATTTTGTATAAGCCCAATGAGATTATTGAGATTAGCATTACAGTACCGTACATGACGATCAATGAAGCCATACCGAGTATTAACAGGATTGTGAAACAAATGCCTAAAATGGGCTTCAATAGGGATCTTGCCAGCATCTAAACACTCCTGCCAGATTTGCCGCGCTACCTCTTCTGGACAATTCACAGAATTAGGTAGCGCCGTACCTTGGAAATGCAGAGAAACAATTGGTGAATCTACTTTTGGAAGCGGCGCAATTTCGGAAAAAGGTTCAATTCCTAGCTCATCTATGCAGCATTTCTGCGCCTTAGTGAGTCCAGATCCCTCTGCCATAGGAAAATCAAGATGGAAAACATAGTCGTGATCCGGTCCCTCTTTGTCAGGAAATGATTCAAAGATACATTCCTGGCCACATTCAAGATAGAGATCGAAATTCGTTTGTGGGTAGAGATCCTGCAGCCGCCAGAAGATCGGCATGAACATCAGCGTATCGCCCCATCCATGACCAAATCGAATCAGGACACGCTGCCCTGGCTCAAGATACTCAACCAGCTTCTTCTCGTGGTACTCGCCAATCAAAGTTTAGCTTGCCCCCTTCGTAATACATTTTCACCGCGTCAGCGATCATATAGGGCTTAATCATGCTGAAACATTTAGGAGCGCCATTTTCCATCGTCAGGCATTTCGTGTGGCCCCCACCACGCCAGCAGCCATCCCACTCACAGCATTCAAGGCAACCGTTAGTGTAGAGATAGCGTCCATGAGGATAAAGATGCCAGCGCACACCTTCTTTGCCTGCTGCCACGCAGACATAGGGCTTCTGGAGTGCTGCAGCCATAACGAATTGAAAGCTGATTGGGCCTATTGTTCCCTCAGACCAATGGCATAATCTTATGAGTTGCCGGAGATCCGTCTTGCCTACCAGGGAAAGAACACCTGTAAGGTCTGGATGATTGTGGGCATCATGGCCGATCTGGACTATCTTTATTCTGTTGTCAAAGAACCTTGTGAGAATGTCAACGACTTCCTGCCAGCGATGATATTGCTTCAAGGCATTGTCCGGCTTGCTTCCGGCATTAAGCAGCCAGAATTTATCGCGCCAGCCGAACTCAACTTCAGCCTGATTTATCCAGCTTTTCTCATCATCACTCAGCCAGAGCTCCGGCAAGATCCCTGAAGATTGGATCTTGAGATCGAGCTTCTTTTCAATATCCAGCCTGAAGCCATCGCTGAAATGAATCCCTGTAATTCCGCTTTGATGAATGGCATCATAGCCAATATCGAATTGTTCTACCTCTTCATCATTCTCATCTAGCGGGTGAAGCCAGGGGTTGTTTTCCCAAACTTCAGCGCAGGGACTTCTTACATCAACGAGAAAGTCAGGAAAAGAATGGCAAAGATCAGCGACAGCCCTAGTCATGGTCAAAACATCACCTGGGCTCTGTCCGTTTCTAAGTATTAGTTTCCTCATCTATTTCCAGGGTTTCGGGAAGAACCTCTTTAGAAAGATGTTCCAGGCTTATCATAATATCTTCCCGTGGGAAGTTGTGCGTTAAGTAATAATGCTGAATCGTTTCCTCTTCGTCCATGTAGCTGATTGTGATGAACATCTTGCCAGCGGCAAGAGCCTTCTGGAGCTGCTTTCGCATTTCAATGAAATCTAGCATTGGGATCTCCCAAAAAGAAAAGTGGTTACATCTATGCGTGGGGGGCATTCAATATCATCTTTAGCCAAGGGGCTAAATCCAAACTTATCAAAGAGCGCAACCAGGGAATCTTGAGTGAAATAATGTAAGTGTTCCCCTGGCTTAAAATGCTTCCACATTCTCAAACCATCTTCCGGCACAATCGGGACCGTGCAAGCTACATGCTTGGCCAGCATCATTACGGGCTCTATCTCTTTAAAGTCTCTAATATGCTCCAGAACGTCCCAAAAACAGATAACGTCATAGGCTACTATGTCGATCCCTGTTTGTGGATACAGGCCCAAATCATAGCTCCAGACGGTCACTCCTGGGGGCCGCCAAGCCCTGAACCAGCCAACACCTGAACCATAGTCCAGTACGTTGTCGAGCTGCTTAATGTGATCGCCTAGAAACCGCCAGCGCCTTTCACTAATATCTTGAGCCGTGGCGCTGTGAATCCTCAGTAAATTTTCGTAGTAGTTGAGATCGTACATAGCCTGATTCTAACTAAGCAAAATTCGATTGCAAGCCCTAAGTCGATGTTGAACTGGAAGATGAAGAACTCG
>Ga0114920_10001717_pt1 | contig 10201 bp, 2 predicted proteins | sample ChitaG_FD_88683 | JGI IMG/M metagenome (GOLD analysis project Ga0114920, IMG submission 88683) | Deep subsurface microbial communities from South Pacific Ocean to uncover new lineages of life (NeLLi) - Chile_00310 metaG | ecosystem: Environmental > Aquatic > Marine > Oceanic > Sediment ...
AAATCGCTCGCGTCAGAGAGTTCTTTACGCAATTCGACGCCGTAAAGGGCGACCATCCTGGCCTGTATCAGACGTTCGATTCGACCGAAGCCTTCGTGAGGCTGCTACTTGACAATATGCAGCGGCTTTTGCTCAAGTACGGGGAGCAGATCAGAGGAAAGCCGATTGCACCTCAAGTAGTTCAGGCTTACGCACCCAAGATTCCCGACAACCTGCCACGTCGGGCGCCGTTTTTTGGTCGCGACAAGGAAATGGCTATAGTGCTGCGGGCGCTCAGTCCCGAAGACCGCACGTGGGGTGTGCTCGTGGATGGTATAGGCGGCAGCGGCAAGACAGCACTGGCGGTCGAAGCGGCATATCTCTGCAGAGAAAAATCTCTCTTCGACGCGTTCATCTTCGTCAGCGCTAAGCAGAGTATCCTTGCACCCAGCGGCATCGAAGAATTAACGTTCCCTGCGCGCACGATTGACGAATTTGTGAACGAGACTGCCCATGTGCTTGGGCAGCCTGGTATCGCACAGTTGGCCAGCCCGGCAAAGCACCACGAGCTGCTTGATGCGCTACGTTCAACGCGCACTCTGTTGGTTTACGATAATCTTGAAACGCTCGCAAAAAAAGAACAGGAAGTGCTGGCCAATTTCCTGCGCGGCCTCCCGCAGGACTGCAAAGCGATTATAACGAGCCGGCACCGTGGTGGTGGGGGTGCTGTCTGGCTGCGACTGGAGAAACTCGAATGGGAAGCGGCGCGCGCGATCATTGAAAATGAAATGGTATACAACGTCGAACTGGCGACCAAACTCCGGGTTGTAAGAGAGGAGCGGTGGCAGGAGTTGTACGATGAGACAAAGGGTTCGCCCCTCGCCCTCGTGCACATACTCGGCCTAATGCGTGCTCGCACAGTGCTGACGTTTGACGGAGCATTGGAAATGCTTCGCGGCAGTCGGGTGCCCGATCTGCAAAAGTTTATTTTTCAAGAGGCACGGAGAGAGTTGACCATCAATGATCAGACCGCGCTTCGTGCGCTCTCCTTCTTCGCCTCCTCCTCGACATTCGAAGCTTGGTTAGAGGTTGCGAATCTCTCACGCAACATGCTGGAGACGACGATTGACCGGCTGAGTGTGCTTGCATTGGTAGATGTGTTGGTTGGTGAAGAGCGCTTCATACTGCATCCACTCACACGAAACTTTGTGCAAGATGAATTGTTGGCTGATGTGGAAGTGACGCTCGAGATGGGAAGGCGTTTCGCCGAATACTGGGTGGCTTACGCTGTTCGATATAGCGACTTTGAAAAAAAAGGTTACAGAAGCTATGAGAAGATTGAGGCCGAGTGGAAAAACCTTGAAGCAGCCATAGTTTGGCTGACCGAGACGGCGATTGTGCAAGACGGCAACATAAATGATCAGGATGCAGCTAGGAGCTTGAACAAGTTCGCCAACGAAATGGCAACCTTCCTCTTTTTCTGCGGACGCTGGGATGAGTTAGTGGCATTAAATGCATCGACGTACGAGCTCATGCTAATCTTGAACGACGTGGATAGTGCAGGCTGGCGAGTGTATATGGTGGCATGGATTTTCTTAGAGCGCGACAATATCAGTGAAGCAGTGCGGTGGATAGAGCGTTGTTCCGAAGCGTGGTCAAGCAGCGATAACAGAAAAAACCTGGTAACTTTGAAACAGCTCCGCGGACTAGTAGCGAAGAAGCGGAAAAACTTCGACTTGGCCGAGAAACTGTTTAAGGATGCTCTTGCGATTCTCCATGAGCTAAAGTCGGATTCCGGCATTTCGAGATTGCTCAATAGCTTGGGTAATCTAGAACAGGTGCGCAAAGCATACGATGCCGCAGAGCGCTACTTCCGGGATGCGTTGGAGCTTAGTGAGCAAAAGGAAGATGTAAGTGGCATAGCAGTAGCTCTAGGCAACCTTGCCGAGATTGCGGTCGATCGGGAGCGGTGGGGAGAGGCTTGTAAGTGGGGTGAAAGGGGATTGCAGGTGGCACGAGAAGTTGGACGAAGAGATCTGATAGCAAGTATTTCATACAGTCTGGCTCATGTACACGTTGCCCGGAGCCGCCAAGACCTTGCCCTCCCGCTGACGCAAGAGGCAGCCCAGTTTTACGAACAGCAGCGCCACCCGGACTTGGCAAAGGTCAAGAACTTGCTGGAAAAGCTGAAGGGTGGTTAGCAAAGCATCGTCTGTGATGAACCTCAGGTTGTGTCCCTGTACTCACCACAGGTGCTTCCTTCATTAACTGTTGTTAGTAAGCTACGATCCACGTAAACTTCGCTACTCGAATCGGAATCTCAAAAACACGGAAAACCACCAAATAAGGAATGCCAAAGCCGTGAAGATTCTTCGATAGCTGAGTTGTTTTTTGACCTACTTGGATTGTATCGCAGGTCATGGTCCGTTATTACGGTCTATATGCTAGCGCCCATAGTGTAAAAGTGGAAAATCTGAGAAGTCCATGACCTCACCAAATTGGCAAAATAGAGACCGGATTACCCCTGGAGGATGTAACAGAAAAAGTGGGGGGCTATAGGTTTTGTATGGAGTGGGGTATTTTTTGTTACATTTGTGTGAGTTTAAGATCCAGTTCAAGGTGAGTTGAGGGTGGGTACGGTTCTCTCCTTTGGTCTAAAATTGTCCAGCAGGAACTCTTGATGTCAGCCGAAGAGAGAGGAGTATTTCTGAGCATCGGAAATCATGTGATTCATACTTGATGGGATGAAGTCTAATTCATCGAGACGATGGACGTGACACGTATGTTCTAAAGAAATGTTGACTCCAAAACCTCTGAAAATACCCACTCCTGTTTTTTTTTCGTAAAGATCGATGGAATCTGTCTTATTAAGAACTGGTTTGTGGTTTTTGCCGCGTTGTCTCTATTTCATGTAAATTGACCTCGTTGTTTTGTTTGTGCTATGTTCATTCTAGTGCGTCAGCCGGTGGAAAAATTAAGAGATTGTGCGTAATATGAGGCAAGTATAAAAAAGACCTTCTTGTCTTTTTAATCCATTGATGAATGCAAGATCTCAATAATTTATGGAAGGACAAAGGAAGTGACCAACTTGATGTCACTACTAATAAACAAACGGGTTTCTGATCTAAAATATTTTGTTCCTGATTTCTGTTTAAAGTCAATGAATGGCGACGATACAGAAGTTTGAATATATGGATGCATGGCAAAAAGCCAGAGAGTTGACCTGGACGGTCTATGCCTGTGTAGATAAAGCAACTGTTCGGGGATTACCAGGATAAACTTTCCAAGGGCAAGGAGCCAGAGAAAGTGCGGATCGTGCTTGATTGGAATTATTTTAATGGAAAATAAAGTAATTGAACAGTTACGAAAAATTTCACCTGCCGGAAAAAACGGCTTCGAGGGTCTTGTCTCAAAATTGTTAGAACACCTTACCGGCAAACATTTTTATCTTGCCCGCTCGGGCAGTCAAGCTGGTCGTGATATGAGGTCTGACCGCCATGGGGGAAATATCATTGCGGTGGAGTGTAAGCGTTATGGCGAAAAAAAAGAACTTAACGAGCGGGAATTACTTGCCGGTTTGGTGCAGGCTTCGAATGATATACCCGATTTGGATCTATGGGTATTGGTTGTTAGCCGAGACATTCCTGATCAACTACTGACTTTGCTTGATCAACAGGCGGTCCTACAAGGTATCGAGTTCCGTGCCCTCTCCACTGGAGATGGGTCACCAAGTACTTTGGAAGCCTTATGTGCTCATGGCATTCAAATAGTTTTGGACTTAATTACCTCGATTCCCTCAAAGCAAAATGTGCAACAGATTCAGTACGAGTTGGAGAAAATCGCCAAGAGCTCTGGTTTTGAATCCACCATAGAAAGGCTTCAAAGAAGTTTTACAGCCGCCAGGATAGGCTATGAACATTGGCGTGTTAAACAGAATGAGTGGTTAATGCAACGTTTCTCCACAGAAAGTGGGAGCCGAAGCTCTTTTGGCCAGGAACTTCATGTCGGCTCAAAAGAGGCTAATTTAGTCAAACGCAACAAAATATGGAAGGAACTTAACGAGTGGCTTTCTTCCTGGAGCAAAAAACCATCCCTCTTTGCACTTTTAGGCGATGAAGGGGATGGCAAAACATGGGCTGTTGCGTCATGGCTTAATTGGCAAATACTGAACACAGAGGATTTCCCTTCTGTAATTTTTCTCTCCTCTTCTCATCCACAATCACCTGAGCCGGCATCTCTGTTGTCTGAAGCTATTTCCAGACAGATAGGTACACAGCAGGATCGCACATATTGGGAAAAACGTTTACGGCGATGGCTCCAACGACCTATTGGGCAAACACCAGCTATTCTTCTGGTACTGGACGGAATCAATGAACGCCGCACACCCGAGTGGTGGCGGGGTTTTATTGAAGGGATAACAAGTTCGCCCTGGCTTGAACATATAGCCGTCTTAATTACGGCCCGTAAAGGTTATTGGGAACGCTATTTTTCCATACTTCGATATCTAAGTGTACACGACGGCATACTCCCTCCGTATGATGATACAGAGTTGAATGCTGCCCTAAAGCAGCACCAACTAACCCGGGCGGATATCGCTGATAATCTGCTGCCATTGATTAGAAAACCTCGCTATCTTGATTTGGTTGTAAAACACAGGAGACGAATGGCTGAGAGCGGGGATATTACAGTAGCTCGGCTTATTTATGAGGATTGGCGCGATCGTTGGGAACGAAAAACAAATACTCCCATTGATGACCAGCAGTTTAAAACCCTGATAAAAAGATTAGCGGAAAAAGCGATCCAAGGTATAAACAAAATTTCCGAAAAGGATATAGTAGACCAACTACCGCTTATCAATGACAAACAGGGTGTGTTTGATGAGCTAGTAAGTGGTGGTATTCTGTATGGCATCTCTGGCTCTTTCCGTGTTGATGAACAACGACTGACACTTGGTTTTGCACTGCTGCTGGTAGATCAAATCGAATCTGCGCATATAGATTTAGATCATGATTCCTCCCTTGATGAAAAAATTGCATTCTGGATGGAACCTCACCAAGAGATGGACATCAAGGCTGCGATATTTGAATCGGCAGCTCTCCACGCACTATCTCTTGGGGATAAGTATCCTCAACATTGCCGAGTAGCCTTACTCAACGCTTGGTTGGAAAGTAAAAATCTACAAGAAGAGATTGAGCAAACTTTTGCCGCATATCTGCCCATGTATCCATCGGCTTACTTGAAATTGGCAGAAATTATATGGTCTGATACTCATGACAATCCTTGGGGACAAGATTTGCTCATGAAGGCATTATTACGCTGGAGAAATGCTCCTTCTGTGCAATCCATTCTTCCCAAGGTATTTGAGCGCTGGCTAGGATTTATTCATCCTGATGGGCATCCATTCCAGCGCCGTGAAAACAAACGTGAGGATATTGAGAAGGTAAGAAGAAAGATTGCTGAGCGAGTAAAGCAGGAACTCTTGCCCGGGCCATTTGAATTTGCTGGCTATCCACTGACGGTAATTAAGGACGACGGTTTGTTGCGACTTGGCCGAGCGTCACTTGCCATTATTTCACATCTGCCTCGCAAACCCTATCTTCGGGCCATTGTCATAGGTTGTATATCCGAAGCGATTTGTGATTTTCCGGATAAATACGAACTTTTTGCCTGGGTACTCCGTTCTTCTCCAGAAACACTTTGGCCTGAGACCGAAAAGTATGGCATGTCTCTGTTGGATTACGACGACATCGTTTCCAAACAAGCAGCATATCGTCTTCTCTCCTTTGAAGGCTCTGAGCAAGCAGTAAAAATGCAGAAAACGTTGCCAGAAGATCTGTTTCCCCCTAACTTATTATTGAAAATGCATCGAAGAGATCCCTGTAAATCTATATTTACCTGGAGCCAGGCTGAATGTGAGACTTGCCTCCAACGGACAGATTTAGCCCCATCATGGATTGCCCGTAAGATTCAACCTTTTTGCCATAATCCAAAATTTCCTGTTCCTACAAATCTAGGCGCCTTCTTTGCACCCTTGGCTGATCAAATACCAGTGGAAAAGATATGGTCTGGCATTTCTCTGACAGCAGAAGCCCATCTTCTCGAAGAGATTGAACCTGCCTTATGTGCGTTTGCTCCTGAGACTGCCGCGAAAATCTATCGTTCAATTGCCAAAACGGTTGATAACCGAAAGGGAATAGCACTTCGGCAACTGGCCATGCAGATAACCAAACATGAGCTGATTCTGGACGATGAAGCAAAAGAATGCTTGCAAACAGCATGGCATCGTTTGGTTGAGCAAACTGAGGCAGTGCACAAAGGCGAAGAATTGGCAGAAGAATTTCTTTTTCACGTAGTTTTATTAGATGCGGATTCAGAACTGCAACTCGCATACCTTCTCAAAAGGCCATTGGACGCAAAAGACCTCATTTCATTCGCACATTTCTTCAAGACCATTGGAGACTGGCGGTACGTCCTTAAAAAATTGGCAGAGGGGAATGCTTGCGATATTCGCCGTATTCTATGGTTTTTGGCTGTATGTCCACAGAAAATCCCTGAATCCGTCCTCTCCACGCTAGTGACATTAATGGAACATAATGACAGCCTTGTACGAAGGCGTGTTCTGCAAATTTTATATGCGCAGAGAAACAAAAAGAATATCGGAGAGTTCGTCAAAGGCCATTGGGCTTGGGATTTGGATTATACCGAGGAGGAGAACTACTGGGGAAGTCTGCTGCTTGCTAGATATGCTAAAAATATAGCATATGCCGAATTACGCTCTCGAGTGCATCCCTCTCATTTGGGATTTGCCTTAGTACAAAGGTCCGGAATGGAAGATGAAGTCAACCAATATGCCGAAGATATCCAACGTATATGGAAGATTCTGGAAACAGGAACATCGGATATTCCTTCTGACTTTCCTGCTACTGAAGTAAGATACGATTTGGCAATGGGTGGGATTAAATTTGACAGTATTGGATTATCTGACACGTTGTTTTCCAAATCAGTTAGGTTTGCCAGTCGAGATGCCTTTTGGGGAGGAATGACGGGAGCTATAAATCAGGAATCGTTTGCAGATGCACTTGAGCCCGGAAGTAATGATCAACTGAAAATCCTAGGGAAAATTGTCCGGGAAACTATCGAACAACAAACCGAAGCTGGCAATATCTGGTTTGCTCGATCTTTCTCCATTCACGCCCTTGATCTTGTGATGCGACATCGCCCCGATCTTGTTGATACCTGGTTGGAGGGTATTAGTGAAAAGGACCTTTCTTCTGAAAAACTCCTCATCAAAGGCCGTAGTTTCTATGAATCCTTATGTCGGATGCTGCTTTCCAAAGATCCATCAAGGGGACTAAATCTTTATTATCGTCTATGCGAGGTGCCCCCCGCGATTAATTTTGTGATCAGGGGAACAGGTATCCCAGTGTTGCGCTATGCATTATTTGAAGCACCTGATGTTCCTGAGATAATAAATGCATGGGATCAATGTTTACAACAATGCAAAACCGACGAAGAGCTGTTGGATCTTGTAATAGTTGCCCAAACAGGCAAAGGACTTAATTGGTTGGAATCCAAAGTGGAACAGGATTTGGAATCTACCGTAATGTTTAGTCAGTCTCGGGCGATGCTCATACGAGGACTTCTGGCGGCCAAAGATACGGGCGAATGGTTGGCCTCGCAAACCAAGCCACAAGTGGAAACCTGGTTTGACCGAGTTGTAGAAAAGGCTTGCTTGTACTGGCAGAGCGATACTTGGGCTAAATATTGGTTTGAACGATTTTTAAGCATTCCAAATGATACTCACGCTTGGGCGGCGTTTCGATTACTATTAAAATGTGTAGATCGGCGATTTTGGATTTGGCAGAATGAACTTCGGACAACGGTGCCTTGCTGTGGTGACGTCCAGCGCCGCTTTGCTTTTCTCAATTACAACAAGGATACACTGCGTGATTCCATCAAGAAAAATGAGAAATCCATGGCTGAGAATTTTCTGGCAACCAAGGTGTTAGATAATCAAGCATGGCCGTGGATGCGAGTAGATGTTTGACGAAATGAAAGAATATTCCCTATTGCCAGAACAACAGAAAAAAACAATGATTCGGTTGAATGCTTTGGTATGGCCGCCGAAACCGAGGAGAAGCGCTGACGGTATTTCCTGGAGAAGTTACTCGAGAAGCTAAAGGACCTGGAGTTTCGGAAGATGAGGGATTTTCTTTCGGTGGAGATTATGATGCCTTGGAACTTGTTCCGTTTCAACCAAATTCGGACCACTCATGATATTGTACTCGACAGTTTTTTGCAGTCTTTTTAGCTGAAGTGAAACAGTGCGAACCATTTAGACTGAGGGGGAATCTTGTGCGTTATATTCGAATAGTTCTCCTAAGAAAACGTTTGTTACCTCAGTAAGAATTTCTAAATCGTAGTCAATACTTGCTACAGGATCCCGGAAGTAACTTTTCTTTTCACTATTCTGTATAAGGACCGAAGTTGAGAAGAGAGTTTTCATATGTTCTGTTCGCCAATGTATTATCATCTCGGGTTCAAGCGCCCTAATATACTCTTCCGGGAAATGAGAATATAAAGCTGGGAACTTCTTTTTTAGCTCCTCTCTAATCTCTGTCTCATCCTTCTCCGACTCTTCGGTTTCTTGCAATACCATTGTTGGCAAAGGTATGGTTTGATGGGCAGCTGAATGTCGCATGTCCGCCATTTGTTCTACCCATTTGGAAATCCTTTCTTTTTTTATAAAGGCATTTAGGTTGGGCTTCTTTTCCTCAATCTGTTTCCAAAATCCAATTTTTCGAATTCCACATGCACGATTTTTTAGTTCCAATCTACATTTGTGTTTAGCGATTATTGTCAATTGTTCTAGCATTCCCCAAAGAAGCAGATAGAAATGTGTAACGTGATATCCGAGAGGGAAAACAAATCGTTGCATTAGGCCGCGGCGCCAGAAGTGGTCAAGTTGAATTTCGTAAAAACGAACCATGTCTCTCGCGTAGAGGAGGAATGAATAGCGATTCACCAAAGCACTATGGAGCTCAGTTTTGAGCAACTTGTTGTCACATGATTTTGAATAATCTAAAATCCATTGGAGGTAACTGCGACATTTTTTGTTTGCAGTAGCGTAGTATGTGTCGATCGTTGTCTTTCGTTCGCTATTTTTTGTAGACCAAAATAGCATATTGCCATGAGCATATATTTCTAAAACATCCCCCAATTCAGAGAAAGGAATAATGCGAATTCTGTGAATTTGTCTGAGGGACCACCGTGTGTCAATGAGAATATTCGATTCTGTTACAATCCCATCAGCCTGGGTGCTATCCGCGAGCGAAAGCAGAGATATTGCGTAAGTGCATTCTGGACTGTCTTGAGTGAGTTTAACATGGTCTTGTTTCGGCAAATCATTACTTGGTATGAAGGATTTAAAATCCTCTACTTCCTTAAATACAAGAAGTGAATCGCCCAGTCGGTCCCCAAGAAATTTGTGGTCTGACGGTTTTAAGTAGTTTGGGAGAAGTAGATGAATATCAGTGTCTGGAGACGTATTACATAGGTCAGTGATAAAGCTCAATATTTCCTGCTGTGATTGATGGGATAGAGCAGGGACAGATTTCGGATCAAGAACGAATCGCAAGTGGCGAGAAGGAACTGTAGATAAAGTGTTACTTGGAGTCTGCTTTTTAAGCATGAATTACCATCCCTAGGGCTCAAAAATAATACTAACTTTTATTCACATCTACATTAAAATATATTTCCACATCTGGTATGTGGCGATAAATGCTTCTTAGTCTGATGTTATCAATATTTATTTTAAAAATCCATTCCTTAGTGCCTAACATTGCTTTCTTCTAGCTTCTTGAATCCAACTATAAGCAATCCTTAAACGCGATCTCCTGGACGATGCGCTCTACCATCCACCGGCAGATGCGCCAGGAGAAAGAGCCAGCTTTACACTGATCCAACCGCCCAAACCAGAGATCGAGGTAATCTCCGAGCTCGTCTATTGTCATGAGTGTTAATTTCTTTTTGTCATGAAGACTCACCACTATCCAGAACTTCTCCGAACATGTGCTCTGTGGCCTCCGGTAGAAGATAAGAATTTCCTTTTGGTGGCTGCTACAAATTCTTGACTATTGTACATAATTTGCACCCACTCATACCCAGAAAGGAGCTTATCACAGTTAAAACGACTAGGGCAACAGCTGGAATAGAGAAAATA
>Ga0114920_10001718_pt1 | contig 10200 bp, 11 predicted proteins | sample ChitaG_FD_88683 | JGI IMG/M metagenome (GOLD analysis project Ga0114920, IMG submission 88683) | Deep subsurface microbial communities from South Pacific Ocean to uncover new lineages of life (NeLLi) - Chile_00310 metaG | ecosystem: Environmental > Aquatic > Marine > Oceanic > Sediment ...
AAAGATATTTCTACTGCTTTGGGGATAGATAAAAGTTTTGCAACAGAAAAATTGTACAGTTTCTATGGAAAAGGGCTAATAAAAGGGTCTATAGTAGGAAATAGATTAATACCTGATGAAATCCCTCTGTTTCCACCATTAAGTCAACTCGAGGACTTTGAATCACACTTTATAGAGATTTTTGGTTATGCTATATCAAATAATAAAATAAATCTAAAAACTGTTCAGAAACTATGGGGTAAATCCCCAACAGCAATAAAGAACATTTTATACGAGCTAACAGGATCAGCTCTAATAGTATTAGAGCTGAAGAGAAATAGCGCTTTCGTAATTTCAAGCCAAGTTTTTATGCCTAATAAAGAACTAGAAGATTTAGGAAAAATATATGTTCGTCTAGTAAATGAAATTGAGAAATCAAGGAGAAAACGTATAAAAATAAGCAGTTTAGCTAATTCACTTTCAATGGAAAAAGAGGATCTTTTCAAGCTTTTATGTCAGTTAACTGCTTTTGGATACTATAAAGGGAGTTTAACCACTTCATATTTTGAAAGAATAGGAAAATTGATAGAACCAGCTAAAAAAGCAAAATGTCTAAATTGCGGTTACATATTGAAATCACCTTACAGCCCATGCAGCAACTGCAGACAAATGCCATCGCTATGTACAGTGTGTCAAGGTCTAATTAATCGTGGTGATGAAGTTTACGAATGTCCTAGTTGTTCTAATTTAGCACATAGAGATCACCTACAGAAGTGGATATCAATCAAATCAGAATGTCCTATATGTAAATCAGAAATTTCTCAAAGAACTCTTAAAAAGGTAACAGTATGAGAGAAGAAAACTTGACTTTAGAAGAATTAAAATCAAAATTAAGGGAGTTTCTTGAAGAAAGAGATTGGCTGAGATTTTCACCTAATGAGGTTTTTATTCACTTGATTGAAGAGCTTGGAGAAATAAGTAAACACCTTTCATTTTTATCCGAATATAAAACAGAAAGCATGGGTCATAAAAAACCCGATGATTCACAAATGCCTAGAGAGTTTGCGCAAGTTTTTTTTCTTTTCATGCAATTGTGCATAATCCTAGATATCGATATTGAAGAAGCTTGGAAAGAAGAGTTTAAAATTATGAAAAAAAGGTTTCCTACGACCGATACATAAAAAAATACTTGGACCAATGAATGACCAATGAAAGCCTCCAGCTCTGTACCTATTCAACCCAATAATGTTACGAAGGGTTTTATTATAGTTGATAATGTGCATAAACATTACGATATGGGGGAAGTTAAAGTATTAGCATTAAATTCAATAAACCTATCTATTAATAGAGGAGAAATTGTTTCAATAGTTGGTTCATCAGGGAGTGGAAAAACAACTCTGTTAAATATAATAGGGGCCTTAGATTATGTAGATAGAGGTAAAATCATTATTGATGGCCATGATTTGAGCAGTCTAACAGACAAACAACTAAGTTACATGAGAAGAGAAACAATAGGGTATGTTTTCCAGAACTTCAACCTTCTAGAAGAACTTACAGCAGCTAAGAATATTGAAATGCCAATGATTCTTACCAAAAAACCTAAATCTGAAAGAAAAAAAAAGGTTGAAGAGTTGCTCAAAATAGTAAATCTAGATGATCGTGCAAACCATAAACCTAATCAGTTATCAGGGGGAGAACAACAACGTGTTGCAATTGCAAGAGCTCTTGGAAATGACATAAAAATCATTCTAGCAGATGAACCTACTGGAAATTTAGATTCTGTTACAGGAAATAGAATAATAGATTTACTTCTACGTGTAAGCAAAGAGGGAAACAAAACGCTGATTTTTGTTACTCACGAAAATCACATTGCAGCTAAAGCTGATAGGCAAATTGTAATGAATGACGGTTTAATAATTGAAGATAATATATACTGCTCTGGTTGTGGAAAAAAAGTCAACAAATCACTCATATTTTGTTCATCCTGCGGTGCAACATTTGAAGAATAATGAAAGTGAAAAGTAAAAAATGCAATTAACAAAGAATTTAGAAATATTAATAAGTAAGCATAGGGATTCGAGTAAGTAGGGATGATGTTATGCCTCGACCAGCGTCTTTCATAGGGGGAGCATTAACGGCGATTGGAATCTCTGGAGTAGTTATATCCATTGTACAGCTCACTGAGAGTTATTGGTGGTTTCTATTTTACTTAGCTATAGGTATTCTTGGAGGTTTTACTCTAGGTTCTGTATCAGCTTCATTTAAAGAAAGTGAAAAAAACGCTTATTTGACACTCACAGGATTTATGCTCGCAGCTATCATATTATTAACCACTTTTCTAGCAATTTGGCAACGTGACAATCCAAGTCTTAATATCGAAAATGGAATAAGTGGTATCTGGGTTATTATGATAGCAGCAGCATCTGGGTTTCTAACATATATAGGAACAACGATGATGTCAATTGGAGATTCCCGAAGGTGAAAAAAATTTCACTTAGACTTCCAAAACCTTTTTTTTCATGGTGCTCATAATTAGTCATATCAGTGAAATAAAAGAGATAGAGAAATATGACAGACACAAAATTCCTTCACTTTGGACAATTTATTAGTAAAAGAGCGTTAATAGCCACTGTAATTGGCGTGGGACTTGTTGTAATTACCGAATTTGTTCTTCCTTTGTTTGATTTTTTAAAAGTAAGTGTACTTTGGATTGGTTTACACCAGTGACAATAACTTTCACTCTAGCAGTGATTATGGTAACAAGCGCAATAGCAAGAAACATCGTTGCTTCAATACTCATTGCAGCGGCAGCAGCATTATCATTCTACCATCCATTCAACTCGGATGCTAGCGCATCAGGATATGCTTTCACAGCAGCATCGATCATTTTTCTTGTTACAGCAATACTTTCAGGATTTTTTGCTACAAGAGAGATGTCTGGACAATCAGCACTTTTATCCATAGGTATTATTTTTGGTATCCAAGGATTAATTGGAGCTGGAATAAGCCTAGCAACGAATTTAACTTCAGCACATGTAGAATTTTGGGATTATGGTGTCAATGTTGCGCATGGACAATCTATAAATGGTTTTCCTGTTTTCGATGTAGTGTTAGCTGCTTTTTCTGTGGTTTATATGGTTGCATTCATCATATTGTCAAGAAAGAAGTACACTGCTAGTATTGAAGGGAAAAAATTCGAAATATTCGGTCAAATATTGATTTTCTTAGCTATCGCAGGAGCACTAGTTTTCAGTATATTAAGTCATGTAACTTATAACCAAAATACTGCAAATTCTATTTATACTGAAAATAATGCTCAGTTCTTTAATATCCTTTTTGAGAAAGAACGTTATGGAATATTCTCTTCAGTGACGTTTCTCAATATATTCTACATTTTGCCAATAGTTGGCTTCATAATAGGTTTAGGCCTTGCTCTTATAGTTCATCAAAGAGCTGATGGAACTTTAGGATATATGAGATTTAATTTTGAAGGTTCGTTCTTCTCCCTAAATATCGCAGTTGGCATTATCGCGTTTGGTTTCAGTTACACAATACTAAATCTGGCTAATTCCAGCTTCTACCTTAGAGGAGCAGCATTCTTTACACTATTTACAGAATTCACTAACCTTCTTCTTCTCAATATGTTAATAGTCTATGTTGTATATCTAATTATAACAATCATTCGAAGAATCGCAAACAAATAACGTAATTTCTTTTTTTCTTCTCTTTCTCCTTTCTTATAATTTAATTATTGTCGATAACTTGCTTAAAATTAGAAAAAGTATTTAAGCAAACTTTTAACTGTCACAGTAGTGTAATAGATGTTCCATGCACTTCTTTCCCTCTCCGGTGTGATATCATGAGCTTATTGGAAAGAGTATTCAATATTTCGCAATATATGGATGAAAAAAAATACGATGTTCAGTCTAAAGAATTAGATTCAAATCCATGGACATCGGAATATTTACCCGAACTTTATGTCTCTTCTGAAAAATTGAATAGTCAAATTGCTAGACTTATTCAAATATTAAAGGAAGGTAAGACATTATCAATCATCTTAGGCAACATTAAATCTGGGAAATCCTACCTTATTAATCTCTTAAAAGATGGTTTATCTGAAATCTTATGTAAATACATCTCTAAGAAGAAAGCACATGTAATTTCGTTTACACCAAATGATATTCCGAAATACTCTCAATCTGCTTTTATGCGAGGAATTGAACAGCATGTATTTGGAAAATCCTATTCAACAAAGGAGCAAACAAAGGAGCAGATTGTTGTTGCTCTTAAAAGATATGTAAAAGACAAGGATTGTTTAATAGTTCTATTAATAGATGATTTTCAGAATGAAAATCTTAAATTAATTTCGAGAGATGCAGCAAAACTCATTAACTCACTAAAAGAATATCTTGCGTGTATTATAACTTGCAACATGAAAGATATAGGTAACTGTCAAGATGGAATGCGAGAAGGAGGTTTTAGTAATTTTTCGTATTCAATTCGCCTCCCTGAACTCACTTTAGGTGAAACGTACGAATTAATCAAGAAGAGAATGTTATATGCTTTAAATAGCTCTAGCATTAGAGTTACAGATATTTTCACTGAAAAAGCAATAGAATCAGCTTGGATAAACTCAAAAGGCAATCCTTGGGTACTTATCTCAATATTAGCTGATGCATATGAATACTCAAGAAAGAATGGATCTGCAACTGTAGCTTTCAATGATGTTGAGACTGTAATTAATATGTATTCTCGTTTCCCTGATAATAGTGATGCTTTCATAATTCACCAAGCTTTGAATAGTTTTCCACTAAGAGAAAGACAAGTTTGTGAATACTTGATTCAGAAAGATGCTTCAGCAAAAGAGCTGACTCATTATCTTTACGGAAATCTCTCATCTGCAGAATATCGTAGTAAATATATGGGAACTAAAAGCTTCTTAAAAAGATTGAAAGATAAAAATGTTGTAATGGTCAAAGGGAAAGAAGGTAGATCAATTATTTTTGGGCTTACTCATAAAATGAGAGAATGGATAACTCATTTTTCAGAAGAGAAAAAAGCATCTAGTAACGATGAAAATTGAATTATAGGAAGAAATTAGTACATTTTTGTGGTTTTAGAATAGAATTAAATACTGTCGAATGATTTTTAGACGTTAACCAAAATGTGATTCAAATGAAAGTAATCTCTATAATCCCTATAGCTTCAACAAAGGTAATTGAAGAAAAAGATGAGCTTATTGATGTACTTATAGATTCAATTACAAAAGAAGGAATTACGCTTCAAGATAATGATATACTAGTTATTGCTAGTAAAGTTGTTTCAATGTCTGAAAAAGAGGTTATTGATTATAGTAAAATTAATCCTACTGAAACAGCAAAAAAACTTGCTATAAAAGCTAGAATACCCGCAGAATTTGCACAAATAATTTTAGATGAATGTGACAATCAATTTATCGGGACAGTTCCAGGAGCTATTACTACAGTTCATAAATATGGATTATTAGCGAATGCTGGTGCAGATCAATCAAATATAGGCGAAAACCGGGTGATTATTCTTCCAAAAGATTGCAACAAATCTGCAAAAAACATTCATATTAAACTAAGAGAAATAACTGACAAATTTGTGGGAATAGTTATTGCGGATTCGAGGACAATGCCCATGAGACTTGGAACTGTTGGATGTGCATTAGGAACTTACGGTTTTAAACCAGTGACTGATGAAAGAGGAAAGTTGGATCTGTTTAATAGACAAATGCATATTACTAATCGAGCGATAGCTGATCAGCTTGCTACAGCAGCTGAATTAGTTATGGGGGAGACCAATGAAAGAGTACCATTTGTTATAATACGTGGTTATCCAATCGAAAAGATCACTCCAGATAAAGAAAGAGATATTAACACCCTAATCACAAAAGAAGATTGCATGTTTATAGGACCGCTATTACCATGCTTAGAATTTGAAAAGAAAAGTGATAACTATGAAAATTGAAAGTTTTTTAGGTAAAATTCCTGTTGGAGATAACTTTCCTTGTCGGATTGTAGGAATTGTTAACCTTTCTTCTACCTCATTCTATCAAAAATCAATTAGTACAAAGGAAACAATAGAAGATAATGTGATGAGAATGATTAAAGAAGGAGCGGACTGTTTGGATATTGGTGCACAATCTACTCGTCCTATTCAAATATATGGGGGGGAAGGAAGAATTGATTCAGAGGAAGAGGAAAAAATCATACAAAATGCATTATCTATTGTTTTTGATTTCATTAGCTCATATGATAATGTTGAGCTTTCTGTTGACACAACAAGAAGCAATGTTACAGACTATGCTTTGAAAAAAGGTGTTCGCATAATTAATGATATATCAGGTTTTAAAAAAGACCAACGAGTAGCACAACTTATTGGCGATTATGATGCTTCTGCTGTTGTTATGGCCTCAAGAAATGAACCAGGTGACATTTTTCAAATTACTGATATAATAAGAGAATTAGAAAAAACTGTAGTTATAGGAGAAAAAAATAAAATCAGACCTGATAACATTTTGATTGATCCTGGTATTGGAAGTTGGGAAGCAAGGTCATACAAACATGACTATAATATTATCAAGAAGCTGAAAGAATTTCGAATTTTAGAAAAATCCATCTATGTGGGTATAAGTAGAAAAACATTTATTGGAAAGGCTATTAACGATGCACCATCTGAAAGTAGATTGTATGGTTCTATAGGCGCAACTATGATAGCATTGGTAAATGGTGCACACGTTATACGTACTCACGATGTCAAACCCACTCTAGAAGCAATTAGAGTTGGAGAAACAATTCTTAAATACCAAGTATAGGGAGAAGATTTAGGAAAAACGAGCGATTAAAAACCATGAAACAACGAAAACTACAACAGCTATAATATTCAAAATCGCATAAATATTAGATGTCTCATTATCATAAATACGATCAATATCTTCAGCTATTCCAGCTAGTTTATAGTCTATGGAATTGAGTAATTCCCTTTCTTCCTTGGAGTCAATCTCTTTTCCTACAGTTTCACTTAAAATATCAACGAAACCATGCAAAATACGTTTATCTTCATCAAGTAATGAAGATGAATGTAGAGAATCTAGTCTCAAATGAAGTTTCCTTACTTCCTCTGGAGCTAGTTGGGGAATTTTCCATTTAAGTTCAACACTTACAAGATTGGATAGATGTCTTGTGTGATCATCATAATAAATACCAAAGGATAGAGGTTTATAATCAAAATCATTAATTAATCTGAAAAAACTTATATCAAGATCCTTCTGATTCTTAGAACCATAGTATTTAGAAGGATCAATAACCATAGCAACTGCTTTAGGAAATAAGTTCTGATAAGTACGTTGAGTGCCCTTGTCAGTTCCAGAAAGAAAAGTACCATATCCGGGATGTGTATGCCACCATCCAACGATATACTCCTCTCCTTCCCTATTCTGCAGATCCTTCACTATCTGTACAAGTGCTTCATCATCTATTACTACATAGGTTGCGGTCTGCTTCTGCTTTCCAGTATCCATGTCAGTAATAATTAGAGTATCTGTATCTTTGTCAACGTACCCTAAAAGTACTCCAGCTGATTCCTTGGTATGATCCATTGAATCAACGGTTAAACATTTAGCAATAGCATTTGCTGACATTAAGATTTCTTTGTTATCGCTCATTTCTTGATAATATCTATTGAATGAAAGTTTAAATTTCTTCCGCATTGATTTACTTTGTAGTATTAATTTTATTTCTCATTGGATGAGTAGTTAGACAATAATGAGCCATGCTCTTTAGAGTTATAATATCTTGATGATTTTCAGGAACATTGAGATTGTTTGTTTTATCCATAACATCCATCATCGCCCAAATTGCTAAGAATAGATCTAGGGTGTATCCTTTGGGATATATTTCGGATAATAATGGTGCATTGAGTTCTTTTAGGTGCACATCATATCCTTTTAGAAACTCTCTTACGTCCTCTGCAACAGCTTCAAAATCATTTGTTTCTCTAAATTCAACAATTGCTTGTCTTCCGAAAAAAGTTCCTATATCTTCAAATCTGTCAAAGGAACCTTCCATCCAGAATGTTGGATCGATAAGTGCAATACTTAACAAATCACCTCTTTGTGTCCCTCTAACAAGTAAATTACTTTGATGAAAATCTCCAAAGGAATTACACCCTCCACTTGATTCATTCATCATTTGAATTAGGATTTTTGATTTTTCCATTATCTCTTGCTCAGAATCCTGTCCACCAAAGATAGCTAAGACCAAACGTCTAAACATCTCTTCATAGATATCTGATTCAACCTTCCTTGTTTCCCTCCCGTGAATTATTGATAATACATATCCTGCCCAGAAGCTCTTATTAGAAATTTGAGTTGCATCTTCATAAGATACACCCTCCATTCCTTCATAAGCAATAAAGGAAGGAGTTTGTAAATTAACATAAATATATCTTGGAACTTTTACTATTGATCTAGAAGCAAAGTTTTTCTCTAATAAGGCACTATTTTTTATCTCTGTTAGAACGTCATTAGAATCTTCCATGAATTTTATTGCTAGTTTTGTTTTATGAGATCCAAATGCTGATGAATAAAATACATCAATAACATAAACTTCTCCGAAACGCCCTGCTTCTTTGTGATATTCGATATCTTGAATCTGGATATCTTCAACGTTTTTTCCAATATCCTTTCTTGCTTCATCAATTAGATAATAGGAGAATGATTCAACAAGATGTAGGAGATTAGCTTTAATGGAATCACTCATTGACAAATATAGGTGCATTTAGCTTATAAGTTATATGTTGAAGGTTTGTCAATAGTTCATATCATAAGAAACCAAATCACTAAAAGTTATATTTTTAGGTGAGATAAACAAATGTTCAGTGATGAGTATAGGGCAAGAAGATAATCTGCTTAAAATCTATAAAAAGAAAGACAAGTACGAGTATTTTTCTAAGGGTATCTTATCATCTTCCTTAATCGCAATAGGAATGGACATGACCACCTCTTATGAAATTGCAAGTAAGGTAGAACAAAAGGTTAGTTCAATTGTTGAAAAGATAAATAAAAAACAGTTAATCAAGTTCATAACTTCAGAAATAGAAAAAATAGATGATCGTTTTGCTGAAAGGTATAAAGCGCATGAGGGAGAAGAAAAATACAAACCAATAGTAATTTTACTAGCTGGTGTTCCAGGCATTGGTAAAAGTACGCTAGCATCGCTTCTTTCTCAACGATTGGAAATTTCTAATATTATTTGGACAGATATGATTAGAGAAATTTTAAGACAGACTATTACACCAAAGCTAGTTCCTGAATTACATTGTAGTAGTTATGAAGCCTACAAACACCTTAAATCTCAGCTAAACCCCGTACTTCGTCAATCAATTGTTGGTTACGAAGAACAAAGTCGTCTTGTAGTTGTAGGCATAGAAGCAGCTATACAAAGTGCACTTTTTTCAAGAGAAAATACAATAATCGAAGGTGTTCATCTCGCTCCAAATATTCTAAAACCTTCTGTTCTTCAAAATCCTCATGTTATACTTATTTTGCTTTATCTAAAAGATGAGAAGGAGCATTTGTTAAGATTCCAATCTAGAGAAACCAAAGAAGTTTTTCGAAAAGCCCAAAAATACATTGATGAATTTAAAGAGATAAGAAGTATTCAGGACTATCTTTACGAAGTGTCAATTAAAGCAAAGGTTACCGTAATTGATACATATAATAACGATGAAGCCCTTAATTATTTGATAGATACAATTTGGGAGAGAATAATAAGTTTAGAAAGAAAAATGATTAAAAAGAAAATAATTAAAAAGTGAATTTTCTTTTGCAAGATAGAGATGGAAGTAAGTATAATTCGAGTTCCAGACCTACAACAGGTACCCAAATCAAATTCTTTTCTAATACATTTGGATGGATTTCACCGATTACCCCACATTTATTTCCTTTTACAAGAATTATACCACATCTTCCTGATATGAATGAAGGATGTTCCTTTGTTTCGATGCTATATTCCACTTTGAGTAGAGACATAAGTCGATGTAACAGTTTATGTGCATCCTCAAAACTTGCCTCGGCATCAGCATAAAGATAAGCTAAATTAGTTTGAGTGCAAGGTTTCTCCTTTTCTATTTTAACAACTTCTCCAACTTCGAATATGGTTTGAGGATATGATTCATGCGTATTTCTTGAAAGAACAG
>Ga0114920_10001719_pt1 | contig 10196 bp, 9 predicted proteins | sample ChitaG_FD_88683 | JGI IMG/M metagenome (GOLD analysis project Ga0114920, IMG submission 88683) | Deep subsurface microbial communities from South Pacific Ocean to uncover new lineages of life (NeLLi) - Chile_00310 metaG | ecosystem: Environmental > Aquatic > Marine > Oceanic > Sediment ...
GCATTCCTGGTATTAAATTTAATGAGATAGTTGATGTTCAACTCAGCAATGGTGAGATAAAAAGTGGTCAGGCGATAGACATCAGTGAGAAAGCAACTATAGTTCAGGTATTTGGTGGAGTCAGTGAAGTAGACCTTATTGGGAGCAAATTAAGATGCAAAGGTGAGACTTTAAAGCTACCAGTATCTATTGACATCTTGGGAAGGATTTTCAATGGAATGGGAGAACCTGTAGACGGAGGTGCCCCCATAATCCCAGAAAGTTACCTGGATATTAATGGCGAGCCTATAAACCCTGCGTCTCGCCAGCCACCAGCCGAGTTTATCGAAACAGGTATCTCAGCAATAGATGGCCTAAATGCTTTAGTTAGGGGGCAGAAGTTGCCCATATTTAGCGGGTCAGGCCTACCACACAACCGAATCGCAGCTCAAATAATCAGGCAAGCCATAGTAAAAGGCAAAGAGGAAAAATTTGCCTTGGTTTTTGGCGCTGTTGGCATTAGTTATGACGATGCCTCCTTCTTCATGAAGAACCTTGAGAGAACAGGGGCACTGGAAAGAACAGTGGCTTTCATCAATACTGCGTCAGACCCCGTTATAGAGCGGATATCAACGCCAAGGTTAGCTTTAACCGCAGCCGCGTACCTGGCATGGCAGCAGAATATGCATGTGTTGGTCATACTTACTGACATGACTAATTATTGTGAAGCTCTTCGTGAACTTTCTGCTATGCGTGAGGAGATACCATCGAGGAGAGGTTATCCAGGGTATATGTACACCGACCTGGCCACTATGTACGAGAGAGCAGGTAGAATTTTGGGGAAAGAAGGTTCAGTAACCATAATGCCCATTCTGACCATGCCTGACGATGATATAACACATCCCATACCCGACCTTACTGGCTATATAACCGAAGGGCAGATTGTGCTTTCCCGAGACCTGGAAAGAAAGGGAATATATCCACCAATAGACGTATTCTTGTCTCTTTCACGGATGATGAAAGAGGGCATTGGGCCGGGTAAAACCAGGGAAGACCACAACAATGTCTTCATGCAGTCGTACGCCGCTTACGCTGAAGGATGTTACCTCAGGGAGATATCCACCATTATAGGTGCTGAGGCATTAAGTGCGAGGGATAAAATATATTTAACGAATGCAGATGAGTTTGAGAGGAAATTTATATCTCAGGGTGAGGTGGAAAAAAGAAAGGTAGAAGATACCTTAGACATAGCCTGGAAACTATTTTCGGCACTGCCTGAAGAAAACTTAAAGCTAATTAGTGAGAAATTCATCAAAAAGTATCTCCCAAAATACTCAGAAAGGATCTAAGCGTGGGCAAAAATGCCACAGCAATTAATCAAGGTTAGACCCACAAAAATGGAGCTGGTAAAGCTGAAGCGCAGGCTTACATTAGCCCAAAGAGTACAAAAAATAGTAAAGGATAGACTTTCAATATTAACCATGGAATTCTTGCAGACAGCGAGAGAGACGGTAGAGGCTAAAAGAAAACTAGTTGATGCCTTTTCCGAGGCTTATAAGGCATTATCAATTGCCACTGGATATCACGGATATATAGCCCTAGAAAAGGAACTAATAGCCACCGAAGCTGATCCTAAAGTCGCTGCCGGCTCAAGAAACATAGCAGGTGTGAGAATCCCCTCTTTTGAGCTAAGAGAAAATGGAAGACCAATGAGAGGATATAATTTGGTTGATACCTCTTCGTGGTTAGACCACGCAGCCCAACTATATGAGAAATGCCTCAAGGCTACTGTAGAATTAGCTGAACTCCAGAGGAGTCTTGAATTATTGGGAATGGAAATAAACAGGACAAAAAGGATAACCAACGCTTTAGAGTATATAATAATCCCCGCATTGCAGGCGACGATAAAGTACTTGAATATGAAGTTTGAGGAAAGGGATAGGGAAGAGAAAACACGATTAAAACGTGTGAAGGTGCTAGTTGCACGGGGGTAGAAGGATGTCTAATAGCTTGCCTTATGAAAGGATGCTCCAGGAATGCTTGAAAGGTGAGCTCAGAGTAGTAAATGCTGGGCTACCACGAAATCAAAAAACGCTATCCGATTTACTACGCGAAGAATACCCGCATGTGCTGTGCAGTGATGGCAGCACTCACTTATTTAAGAGGAGAGAACTCGAGTATATTGCAAGCCTTATAAACATTGATGAGCAGGAAGCATTATTATTGCCTGTGCTTATAGAGCTGGGGGCAAATAAAGCTGAGGCAGCCATAATATGTCAAACGGATGTAGAGGAGAAAGTTATATCAAAAATTCTTAATATGCCCACTACACCCAAGCAAGGAAGGATTACGATATATAAACCACAATTAGCCCTGCTAAGGAAGGTGCTAAAAACAACCACACAATATGTATTTTCTCCAAAAATCCTCGAATGAGCTATACTCAGCAGTTAGAGCGCCTGTTTTTACATACAGGAGACCGGAGGTTCAAATCCTCTACCGCCCACCAGGGAAAATAGTACCACCCCAAATTGGCTAGTAGCCAGTTAGTTACTCTACTTATCCAATATTCCACTCCTTCCTATTCCCGTTTGCTGATTCGGTAGTTGCATTACCTGAGTTGTACCCCGGGCTTTCTCTGTTACTTTACACAAACATTTCGCTATCGACTTCAATTAGGGATAAAAAGGGAGCCGAGGATAAATCCTCGACTCCTTATCTCTTATGTAAGAAATCAAGCTCCTGTTACCTTGTAGTTAGGCAATATATTTTGTTATCTCTGTGTGCTCTATTTAACAACCACGGTCAAGGCAAATTTCCAAGCTGCCTTCTCACCACCCTCCCAAGGCCGACTATAGTCTATAGATATAGTGCTGGTGCCTTTCTTGAGAGCCTTGAAAGTCCATATTTCTTTGCCCGCAGCACCCTCAACATCCTTGGCTTCGGGAGGTATAAACTCGTGGTCTACTTGTTCTAGCACAGTCTGATCACTAATTTGTGCCGACTTTGGCCACTGGAAGCCTGTTGTGGGGTTGGAGCATAAAGTTACTATAAGTGAATCGCCAACAGCGACTTCCACTTCCTTGCTAATAACACGCTCCTCAGAGGGCAGCTTGATGAAGTCATCACAAGAAGCTTCTACAGATACTTGCTTTGCGGCCGGGGAACAAGCAAAAAGACAGAGCGAGATGGCAACCATAGCACACGTTAAAATTAGCTTTGCTTTCATTTTTGTTTCCCCCCTTTTAATTTCATTGCGGAACTTCATCGGCTGATTTTCTTTAACTGTATTCTGTTAATTTATACGATGCGGTGAGAAGGTATGACACTGCATTATGCAGAATGGAAACGAATATTACAAATCTATTGTAAAGCTAGCCAATATATCCAGCCACATTATCAGAAACTTCAAGCAGCGCAATTCTAAAGAACGTGAAAACAATAGGAGATAACTTCTTCAGGTTTTTCCCGAAAAAACACGTTAGGAATGGGAAAGCTTTAATGAACATTACATTGAAACAGACGCAATAAACTTATCTTGTAGGCCTAAGATATGACTGACGTAAGCAACAATCGCTATTATTCCTACCACGATGAGATAAATGCCCACTAAGTAGTTGAGGATCTTGGGAAAGATCATCACTATAATACCGAAAACTAGACTAGCTATTCCTATGACCAGCCCTACACCACCATGTACAATAAGCATAACTATCACCTCCTCTCACCATCACCTAACCTCTCCCTTGAAGTAGGGAAGGGAGAGGAATAGGCGAGGGAATGCCTTATTATCCAGAGTGCTCCAGAACAAAGGCTACTGCCCCTAATATGCCAGAGTCGTCTCCTAATATAGCTGGCTTGATTTCAACAGCATTAGCCAATGTACTGAAGGCCCTTTCCTTGACTACCTTTATTGCCGGCTGAAGCAATAAGTCACCCATCTTGGCCACGCCGCCACCTACTAATATCAGCTCTGGGTTGAAAATATTGACCAAATTAACCAAGCCTACCCCAAAATAATATCCCAAGCGAGAGATAAGCTCCTTAGCCAATCTATCTCCTCGCTTAGCTGCCAGGAAAACAATCCTGGCATCAATCCTACTTATATCGCCATCTACAAGTTCAGCAATAGATGTATCGGCACCTGCCCTGATTTGCTTCGCTGCTTCTCTAGCTAAAGCGGTGCCTGAGGCTAGGGTTTCCCAGCAGCCAACATTGCCACAATTGCACCTTGGTCCATTGACCTCAATGGTCATGTGTCCAATTTCACCAGCAACGCCACAAACTCCAGTATACAATTTGCCGTTGGCAATGATGCCACCACCAATTCCAGTACTTACAGTAATATAAACCAGATTGGCGACCTTCCTTTTCAATCCAAAATGCCACTCCCCTAAGGCAGCCAGAGTAGCATCATTACCAAGGTAGGTAGGAATGCCAAACCGTTGCTCAATAGCATCTCTTAACGGTACTTCATGCCAGCCAGGAAGATTAGGAGAGGAGATAACTTTGCCATTATCACTATCTATAATGCCGGCAGCAGCAATGCTTATGCCTAAAAGCTGAGATGGCGACGATTTTTTAGCAGATAGGGTTTTATCAATAGTGGTACAAATGCTATTTATCACGGCGTCAGGCCCAGCTTGAGCTGGTGTAGGGCTACGCCTTCGCACCACAATCTCCCCCTGAGCGGTAACAAGAGCAGTGGCAATTTTTGTGCCACCAATGTCTACTCCTAAGATAAGCTTTTGTTCCTTGTTTTTTGACATTATCAGGCTTTCATACTACTGTCACGAAGATAGCTTGTCAATAAGGGAGCAAGCAGATAAAATGCCAGTACAATGATCGGATTGGAGCAAATGAAGAAAATCTCCCACACATCGCCATCCAAGATAGTGCTTTTAATAATTGATGGCGTAGGTGGATTGCCTCACCCAGAAATTGGCCAGACGGAGCTAGAGTCAGCGGAAAAACCAAATCTAGACCAGGTAGCCAAGGAGTCAATTTGTGGTCTTATTGACCTTATAAGCCCAGGAATTACTCCAGGAAGTGCACCAGGACATCTAGCTATTTTTGGTTATGACCCTGTCAAATACAGTATTGGTCGGGGAATCATCGAAGCTCTGGGAATAGATTTGGAATTAAAGCCAAGGGATATTGCAGCCCGTGGCAATTTTTGCACCATTGATAACAAGGGAATCATTACTGACAGAAGGGCAGGGCGTATTACTACAGAGAAAAATGCCCAGCTATGTCGGCTGCTGAATGAAAAAATTGCCATCAATGGAGTCGAAATACTGGTTACACAGGTTAAGGAACACAGATGCGTGCTCATCCTTCGAGGTGAAGGCTTATCACCCGAACTAACAGATTCTGACCCTCAGCAAGTGGGCCTGGCTCCCAAAAAAATAGAGGCTCTACTACCACAGGCCCAGAGAACAGCAGAGATAGCCAACGAATTTATCTCACAAGCCAGGAGATTGCTTCGCTCTGCCCGCAATGACATTCCTTCTGCCAACATGGTGCTTATGCGCGGCTTTTCCCACTTACCCGACATTCCCTCTATGGCTGAGATTTACAAGCTAAAACCTGCTGCTATCGCTATATATCCTATGTATCGTGGCTTGGCTAAACTAATAGGAATGCAAATACTGCCAGCAGGCAACAATATAACAGACCAGCTAGAAAGCTTGCATCGCTATTATAAAGATTATGATTTCTTCTTTATCCACTTTAAGACAACAGATTCCAGAGGAGAGGATGGCGACTTCGAGGCTAAAGTTCAAGCTATTGAAGAAGTAGATAATGCTCTTCCCAACTTGCTCAACTTAAATCCTGATGTCCTCATTATCACTGGAGACCATTCCACTCCAGCATCCTTAGCCATGCATAGCTGGCATCCAGTCCCTTTCATGTTGAGGTCCAAATGGTGTTTCCCCGATAGGGTGAGCGAGTTTTCAGAACGAGCTTGCCTTGAAGGCGGTTTGGGACGCTTTCCCGCTGTGGAGATTATGCCTCTAGCTATGGCTAACGCTTTAAAGCTGGATAAGTTTGGCGCCTAGCAAAGCTAAATAAAAGATTAAAATGCAAAAGGCAAAGATGCAAAGCAAAAGTCAAAAGTTTTTAAGTTTTGACCTGTAATTTTGATTTTTTATCTTTGAGATTTGATTTCAAGCAAACCTTCCTGTTCTAAGGTTTCCATAAGGCGAGCAGCCCGGGGATAGCCAACACGAAGCCGCCGTTGCAAGAAAGAGGTAGATACATGCTTATGCTCCCGTGCTAAATGCTTTGCCTCCTCCAACAGAGGGTCGGGAGCTGAAGCTATTTTCTGACTTAAGGTGATAGGCTCAGCTACCTCATCAAAGTTAACATAACTTACCTTTGGCTCACGCTGGTTCCCCCAGAAATATACCAATCTCTCTATTTCAGTATCGGAAATAAAGCTTCCCTGGAGGCGCTTTGGCCTGCTGGCTTCACTAGGCATGAAGAGCATGTCACCCCTACCCAGCAGCTTCTCAGCACCAACCATATCTAGAATAGTACGCGAATCTACCTGAGAGGTGACTACAAAGCTAACGCGAGTAGGAAAGTTAGCTTTAATAAGCCCTGTAACCACATCTACTGAAGGACGTTGAGTAGCTACAACAAGATGAATACCAGTAGCTCGAGCTAACTGAGCTAAACGACAAAGAGTATGCTCTACCTCGTCAAAGGCTGCCATCATCAAGTCGGCTAGTTCATCAATAGCCAACACCAAGTATGGTAATCCATCGCCAGGTGAGCGGTCTTTGTTATAACCTTCGATATTGCGTACTCCTGCTTGAGCAAAGAGGCGATATCTATTGTCCATCTCCTGATTAAGCCACCTCAGCGCCTTTATAGCTTTGTCAGTATCCACAACTACCGGGACAACTAAATGAGGTACTCCGTTAAAGACCACCAACTCTACCCTCTTGGGGTCAACTAAGATGAATCGTACATCGTCAGGGCTGTTGTGCAAAAGTAAACAACAGATAATAGAACCAAGACAAACAGTTTTGCCGCTGCCAGTAGCTCCAGCAATGAGCAAGTGGGGCATCCTGGCTAGGTCCGCTGCCGCCGCCTCACCACCAGCACCCTTGCCCATGGCAACAGCTAGCTTCGACCTGGCCTTAATCTTCTGGAAGGCAGCAGTCTCTACTACACTGCGAAGGGAAACTGAGCCGAACACTATGTTAGGAACCTCGATGCCCACCATTGACTTTCCCGGCACAGGAGCCTCGATTCTAATGCTAGGAGCAGCTAAAGCTAAAGCTAAATCATTAGCTAAAGAAGTAATGCGGTCTACTCTAACCCTGGTTCTCGATATCTCTTCCAATCTCGTTTGACCTTTCTCCTTGATTTCCTTGTATTTCCTATCCCAACCAGGCTCGACACCAAACTGTGTCACAGTAGGACCCATGTTTATTTGCACCACTTTAGTTTCCACACCATAGCTAGCTAAAGCTTCCTCAATTAAGCGAGCTCGTTTGTTAATATCATCTCTGTTCAGCTCCACCTCACTAGGTTTATCTAAGATATCAATAGGCGGAAGCCGCCATCCACTGGGAGTGACAATTGGCTCACGGCGAGATTGCCACGCTGCTTGCTCATAGCTAACGGGGGAAGGAGAAGTTGCAACAGGTTTTGCCGCTATCTCAGGAGAGACAACTTCAGGAGGTATAGGTAATGCTTGCTCCTTCTCACCCTCTATCTGGCGGGGGATCTGAGGGGCAGCAACTTTAGGGCGCGGTTGAGGAATCCTAGTAAAGAATCGCCAGCTACTTCTAAAAGCATTGGTCAGTCCACCCCAGAACTTGCGCGGAGCTATAAAAATAATACCAAGAAGGACAAGCCCGGCTAGACGGAGACCCCCCACTATATCAGGAATCCCTATTATTCTCTGACCAAATCTTCCCCCAAATGTAGCTAGTCTTAAAATTCCCTCTTCAGGGGAGAAAAAGGAAAGCACCCCCCATATAGCTAAAGCTAAGATAGCCCCTCCCACAAACCAATTCCACCGCCTTACTGAGGCAGAGAAGTGCCCTCCCCACACCACCCAGATTATCACACCCAGCGCGATAGCTATTATGGCGAGGCCAAAACCAAATAAGGTGAACATGTTAATGCCCCAAGTACGTAAACTTGGTGCAAATAAATACAGCAACCCTATTATGACAATAATTAATGCAGCCCTTCGTAAAAAGGTGTTCCACCCAGGCTGCCTTGTCGTCCTCTTCCGCTTTGGCCTAAATGCGGTTTTCTGTTTTGCCTTAGACATATCAGTAAATCCTAATCCCTAAATCCTAAACAAATTTGTTTAGGATTTCGTATTTACTGCTTAGTGTTTCTTCATCGAGGGCTTCCTCACTCCCAGAATTACAGGAATAATAATAGGACGACGATGAGTCTCCTTGTAAAGGAATCCCTTCAAAGAATCCCTTACCTTGGCCTCAAGAAGGTTGCTTCGCTCCCTCGTAGCTGATGTTCCTTGCCCGAGTAAGTTTTTCCTATCGTGATTCAGAGCAGCTATCACCACATCCTGGCTCTTCTCTATTAAAGCCCCACCCTCCCAGGTATCGATAAAACCCCGTGTTATAATGCGAGGCCTTCCTATCAGCTCGCCTTTTTGGGCATCAACGACCAGAATTACCATTACAACCCCATCTCGTGAAAGCAACTTGCGATCACGAAGCACCGCACTATCTATTTCACCGGTTACCAAACCATTTACATAGACATTGCCTATGGGAACTTTACCAGAGACTTTTCCACTTTCTTGCCCCAGCTCAAGTATATCTCCATCCTCAAGAACAAAAGTATTATCCCCAGGCATACCTAGGCTCTGGGCTAACTTGGCATGCAAGCTCAAATGGCGATACTCTCCATGAATAGGCACAAAGAACTTAGGCTTAACCAAATTAAGTAAAAGCTTTAACTCTTCCTGGCTGCCATGTCCATGAACGTGAACTTGAGACAATTTCTCATAAATTACGTTAGCACCTTGCCGAAACAGGCTATCTATAGTTTTATTAACTAGCGCCTCATTGCCAGGAACAGGAGTAGCTGACATTACCACCGTGTCGCCAGGGACAATTTGGACTTGGCCATGGTTCCGATTAGCCATGCGTACTAGGGCAGAGGTGGGTTCACCTTGACTTCCCGTAGTCAAAATGACTACTTGATTATGAGGCAAATGTTTAAGTTCACCAAAACGACAAAGGATGTCCGGGGGAACTGCAAGATAACCCGTTTCCACCGCCAAGGGTACTATCTCTTCCATGCTGCGACCAGTGATAAATACACGCCTATTATGCTTGGCAGCAACATCAATCACCTGCTGAATGCGCGAGATAAGGGAGGAAAATGTAGTTATGATTACCCTCCCTGAAGCCCCCATCATAATATGGTCTAGAGCTTCGCTGACCACCTTCTCAGAAGGAGTATATCCAGGAAGCTCAATATAAGTGGAGTCAGAAAAGAGAAGTAAAACCCCCTTTGTACCTAGCCAGGCTAATCGGCTAAGATCAACCGGCTCACCAATCACAGGGGTATAATCAAGCTTAAAGTCACCACTATGAACTACAATGCCTACCGGGGTATGAATGATTAGCCCCATGGAATCAGGAATACTATGGCAAACAGGAAAGAACTCTATGGTAAAATTACCCAGCGTAACCCTACTACTAGCGTGAACTACATTTATCTTTGCACTACTTTTCACCCCACGTTGTTTAAGCTCAGCGAAAATCAACTTCCCGGTAAGCTTAGTAGCATAAATAGGAAGAGCAAGCTGGGGTAGAATGTAAGGCAAAGCACCAATATGGTCCTCATGCCCATGAGTAATGACAATGCCTTTTAGATTTTGCTGTCTTTGTAAAAGATAGCTGATATCTGGGATAAGTAAATCAACTCCTAGCATTTCTTCACTAGGGAACATGAGCCCAGCATCAATGACAATAATGTCATTAGCATACTCCAATGCCAGCATGTTCTTGCCGATCTCACCTAGCCCACCCAGAGGGATTATTCTCAGTTTTTGTGTTGACATAGTTTAGTCTAAGGTTAAACTTAATTGCTGAGTTTTGACAGGTTCTTCAGCTATCTTTCCAGCGTGGGCCAATATTTCCGGAATCCTAAGCATATCAGCTTCGATAATCTGGCGCAGGCTGCCTTGGTGAAGAGCGGCGGCCGGATGA
>Ga0114920_10001720_pt1 | contig 10193 bp, 11 predicted proteins | sample ChitaG_FD_88683 | JGI IMG/M metagenome (GOLD analysis project Ga0114920, IMG submission 88683) | Deep subsurface microbial communities from South Pacific Ocean to uncover new lineages of life (NeLLi) - Chile_00310 metaG | ecosystem: Environmental > Aquatic > Marine > Oceanic > Sediment ...
CTGTAGGGGCTTGATTCATCAAGCCTACCGGTCTTTTACAACTTTCATTTCAGATAGTTAAAATGTGGGTTTGATGAATCAAACCCCTACGTTAAAGTGAAAAGTAGCCTGTCCCCTTTTTTTACTTTTTTTACTTTTTTTAGCCACCGAGGAGAATCGAACCTTTAGTGCAAAAAGCACCTGCTACAGCCCCAGTCATAAGACAGGCCAGCGTTGCAGCTAGAAGGGCTCTAAAGCCCAATCGTGAAAGGTCTTTTAATCTTTCTGGTGCCAAACTTCCTATCCCGCCCACAAATATAGCAAGGGAAGCAATGTGTGCAAATCCGCAGAGAGCATAAGAAGCAATAATTGCTGACCGGGGATGCAAAAGCTCTCCCCCAGCCAAGAGTTGAGATAGTCCCTGATAGGCTACAACCTCTGTAGCTACTGTCCTCTCTCCCAAAAGCTTGGCAATCTCAAACGCATCAGCTGAAGGAACCCCCAAAATAACAGTAAAAGGATAAAAAACATAAGCTAGAAGAGTTTCAAACGACCAGTCAAAATTTATGCCAAACCATTGATTAAGATTTCCCCCGAACCATCCAAAGGCAGTATTGAAGAGAGCCAAGATCCCTAAAAAAGCAAGCAGCAGTGCAACAATCCCTCCAAGGTATCGAAGGCCCCTATTAGCACCGTTGATGATGGACATGATGATATTGTCTTCGCGCTCATAGTAAGGCTTGACATCCTTACCCAAGGTTTTTGGCTTTCCTGTCTCAGGCATGATAAGTTTCGACATAATGACAGCTGCAGGAGCTGAAAGAAAGGAAGCAGAGATGAGATGTCCGGCAATAGTAGGCAACTGATCCTGAAGATATAATACATACAAGGCCAGCACTGTTGAAGCAATGGTTCCCATTCCTGCCGAAAGAATGGTCACAAGCTCTGACCTTGTCATTTCTCTCAGGTAAGGCCTGATAACTAGGGCAGACTCGATGCCGACAAAAATGTTACTCGAAGCACATAGCGATTCTGCTCCGCTGATACGCATCAATCGGGTGAAGATGTAGGAAAAACCTCTGATGAGCAAGGGCATCACCCTCAAGTAATAAAGAGCTCCGATGATAGCCGAAAAGAACATTATGGTGGGCAGAGCCTGGAAGGCGAGAAAATAGCCGAGAGATGTTTCTCCTAGCTCATTGGTTGTACCCGGAGGCAAGGCCAAGCGGCCAAAAAGAAATCTGCTTCCCTCGGTCGCACTCTCAAGAACAGCAACAGCAATTTTATTCACAAAAAGGAAAAATTTCGCTCCTACGGGCACCCAGAAAATAAAAATCGCAAAGAAAAGCTGCAGGCCTATTCCCCATATTACAACCCGCCAATTCACAACTTTCCTGTTAGACGAACACAGCCAGGCAAATCCAGCCAGGATAAAAATCCCAAAAAAACTCACGAGATTATAGATGTCCATTTTTACGATCCTTAAAAATTATTATGATTCATCCAAAAGCTATTGAAAACAGCATAACAAATGTCCTATGTTTCGTCATTCCCGTGAAGCTTGTGCCCGCGCAGGCGGGTAACGGGAATCCAGAGACATACAAAATACTGGATTCCGCATTCCCCACTTTCGTGAGGACAGGCAAGTGCGGAATGACAAATACAGAAGACAGAGGACATTAATATTGCAGGAGTCATTAGATTGCAGTTTTTTACTCATCAACTTCGATAGCTACCAATTTATGGCGAGACTTCATTCCTCTGACAATCTTCACCCTGGAGAGCGGAATATCAAAATAGGCAGCCAGTGTTTCGATGACTTCTTTGTTGGCTTTGCCCCCTGAAGGAGGGGAAAGAACGCGGATCTTGTACTCCCCTTCCTTGACTTCTTCAACAGCTCGATTGCGAGCACGAGGATGGACTTTTATGGTCAAATAGACTTTCTTTCTTTCCAAGTCAACGCTCCAAGCACTGACTAACGGAAAACAGGCTCAAAAATATGGCACTTGCGATTTTAACAGCTGTTGAGCATAGAGCAGGAGAGAATCCACCAGAAATTTATCCACAAACATTATCAGGAAGATGACGATGAAGGGCGAAATATCAATCCCTCCCAGTTTGGAAGGAGAAATGATCCTGCGAAAGGGTCTCAAAACAGGTTCAGTCAAATTATAAAGGATGACTGAAACCGTGTATAAAGACGGGACTCTAACCCAAGAGAGAACGGCTCGGAATATAACAATCCAGATGTATAACGTCAATACGATATGGATGATCCGTGCAAGAGCTATCAAAAAATTAGCAAGAAGAATCATGTCGCTTCTACAATAGCCTTCCTATACATGACATAAATTGTATCCTCAATTCAAAATACTTTTATATTTAGCGAAAAGCTCTTTGAGCTGTTTCTTGGTAACGACATAACCGCTTAAGTATAACGAAAGGGTAGGCCGTGAACGGTCATTGGATCGTATTAATATATACTCCCGGATTACACCTGTCTTTTTGCGAGGAGGTAACTTTATCTCGATTTCCTTCTCCCCTTTTGCAGGAATCTTTAGGGGAAAAGAAATTTTTCTTCCGTTTGAAAAAAAAGCAGCATTCCGGTGAGCGCAATTAACCGTTAACTCCCGCTCACCTTTGTTTTGGATTTTTGTCTTGGCGCTGACTTCTTCTGAATCCAGAAACAGACCTAATTCAAGGTTGTAATGGTCAAGGTTTATCTTTGGCTGGGGGGGGACTTTTATATCAGCTATAACAGTTAGCTGCCTTCGAGGTTGCTTGGGGTCGTTCGATTCAACATAGATGTACTTGGTCACTTTACCTCCAAGGCCCCTGGTGTTGAAGCTCACTTTAATCTCTCCCTTCTTTCCCGGAGCTATATTTTTATCCGAAATGAGTGCTGCTGTACATCCGCATGTAGTGCTGACTTTCTTGATTGTCAGATTTGAATCGCCCAAATTGCTGAAGACAAACACATGGGTCAAAACCTTCCCCTGGTCAATCTTACCAAAATTCTTTGACTCTTCCTTAAACTTGATCTTAGGTCCTTTATCCGCAAATGGAAAGCTTCCTAAGAACAAAAGACATATCAGAATGACAAGGAGGCTTACTTTATTTTTTTGAATGAATCGAAATTGCTTTCGCATAGCTAACTCCTCATACTTTTATAGATATTAACACTTTTTCCAAAAAAGAGGCAAGCATTGGATTCCTTGACAGTCAGAACTGCCTCCTCTATAATTCTAAAAAATGGGATTAGTTTCATCTATCAGCGCATTTAGAAGAGAACTCTTGAAGAAAAGACTCATCAAAATTTATGCCTTTCTTCTGGCGATTTTCTTTCTTTCCTTGCTGAGCGTCCAAGCGCAAGAAAAATCCTATAGGCTTAGAGTCGTCACTGAGCTGGCAAACATACGGTTAAAACCTGACATCGGGAGCGAAATCATCCACCAAGTGTTCCAGGGAAAAATCCTTGAATCAACAGGGCAAGAGGGTGAATGGTACATAGTCAAGTTTAAGCCAGATGAAGGCGACTTCACATATGGGTATGTTCACGAAAGCCTGGTTATTGCTCTTGAACAGCCCCCCCTAGTAAAACCGATTGAGGAAAGAACAGAACTAGAGAAAATAGAGAAAGGAGAAGAAAAGCCGCCAACCCAACAACCAATTCCTGCAACCCTTTCCTCTCCGGCTCCTCCTAAATCCGTTATAGAGCTTTTTTTCTCGGGGGGAGGAATATTCATCGATGGAGGAGATCTGAATAAGGGAGCACAAGGGCTGGCTGGCTTGCGCAGCGATCAGCTCGCAATTCAGGGAGAAGGAGAGGTCAAACCAGCTCATTTGGGCTATGTCGTTGGAGGAGAACTCTCCTTTCCTTTATCTTCGCACATTATGGTGGGCTTGGGCGTGGATTATTTTCTGAGTGAAAAAGAGAGCCGCGTGGAATTCGCGAAAGGCTCATCCAGTGAAATCCTTACCACTCGCCCTAAAATTCAGGCTATTCCCTTAAGGCTCTTTATTTCTTTCTATCCTCTTCGCAGCTTCTATGCAAAAATTGGAGTGGAATATTATTTTGCCAAATGCTCCTATTTCTATCGATTCCAGAAAGAAGATTTCGGGGAAGAATGGCAAGGGGAAGCCGAAGGCAGAGATTTCGGATTTTTAGGCGGATTTGGCTTTGACTTCGCTTTCTCTTCCAATTTTAGCTTCATAGTGGAAGTTATTGGACGCTACGCAGAAATCAAGAGCTTTAAAGGAAAAAATACATATAATAATTCAGAAGGGCTTGAAACCACAGAAGAGGGAATACTTTATTCCTATTATGCAAAAGGCGCAGGAGGAGAACGCTACCCGCTCCTCTTCATCCGCGATAAAGTGCCATCTGAAGCTGGAGTCTTCGGTCCACCAGAGCCAGCGATAATAGACTTTACTGGATTAAGTCTGAAGGCCGGCTTTAAGATAAAATTTTAACTTTTCCTTAAAAGAACTATGTGTTGAGAGTGAATGCCTCTGAATAGGGGATAAATCCTCACGATGTTGTAGCCAGCGCTCTCAACTTCGCTTTCAAAATCCTTGCGTGGTATCATCTTTATCCGTGTTTTGCTCTGTTTTATCTTTCTCCTGAGTTTTCTCTGGAGGGAATGGAGAAAATTCATCTGGTAATAAGAAAGGACTGTCCAGTGGGATGTAACCCGTGAAAACTCTCCAAGGATGGCTTCTCTCTCATGCTTTCGATGGACATGATGAAAAAAACGAATGGAGAAGAGAAGTCCGAATACACCTTGCTTAAAAGGCAAGCCCTTCTTTACATCCGCAACAACAGCAAGTGGCCAACCAGGGTGGCCGCTCTTCTCTCTCGTTCGTTTCACCATGTAAAAAGAAATATCGCTGCTTACCAAAGAGAGATCCTTCTCAAGGATCATGTCAGAGAAGCGGCCATAGCCACACGGAACATCTAAGACAAAGAATGAGGTCTCCCCCACTTTTTGAAGAATTTTTCGGAGAATTTTCTTTTCTCTTCTATGGACGAGTCTCTGGTCTAGGCCTCTGTACCTTTTCCGTTCATATTCATCAACCTCGTGCTCTTGGAACGGAGCACTCGCAGATTTTCTATTCATCATCCTCTTTACTACCTGATGAAGCTATCAGGATGGCTGATGAGGAATGCCCCCGCAGGGGGAGCGGGCATGGTTCCTCAAAGAGGAGAGCGAAGCCGAGGACCGGAGCGAATTTGCCTCGCTGGGGCAAATTCGTGTGCTGACGATTCAGCCATCCTGATGGGGAATCTTTTCCTTGAAAAAGAGATGATTCCATCTTGCTATTCAAGGAAAACATATTTGGGACTCGCTTCAATTTTCACTCTTCCATTGCTCGAGGGAATCTCTTTTTCATCCCGGCTTAATACTCGAACCACCCGTCCATCGAAAAAATAATCAAAGGCTGGTCCATTCGTCCAGCAAACAACAAAATTGTGCTCTCCCTTGAGAAATGAAAATATTTCTGCTTGAGGATTCTGAACTTTCTCCATAAAACAACTCCCTTCAAGTTGAGAAACCATGGTTTTCATTGCATAAAAACTGGGGCGCTTTCTCCACTCCTTCCCACGGCTATCGATAAGGCCATACCCCGGAGCCACCAGCTGCCACCAGTAAATCCTCTCTACTAAGCCACTTGCTGCACAGAGGATATAATAACGAACCAAATAATCAGCCTGCTCTTCCTCTGAGACATTGGGTTTACCAGAAGCAGGAGAGTATTTCCCCGTACCCTTCAACGGCCAGTTTACCTCGGTTATCCATAGATCACGCTTTCTCCGGCTGCTGCCATCCACTACTGCTTTCAATAAAGCAATTTTTCTAGACATGTCCCACCCAAACTGCGTATTCTCTGGGGCTCCTACCCTATCCACATAAAGAAGAGAGCTCACTTTATCAAAGGGAATCGCCTTAAGCACCGGAGGGTAGAGATGAAACTCAAAATCAATGACCGCCGGACCCACAAGCTCCGCATTGTATTTTTCAGCTAACGACACCGCAGGACGAGCCAGGTTTAAATATTCTTTGTAATCCCAGACTCCCCACTTTGTCCTATTCCATGCATGGCCTATCTCAAAAAAAGAAGAAATTTTTGCAAATCGGGAAAAAACATCCTCGAGAAAGCCTTCCCAACAGGAAGGGTCGAGGACATCATTCCTCTGTTGGAGCAGAGCAATGGTTAGTTCAATCTTGTTATCGTTGAGGAGCTTAGAGAATTCTTGGAAAACCTCCAATTTCTCCCTTTCCCACGAAGGGACCCTAACAAGGCTCCTCGAAATCCCCAATTCTTTCAATGCCTCAACAACTTCCTCGTTCCTTCCCTCAAGAGGAGAGACAGAGAGGGCAAAAGGGTTTTCAATATTGACTTGCTCCCTATACATCTTTTTTCGGTATTGCCGATAAAGAGGCAAAACAGGATGAGCATCACGAAGGTTTGAGAGTACAAGAGAGACATAGCTTCCCACATGTCTGAAATGGTACCTGAGCCGTTCTTTTCTTGGTGCAATATTGTGGGGCTGGTCAGTAAAAGGATTCCAGCGAAATTCAAAACTCATCTTACTGAATTTTTAACTTCCGGGCTAATTGCTTTAACCTGAGCTTTTTTTTGAATTCAATATACCATGAGTATACCATCTTATTCGTCTTATACCAGAACCAGCGGTGTTTCTTAAGCTGTTTTGGACTCAGATACTGTTCAAGAAAAAAATGCTGAGAATCAGGGGGGATCCCAAGGCGAATGAGATTTTTAATACCTCTTAAGAGACCCATTCTCCTCTTAATCCTGATGCGGTTTGTATCGATCAGATAAAACCTGAATTTCCCCTCTTCCTCTTTTCGGACCAGGATGTTTCCATCGGAGAGATCGCGGTGGAGGACGCCTTTTCTATGGCAGAGGGAAACATACTGTGCCAGCGGGATCAAGAGCTCTTGAAGTTCTGAAGAAGGAAGCTCTCGGAGTAACGAGCGAATTTCTTCGACGTTGGTCAATCTCTCCGCCAGAAAAAAGCTTTCATCAAGGAAAAGATCCTTTCTCCTTTCCAGGTAAGCTACTGGGAAGGGCGTCTCTATCTCCCTCTCGATGAGAGCGTTTCCCCCTTGCCAAGCTTTAAAAGCTTTTGCGGGCAGACAAATACTCTTCAGTTTATTCACTCCCAACGAACGAAACTCTTTTATGACTATCTCTACCTTTTTTCCATTTGGAAGAGGAAGCCCAACCGCACCCACTCGGTTTCGGCTGTCCAGCAATATTTCACATTCAGGGTCGTCTAAAAGGCGCTGACAATCCGATATCGCTTGGATGAAAAGAGGGTGATGATATTTGGATTGGATCCGCCCTGTGAAAGGCGGAAGAGAAATCGATTGACCAAATTCTTTTTTCATCTAGCCCTCAATTTATAAAAAGGGGACAGGCTGCTTTTTATATTGAACAGTTGTCATTTCGAGCGAAGCGCGGCAATCTCTCCTTTTGGAAAAAAAGTAGCCTGTCGCCTTTTCCTTTTGATTTATCATTTTTGCCTTAAAATATCACCCCCCTTTGTCTTCTGTCAATTGCTTAACCTGGATTATTCATTAAAAATACCTCTACATTCTGCAACTACAGCAATATCAGGAAGTTATCCTGACATTGCGTAACTTCTCAATAAGTGTGGGTAGATTATATTTGTGACTAATCACTGGATTCCTGCTACCCGCACTTATTGAGAACTTACGACATTGCTGTGAATTCTGATAAATGCTCGATCGAAAAAATTTAATTATATTAATCGGCATTTTTTATGAATAATCCAGGCTAAAGAGAAAGGTAGAAATAAACGGTGGGCTTGAAAAAAAGGGGACTGTCCCCTTTTCTACCCCTTTTCTATTTTTGTTTGTTGACGGAAAAAAGGTTTATAGTATATGATAGTGCAAAGGAGTTATAAAATGGCAATTGATCCTCAGTTACTAGAAATCCTTGCCTGTCCTCTTTGCAAAGAAGATGTAAAGCTCACTTCGGACGAGAAAGGTCTGAAATGTGTGAAATGCCACCGAGTCTATCCCATAAAAGATGATATCCCAGTCATGCTCATAGACGAGGCAACAATTGAACCAGAAAGGCCTGCAAAGGATTAATCCCTCCTCAATAAAAAAGATCCTTCTCATCAGGCTGAGACGTGCAGGCGACGTCATCATGACCACTCCTGCTATTACTGCCCTCAGAACAAGCTTCCCTAAAGCCTACATATCCTACATTGTAGAAGAACCTTATAGAGAACTCGTGGAGGGAAATCCAAACCTGGATAGAGTCACTGCTCTTCCGAGAAATCTAAGTACAAGTGCCTTCATTAGATTTATCCGTAAGATCCGGAAGGAAAAATACGATGCTGTTCTTGATTTTCATGGAGGACCTACTGCATCCCTTATGACACTATTCTCCAAGGCAAAGCTTAAAGTAGGTTACAAAATCAAATACAAGAATTTCATTTACCACACAAAGCTCCCGCGCAGCTTCCCAACAGGACCCATTCACAGCGTCGAAAGCCATCTCAACCTGGTTAAAGCTTTAGGAGTCAACGTCAGCTCATCTCCTCCTTTATGCCTCCCTCAAACTCAAAAAGCTGAGGAAGAGAAAGTGAAGAAATTCCTTGAAGAAAACGAGTTTGAAGGTAGAAAGTCCATTATCCTGCACATCAGCGCTGGAAATGAATTTCGCAACTGGGGAGTGGAGAACTTGGTGGAATTTACAAATCTTCTCTCCGAACTCCCTGAGGTAAAAACTGTCTTGATAGGAGCCGAAGAGGACCAAAAGGCAGAGAGAGAAATACTCGAGAAAAGCACTGCTTCTCCTCTCTCTCTGGTTGGCAGGCTCAACATGAGAGAACTAAGAGAGCTTATCTCCCGGTCTTCTCTTTTCGTAGGTCCTGATAGCGGTCCGATGCACGTTGCTGCTTCCACATCTACTCCTATCGTTACGTATTTTGGACCGACTCTTCCAGCTCATTTTGCCCCATGGCAAGTTGATGCATCCATTATCGAAAAGGATTTAGATTGCCGGCCATGTAAACAAAGACAATGCATATATGATGACTTCAGATGCCTGAGAAGTATCCGGCCAGAGGAAGTCTATAAAGCCTGTCTTCGGTTTATTCAAAATTAGTCTTATGATAAAGTTACATGATGAATTGAGCATAAAATGTGGGCTTGATGAATCAAGCCCCTACATAAAGAAACATGAGGCTTTGATTAGGCAAGCCCCTACGCAATGAGAACAAACATGTGGGCTTGATAAATCAGACTCCTAATTAAACATGATGAGATTGGCCGCGCTGCTTTGCTCCTCACAATGACAAGGTGGGCTTGATGAATCAAGCCCCTACATGATAATAACAAGCGTGTGGGCTTGATGAATCAAGCCCCTACATTAAGATATGATAAAAAGAATTAAACAACTGATTGCCGAACAAGGAAAACCTCCCTGGAAATTTCTCTTCCCGATCATTTTCTCTCTCTATCTCCTCTTCTCCATGGTATCCATCAGCGTGAGCCAGATATTCCTCTCCCTCTCTCTTCTCTGTTGGCTCATCTTTCTCATTAAGGAAAAACAGAAGCTTCTCATCCCTTCTTTTTTCTGGCCCTTGATCGTATACAGCGGCCTTTCCCTTGTCTCATCCCTTCGGTCTGTAAATACAGAGATAAGCTTAAAAGACAGCAAAGAGCTCCTTCTCTTTCTGATTGTGCCGATCATTTATACCGGCTTTCGTCAAGGAAAGGCACTCAAAAAAGCCAGTCTTGTTTTCCTGGCATCAGCCTATCTGTGCTCGCTCTATTCACTCCTGTATTTCATCTTCAAGGCCCAACCAGGAGAGAGGATCACAGGATTCATGGGACACTACATGACCCAGGCCGGAATTCTGCTTCTTTTCTGTTCGATGGCCTTGAGCATGTTTTTCTTCTTGCGTGAGAAAGTGAGGTTCCTGTGGGGAATTGGAGTGCTCCTTGCGCTTTTTCCCCTGGTATTAACCCAGACCAGAAGCGCCTGGATAGGGCTGGTCATCGCTGTCTCCTTGATAATACTTCTGTACAAACCCAAAGCCTTAATAATCATACCCATTGCAGCCGGTCTTTTCTTTATTGCCAGCCCTCAACATATAAAGAAAAGAGCTCTCAGCATCTTCAGCCTGGAATCATACTCCAACAAGC
>Ga0114920_10001722_pt1 | contig 10189 bp, 8 predicted proteins | sample ChitaG_FD_88683 | JGI IMG/M metagenome (GOLD analysis project Ga0114920, IMG submission 88683) | Deep subsurface microbial communities from South Pacific Ocean to uncover new lineages of life (NeLLi) - Chile_00310 metaG | ecosystem: Environmental > Aquatic > Marine > Oceanic > Sediment ...
AGACTCATGTCAGCTATTTTTAAAAGCTTCTGGATGGCGTAGCCCGGTCCTTCATGCATGCGGTTGGGATGAATGGCGATTGATACTTGGGCAACCACGGTGGCCAATAGTTCCAACCCTAGCTCGGCCGCCTTTTTCCTCGTCATGACTAGGATTGCAGTGGCACCGTCATTCATGCCTGGAGCATTGCCAGCAGTAATGGCTCTAGTACCATATACTGTCTTTAACTGAGAGAGCCTTTCTATGGTGCTGTCTGGCCGATACTGCTCATCGATATTCAATATTTTAGGCTCCCCTTTCTTTTGGGGGATAGTAAGAGTCATTATCTCCTCTTTGAATTTGCTGGCGTTCCAGGCATTGCCATAATTTACATGGCTACGCAATGCCCATTCATCCTGTTCTTGTCTCCCTATTCCATATTCAGCGGCCACGTTATCGCTATCAACAGCTACCGGATTGAAGTCCTTGTAGCCGAGGGCAAATAGAGGGTCCTCCATCTTGACATCACCCAACCGGTACCCTTCAAATCTAAGCCCCCTTACCAGTATTGGCTCGGTACTGAAAGAGGTGGCACCACCGGCTATAGCCGTATCAATTTCCCTCAATTTGATAGACATAGCCGCTAGTTTGACTGCATGCATCGCTGACACGCAGGCCATATCAAAGGAAATAGATGGTGTCTCGTGGGGTAGACCAGCCTTGATAAGCGATTGCCGGGCAGCAACCGGTGTGTAAGGGTCCTTGCATGGTGAAGTATCGCCTACTCCCCAAAAAACCTCACTAACAATATCTGGGCTGAGGTTGACTTTTTTAAGCACCTCCCTCATTGGGATAGCTCCCAAGTCGTAGTAATCAATATCCTTTAATGAACCACCATATCTGCCAAAAGGCGTTCTAACCGCACTTACAATGACTATATCGTTATCGTTGGCCATTTAACTTTCTCCTCTCTATCCTCTCTTACTGCCTTTTGGTTATTATTTTGGCGTATGGTCATAAAAGCCATGACCGGTCTTACGACCAAGCTCACCAGACCGCACCATAGACTTTAACAGTGGCGCCGGTCGAAATCGCTCGCCAAATTCAGCCTGCAATGTTTCCAGACCATGTAATACGATGTCAGCGCCAGCAAGGTCGCAGAGCTCTAATGGGCCAATAGGAAAATTGCAGCAAAGCTTCATCGCTTTGTCTATCTCTTCCGCCTTGTTACCGTCGGCAAGACAGTGGACTGCTTCATTAATCAGGACATCCACAAGTCGCGAGACGATGAAACCGCCATAGTCCTTTGCCTCACAGGGTTCCTTGCCGAGACTCCGGACAAATGATTTGCTGGTCTCCAGAACCTCAGCTGATGTGTATCTGCCAGGTATTATTTCTACCCCTTTTATCGCCGGCACTGGATTCATGAAGTGGATACCGATAACCTTCGACTGTCTTTTGGTAGCAGCGGCAATCGCATTGATGGGAAGTGCTGACGTGTTTGATGCCAAAATAGTATGCTCTTGACAAATGCTATCTAGTTGTCTAAAAGTATCCAGTTTTAGATCCAGAACCTCAGGTATAGCCTCAATGACCAGGTCAGCATGCTTGGCATCCTCTATCTCAATGGTAGTTCCAATTCGGGACATTATGTCCTTTTTGTCCTTCTCTTGAATATCACCTTTTTTAATCTCTCGATTAAGGCTTTTGTCGATACTAGCCAGACCTTTCTCGATAATTTCCTCCTTGATATCCATCATGGTTACACTGTAGCCTGCTTCGGCTGTTACCTGGGCTATACCGTTACCCATTACCCCAGCACCCATAACAAACACATTTTCAATGACCACGATATTCAACTCCTTTCTCGGGGTTTGCTAACGGTAATTGAGACTGTCAGCCTCTATCTAACTTTAACCCCTCGCTATTCTCTATTGCCTGAGTCACCAGGCTGACATGCCTCCGTCGATATTTATTACCTGCCCGGTAATATAGCTCGAAGCTTCACTGGCAAGGAATAGCACAGCTCCCTTTAACTCACCCTCTTGCCCCAGTCTACCCTCCCTAGATTGATTTCAGGCTGGCCAAATTTAGCATTCTCTGAGCAAATACGCAGGTCACACACCATAGCAAGCTCCAATCCCCCACCCAAGGAGAAGCCGTTGATGGCGGCGATTACCGGCTTTCCTAAGTTATATATTGCGTCGTTTGCTTTGCGCACTTGTACGGCAAAATCCCTGATTTCTAAGGTTGACCGTGACTTCATTTCGGTAATGTCCGTTCCGGCAACAAACGCCTTATCCCCACTGCCGGTTATTATTACCACTTTTACCTCACTATCAGTACTTATTTCATTGAAGATCTGGTGTAGCTCACAAACCACCGCACTGTTCAGCGCATTGAGTGGCGGATGATTAATGCAGACCACCCCGATGCCGTTCTCCTTTTTATACAGTATTGTTCGATACTGCAACTGTCGACTCCTCCCCTCTATAGATTCCAGCCAGCCTTAGCCATCTCCTGCTCAATATCATCTGTGGTCAAAATCCTGCCAGTAAAAGTTGCAGGGTCTTTGGTTACTACGAAGGTTGCAATTTTACCCCATAGCTCAGGCGTCTGCCAATCAGCCTTGTCAACGTCGGGGTTTAGCATAACCCACCCCTCGCTGGTAGTATTTTGGGGCATCAAGGCATTGACTGCGATATTATATTCCTTCAGTTCCTTAGCCAGTCCCCATGTGAAGCGATTGATGCCTGCCTTACTAACATCATAAGCCAGGCCAGTCATGGGGTCATTAAAGGTAATCGCTGCCACCGAAGACATATTGATGATGTGTCCATACCTTTGCGCCATCATTGATGGCATCACCGCCTTGGAGCAAACTATCACACTGCGCAATGTAACCTTCATAATAAGGTCCCACTGCTTCAGTGTTAAATCCTTAAAGTAACGGGGTATGTTGGTCCCGGCATTGTTAACTAGGATATCAATGCGGCCCATCTCGTCTAGGGTCTTTTGCACCATATTTTCAACACTTGCTTCATCCGCGACGTTGGTTTGTATCGGAAGTGCTCGTCCCCCTTGAGCTTTAATCTCCTCACCAGTCTTCAGGATAGTACCCTTTAGGGGATCACTTTCCTCTATTGTCCGGGCAGCCACTGTAACTGCTGCCCCTGCCCTAGCTAGGGCTAGAGCAATAGCTTTACCAATACCTCGGCTAGCACCGGTAACAATGGCAACTTGTCCTTCGAGCTTCTTATGATTCATCATATTTCCCCCTCTGATGCTTTTCCTATTACCAATCTTGCTCTCTCGGAGCAGCAAACCAGACGAACACTCGACCGGCATTGTCATACTTGCCATAATGCAAGCAAGGGGATGATTACCTATTGTATCAAAAATATACCCGCCAAGCCAAGGCGAATTGCTCTACGGTTTACTCCTTAGTCAGGCATCATTTCCTTTTCGGCTTCCCTGATGCTCACTTCTAAGATATGTACTATCTCATCTATTTCTGCTTTGGTTATGATTAGGGGTGGGAGTAGCGATATGTAAATAGAGCTCACTTGGGCGATAAGACCTCGCTCAAGTAATTCATTAGTAAGCTTTTGCCTTAACCTGGCTGCCTCAGCTCCGGTAAAGCGTTCCTTTGTCTTTTTATCACTAACTAATTCAATAGCAATGAGCAAGCCGAGCCCTTGAATGTTCCCTACCATAGCAGATTTGTCAAGTGCAGAGTGAAGTGCGTCAAGAAAATATGCCCCCATTTCGGCGGCGTTCTCAACCAACCTTTCTCTTTCGATGATTTCGATGTTAGCGAGGCCAACGGCACAAGCAACCGGATGCCCCCACCAGGTATGTCCGTGGGGAAAGGCATCTTTTTGAGTGCCGATAAACTTAGCTGCTACCTCTTCCTTGACAACCACCGCCGAGAGTGGCAGGTAACCACTGCTTATTCCCTTATCCAAGGTCATTATATCAGGGACAACGTCCCAGTGATTACAGCCAAACCACTTTCCGGTACGCCCAAAACCACAAACCACCTCATCCATAATCATAAGAATACCATAGCGGTCGCAGATTTCCCGTATCAAGGGGAGGTATTCCGGTGGGGGGACAGAGGCAAACGCCTGAACACTAACCGCATCCAAAATAACTGCGGCTACTGTGGAGGGGTTTTCAACTTGGATCACCTGTTCTACTTGTTTAGCACAGAGCAGATTACAAGCTGGATACTCCAAACCGAAATCACATCGATAGCAATAAGGGTGAGCCACACGTATACAGCCGGGTAGCAAGGGCTCATTCAAATAGGCTCTGAAGAATAGGTCGGTAGAAAGACTCTGGCAGGCAAAAGTGGCGCCATGGTAGCAAAGTTTCCGGCTGACAAACTTGAATCTCTTGGGAAAGCCGTTTCGTGCTTGATATTGCCTGGCCAACTTTAGCGCTGACTCATTAGCCTCGGAGCCTCCGGAAATAGTGAACACCTTGGACAAGGTACCTGGCGCAATCTGAGCCAGCTTTGTGGCAAAATTTATTGTTGAAGGTGCCGCATAGTTGCCAAAAGGGTCGACATGTGGGATTTTGGTAAGTTGCTCATAGGCGACATCAGCAAGCTCTTTTCTGCCATAACCCACCGCCGCCGTCCAATCAGAGGCACAGGCCTCCAAATACTCCTTCCCTTCAGCATTCCAAACCCGGCAACCCTTACTCCCAACGATGATTTTCAAGTTTTCCCTGATATCGTCTTCCTTGGCTTGACGAAGTGGCAACCAATAGTATTCGTTCGCCCGTTCCCTTAAGTCCGCTAGCTCTGGCAAACTCATAACTGGCGCTTTTATATCCTTTCTCTCCTCCATGTTGCTCCTCCTCTCAATATTTGACAAATCGCTCTAGACATCAATAACGTCCAACTTCTATTTTCACTTTTGCAACAGGCTAAATTAATCAATTACTCCCTTGTTGTCATATTCTTTTTAAGTTCTTGCTCCCGGAGTACACGTCTCATGAATTTTCCCGTCAATGTCTTGGGAATCTCCGGGATAAACTCAATAATCCTCGGATACTTATAGGCGGCCATTCTTTGCCGACAGAACTCGATCAATTCCTGGGGACTAATCCTACCTTCATATTCTTCACGCAAAGAGACAAAAGCCTTTACCGTCTCAACCCGGTAGGCATCTGGTACACCAACAACGGCAGTTTCCCTAACCGCTGGATGCTGGTAAAGAACGTCCTCCACTTCTCGGGGCCACACTTTAAAGCCGGAAACATTGATAAGGTCCTTTTTCCTATCGACCACATAGAACCAGCCATCTTTGTCCATCTTGCCTATGTCGCCGGTATAAAGCCAGCCATCTCTTATAGCGTAAGCTGTTTCTTCAGGTTTACCCCAGTAACCGGGGATAATCATGGGCCCCTTGATAATTATCTCGCCTAGCTCGCCTGCCGGCATTTCGCGGGTTCCTTCTTCAGCATCCACTATCTTTGCGTAGCTATTTGGTATGGGGAAACCGGTGGACAGTGCCCCAGTTTCCGGGTCTATTGGGGCTCTCACTACTAGGGGAGGGAAGAGTCCCGGAGAAGTAGTCTCAGTCAGACCATAGGTATGGTGGATATAGAGGCCACTGGCTTGCTCAAACTGGTCAACAAATCCAGCGGGGACTGGAGCTCCACCACTGAAGAGCTTTTTGAGGGAGGAGAGGTTCCTTCGCGGAAAATCAGGGTGGTCTAGAAGAGCGAAGTAGAAGGTAATTGCTGCCACTATATTGCTCACTTGCCACTTCTCAATGAGACGAAGCGTTTCGGCGGGGTCAAACCGGTAGAAAATAACCAGTGGTGCCCCAACCAGGGAGGCAATGGCAAGATGACCGACGGTACCGGTAACATGAAACAGGGGAGACGCTCCCAGTACCACATCCGAGGCACCCACATTGCAAAAGGTCTTATAGGCAGCCTCCGCAGCGAAGACGACATTTCGGTGAGTGTTCATGGCACCTTTGGGGGGACCTGTCGTGCCAGAGGTGTATATTAGGTGCGCCACGCCATCAGGATTGACTTCAGCCCGGGGTGGAGTGTTCAACCGATATTTATCTATGAGTTCTAGGAAGTCCAGTGTCTCAGGAGGTTTTTCTTTTTGAAAATCTTTAAGTAACTCGGGAAGAGGCTGCCCTGGCGGCAGGAAATCAATCTCTGAAGTAGTAATAACATGCTCGACAGGGACTTGAGCTAATACACCCTTTATCGTTTGGTAAGTGGTAGATTCCAGGGCAACAACAATCTTCGCCCCGGAATCATTAAGGTAGTATTCAAGCTCCTTCTCCTTGTACATAGGGTTCAGCGGAACCACAATTGCTCCCAGCTTCCAAGCTGCATACTGGCTGATAAGAAATTGTGGAACATTTTGCAAGTCCAGAGCGATGCGGTCACCATTGCTCAGGCCTAAGTCAGATAAACCTGCTGCCAGGCTATCAGCCAGAGAATTTAGTTCCTCGTAGCTAATAGTGTTATCAAAATAATGAATAGCTGGTGCTTGAGGCAGCTTGGAAACTGTGTCCTCAAAGACATCGATTGCTGTCTTACTTGAGATTTTAAGGTCGCTGGGTACCCCCCTAGGATATAGACCCAACCACGGCCTTTCCTCATAGATGCTACTCATAATAGAAAGTTACTCCAAATTTCAGTGTTTTACTCCACCAAGCTCTTCCATCAACAGAAGTAAGGCTGAAAAATCTAATTCGCCCCTGCCTGTTGTCTCAAGCATGCCGAGAAATTGGCGAACAAGACTGATAGTAGGCATAGGTGCACCGAGCTTTTGTCCAGCAGCAAGAGCCAGATCAAAATCCTTCGCCATCATCGATGCTGTGAACGCTGGTACGAAGTTCCGCTTAGCCAGTGGCCCAATTTTATAGCCAACGAGCGGGGATGCCACAACACTGCTTCCGATGATCTCCAGCATCTGTTCCCAATCTAGACCTGCTTTCTCACCAAAGGTCAGCGCCTCAGCCAACATCTGGCAGGTTGTCCCCACCATCATATTCAGGACTAGTTTGAGGTAACGTGCTTCATCTCCAGTCCCCACGTAGAATGTCTTTTGCCCCATGGCACCGAAAATCTTCTGGCATTTGTCATATGTCTCCTTATCTCCAGAGGCAAATATGGTTAGTTTACCCTCTTCTGCCAGCACAGTGCTCCCGGATACTGGTGCCCGGAGCATCTTTACCCCTCGCTCACTTGCTGCCTTAGCCACCTCAACAGAGCTCCCGGGATCTACCGTACTCATATCAATAAAGATGCTTCCCGGTTTAGCACCGGCTAGAACTCCATTATCACCAAAGGCTACCTTCTTTAGGGCCGGGCCATCTGGGATCATGGAAATGGTCACATCTGATTGGGCAGCCACTTCCTTAGGAGTCCTAACCGCCTTGGCACCTCTTTTGGCTAAGTCGTCTGTTCTGGCCTTTACTAGGTCGCATACAGTAAGAGAAAAACCAGCCTCCAACAACCGCCCTGCCATAGGCTGCCCCATGTTTCCCAGACCAATAAACCCTACCCCTTCACTCATGTTTCCTCCCTTCGTTCATTATTAATAAACCATGCTCCCAGGAACTCCACAGGACTTGTTTAATCGCACTTCTTAAACAAAACTCGATGCATTCGCAACACTCATCACATAGTTCTGAAACTACTTCAGCGACTACAGATCCGTCTACTTCTTCTAATACGATGGCAGATTTAGGGCATATAGTTGTGCATGTTCCACACCCTTCACATTCTTCTTTATTAATTATGATGGGCATTTCAAACTAAATTTTTCGCTCTGTGTTTAATTAAACTGTAGCTACAAAGTGCACTAGAATTAGGGTTTTTCGGCAGCAGCGTTCATTCCGGCTATACGACCGAATGTCAATGACTCACAAATCATTGTTCCACAGATATAAGAGCCCTGGCCAAAGAGACCACCAGTACCTTCCCCCGCGGCATATAATCCCGGAACAACCTCACCGTATTGGTCTATCGCTTGCGCTTTGGGATTAATCTTTAACCCTCCTTTGAATGAGGTAAAGCATTGCATCAATTTGAGTCCGTAAAATGGAGGCTTCTCAATTTTCACGGGTGGTCTATTTAAGTGCCCAAGCAGCAATTTCTTCCCGAACTTCGTATCATATCCATTCTTGTCTATATCGTCATTGTATTCCTTTATCGTTTCTGCGAGCGCATTAGGATCTATACCTAGTTGTTGAGCCAGCCCTTTAATCGTTTTGTCTTCATATTCTTTAAACATAGACCAATCAATAAGTTCAATAAATTCCCTGATTTGACTATCATAGATAGTGAAAACGTAGTTGCCAGGTTGGACAAACGAAGCTTCACCTATATCTGGGAATATCTTGAGACATTCGTTAACATATCGTTTGCCAAGGGAGTTTACAAGTATAGAACCGCATACCGTGTGGTGAAGTGTAATAGCTGCCGGGTTTTTGGTATTGGCATCCATGGGAATTGATGGTATAGCCGCAGTTCCGATGTGACTGGTGGCGACGCCAATTGCCATAGCCATCCGTATCCCTTCTCCAGTATGCCCCCTCATTGTCGGCAGACACCTTTTAGCATACTCAAGGCCTTTAAACTCCTCTACCATTTTGGGGTTATTCCCAAAGCCTCCCGAAGCGATAATTACCGCTTTTCTAGCTTTAAAGTTTAACACTTCTCTGTCTTTTTCCGCCCTGACGCCGACAACTCTTTTTCTCATAGGGTCTACAAGCAATCTCTGCACTTTGTGTTTGAAAAGAATTTTGGCACCTTTTTCCCGGCTACCGCGCTCAAGAAGCTTTAATAGTTCTGGCCCGCCACCCTCAAAGTAATGGGACCTCTGGGCACTATGCTCCGGGAGCTGCCATACTGCTATAGGTTTGTAGCCCAGGCCTGTAATCATCTTGTAAGTCTCGAGATGATTGTCGACAAATACCCTCCACATTGTAGCATCCCCGTGACAGACCTTTATACCATCTTCGTAGTACTTATCCGGCGAATCTTCAAAGCCTTGCTTTCGTTGATAGTCACTTCCGGCAAAGTTGATGTTTCCAGCGCAGACGGAGAGGCTGCCGGCACATGATGGCATTTGTTCCACAACTGTCACTTCGGTTCCAGCCTTTGTTGCCTCAATGGCCGCGGCTAATCCCGCAGTCCCGGCTCCAATGATAAGAATATCCGTTTCAAGATCCCATTTTGGGGGAATAGCTAGTTCATCCAACATGTCTCATAACCTCCTTCCTTTTGGTTTATTCATACCCCCATCGGGGTGGAATTAGGCTTTAATTATATCGTAATGGCGTTAGTAAAATATACCCTCAAAGCGACACTGCAATAAGCTATATCTCAAGGAAGCCCACAGGAAATCAACTCTTCAACCGGGAACCTAAATAATCTTTCGCAACCGTCTTTGGTGACGACAATCTCCTCTTCAATTCTGGCTGCACCCTGCCCATCTGAAGATGGGCAATAAGTTTCCAGAGCAAACGTCATCCCTTCTTTAATGGTAAACGGGTACTCCAGCGAAAAGAGCCGGGATATAACTGGTTTTTCCCAAATGCTCATGCCGATACCGTGACCAAACTGAAGTAAAAATGCCTCCCTTTCGTCCTTAAATCCAAACTCTTCGGCTGGGGGCCAGCAGCGTGCTATATCTGCCGTAGTCGCTCCGGGTTTAACCGCGTCAATCGATTTTTTCAACCATGCCCAGGCCTTGTCATAAGCCTCAAGCTGTGCTTTGGATGGCTTCCCACAGATAAAGGTTCGATAATAACAGGTCCGATAGCCATTAAATGAATGCATAATATCGAGGAAAACCATGTCTCCCGGCCGAATAATCCGGTCGCTGAAAGTGTGGGGGTGGGGCTGAGCCCGAGGCCCAGAGACACTGTTCACACACTCCACCAGATCAGATCCCAGAGTGAATAGGGTCTTGTTGGCAATCGCAACCAGTTCATTTTCTCTGACCCCTGGTCTAATACTCCTGGCAATGTCACCATAGGCCGCATCCACCATGGCTGCAGCAAGCTTTAAGAGGTCAACTTCATCTTTGGTCTTGATGAGCCTGGCATCCAGCATTGCCTGCTGCCCATCTACCACCTCTATCTTCTCCTTCTCCAGCGCTTTGAGAAAGGGGACATCCAAAATATCAATTCCCAGAGGTTGATTGGCTACTCCA
>Ga0114920_10001723_pt1 | contig 10187 bp, 14 predicted proteins | sample ChitaG_FD_88683 | JGI IMG/M metagenome (GOLD analysis project Ga0114920, IMG submission 88683) | Deep subsurface microbial communities from South Pacific Ocean to uncover new lineages of life (NeLLi) - Chile_00310 metaG | ecosystem: Environmental > Aquatic > Marine > Oceanic > Sediment ...
AGCGGGGTGCCGCCAGCATTGCAGTTTTTCCTGGGCGATTACGGCTTCCTCAACCCGATACTGGCGGCAGGAGCCATGGCAGCAAGTTCGTTGACCGTGGTCAGCAATTCCCTGCGCCTCAGAGGCTTCCAACCTCCGAGGCTGGCCTGAAGAATAGGAGGCGGAGCAGTGAAAATTGAGCTTTTGTATTTCGAGGGCTGTCCCTCCTACCAGACTGCCCTGCGTAATCTGGAGCAGGTCTTAGAGGAAGAGAAAGCAGGCATTCCTGTGGACATGGTGAGGATAGAAAGCCAAGAGCAGGCTCTAAGAAACAAGTTCGTGGGTTCTCCTACGGTCAGGATCAACGGCCAAGACATCGAGCCGGGCGTCCGAGACCTGAAGGACTTTTCCATGTGCTGCCGCCTTTACTCTGAGGCTGGCGAGATAACCGGCTGGCCCAGTAAAGACTTAATTCGTCACGCCCTTAAAGAGGCTAAAGAGGCTTATGAACAAATATGACAATTATTATAGCAGGCAAATGGCAGAATTCTACGATCTGATTACAAATAGTGGCTACTACAATTATGAAAAATTAGTTCAAATAATTGAATCAATTTTAGGCGACAGAAGAAAGGTTCTGGAAATAGGCATCGGAACAGGCAACATTGCAATCCCACTGGCAAAGCAGGGCTTCGATGTCGATGGCATCGACCCTTCTTGGTTGATGTTAAATATTGCCAGGGAAAAAGTTGCAAGGGAAGGGTTGCAAATTGGTCTATACCAGCAAGATTGCTTGGAGCTAAATTTAGAATCCAGATATGATGCGGTATTATCACATGGTGGGGTTCCAGTTTATATCAGGGGTAAAGACGACCTAATTCTTGAAAGTTATCTACCCACGTTGGAACAGAATTATAAGGCTTTACAAAACATTTTCCATCACCTAAACGGCAATGGGCTGTTCATAGCGAACATTCAAAAGGAACACGGTGATCGTGAGACATTGGAGTTGGGAGATAACCTTTACTACTCCTCTTCTGTTACATATTCTGCAGACTTTGTTATTAAGACACATTACGTGAAAAGAGGGGATGAAATATTGATGGAGCAAAGGTTTGAGATAAGAAGGTTTGAGAAGAAAATCATCGATGACGTATTAAAACAAATTGGTTTTGCAATTTTGGGAGAAGATAAGGGCTTTTATGTTATGAAGGTCGAATGATGGAAACGAAGAGGTCTGAACAGAAGGGGATGAGCAAGCACACGCTGATCATGGTGTTGTGCTGCCTCATCCCGATCATGATCTTGGCCGTTTTGTGGGTCATCGGTGTCTCCTGGAGCTATCTGATCTTTGGGGTGCTATTATTATGCCCTCTATTGCATTTGTTGATGATGCGGGGCATGCGCAGGGGTGTAGGGGGTCATGCCCATTGAGTCAGCACATACGATTTTGAATGTATAAGCAAGGCTTAAGGATAGTGGAACCCGTTCACATAGAAAGGTAAGGTAGGGGCATCGATGACAGAATTATATGCTTACGGACTCTGGCCTGCGGTAGCGATCAGCGCTGGCATATTCATCTTTTTTGCTCTAAGCTTCCTGAAGCCGAAAGGGCATCGGGAGTGGCGCTCGATGGGGGCTTTTAGCGCCTTTACTGTGGCCTTGTTCACCGAAATGTACGGCTTTCCACTGACCATCTACATTCTCACCTCGACCCTGGGGAGCAAGTATCCCGTAATTGACCCCTTCAGTCATGTTAATGGCCATCTTTGGGTGGCTCTGGCCGGGGGTTCTACTTTCGTGTGGGCGCTGGTCATGCTGTTGAGCAGCGCAGCTATAGTGGGTGGCTTAATAATCATGGGAGCAGGTTGGAGGCAGATCCATAAGGTCAAGGGTGGACTGGTAACTTCAGGGCTTTATGGTCCGGTAAGGCATCCCCAGTACTCTGGCCTGTTTCTGATTACCGTAGGTTTTTTCATTCAATGGCCAACTATCATCACAGTGGCTATGTGGCCTATCTTGATGTTGATGTACTATCGCCTGGCACGCAGGGAAGAGAGGGAAATGGAAAGCCGCTTTGGCAGTCAGTATGTGGCTTACAAGGAACAGGTGCCCATGTTTTTGCCACGACTGGTTTCGGCGTCACGGAGAGCCAAGGTGTGAAATTCTAATCTTAGGCTAAGCATTCCCTAATCCTGGATTAAGCTATGTTCCCTAGAATTGACAACAGAGGAGATCGATAGGAGAGACAAATGGCCGAATTCCTGCAGAGCTATGGTGTCTTGATATTTCTCGGGCTGCTCTTGTTGTTAATGCTCCGCGGCCGTGGCTGCGGAATAGGCTGTGGCATGGGTGGCCATCGAGGCCATCATGGAGAGGATCAAGACGAAAAAGCAGGTCAGCGAGACGACAGTATTAGCCAATCTCCAGCTAGATGTCATTGATTTGGATTTATAAGGTGCAGCCCGGGCTCTTGATATGAGACTAAAGTCGCATACACACTATTTCTGAATAGCTACTATAGTCAGGTAGGGAGTAGGTGATGAACGTGGCGAAGCGGACTACGTTTCAATCCCTTAAGCGGGCTGCTGTTGAACCCGCTCCTAGCTGCCGCTGCCATAGGCTTCAGCTCAGTGTCAGTGGTCCCAACTCCCTGCTTATGAACTGCTACCGGCCCACAGCCAGGTCTTTGGTAGAGGCCGTTAGATAGGATGGGTTAGGCGAAAGGAGATAGGTAGACGAGATGTGTCATTTGCTTTTGCTTATGCCAGTAATTGGGCTCCCTGTTTTTTGGCTAACGCCGCTGAGCTTCGCCATACCGTTTTATATAGTCATCGTGCTGATATCTGGTTTATTGTATTGGCTCATAGCAAAGTCAATGAGGAAGACCCTAGAGACCGGAGTACAGAGCCTAATCGGCACCGAGGCTGCGGTGCTATCGAAGTTGAGCCTAGGCCATTCTGCTCAATACCTGGTCCGATCTCGGGGCGAACTGTGGACCGCTCGCTGCACCGATGTCCTACAGCCTGGAGAAACCGTAAACATAGCGGCTCTAGATGGAATTATCCTGGTAGTCGAGCCCAGAAATAAGAGCTCTCATTCTGATCAACCGTCTGATATAGAAAGAGGGCGAGTTGGAGCGAAGGCAAATAATAATGAGGAACACCGAGATGCTGAGTTCGCTGCTGATAACACTAAGAGAGGGTCTGGAAGCTGCCCTTATCATCGGGATTATCCTGGCCTATCTAGCTAGAACCGACAACCGCCAGGGGTTCAAACATGTCTGGTTGGGGACCTTGCTTGCGGTAGTGGCCAGCCTGATCGCAGGTGCGGCTATCTATCTCTCGGCTGGGCAGCTTGAAGGCCGGACGGAAGCGATCTTTGAAGGTCTGGCCATGTTCGCCGCTGCGGGCGTGCTCACCTGGATGATCTTCTGGATGCGCAAGCAAGCGGTCAATATCAAGGGCCACCTGTATGCCCAGATACAGTCAGCGTTGGGGAGCGGGTCGTTACTGGGCTTGGCTATGCTTGCTTTTGTGGCAGTGGGGAGGGAAGGTATTGAGACGGTGCTCTTTCTTTCCGCCGCCACGAGACTAGCTGAATCGCCCATCTTATTTGCGGCAGGAGGGTTACTCGGTCTGACTGTAGCTATAGGAATAGGCTACGGCATATATAAGGGCACATACAGGTTCAATCTTAGGGCCTTCTTTAGTGTGACAAGTCTACTGCTCATTCTGTTTGCCGCTGGCCTGCTGGCTCACGGAATTCACGAGTTCCACGAGGCAGGGATCATACCGCCTGTGGTGGAGCACCTGTGGGACATCAACCACATCCTTCCTGAACAGTCGACATTCGGCAGATTCTTGGCCGCCATCTTTGGCTACAATGCCAATCCTTCTTTGGTGGAAGTGGTTGCCTACTTCGGTTACTTGAGCTTAGCTCTGGGAGGCTACTTCCGTCCTACTAAAGCAAAGAAGGGGGGTAGATTGTTAGCAGACAGCGAGCGCGCACACACGAAGGTCGAATAGTCTAAAAGCTCGAATCAAACTCAAGAAAGGAGGACAAGATGAAGAGAAGCCTGCTAGTCGGTTTGGCTATGGTGGGCCTGGCCTTGTTGGTTGCTGGCTTTGCCATCCCTGTATTCGCTCACGCACCGGAGGGTGGAGAGGCCACACCAGCCAACCAGGAGGCGTGGGAAGCCATGCACGAAGCCTGTGAGACCGGTGATTGGGAGGCAATGGCTGAAGCCGCCGCAGAGGTACACGGAGAGGACTTTGGCTACATGCCCTGCCACGGCGATGGCTACTATGCCCCTGATGAGGGAACCCAAGCACCTGCCGAAGGCTGGGGGGGAATGGGTGGTCACATGGGCGGGGGCATGATGGGCTGGCGGTAGCATATTGTATGAACTTAAGAATAATAAAGATTTTGAAAGGAGGTGAAAAAGGTGAAGATCGTGAGTCTGTGCGGTAAGGAGCATTGCCCGGTAGTCAAAATAGGTGAGGAGTATGTCGAGATAGGAGAGAAAGACAACACCTGCGTTTTGACGAAGAGTGAATGGGAAGCTCTGAAGCAGAAGATACTAAACAGAGAGATTTGAAGGAGAAGTACAAGAATCCCAAAGCAGCACAGAAAGGAGATGATAAACATGGCTAAAGATCCTGTTTGCGGCATGGAAGTGGATGAGAAGGAGGCAGCAGCAACTTCGGAGTATAAGGGGAAGACCTACTACTTCTGCGCCCCTGGCTGTAAGAAAGCCTTCGATGCTGACCCTGAGAAGTACCTGGCGGGCTCCGGAGGAGTTCACTAGAGGGCTGGCGGGTGCTTCAACATACCTGGAAGCCGAGAGCAATGGATAGCCCAAATTAAGGAACTATCCGTTGCTCTCTTCGATATGAAGCTCCCCAGGCCAAACTGAATTTTCGAGACAAATAATACTATTGTATAATCTAGAGAGGGCCAATATCCTGAGGCGTGGAAAAATGAAGCGTATGATCCTCACATTGGGAATACTGATGCTAGCAGTTGTGGTGTCCGCCTGCGGGCGGTCAAGCCCGATTTCGACGCAAGGCCAAGAGGTTAAGGTAGATGGGGGTTCCTACTGGAATATCACTCCGGCACAGCTTAAGGCGATGCTCGAGAACAAAGATTTCCTGCTTATCAATGTGCACATTCCCTATGAGGGAGAGATTCCAGAAACGGACCTCTTCGTGCCCTATGATGAGATAGAGCAAAACCTCTCCAAGTTCCCCGAGAATAAAGGAGCGAAGATAGTGCTATACTGCCGTTCCGGTCCCATGAGTGCCACCGCTGCCAGGACATTGGTGGACCTGGGGTTCACAAATATGCGGAACCTTGACGGAGGAATGTTGGAATGGGAGAGGAGGGCTATGAACTCATCCACAGACCACAATAATTGGCCAAGTTCAACCGGAATCGCCCTCAGCACCTGGCTAGGTGAACTTGGGCATTCAAGCCAGCTCGTTCTGGAAACTTGCGCTAGTCCATTTCCAAGGGGCCTGCGTATCTTAATCAATTCAGGAGTAAATATCCAGAGTTTGCGAGTTCTAGGGATAGCTTGTTCCAAGCAGCATTGGGAGGACAGTCATGTTCTATTGGCATGAAGGCATGAGCTGGTGGATGGTGTTCGGCGGCGTATGGATGCTGGTGTTCTGGGGGGTGATCATTGCACTGGTGGTTTGGGGTATCAAGAAACTAACAGCGGGTGGGCGCTCCGGGTCAAGTACCACCGAGAGACGTGACCCGCTGGACATAGCCGAGCAACGCTATGCCAGAGGTGAAATACCTGAGGAGGAATTCTGAAGTGTCAACTGAAGGTAAGGCTACAGACATTGCTAAAAGGCGGTACAATCGAATCGCTCCCCTCTATGACCTCATGGAGGGTCTCATTGAGAGGTCTCGCTACAGCAAATGGCGGGAGTTCCTATGGAGCAAGGTAGGAGGCACTCACATTCTAGAGGTCGGGGTCGGCACCGGTAAGAACTTCCCCTACTATCCTGCGGATGCCGAAATAACCGCTGTTGACTTCAGCGAGAAGATGCTGGAGCGCGCCAAGGATAAAGCCAACAAGCAAAAAGTAAAGGTCCATCTACAGCAAATGGATGTGCAGAATCTGGAGTTTGAAGACAACACCTTCGACACCGTAGTAGCCTCTTTTGTCTTTTGCTCCGTTCCCGACCCATGCCGTGGCTTAATGGAGGTTCACCGAGTGTGTAAACAAGGAGGCAAGGTGGTGTTGCTTGAGCATGTAGTCAGTGCCAACCGGATCCTGGGCTGGCTTATGAATATTGCCAATCCGATAGTGGTGCGAATGGCCGGTGCGAACATCAACCGCTGGACTGTAGAGAATGTCAAAAAAGGCGGCCTGGCAGTAGAACAAGCTACCGATCTCTGGGGCGGGATATTCAAATTGATAGAAGCCAGGAAGGTTTAATCTCTAAAAGAAGCGTTTGACCTCTGTAGCCCCCACTCGGAGAATGCTCAGCCAAAGTAAAGGGCACTCTATCTAGAACATGCCCATTTTGCTCTCCCTCTGGGTGTTTGGTACGCGCCTCAAAACTGATGGACTGCTATTCTTCAGCCTATATATTATGGCGTTGTCATATATACGCGCCAAACTGAACATTTGTCCAGATTGTTCAGTGGAGTCACAGATTAGTGAGTTGTTCAATTGAGTCTCTTCAGCCCTCCCTTCTTTGCTGCCCTAGAAGCACCAATGTTTAATGGAGGCCAGGTGATGAGATAAGTTCAACGCTTGATCCCTAGGGACTGGGCGAGTTCCTCAGGTTTCTCGTACTAACTAACAGGCAGATATCTAATAGTATGGATACCTCGCCATTGTTACACGTTTCTACCTACATACATACATTCATACTTTGCTCAAGGTACCCGGCTGTCGCCTTTAATCCAGTAGCCTGAGCTTGCTTCACAAGCTGTGCAAAGATAGAATAAGTCTCACTTATCCTTAAACTGTGGCTCTCTTTTTTCAAAGAAAGCCCTAGACCCTTCTAGCCTATCCTGACTTTCTCGTACCGGCTGAATAAAAGCATTAAATTCCCTTCTGGACCTGTCAGCTATGGTGTCCATCACTTTATAGTGCGAAAACTTAATGGCTCTCATAACAAAGGGGGCATTCTTTTTTAATCTCTCAGCCCACCTGGTAGCCTCGTTCATAAGCTCTGCCTTCGGCACAACCTTGTTGACGAGACCCAATTCATATGCTCTTTGGGCACTCATCATCCAACCAGTCAGGTGGAACTCCAGACTTATCTTGAACGGCATATACGGAAGATATTCAACTATACCGCCCACCGTGCCTACCCTTGGCTCAGTGAAGCCAAATCGGGTATCCTCAGAGGCAATCGTTAAATCACAACTCCTAATAGCTAGACCGTAACCGGCCCCGATGGCAAATCCATGGACAGCGCCAATAACAGGTTTCAAGAGTGTTATGCCGTTTGGCGCAAATGCTTGACGAAGAGCCTCCAGAGTCAACTCTCCTGAGCCACGTGTTACGTCGGCCCCAGCACAAAAAGCTTCGCCGGCTCCACTCAGGATTGCTACCCGAGCATCGGGGTCTTGTTCAAAACGTTTCCATGTTTTGCCTAACTCTACACATAGCTCGTTGTTCAGGGCATTCCGTTTCTCAGGTCGATTCAGTGTTATGTAAGCGATCTGCTCTTTTACTTCATAAAGAACTACAGGATTACCCATTATCGTTCTCCTCCATCGATTCTATTTTACCGCTTAATCTTAACCGGTTATCTTATTGTTTATAGATGGCCTTCCTCAACTACATAATCGCCCCCCTTGCAATAGATTTTGTACCAAGTTATGGTTCTAAGACTAATTCATCTTACATCCACAACCGATCTAGCTAATTTAGGACACGGTTCAACTTCTTGTATTTGCAATTGGTTTCAACAAGCATGGTTTTCAAACTTTCCCCTGCTCTCCAATAGTATTGTCACCGGGCTATCTCTACGGATTTAAACCCGCATACGTTGCTGAAAACAGCCGGTATCTACCTCTAGCCCGGTTGCGAAAGCCTCATTCACAAACTGCTGGAATAGTGCTTGAGCTTGAGCCGACGGTGCTGCCCAATAAGACCAGGACTGCGACCCTCCTTTGTCTCGGCTCCTATACGTAGGGTAGTCTGCACGCTCTACACTGTCAACAGCCTGATAGTCAGGCACACAAGCTCGATAGAGGACAACAATCGCACGTTCTGTTCAGCAGATAACAATTGTCCATATTGTCCAGATTGTTCACTAAAGTCACAGAATAGCGAATTGTTGAGTAATCCCTCGATACTCTGTTATCATTACGGCCGATAGATGAAAATACTCCCCCGTTTGCTTTATGTTGTGAGATCGGGAACCCATTTGTCGATTGAACGGGAGGTTTGCACGAAAAGAGAACTGGAAGGCGGAGCCGACGATGAGTAATGTTCTGCGGATAGATATCTATTTCGACTATCTTTGACCCTACTGCTACACTGCAGCAGTTTGGCTGCAAATGATGCAGGACGAGAGCAGGTGCAGTGCCACTATTAATTGGCGGTACTTCAGCCTGGAGCAGGTGAATAGTCAGCATGGACCACAATGGAAGATTTGGGAACAGCCCGACGACTACCCAAGCAGGGGACTACGTGCATTCTGGGGTGCCGAAGCAGCCCGACGTCAGGGTGAGGCTGCCTTCGGTCGCTTCCATATGGCACTGCTTAAGGCTAGACATGTCGAGCGCCATGATATCGCCGATATCAACACCTTGGCTGAAGTAGCTAGGAATGTAGGTCTGGACATGACCCAGTTTAGCCGGGACCTAGCGGACCGCCAACTGCTGACCAAGCTTGCGGAGGACCACACATTCGCTGTGGACACGCTGGGCGTCTTTGGCGTACCCACCCTAGTGTTCCCAGAACAACAGGCGATCTTTCTGAGGATGTCTTCACCTCCACCACCTGGGGAATCCCTATCCGTCTTCGCCGAACTCGAGTACCTTACACAGCGCAGACAATACATTGCGGAGATAAAGCGGCCGCAACGCGCCCAGACGTGATAGCGTTGTCGCCTACAGCATGCCTTGCTTGGACTCCACTCTCCATCTCCACCAATGCCAGTTCAGCCGCTCCCATTCTCGGGTCGTGTCAGCAGATAGCCTCCGAGGTAGCCGAGCAAATCCGAACTGCTAGCATTAAACACAACGCTAGAAAGTGCTACTAAGAGACAAAACAACTAATTGTTGCCTCACAGCGCATTTTAGACTCTTGTTAAGTGCGATAGCTTTTGCCCACACTTCTACATATTGGCCAGCTCCTCCTCATACCTCTTCACCAACCCATCGGCTTCGCATTCTTTGAGGACTTCTATTGCTGTGTTCAGATTCGCTTAGAGTATCCTATAGATCTTATAGATCACCCGATTTGGCATTAACTGGCCGACACCCACTGCAATGATCCGGTTCAGCCAACCATACTTATCTGAACCTGTCTCGAAAATCGGGGTTGTACGGAAGTAGTACTCTGATGGGTCCACGCTCTCACCCTTTTGGATACGCTCGAAAACTTCAGGGGTTATATCTGAAATACCCCTATAATACATGTAAATCAATTCGCCATCATCGGTTCGTATGGTGCACCTGACATCAATTTCTCCCGCCCCATCTGGCCTTATAAGGATCCAGTCAGCCGCGGGGGGAAGCACATTCCCTTTGATATTCGGACCGTTAACGGTGCCGCCTTTAACGCTATAGATCATTCGTACACCGTGTGGAGTAAAGCCAATCGGCAAGGGCTCCTCCAGGTCTGCCTGTAAATCACAAAGGAATTCATATTTTAGGTCTAACATCGCCTTCCTCCTTTATTATTTGGATGTTTTCCAAAAAGTAATGAAATAAGTCGAGTGGTGCTTTATCTTCCTTACGGCATCTACCACCAGAGCCAGGGTGCTGGCTACAAAAGGAGGCTAATTATGGGTCATGCTCTTTCGTGAGAATAGTAGCTGTATAGGTAGGCAAAAGGCTACCACTTTGCGGGGGTGTCGTCAAGTTTTGCCTGGCTAGGTCATCGTCCCATGGGAAGTAAATCCAAAACTGAACAATTGTCAGAAATGTTGGATAGACTGCACTCAATGACGGAATGCGATGTCACGACTCCTTTTGTACAGAACAGCGTTCAGACCACTTCC
>Ga0114920_10001724_pt1 | contig 10182 bp, 8 predicted proteins | sample ChitaG_FD_88683 | JGI IMG/M metagenome (GOLD analysis project Ga0114920, IMG submission 88683) | Deep subsurface microbial communities from South Pacific Ocean to uncover new lineages of life (NeLLi) - Chile_00310 metaG | ecosystem: Environmental > Aquatic > Marine > Oceanic > Sediment ...
GAACTCCTGCCGCTCTCGCTCATGTATGGTCATTATGTCGCCCTCATCGAGGTTCTGCCACGCTAGCTTCTTGATGGCCATCAACGACTCGGTGGGGTTGAAGGCAATGTCCTTAGCGGTGGCTAGGGCCTCCTCCATCAGCTTGTCGTGGGGCACCACGCGGTTCACCAGGCCGATGCGTGCCGCTTCCGTGCCGTCAATGGTCTTTCCACTCAGCATCAACTCCATTGCCTGCCCCATCCCGACGATATGCGCCAGTAAGTGCGTGCTGGTCAACTCCGGCATAACGCCTATGCGGACGAAGCGCATGGAGAGGCGCGCCTGTTCGGACGCGATACGTACGTCGCATGGCAGTGTAATGGTAAGTCCCACCCCGATAGAGGCGCCGTTGATGGCACAGATGATGGGCTTTGAGCGTTGAAAGAACAGCACCCACGACTCCTCGCGTCGAAACCGATCAGTCGCCTCCTGACCCCCCTCACCCTTCTCGATGCCTCGCTTCCAGCCGCTGACATCAGCGCCGGCGCAGAATGCCTGTCCCGCACCGGTAAGGATGATAGCACCGATGCCAGGGTCGGAGTTCCACGCCTCGATCTGGTCGCGTATCTCCGCATTCATAGTCGCGTGCATGGCATTCCGCCTCTCTGGGCGGTTGAAGGTGATGATTCCCACACGTCCCTCCGTTTCCGCCAGTATCATCTCGTATGACATTTCGCAATCTCCTTTCTTGGGATAATAATCCCCATCTCAATCCGCAATGAAGCAATCAATATCCTTCACCGCTGTCGGCACTTATGATACTGGCATGCCACCTTGGCGTCAATCTTACTGGGATGCCTATGCCGTCTTTTGGAAACTACATAAAACTCAAACCTCCTCACCAAAGCTGGGGGATATAATCCAGTCTCACTGCCATCAATAAGGCGCTACTGAGAATCAGTGTCCACGCTCTGAATTTCCAAATCCAGAGCCGTTTTTTCGCTTTCATTCCCACAATTTTGAGCGCAGAGGAAGTGGCAAAGAGCGCGGACAAAACTTGACAGGCCCTCCGCTTTGGGCTAGAATGGGATACGAACCAAGGTTGCTTGCAGAAGATATAGTTTGAAAGGAGACATATTCAATTTGAATATGGGGGTCGGATTCGCTAGCTTTGTTGAATTTACAACCGCGGTTCGTTATTCGGTAATCTTGTCTTCTCCTCACACTTGAGGATTCCCTCGAATTTAACTTCTTTTCTCTTCACCTAAGCCTCCACCAAAGAAGTTCCTCATTGGAGCCTCGATGAGGCCCCAGAGCGACCTCCAAAATGAAGGCAGCTCAGCAGGACACGGGAAAATGGCTCCTCGGACATCACATGTATGGATGGCCAACCTGACGTCTGGCGCTGAGGCGACTTGTTACCCAGTGCTATTGTAGTCATGTCCAAGCAGCCTCATCGTGACCTGCTGTGAGCACACATGTGCTGAAGGGAAAGGAGCGATAGTTCAATGGTCGAAGCAATCAGAGACTTCGAGCTAGAGATAGATAAAGATGAGGTGTGCCGCTTTCTCGGTTACCGCAAGGGTCGAGGTCCCAACGGATCTATCTCCGTGCTGATAGATGCAGAGATAGGCGAAGCATACAATCTTATCCAGCCGTCATGCTTTTACCAACTCACAGACATAAAACGGGTTCGCCAATCACAGGTTATCTTGGAGAACAATCTGACAATAGACAGCGCCATGTTGAGTCGCATTTTCCGCCACTGCCACCGGGTTGCCATCTTTTTAGCCACCATTGGCCCAAGTCTTGAGCATAGAGTGGCTGAACTGATGAAAGATGGGCATACACTGAGAGCTGCGGTGCTCGATGCTTCAGGCTCGGAGGCAGCCGAGAGGGCGACCTGCCATGTGCAAGAGAAAATCAGCGAACTTGCCGCTGCGGACGGTGATGCAATATCGCTACGATATAGCCCCGGCTATTGCGACTGGGACATCAGCCAACAAAGGGTTCTTTTTGAGGTTATGGATTCGTCCCAGACGGGAGTCACTCTCTCGAATGAATGCCTTATGACACCTCTCAAGTCGATCTCAGGCATAATCGGCCTCGGCGAATCCGAGACGTACCAGCTGGGGCTTTCCGCCTGCCTCTCTTGCACGAAGCAGGACTGTCCAAACCGGAGGTGATATAATCAGGAAGGGACTGGAAGGCGGCAGCTACAAGCCGCTGACCGAAGATGATATAGCCCAAATCCACGACACCGCAATGAGGGTGTTCGAGGAGGTGGGCTTTCAAGTAAATTCAGATAAGGCACTAAAGTTTTTTCAAGATGCAGGAGCCAATGTCGATGACAACATAGTGAGACTGCCTCGAGAGACAGTGATGGACCTTGTCGACGTGGCACCCTCGGCGGTCACCCTTTACGGCCGCCAGCTAAAGCACAACCTAAATCTGGGTGGAGCCCGAGTGTACGCCGGCACCGGTGGCACCGCCCTCAATATCATCGACGGGACATCGGGAGAGAGGCAGCGGGCTACCCTCCAAGACCTAAAGACTATCGCCAAGCTCGTCGATGGACTGGAAAACATCCATTTCTTCTTGCTACCCACATATCCCAGCGATGTCCCGGTAGAGGATGTAGATATCAACCGCTTCTTTGCCGGCCTGGACAATACCACCAAGCACATAATGGGAGGGGTTTACACCCATGAGGGCATCCAGCAGGTGCTCCGCATGGCGGAAATCATCGCTGGCTCGCCGGAGAAGCTACGCCAGGAGCCATTCATCTCCATAATACTATGCGCCATCAGCCCGCTGATGATTGACAAAGAATATGGGGACATGATTGTGACCGTTGCTGGGGCTGGCATCCCGGTAGCGCTTCCTGCGGAGCCATTATGCGGCTCCACCTCCCCAGTGACCTTAGCTGGTAATCTAGTTATTCAGACTGTGGATTCCCTCGCCGAGGTATGCCTCACACAATTAGTCAATCCTGGCACGCCGGCGATCTTCGGCTCGGTGGCCTCCAGTAACGACCTACGCGACCTGAAATACATCACCGGGTGCATCGAGATGGGGCTTCTCAACACTGCCGGCGCTCAGATGGCCCAGTTCTACAAACTACCATTCTATGCCACCGCAGGTATGTCCGACGCCAAGACCGTCGATGCTCAGTGCGGCTATGAGTCGGCGCTATCCAACCTGCTCTGTGCCCTTGGTGGGGCCAACTTCATCCACGATGCCGCCGGCCTACTCGATTTCGCCCTCAGCGTAAGCCTTGAGAAGTATGTGGTGGATAACGAGATCCTCGGAATGGTGATGCGTGCAGTGGAAGGCATAAAGGTGAACAAGGACACCCTGGCTTTTGACCTCATTAAGGAGGTGGGCCCCGGAGGGCATTTTGTTTATAACAGGCATACACGAAAGTACATGCGCACCGAGCACTACCAGCCCACCCTGAGCGACAGGGAGCACCTGGAGAAATGGCAGACCGAAGGAAAACGGGACACTGCCGCTAGGGCCAAGAGCAAGGTTGAAGAGATCCTCGCCGCTCCTGGCTACCGGCTCCCCCAGGAGTTACGGCAGAAGGTACTCGATGAGATTCCAGGTATAATAGAATAATAAGGTGACGTAACATGCTGGTAATTGGCGAAAGGATTAATGCATCGAATAAGTCTGTAGGACAGGCTATAGCTAGCAAGGACGAGGAATTCCTGGCGAACCTTGCCAAAGCTCAGGCCGATGCTGGGGCCGATTTCATCGATGTAAACGCTGGTGTTGGCTTTGATGCCAGGGAAAACGCAACAGATACAATGGAGTGGCTGATAGAGGTGGTGCAAGGAGCCACCGATAGGCCCCTTGCCATTGATAGCGATGACCCGGATACTGTGCAGGCTGCCCTGCGCAAATACCGTGGCGACAAGGTAATGATCAACTCGGTCAATGCCGAGCCCGAGAGGCTAGAAGTTATTGGTCGTTTGGCAGCAGAGAGCCAGGCGTCGCTGGTGGCCCTGGTGATGGGGAAAGGGGGTATACCCAGCACTGTTGAGGAGCGGCTGGCTGCCAGTGAATTGATAATGACGCACCTAGCTCGGCTTGGTGTCAAGGAGGAGCAGGTATTCTTTGACCCATTGGTGATTCCCATTTCTGTGGATTCGACTCAGGGCATTATTACTCTAAAGACTATCGAGCAGATTAATTCCCGTTATCCATCCGCCAAGACGGTGGTGGGACTTAGCAACATTTCATTTGGCCTACCTAATAGGGGTATAGTCAACCGGGCATTTCTGCTGATGGCAGCTTATGCCGGACTCGACGCTGCGATCCTGGATCCCCTCGATGCTAAGGTGATGAGCCTGGTCAAGGTTGCTGATTTGCTCACCGGAAAAGACGCCTCATGTAGAGGATATATCAGGGCTCACAGGAAAGGCCTTTTGGTAAACTAGAGATAATCTATGTCGTTGCAATATAAAGTCAGAGCGTAACCCAGGAGGAAGAAAGTGGTCAGAGAAGGCATTCTAGTAGATACGCCTTATGAGAGGATGACCAAAGAGCAAGTAACACGAATTCACCAGGCCTCTATAGAGATCTTGACTGATCCTGGCTTAATGTGTTTCAACAAAGAAGCGGCGGATATATTCCACAGCAACGGCGCCGATGTTGAGACGGTTTCCCCCAGCGACCTTCCATGCTGGCATATCAAAATCCCAGAGAAACTTGTAACCAGTGCCATCGATAGTGCGCCCAAGATGGTCAAATTGGGCGCGAGGAACCCAGATAATACTCTAATAATGAAGGGTGACGAACCAAGGGTATACTTTGTTTCTGGCTCCGAGACTAATATATGGCTAGATGTTGACTTTCCGACTTATGTCAAGAAGTCTGACCCCAGTATTGAGACCAGGGTGCCAGAATTTCGCCCGCGCCGTGCGACAGTCGCCGATCTCTGCCAGTCAGCACATGTCTGTGAGCACCTGGACACCCTGGATGCCTATATTCGTACTGTAAATATTCAGGACAAGGACATTACCGAAGATAATAAGGATGTCAATAAATTCTTCGCCTCCTTGAACAACACCACCAAGCACTTTATGACCGGGCTAACTAACCTGAAACAACTGGACAATGTGGTCAATATGGCAAAGCTAATCGTAGGAGGTGAAGAGCAGCTTAAGGAAAACCCCATTATTTCCTTCATCACCTGTTTGGTCAAGAGTCCTCTGCAGTTCGTTGAAGACACTACAGATACTTTCATTGACGTTTGCAGACGAGGGTTGCCTATAGTAGTTTCCTCCTCGCCCCAGGCTGGGACCTCTGCTCCTATCAAAGAGGTGGGTATTATGGCGCAAATAAATGCCGAAGTTCTGGCAGGCATAACTTTGGGCCAGTTAGTAAATAAGGGAACACCGGTAATCTACGGGAGCGTGCCGGTGAGAGCGCGAATGGACACACTTGGTGACTCCTATGGTTCTATTGAAACCAGCCAGTACAACATCGACTGCGTTCAACTGGCACGATTCTACAACATACCTAACTATTCTACCTCTGGTGTCTGTGACACGAAGATACCAGGGCAACAAGCATCGATAGAGAGGTTGTTCTCCGATATAGTGGTCACCTTGAGTGGGCCCCAGTACTTGCACTGCGCATACGGTCTCCTCGATTGCAATTCCGTTTTCTGTTTACTCCAGGCCGTTCTGGACGATGCCCACTTCCAGATGATCAAGTTCTTCCTAAGGCCGCCTCGGATCGACGAAACGCAGATTGCTGAAACCCTGAAACAGATAAGAGAAGTAGTCGCCACACCACAGAAGATGTACATTCGCTACATCCGCCCGGTGATGCGTAGTGGTGAAATCTCAGCCCCTTATCCCTTTGAAGGGGATGGGGAGAGCGATAATGTGTTCACTCTAGCCTATGAGAGAATGAACGAGCTTCTGGCAAAACCTGTGGAGCACATAGATCAAGCTACTACTTCTAGAATATTCCACGAGATTCCCGGCCTACTGCCAAGGTTAAACGTATATGAAGAGGGGAGATAGCAATGAGTGAAGACATTATTGCCACACTCAAAGAAAATGTAATACAGGGAAGAAAGTCCCTGGAGGATGAAGGAATAGATGAGGACCTAACGGGAACACCCGGGGTGGTGGAACTGACGCAGTCGGCACTGGATAACAATATCCCTCTAGATGTAATAGTCACGCAGGGACTGACTGCAGGGATGGAGGTCGTTGGAGAGAAATTTACCACAAAGGAGTACTTCATCCCTGACATGCTGGCCTCTGCCGAGGCGGTGGGTGCAGCTATGGATATTCTAAAACCGCTTCTCGAGGATTCAAATGTTGAAACCAAAGGGAAATTCGCCATAGCCACGGTAAAGGGAGATATCCATGACATTGGAAAGAATATCGTCGCTATTTTGCTCAGAGGAGCGGGTTACGAGGTACAGGATCTGGGTATAGATGTACCAATAGAAAAGATCGTGGAGACTGTCAGAGAAGAAAAACCCGATTACCTCGGGCTTTCCGCTTTGCTGACTACTACAATGGTGAACATGGGAGAGGTAATTGAAGCGCTGAAAGAGAATGGCCTCAGAGACAAGGTCAAGGTTCTGATTGGTGGAGCGGCGGTATCTGACGAATATGCTCGTGAGATAGGAGCGGATGCTTACTGCGTTGACGGTTTCCATGCGGTTAAGGTGCTCGACGCATTTCATGAAGCCAAGGCGTAGTCTAGACATGGCGATGAAGAAAGGAGAGTAACTGTGGCAGCAATCGCAGGAATAGTATCAACGAACGGAAAGTGCCCGCAGGAGACCACAGAGCAATTAGCAAATATGTTAAAGCTAATGCGTCACCGAGGCCCAGACAACACCGTTGTACGAACATTGCCGAACAACAGAGGAGTTTTAGGCGCCATAGAAATCAACCTGACGCCCGAACGGACGAACTGCACAGCAGTTGCCAGGCCTCCGTACATTCTCTTTGACGGAGAACTATATACTGAAAGAACCCCAGGGCAAAGTGATGTGGAGCTTTTTAAGCAGTATTATGAAAAGTATCGCAAAGATTGCTTCACGCACCTGGAAGGAAGTTATACATGCGCCATTGTCGACGAGGGTGAAACCATTTTGGCCCGGGACCAGGTTGGTGCCAGGCCGCTTTTCTTTGGGCTAAAGAATGGTTCGCTTTACTTCAGTACAGAAATGAAGGGATTAAGGGACCATCTTCGGTTTGACATTCAAGAACTGGCCCCTGGATACCTGTACAGCTCAAAGGACGGAATGAAACAATTTGACCCATTTGTTCCTGACACGCCTGAAATAGGCAACCTTAAGGAGACCGCCAGTACGCTAAGGGGACTCGTAATAGAAGCAGTGAAGAAAAGAATGGCAGGTGTATGCGGCGTTTCCTTGAGCGGTGGCCTGGACAGCTCCATTATTGCGGCCGTGGCAAAGCAGTTTAATCCTGATTTACATCTGTTCATTGGTACAATTGATAGCGCTCCTGGCCCAGATCTGGAGAACGCCATATTGATGGCCGAGTTTTTGGGGCTTGAACACCACATCTATAGAATTACCGATTCCGATATTCTCGATTTCATTCCCCAAGCGATTTGGTATCTGGAGAGTTTCGACGAGGATTGCATATCCGGCATTATCTCCAATTACTATGTTTCGAGATTGGCCAAAGAATATACCGATTCTGTCTTTGTTGGTGAAGGAGCGGATGAGCTGTTCGGTGGTTATCGCATGGTCCTCAAAAGCCCCAAGGTGACCAGTGACGAACACAGGGAACAGCTTGCGCAAAAGCTACTGGATATTGCGTACAATACAGCACTGAGACGCCTTGATCGGGCGTGGATGGCGAACGCTGTAAATTATCAGACCCCTTTCTTGGATGTAAAAGTTGTGGCTTTCAGCCAGAAGATTCCCATGGAGTGGAAGATTTACGGTGAAAAACAGGTGGAAAAGTTCATTTTGCGAGAGGCGTTTAGAGATATGATTCCTGAGAAGATCGCCAATCGCGAAAAACTCAGGTTCGCCATGGGGGTGGGCACGGATGACGTTATGGATGCACTAATATCCAAAGTGATCGACCCCGAGGAGATAAAAAAGCGACCCAATGCCCTCTATGGCTTACCGTTTGCAACTTTTAAAGAGCTCTACTACTACGATGAGTTTTTGCGATTCTTCCCCCCTGCCTATGAGAAACAGACCATTCGATGGGACCCCTTTAAGTAGAAAATGGGGCTGCAAACACCAGCTTGTCAACGTTACCAAGAGCCCATTCTTGCCCAGCAGGGTGTTTAAGTGATATGAAACTGACGATCCTCGGCTCCGGGGGGTGTATGGCCATCCCCAAACCACTCTGCCGCTGCAGGGTTTGCCAGGAAGCCAGAGAGAAGGGAGTTCCCTATACCAGAGCAGGGCCATCGGCTTTTCTTCACGATATCAACCTGTTGATCGACACACCAGCGGAGATTGCGAGTCTATTGAATCGCTCGCATATCCGCCGTGTCGATTACCTTACATTCTCTCATCTGGACCCTGACCACGTAGAAGGGTTCCGATTAGTAGAACAGATTACGCTTGATTTTCGCACATGGCGCGCCTACCCAGAAAAACAGATATGTTTGCTCCTCCCTCAACAACTAAGCGAATCATTAAGAGGGATCAGCTCGCAATATGGCATCGTGATCGATTTTTATCAGGAAAGTGGTTTCGTCCAGTTCAAGCTTTTTCGGGACAAGATCGAGATAGGACAGGTTCTCATCACGGCCATCACCGTTAACCGCGGTACCCAGACGTCCTTCGTTTATGTCTTCGAGAAATCGGGGCGTAAGGTTGTATATGCTCCGTGCGATATTAAGCCGTTCCCAGAGCATCGGACTGAGGTTCAACACCCCGACCTGTTGGTCATCCAGCCGGGGATATTTGAGACAGGCCTGAAACATCGTTTCAGGTACCCCGCCGACCACATCTCCCGAACAACTCTCTACACCTTTGAACAGACTCTGGAACTAGCCACACGCCTCCAGGCTAAAAAAGTCGCCTTTGTTCATCTGGAGGAATACTGGAATCGGAGCTACGACGATTATTGCGCCTTGGAAGCGAGCAACTTCCGCTTTGCCTATGATGGTATGCAAATAACAGTGTAGAACAAGTGAAGCACTTTTTAATTGACTTAGCCATACCTACATGATGTAAACTGGCATAGTGGCAGCAAATTAAACCATTCTTAACAGAGGTGGAAGATGAGATTAGCAGGCAAAGTTGGTATTGTAACAGCATCAGCAGGTGCAGGGATAGGGCAGGCCACCGTTCGTGCATTGGCCAGAGAAGGTGCCAGTGTTGTGGTAAGTGATATCCATGAGAGAAGGACCAAAGATGTTTCAGAAAGCCTCAAAGCTGAGGGACATGATGCAATAGGTGTCCTCTGCGATGTATCTAAATGGGACCAAGTGGAAAGCATGGTCAAACAAACTCTGGACGCTTTCGGCCGAGTAGACATCCTGGTTAATAACGCAGCAAGAGAGATCATTGCACCAATAATCGATACAACAGAGGAGAACTGGGACCTGATATTGAATGTGTGCCTGAAAGGGACATTTCTCTGCACAAAGGCCGTGCTTCCCACTATGATAGACCAGAAAAGCGGGGCCATCGTCAATATGGCCTCCGTTGATGCTTACATAGGGAACCCTATTGGGGAGTGCGCCTATTGCTCTGCAAAGGCAGGCATCACAGGCTTCACCAGGGTCACCGCTGCCGAGGGTGCGAAACACAATATCCGTGCCAACGCCATTGCCCCGGGGGTCGTCCCCAATCCATACCTGGAGAAGGTCTATCCCAAAGAGGTTCTTCAAGCGATGGAAAACATGAGTCTTTTCAAAAGAGGGGCGACACCTGAAGAGATAGCTAATATAGTATTGTTCTTGGTTTCTGATGAAGCCAGTTATGTAACCGGTGTAGTAATCAATGCCAGCGCTGGAATGTATTGGAGCCCTTAACAGGGCCGGTGACATCAAGTCTTTAGGAAGAGGGTTTATCCGATGAAAGTGATCGATGTACAAACGCAAATGACCACGGAGAAGGGGGCGATGTGGCCTCTATCAGTCAAGGAATTCTTTGAGGCCTCGTTCAAAACCAAGATCCCCTACTATCAGAGTGAAGATGAAATGATGAACGGTTTCAGGGAA
>Ga0114920_10001725_pt1 | contig 10181 bp, 4 predicted proteins | sample ChitaG_FD_88683 | JGI IMG/M metagenome (GOLD analysis project Ga0114920, IMG submission 88683) | Deep subsurface microbial communities from South Pacific Ocean to uncover new lineages of life (NeLLi) - Chile_00310 metaG | ecosystem: Environmental > Aquatic > Marine > Oceanic > Sediment ...
ATTAAGTGACATTAAAGTGCCTGGGGGACAGTTCAAGATGTCTGCTATTTCTGAAAATTTCATCCCCTGATATTCTTTCATGACAAAAACAAGACGCTCTTTTTCTGACAGAGAGGCAATCGCTCCTTTTATCAAGGATACCAATTCCTCTGACTCTACATACTTATCAAGGTCAGATGAGGGATCGGAAATAAACTCCTGATACTCAACGCCCCCATTATTTTGTGATGTCACAAGAGCATTCAAAGATAGATGTGACCGATGTTTCATTCTCCTAAGCCTATCGTGACATAAATTGATGGCTATCTGAAAAAGCCAGGTCTTAAACTGTGCGGTTACCTTGTATTTCTTCTTTGACCGTATTACTCTGTAGAAGGTCTCTTGATATAAGTTCTCAGCTTCCAAGGGATTCATTACCATGCGATAAATAAAATCAAATAAAGGCTTCTCATATCTGCGATACAGTATTTCAAATGCGTCTATATCTCCATCCCGGTATCTCAACATCAGTTCCTCGTCCGATCGCCACATTTTTATTTAAGTATTAACTTTACCATTACTAACTTAAACGCATGAGTCTCTAAAATATTGCAAGAATTTTTGATGAGACAAAATGCTCATATATTCTTGCAATCCCCTATATTTCCATAACTTTATTGTTTGGGCAAGGATTTTTGCAACCTATTGGGGCCTCATGCGTTTAAGGTAGTATGTAGATCAAGAGATTATCTCTTTGAGAAAAAATTATATGGATGAAAATGTGAGAGGCATCTTTAACTGATGCTTATCCCGGCTTTTTTAGTTCTCGGGCTGACGGTTAGCTTATCGCTTTTGCGGCCTTCCCTCGGTCGCATTCGGATCGAGCCAGCGAGCGCGGCGGTCATCGGCGCGCTTGTGACCGTGGGTGCCGGCCTGCTTCCACGGCCAGCCTTGTACCGCACACTCGGATTTCTTTCGCTGCCGGTACTCACCATCGTAAGCCTCATGGTAATTACTCTGATTGCCGAGAGGGCCGGATTCTTCAAGCTCCTTGCATGGCGGATAGCAAGGGCGGCAAACGGTAACGGTCTCAAACTCTTTACCTATCTTTTCTTCACGGGAACAATAACAGGTACACTTTTCACCAACGATGCGGCGGTCCTGATTTTCACGCCCATGGTCTACCGGTTGATTGAAGAAGTCAAAGGTGAATCCTGGAAAACGGTAAACAAAATTCCCTACTACTTCGCGGTCCTATATGTCGCAAATCTCGTCGGGGCATTCGTAGTCAGCAACCCGATCAACATCATTGTCTCGGGCTGGTTTGGGATTGGATTTGTCGAGTACGCCCTGTGGATGGTCCCTCCCGCAGTGGTAAGCATGATTGTAACATACTTCGGCATGCGAATTTTCTTCCGGCGATGGATACCGAAGAAATGTCGAGTTCAGCCACAGAGCGAGATCAAGACAGGAAGCTCCGGCTTCTTGATAGCAAGCGGCGTGGTGCTGCTGCTTACGCTGTTAGGGTTCTTTGCGGAGCAGCTGACGGGGATTCCCGCCGGTTATGTCGCCGCAGGGGGCGCGATAGCCCTCGCCATTGTTTATCAAACGCTTGGGCGAGGCTCTCTGGTGGAGATTGTAAGGGGAGTCGGCTGGGACGCAATTATCTTTGTGGTTGGAATCTTCATCGTCGTGAGCGGGCTCCGAGCCGCGGGTTTTACCGATACTATCGGTAACCTCATCATGCAAGCAATGGTGCCGGGCAAGCATGTGGCAACCTTCGCCACGGGCTTCATCGCTGGGGGCTGCTCGGCTTTTATGAACAATCATCCCGTCGCAGGAATGATGGCGATGGCAATTCGCGACCTGCCTCTGGCGGATGTCAGTACACGTGTGCTAGCATTCTCTGCCCTGATCGGTGGAGATCTGGGGCCGAAGATGCTCCCGATCGGATCGCTCGCAGCGCTCATGTGGTTCCGGATTCTACGCAGCAAGGGGGTTGAGATCTCATACTGGCTGTACATCAAGATTGGCGTGCCCGTGACCCTAGCGGCAATACTTCTGTCAACGCTCACTCTGAACTTAGAGTATGCTCTTTACCTCGCGTTAAGATAGAACGCTTTGGTCAGTAGAACTTTCTGAGGCTTAGCGGGACTGTGAAAGGCCTATTTAGATCTTCGATCACTGCGACCGCAGTTAGTTAGGATTTTACTGATCTGGCGAGTTTAGATATCCTTTTCCACTATTGGACCCTAGCACCAAATTTCGGTTCAGAATGGCTTCCTCAAGCGTCGGAGCTGATGTGATGAGGTCGTGATATCTTATCGCAAAGATCTTTAACTGGGGCAACTCATTCTGCAACGAATTCGCCCAGACCGTCTCCAGATACAATAGGTCGCCACCAATAGGCAGAAGATAAGTACGTCCACGTATCACTTCAGAGGCGTGTCGTATCCACATCGTTACCTGCTGATGGACAGGCCGGTCGTTACATACATAGGCATCGTTTTGTTCGGGCCCGGGTACGAATACACCCTGTGGGATACGCAGATTAATGAGCCTTCCGTAGTCCTCTGGGTCCTGAAAAGCAATTATAAGTGAGCGCAGGTTCCTTGCACCTTCGGGAGTGAAGGGCATAAGCATGACGTATTCCAGCTCACCTGGATTGCCCACATCAACGCCGTTGGGGAGATCGGCCGGGTCGAGTAGTATATTATACCCTTCGTAGGAAAAAGTCAGCTGGTCTGTTGTTCCAAATCCGCTCAGGCCGCGGCCTATGGAGCCGAGCACCTCATCGGCGTCGTCCCAAAGGTCTTCGGCATTGTAAAACTCGATAGGGTATTTCTGGTGATACCTTTTGTAGATGTCATCGAATTGGATGTGAAACCACTGAAACGGATAGGTTAGTTGGGCTTTGACATCCTCCGGCATGGCAGACATCGGCTCAAGGAGGTCGTCATAAACTTTCGCCCACGTGTTGACGATTGGATCATCGGTGATCTGGTAGAAGTGCACCTCTCCGCTGTAGGCATCGATGGTAATTTTTACAGAATCCTCAGCATAGTTGATGATCCTCTCCGGGAATGTCTCCACTGCGCGTTCCTCAGCCTTGTCACCCAAAACTTCACGATATGAGTAAGGATACTCCTTGTTGGTTGTGAGGCCGTTGATCATCCACAGAACCTTTTTATCGGCTATGAACGCATAGACATTGCTGTCTAGGAAGAGGAAGGGTGCGATACTGCTCACTCTTGTAATCGGAGTGCGGCGGATATGGGCGCGCGTTTTTTCGTGGTCGATGTAGCGTGAGAAGAGGAAGGCGGTGATGTCCTTTGTATTCAGCCCGAAAATCAGGCGCCGGAAGACGGAGCTGACAGGAAGCCCGTCAATTAGATCCTCGGGAAAGGTAAACTCCCGGCGACTCTGTTCGGTCGCGTAATCGAATTCCTTGAGGTATTTGATATTTGTTAGTACGTAGTCGTCTTTGGCGCCTTCCCCGAAATAGATACGAGGTTCATGCTCGAATGAGGGATGTGTCACCATCGGAGGCACATCCTTAACTGCATATTCTGGAGCTCCCATCTCGTCAATCCGGTTGGCCGGGCTCATGACAAGCCCCATTCCATGGGTGAGAAGTAGAGCTGCAGATCCCCAATATTTAAGCCACTCCTTTTTTCCGATGAACGCCAGCGAGGGAAGCTCGCGGACAGCACTGACAAACATGCGCTTCTGTCCATCAACCATATAGCGAACCCCATCTACTGATAGAAAATCATAGTAGGGACGCAGCTGTTGTTGCTGTTGATAGATTTGAAGCATGGGGCCATATACCATGAGCGAATCGGAAGTCTCGATGCGCTCATAATGATGAAGGTCGGGTGGTTCTTCGAGGTAGCTTACCCATGAGGGTAGGTATGGGGCGTTCTGCAACGTCTTGCTGGCAAGTAGCGTTTCAGGAGACAGGGGCTCGTCGGGTAGTTCCCACTCATGGACTTCTATGTTATCGAGACGATATGCTCTATTTGTGGCTTTTATGTGGCGGTTGATATACTCAAGCTGTATGTAAGGTTCGTTGGGTGTCACAAAAAGGCTGTCTCTTAAAAGCACGCCGAGTGAGAAGCAGATCTGAAGGGCGAAGAGACCTGCACAGATCGCAAGCGGCGCACGAAGCAATCGGAAAGCATGTCCGGCAGGAGGTAAGTCCTCAGGATCTGAACTGCTGGTAATCCACCCGTAATGCTTGTTGATACGGTGAAGCAAAATCGCCACCAACAGAGTGAGTCCGGCCACAACAATCATCGTGAGGTAGATTCTGTTGAGGCTGGAGAAAATCCCTGTCAGATCCAGGTAATCCGCGCCGGTACGAACCCCGGAATCCTCGTTGTTTTTAAGCAACAGCCCATAGCGGCTTAGATAAGTGTGCGTCACAACAACCGCACCGAAACAGTAGAGAAGAACTCGAAGGTACAAAGGTGAGAGTAACAGGGATACTTTCGACCCGATTCCTATTTGGGGCTTTTGTAGTATGCCCTGCGAGCTCAGCTCATTCCATCGTGCTATCAGAAAAGAGACTGCGCCAAGCAGAATCAAAATCTCGAGTGCGGTGAGAGAGATCCTAAAAGTCGGCAGGTTATAGACATAAAATCCTATGTCCTTGCCAAATACAGGGTCTGTCTCACCAAAAGGGACACCATTAAAAACAAGAAACTGCAGGTAGTTCTGAGCAAACAGCCATCCTGCAAACATGCCGATCCAAATACCGAAATGAATCGCGGACCTCCTCAGCAGTCGGCTCACGGAGTGCAGCCGGATAGGAATGTAGATAGCCGCTGTAATAGCGATGCCGTAAATCGCAAAGAGGAAAAACTGCATCCTTACATTGGTCCAAAAGACAGACTTAAAACCGAGAGATAGGTTAAACCAGTATTGAACGAAGTAGTCGGGTATAGCATTGGCAATTAAGAGGGCATATAGCACCCATATCCAAAAGCAAAAGGATCGCCACAGTATGCGCGGCTTCGGGATGAAAGGGAGAAGGCTGCTGACATCCGAAAGACTATTGCTGGCACCTGATTGCTCACTCATGGTTTTCACTGGATATAAGGGATGCATTTTCGTCATCTCCAGGATTGGCCGTCTGGAGTACTTGTGCCTGGCTTCGGGCAGTAGAATGACTGAAAAAATTCCGCCACGTCTCGAGAATGCTCGGGCATTTGCAAAGGAACAATGAAAATAGGAAAAAAATCAGGGTTAAGCTGTTGATTAGTAACGAATCGAGCAGGGTGACTGTAGTCGCACTGAGGTAACCCTCACCAAAGACTCGGAACATGAACACTGAAACAATCTCGTAGATGCCGAAGCTTGCAAAGGTATAGGGGATGATTCTTGCAATATTGGCTACCGCAATCACTATCACAAAATGTATAAAGGTCATGCCCTTCATCAGAAAATAGTCATCCATGGGAGAGGAGAAAGCCTGCTTGATCGACCAGTAGCCTATTATCTCGATTCCAAGCGTGATGGTAGACAAGAAAGCAAGCCCGATAAGTAACCGTGATTTCCTGCGCATTTCCACGATGGCCTGAATCAGTGCTCTTCCATTAAATGCGCCCCATATACGTGCGGGAATATTGTATCTCCTGGTTTTGTGGCTGGAAGGTCCGAGAGGCCGCGTCAAGGTTATAACTGCAGCAAAAATCAATAAGCCCCAGAGGAATGGCTCGACTGCACCCTCCCAACCGAGATAGATGAATCCAGCCAGGAGAATAACCGTAATTCCGATGACTTCGAAGACGCGGTTGTAGTAGACGACGCTTGTCGCGGCTTTATCGGGTGCCTCATTTTGGGTCAAAGCTTGTGCCGTACCCAGGTCGCCAGGTCCGAAGGGGAAAAAGAGGTTGATTCCGCGGCCGAAAAAATAGGTGGAAATTTGACCCTTCGCAGAGGAGGGAATACCGAAAAGGCTTGTAAGAAAGCGTTGCCTGATTCCGCGTAGAAGCAGGGCAATACCCACAAAGATAATAGCTATAGAAAAAGGTGCCCATCCAAACTTTCGATTGGATACCGGGAGCAGGTCCAGATCGACCTTGAGCAATCCTTCACCAACATCCGCAACCTTGACAATGCTCAGGTCTGCAAGTTCGTCAAGAATGCGGAAATTTGCGAACATCTCGAGTATTCCCTTCTGGAAGGCTACTGCGTCCCACGGTGAAGGACCTTCAGCCTCGGGCAACAGAATAAGGAAAATGAATAACATTAGGACGAATGGGAGGGCATACCCCCATACCACGGATGCCGATAACGATCCGCGCTTGTCAGATGCCAGCATATCAGGCGTTCCGTTCTCTATGGCGGAGTGGGATTCGGTCATTTTTTCCTCCTCTGTGGTGGTTGTTGCTGTTTCTTGGGTGGTCCTTCAGCTTTCTGCTTCGCCTCCGGTGGCAGCTCTCGCCACCATGGTAGTTCGTTGGCCCTCTGCTCCTCGGCTTCCGTAACATCGAGAAGCCGAAGTGCTTCCTCGAGGGTTATAGCCATTGTGGTGCGCCCCCGATAGACGACTGAGAAGAGCTTGATCTGAGGCAATCGATTCTGCAGCGAGACGATCCAGAGAGGTTCTATATAGATCAAGTCACCAGCTACTGGCAGAAGGATAGTGTGCCCACGGGTTACCTCTGAACCGTGCCTGACCCAGAGGGTAATCTGCTGGTTAACCTGGGCATCATTGTCAATGCTCGTGTCGGCCTGTTCCGGGCCTGCGATGAAGACACCTTGTGGGACCCGGAGGTTGAGTAGTTCGCCATAATGCCCCGGGTCCTGTAACGCAATCACCAGTGAGCGGAGGTTTCGGGCACCCTCGGGGGTGTAAGGCATCATCATAACGAATTGGAGCTCACCGGGGGCGCCAATATCAGAACCTGGAGGAAGATCGGCCGGGTCCAACAAAATGTTGTAGCCTTCATAAGAGAAAGTCATCTGATCTCCGGTGCCGAATTCGACCAGGCCGGCACCAAGGGATCCAACGACTTCATCAGCGTCATCCCAAAGGTCTTCAACGTTGTAAAACTCTATGGGATGTTGTTGATGATATCGTTTGTAGATATCATCAAACTGGATGTGAAACAACTGAATAGGGTAGGTTAGTTGAGCTTCGACGTCCTCCGGCATGGCAGAAATCGGCTCAAAGAGACCGGGATATACCCTATCCCAGGTATTGACTATCGGATCTTCGGCGATCTTATAGAAGTGCACTTCGCCTGTATAGGCGTCTACGCATATCTTCACAGAGTCCTCAGCGTAATTGATGATCCTTTCCGGGAACTTCTCCACGGCACGTTCGTCAGCCTTGTCACCAAATACCTCGCGGAAAGAGTAGGGATAGTTTTTCGTAGTCGTAAGAGCGTTTAGCATCCATAAGATTTTTTTATCTGCTATAAAGGCGTAGGGATTACTATCAAGAAACAGAAAAGGAGTAATGCGCCTGATTCTTTGCATGGGTGTGCGGTATATATGAACACGGGTCCGATCATGATCAATAAAGCGTGAAAAGAGGAATGCAGTGATATCCATCGTGTCTAAGGCTAAAATCAACCGTTTAAAGAAAGAGTCGACCGGTATGCCGCTCTCTACCTCGGGAGGGTAGACGTTTTCCTTTCTGAATTGATTCGTTGCGTGGTCGAATTCTTTCAGGTAGCGGATGTTAGTCAGAATGTAGTCGTCCTTGGCGCCTTCACCGAAATAGATACGTGGTTCGGCCTCGAACATGGGGTGTGATGCTTCGGGTGGGACACTGTGTATAGCGTATAGCGGCCCGCCTTCCTGATTCACCTGATTGACAGGGCTCATCACGAGTCCAAAGCCGTGAGTGTACATGAGGGCAGCACTTCCCCAGTGTTTCAGCCATGTTTTGGGACCATGCAAGCCGCGAGAGGGGAGTTCGCGTACAGCACTTGCATACATCCGCTTTTCTCCGTCGATGGTATAACGCACGCCATCAACAGATATGAACTTGTAGTATGGGCGTAACTGCTGTTCCTGCTCGTATAACTCCAACACCGGACCGTAGATAAAGGTGCTTCCGGCAGCCTGGAACCTTTTGAAGTGATGAAGGTCAGGTGGCTCTTCGAGATAGCTGGCCCATGTGGGCAGGATGGGCGCATTCTGCACTGTTTTGCTTTCAAGCAGCCTGGCTGCTGTAAGAGGTTCTTCGGGCGGTCTCCAGTCAACAGTCTTGATGTTTTCGAGCTGGTAGCCTTTTAAGGTCGCTGCAATGTGGCGCTTTATATAGGGGATCTGAATGGTTGGTTCGTTTGGAGCGACGATTAGGTGATTCTTGATAACAACACCCAGGAAAAAGGCCAGGTCAATGGCAAGTAATCCGATCACGATCAGGATCGGCGTCCGAAGCGAAAACCTCCGCTTGGGGGAGTTATTATCATCAGACTCCTTAAGGTGTGCGATTTTTCTGGAGGTTTTCATTAATCGGTATAGGGTGATACCAACTGTTGCTAAAATTCCCAGTTCTAAAAGTACCGAAATATTAATCATGTTCAAGGTGGAGAAGAAACCCTCTATGTCCAAATACTCCGCCCCCAGTCGGACTCCAGATTCTTCGTTGTCTTTGAACAGTAGACCGTAGCGACTTAGGAACGTTCTCGCGGTCAGAGAAAGTCCGAGGATTAACAAGTAGACGTTCAGGGGATTTGTGATCATCAGGCCCATTTTATATAGAGGACGGATTTTAATGCTTTTGAAGATTCCTTGCGGGCGGAGCTGATTGTAACGGGCGATAAGCGCAGCCATTGCCCCCGTGATTGCAAGGACCGTTATGAAGGTTAATGAGATCAGGATCGCCGGAAGGGTGAAAACATAGAAGCCAATGTCTTTTCCAAAGACAAGGTCCTGCTCGCCGAAGGGGACTGCATGAAAAGCTAGCAGGTACTTCTGATAGGATAGGGAGAGAAGCCACCCTGCGAAGATGCCGATCCAAAGGCTGATGTGTATTCCAGCCTTGCGAAATGTAGGACTGACGGCGAATTTTCTGATGGGAATGTAGACGACAAGAGTGAATAGAATGAGACATATGGCAAATAGGAATAACTGTATAGTGAAATTAGTCCAAAAAACATTCTTCCGCCCAAGGTGTAGCAGAAACCAATAGTCAACTATAATCTGTGGAACAGCCCGCAGAATGATCAGGATGTATGCTATACCGACCCAAAAGGACAGAGATCGCCACACTTGGGTGGGCCGGGGTATCGTGGGGAAAAACGTGGGGCTAAGCAGAAACTCACTGCGACTATCGTCATTCATTGCACACTCCAATATCTAGCTGGAGTAGTCCAGCGTACTTCTAACAGCAATTTTCCGATGCATCAACGAATATAGGCTCTAATCATCCACTGATGCATGGAGATCGACGCTCCAGGTTATAGAGAGCAAGGGCTCTAGGGCCTTTACTCTCTATGACAAAGTGCCCAAAATCGGTGGCTATTTCTCCTTTGGGGGCTCGGTGTATTGAAGCTCTATTGAGAATCCTCTATCACTTGCCGAAATTTCGTAGGTGGCTCTTTCCGTGACTTTAAACTCAGTCTCCCCGAGCTTGAAGGTCCCGGACTCAAGTATCTCTGTCCCGAGACGCTTCAGCAGCGCGGCGACTTTTTTCATCGGTGCGTCGAAAAACTCTTCTCCGTATCTTGGTCCGGTTGGCCGCTTCCGCGGGGTTACTTCCCCAAACCGAAAGCCAACCCGGACTCGTTGAGATTTACCGTCTGTGGCAATTAAATGTGTAAGACCGAATTGGATGTTCTCCCCTACCGGGAGGTCTTTATCACCCACGCGCACCTTGCCAGCTTTCAGATCATTACTCAGTGAGTCTAACACCTTGGCAATCGCCTTATGATCGGCGCCAATCATCTCCTGTTTGGCGAGTTCTTTAATATCGCCACGTTTCTCCTCCTCAACTTCGTCCTGTTCGTCTTCTGGAAGGGGAAACTCATTCTCCCCAAACACGACATCAAGGTAGAAGGTGTATGGTTGTTGTCTACCTCTACCTGGCCGGGTCCGTTCCATCATCCGCTGCACGACTGATGCAGTGCCCTCTAAGGCTACACTGTGATCCTCCATTACGAAGGTGCCCTTGCTTGCGAGGGTTTTCCCAAGCTTGGCCAGAATTTCTGTAAATTCTGCCGGCGTCCCACGCTGGC
>Ga0114920_10001726_pt1 | contig 10180 bp, 9 predicted proteins | sample ChitaG_FD_88683 | JGI IMG/M metagenome (GOLD analysis project Ga0114920, IMG submission 88683) | Deep subsurface microbial communities from South Pacific Ocean to uncover new lineages of life (NeLLi) - Chile_00310 metaG | ecosystem: Environmental > Aquatic > Marine > Oceanic > Sediment ...
AAATCGGCTAATTCAGGTTTTTCTACGATGGGCGTTAACGTGCCATCATAATCACTTAGCAACAATATATGTTCTGCCACTTTAATTCTTGCAGCAACGGTATCCCAACAGGAAAGGAGGTTCCTCATACCAACTTCGCCAACTCTAAAATTATAGCTGCAGCCCATTTGTAGGCGTCATTTTCTCTAACTATGTTCCTTTTTCTTCGCATCCGCTAATATCTCTCTATTCTAGGCATTTCCAGAGCTTTTTCCATCGAGGCTGCGAGATGGTCCATGGCATAAATTCTCCCTCTTCCATATTTGCTTCATTCCCATATTGCCGCCGTTATAGAGCGCTCATTTACCTTATCATAACCCCTGGAAATATCCAAGGCAGCCACAAAATCAAGATTTAGATGTTATCTATCAAGTCCAGTTTGAAAGGATCAACAACTTTTATCTGATGCGCAGTACAAGAAAAAGGCTTACTTGATAAGATTGGAATTTGTTCTACCAATGCCCTCGCAGCATTGATAAATTCTGGGGAGGGAGATATAATTTCAGCAATTTTTAACGAAAGCAAGGAACAAGACATGAGCAGTACTGAAAAAACCAGCCTTTTCAAAATGGTGGTGAGCCAAATTGATGCCGCCTGTGAACGACTAAATGTTGAAGATTCGTGCCGTTTGCGGCTGCAAAAATGCGAGCGTGAGCTAACAGCCAATTTTCCTGTAAAAATGGACGATGGAACAGTAAGAATCTTCACTGGCTTCAGGATTCAACATAATGATTCCCGCGGGCCATGTAAAGGTGGGATTCGCTACCACCCCGATATTACTTTAGATCAAACCCGGGCTTTCGCAGCTCAGATGACTATGAAGGCCGCAGTTGTCAATGTACCTTACGGTGGTGCAAAAGGAGCCGTTATTTGCAACCCAAAGCTCATGTCTCAATCTGAGCTGGAGAGGTTAACTCGGCGTTATGCCTGCGAGATATCGCTGTTAATAGGCCCTGAGAGTGATATACCGGCCCCCGAGGTAGGCACAAATCCTCAAACCATGGCATGGATTATGGACACCTATAGCATGACGAAGGGATATTCTATTCCAACGGTGGTGACAGGCAAGCCTATAGAAATAGGTGGTAGCAAGGGCAGGCTTGAAGCCACAGGACATGGTTGTATGATAAGTGCCAAATTGGCAGCCAAACAAAGACATCTCAGCCTGCGAGTAGCTACCGTAGCAATTCAGGGCACTGGCAATGTAGCCTCCTCAGCAGCTAAGCAGCTAGCCAGAGAAGGCTGTCAAATCATAGCAATGAGCGATTCCACCGGCGGGGTCTATAACCCACACGGCTTAGACATAGAAAGTCTGCTCAATTATAAAAAGGAAATAGGCTCGGTAACCGGTTTCCATGGTGCTGACACCATAACTAATGCTGACCTACTGGCACTACCGTGTGATATTCTGGTGGCGGCAGCTACGGAAAGACAAATAACAGCAGACAATGCAGCAGAGGTAAAGGCGAAAATTGTTGTAGAAGGTGCCAATGTGCCCACTACCCCCAAGGCATCTAAGATTCTTTACGATAATGGAGTATTTGTTATTCCCGATATATTAGCCAGTACAGGAGGGCTCATAATCTCGTACTTTGAGTGGGTACAAAACATACAATCTTTGTTTTGGCAGGAGTGGGAGGTACACGATAGCCTACAAAGATTACTAACCGATGCCTTTACAGAAGTTTTCGAAATTAGCCGGGCTGAGAAAACAGATATGAGAAACGCCGCCCATATGTTAGCGGTAAAACGGGTGGTATCTGCTATGTCTGCAAGAGGAATATACCCCTAATCACATGAAAATGCATTGTTTAAAGAGAGAATATAGATGAAAGAGATAAGGATTATACCTTGCCTTGACGTGAAGGATGGGCGTGTGGTTAAAGGAGTTAAATTTGAAAACCTCAGAGATGCCCGAGACCCTGTAGAAGCAGCGGAGACCTATTGTCACGAAGGCGCAGACGAGCTAGCCTTCCTCGACATCACTGCTACTGTAGAGAATAGAGGGACGAGGCTAGAATGGGTCAAGAAAGTGGCAGCAAAGATTACTATCCCCTTTACAGTAGGTGGTGGAATTAGAAATATCGAGGATATAAAGGCATTGCTTGATCTTGGTGTGGATAAAGTCTCCATTAATACCGCTGCCGTTAGAAATCCTGATTTTATAAGAAAAGCAGCCAAGGAATTTGGCCATGATAAATTAGTGGTTGCTATTGATGGGAAGAAAAACCCGACAGAGAGCAAATTACCCAGATTAGAGGTAGTGGTAAAAAGCGGAACAGAGTCCACAGGTATGGAGCTTGTCAATTGGGCAAAAAGAGTGGAGGAGCTAGGAGCTGGAGAGATTTTGCTTACCAGCAAGGATACCGATGGGACAAAGGAAGGATATGACCTGGAAATGACTAAAGCCGTGGCTGAGACAGTTAAGATACCAGTTATTGCTTCAGGTGGTGCTGGTAAACTCGAACACCTATATGAAGCTGTAACAATTGGTAAGGCATCAGCAATTTTAGCCGCTTCCATCTTCCACTTCAGGGAGATTTCAATACCTCAAGCGAAACGATATCTAAAGGAAAAAGGTATAGCAATAAAGGGATAAGGAAAACAAAGGCGACTCTTTGTCAAATTGTATGGAACGGCTAGGAGATAGTGCAAATCCCACGAGCATTTTGCTTTCTGTATTACCTCCCTCGACAAAATCATTGGTAAAGCCGCTGCCAAAATGGCTCAGCACAGGCTCTCCCGGCCACTTTAGAGCATTGCTCCTCCTTACAAACTCGCCAAAACCTTGTTTCCCATTTAACCTCGAGCTATAATGTTCAGAATTTTTATGAAACGGGGGTAAAAAAGTGACAGAACAACTAAACCCATTCAAGATAGCACAAGCACAATTAGATAAGGCTGCGGAGAAATTAAATCTAGATTCACAGATGCATGCTTTCCTCAGAGAGCCAATGCGCGAGTTGACAGTATCCATACCTGTTAAGATGGATGATGGTAGCACGAAAACATTCAAAGGCTTCAGGATTCAATATAATGATGCCAGAGGGCCAACGAAAGGAGGAATAAGGTTTCACCCGCAAGAAACAATAGATACCGTTCGTGCACTATCAGCGTGGATGACTTGGAAATGCGCTGTGGCTGATATCCCCTACGGAGGCTCAAAAGGAGGCATTATTTGTGACACAAAACAGATGTCCCAGGGCGAAATTGAAAGGCTATCCAGGGGATATATAGACCAAATATGGAGCTTCATTGGCCCTGAAAAAGATATACCTGCGCCAGACGTTTACACAAACCCACAGATTATGGCCTGGATGATGGACGAATACAGTAAAATAAGAGGCCATAATGTACCAAGTATCATTACGGGAAAGCCCATTCCTCTAGGAGGCTCTCTGGGCCGCGGAGACGCTACCGCGATGGGTGTGGTCTACACCATCAGAGAAGCTGCCAAGATCCTAGGCATTGATCTCAAGGGTGCCACTGTTGCCATTCAAGGATATGGCAACGCAGGGCACCACCTTGCCAGATTGCTTACAAATCAAGGGTGCAAAATCATCGCAGTCACTGATTCCAAAGGCGGCATTTCGCGTGAAGACGGTCTGGATTGGAAAGCAACAAAGGAGCACAAGGATAGAACTGGATCCGTTATTGGTTACCCTGGAACAAAGCAACTAACAAACGAGGAATGCTTAGCTGTCAAATGTGATTTCCTAGTACCTGCGGCTTTGGAAAACCAGATAACAGGGAAAAACGCCAGTAACATAAAAGCCAAAATAGTTGCCGAGGCTGCCAATGGCCCTGTAACACCAGAGGCCGATGAAATACTATACAAAAGGGGCATCTTTCAAATTCCCGACTTTCTTTGCAATGCTGGCGGAGTAACAGTTTCTTATTTTGAGTGGGTTCAGAACATTTATGGATACTACTGGTCTGAGGAAGAAGTGTACGAGAAACTGAATAAGAAAATGACAAAGGCATTCTATGACGTGTATGAGATGGCTAAAAAGGAAGACGTTGATAATAGGACAGCCGCCTATATGGTTGCAGTGAACAGGGTAGCTGAAGCAGTTAAACTCCGTGGGTGGATATAGCAAACACTATGGAGCAGTCTAACATACTACCAGTACCTCAACACTGAAGCAGGTTTTCTGCGAGATTCTACTAATAAAGCACCGGTTATTTTTCTCATAATTAGTGTATTAACTCTCGATAAGGATAAGCGGTGCTTCTCATTCACAGTTACTCCAAATATTAAAGAGTACCTATGCAAAAGGATAGCCCCTGGCGTAACAAAACTCTCCTCACCCTCTGTGCTGGACAACTAGTACTGGCGATAGGGTTCGGGTTTGTCAGTCCCATTTTGCCCAAATTTGTCGGCGAGCTGGGTGTTTCACCAGCACGAATAGGAACTTTGGTGGGATTGGCTATAACTGTCTATGGCATAGCCCGCGTTAGCATGGATTTACCCGCCGGTAAGTTAGCTCAACGCTGGGGGCGAAGGCCTGCCCTCATCCTTGGTCCAGCCCTGATGTCCATTGGTGCTCTTGGCTGTGGCTTGGCTACGGAATACTGGCAATTGATAGCATTCCGCCTTTTACAGGGAGTAGGTTCATCTATTTACAATGTGACGTGCACAATTGTGGTATGCGAAATCAGTACATTATCCAACCGTGGGCAATATCTGAGCCTCGACTGGGGAAGTTTTCTCATTGGCTTAAGCGTGGGACCAACATTAGGAGGATTCATAGGAGGGTACTTAGGCTATAGAGCTCCTTTTTTCTGTTTTTCCTTCCTTGCTTTGCTGGCCACTTTGTGGTTTTACTTCCGCATACCAGAAACCAGGAAAACACAACATGCTGGCATGTCCCAAACCTCAAATACCCCACCACAGTCTAATTCATCCAAGAAAATGGCTTTCTCCTATAAGAATTTAAATTTCGTACTTATCTGCACGGTAGCACTTCTAACCATGTTTACCATGAGCGGTCGCATAGTTCTGGTTCCCCTTCTTGGCTATGAGCGCCTCGGCTTGAGCGAAATCCAAGTAGGATTGGTTCTCACTTCCGTGGCTATCATGCAGTGCGCCTTTGTTTTCCCTGCCGGCAGGCTCTCAGACAAATCAGGAAGAAAAATCATCATCGTGTCGGGAGGAGCAATATCTGCCGCAGCATTTGTTTTGTTCACCCAAAGCTATAGCTATCACCTATGCCTGCTTAGCGGAGCACTACTGGGCATAGGAAGGGGATTCGGCGGCCCAGTGACTAGTGCTTACGTTGCTGATATCGCTCCAGCGGAAGCCTATGAGCACACTATAGCATTGTACCGCACTATTACTGACGTGGGTTTCCTGATAGGACCTATCCTTTTAGGTTGGCTCAAAGATATTCACGGGCTAGATTTTCCCTTCTTTGTGGCCGCGGGGCTTCTCTTAGGAGCGATAATCTCCTTCGCTATATTAGCCGATGAGACAGTCAGCCACAGGAAAAAACATAACAGCAAACAGACTGAAAACCACTCCATCTATTCCACGTGACAGAAAAGTTAAAAGAAGGTAAAATAAAGAGGGTAAAGGCAAATCGACCAGTATGGCAAGCCCGTACAGTAAGTGGTTGGCCTTAGGCCCGAGTCCAAGAAATTGCTTGACTGTATGCTTAGTAGATAAATGTTGGAAATTTCTTACCCTGTTGCCTTTTTTTCTGGGCTAGCATCTTTCCTGCTGCCTTGTACGCTGCCCTTAGTGCCGGTGTACCTCGGCAGCTTGGCCGGCCCCGACATATTTGTGGGTGGAGCTTATAAAAAAAAGCGCGTCCCTGTATTCCTTCATTCCCTTAGCTTTGTAGCAGGCTTTACCATAGTTTTTGTCATCATGGGAGTTGGGGCTGGATTGGCTGGATTTGTTATCAGCTCTCACTTAGCAGTAATTCGTCAAATAGCTGGTGCCATGCTGATATTCTTTGGGTTATTTATGCTGGCTAGCCTGAAAATCCCATGGTTAAATTATGAGAAACGTTTATCACCATCACGGGGCATTACTACTGGCTACTTACGCTCTTTCTCGATAGGAGCCATATATCCCTTAGCAGTGACGTCGTGTGGTAGCTATATACTAGGAGGTATCTTGACTCTTGCTGCGAGTTCCAAAACAGCGTGGCACGGCGCTTACCTGCTAGCTGTCTATTCTCTGGGATTGGGAATTCCCTTCCTGGTGATAGGAGCTGCCTTTGATTCAGTTGCACCATTTCTAAAACGCATCCAGCGTTATTCCACTGTAATCTATATCTTCGGTGGAATATTGCTTATCACTGTTGGCATACTTATCCTGACCAATAAGCTGTATCTGCTTTTAACCATAATTTAGAGGTACGATTATATTCGGAGGTTACTCATGAATAACTCATTAAAGACTACCCTGGTAGTAACATTGGCCTTAATTCTAAGCGCGGGGTTGGCGATAACTGGCTGCTCCTCAAATTCTGCTCCCTCTACTCAAGGGACGGGAGTAGGCAACCTGGCGCCGGACTTCCAGCTTGATAATCTTGAGGGGGAATCTGTTTCCCTCAGTGACTTCCGAGGTAAACCTGTAATGCTCAACTTCTGGGCAACCTGGTGCCGCCCCTGTGTCTCTGAAATGCCCGATATACAAAGTGTGTACGAAGAGCAGTCAGCCGAGGGACTGGTGCTATTACCTGTTAACATGGGTGGCACTTCTTCTCAGGTGAAAGAGTTTTTACAGAGTCATAACCTTTCCCTTCCAGTGCTACTTGATACCACACAGGCCATTGCTCAAAAGTATAACATTCGATACATTCCCACTACTTTCTTCATTGATAAAGATGGCATCATTCAAGTTGTGAAGGTTGGTGCTTTCCCTAACAAGGAAGCAATAGAAAGCGACCTTAACAAAATTATGCCATAGCCAAGGTTACCAGCTTTCAAGCATCCTCAGCAACGCAGGCAATAACATGGATTTATATCATAGCTGGCTACAAAAATGGAGCTACAATTTGAAGTCCCTGAGGTGTTATATTGAAGCAGGTTGATTTCGAAATGCTGGTGGAGAAAAGCAATGGTTTTCATGGCTTCTCTAGAGTGCAGTTTTCACTTCTTCCCAACCACCGACTTCACTGCTTCTGCGATATCTTTAGCAGTCAACCCACACCTTTGCAGTAACTCTTCGGCTTTACCTGATAGGGCATATCGATCCTTGAGGTTAATAAAGGACATAGGCACTGGTTTCATTCTGGTTACTACTTGAGCAACTCGGCTGCCTAAGCCACCGTGTGCCAAATGCTCTTCAGCAACAACGATGGCTCCTACCTCCGAAGCTACTCTTCCTATAGCTTCCTCATCTAAAGGTTTCAGAGTGTGCATGTTAATTACACGGCAATCTATACCTTGCTTAGCCAGTACGTCTGCTGCCTCCAAAGCCTTGGCTACCATGATGCCCACGGCTATAACGGCAGCATCCCCACCTTGTCTTACAGTTACCGCTTTACCCAAAGTAAAACGATAGTCCTCAGAATAGACAAGCGGCGTTTTAGGGCGGCTTAATCTAATATAGAAAGGCCCATAGGTATTTGCAGCTACTTTCACCGCCTCGGCAGCCTCTATAGCATCAGCGGGAACAATCACAGTAAAGCCTGGCAGGGAACAATACAAGGCCAAGTCCTCAATGGCTTGATGAGAGATGCCGTCTTCGCCAACAGTGATGCCTGCATGAGTGGCCACAATTTTGACATTCAACCCCGTTTGTGAAAGGCACACCCTCAGTTGGTCAAAACAGCGACAGGAAGCAAAAACAGCGAAGGTGCTGGCAAAGACGGTTTTTCCTGAGGCAGCCAATCCAGCAGCTACGCCTATCATATTTTGTTCCTCTAAGCCACAATTAAAGAAGCGGTGAGGAAACTCCTGGCCAAAGAAGTGGGTCATAGTCGAAGGCGATAAATCAGCATCCAGGACAACAATATCCTTATTCTCTTTGCCCAGTTCTACCAGGATTTTGCCATAGGTTTCGCGGGTGGATATTTCAACCATGATTTCACCTTCGCTTTGCTCTCAACGGCTCTCTCAAATTAGCCACAGGCGGATCAACCGACTACTAACCACTGGGCGCTAAATACTTCTCACGCTATTCTAGCTCCCTCAACGCCCTTTTTGCTTCCTCTGTGGTAGGTGTCTTGCCATGAAATTTCACGTTATTTTCCATAAAGCTAACACCCTTACCCTTAATGGTACGAGCAATAATAACAATAGGCTTGGCTCTTATCTTCCGAGCTTCCTGAAGAGCTGCTAGAATTTGACTGAAGTCATGACCATCTATATCAATGTCATACCAGCCAAAGGCTTGCCACTTCTGGCCCAAAGGTTCAAGGTTCATAATATCTTGAGTCCAGCCGCTGAGTTGCATCTTATTACAGTCAACAATGACTACCAAGTTATCCAATTTGAACTGTGCTGCTGACAACGCTGCCTCCCAGATTTGCCCCTCCTCACATTCTCCATCACTAAGCAGAACATAAGTGCAATAATCCCTATGGTCGAGCCTGCCAGCTAAAGCAACTCCAACACCAAAGGACAAACCCATACCTAAAGAGCCAGTGGACATCTCCACCCCAGGAGTAAGATTCCTATCCGTATGTCCTTGAAGGCGACTATCTAATTTTCTCAAGGTTGTTAATTCCTCCACTGGGAAGTAACCACTCTCAGCCAGAGCAGCGTAGAGGATTGGGGCAGCATGTCCTTTACTCAATATAAATCTGTCACGATTTGCCCACTGCTCATTCTGTGGGTTATGGCGCATAATCTTAAAATAAAGTGCCGTAACGATATCGGCTGCCGATAGAGAGCCACCAGGATGCCCACTACCCGCCGTAGCCGTCATAGTAATTATATGGCGGCGCAACTTTTTAGCCATTTCTCTGAGTTCTGTCACAGGCAAATTAAATATGTTGGCTTGTGGGCTAGCCTGGCGAAACACCTTGATTTGATTTGACATTTGTTGTGGGCTAAATTGTAAACTAGTGAAAGGTTACATGTCTATAGTGTTTATGTAAATATTTGCCAATTTTGGGTATAATGCCTCAAGTGATTATAGATTTTCACACCCACATATTTCCTCCGTGGGTAAAGGAGAAACGCAACGAGTATATTAAACGTGACCCTTGCTTTTCGTTGCTTTACTCCCAGCCAAAGACCAAGATGGCAACCGCTGAAGAACTAGTTGCTAGCATGAACGAAACCGAAGTTGATTTATCTGTCGTGCTCAACATAGGCTGGGCAAGCCAAGAACTTTGCGTGGAAACTAACAACTACATCCTGGATTCCATATCACGTTATCCTGATAAGCTTATCGCTTTCTGTAGTGTTCAACCCAAGGAAGAAGATGCTGCTATAATCGAGGTGGAGCGCTGTGCCAGGGCCGGAGCTAGAGGGATTGGAGAAATGAGGCCCGATGTGCAAGGCTTTAACCTTACGGATAAAATGATAATGCAGCCTCTGGTTGATGCAGCCGTGACGCATAACTTAATCTTTCTAACTCACTCATCTGAGCCTGTAGGACATCAATACGCTGGTAAGGGCGAAGTTACTCCCACTATCCTCTATTCCTTCATAGTAAACTTCCCTGACTTGAAAGTAGTTTGTGCTCACTGGGGAGGCGGTCTGCCTTTACATGCTCTGATGCCTGAGGTCGCCAGTGCTTTGGCCAATGTCTCTTTTGATACTGCAGCCACCATTCTCCTTTACCAGGCTGGAATTTTCAAACAAGTAAGCAATATCATTGGCAGCGATAAAATCCTTTTCGGCACCGATTATCCCCTCATTTCCCAAAATCGAATAATTGCCCAAATTCAATCTCTCGAACTCGGCGAAGAAGATAAAGCCAAGATCTTAGGGGGCAATGCCCAAAAATTGCTATCGACAGTTGAAGGAAGTGAAATTGTCACAGGACTCTGAGCAAATCCGTTCTTTTATCGCTATCGAGTTACCCCAGAATATTAAAAACGAACTGGCGCAGCTAACAAGCGAACTGGAAAAAAGTGAGCACCATTTTGTTAAATGGGTGAATCCGAAGGGCATTCACTTAACTCTAAAATTTCTGGGCAATATTCCCTTTAAGCAGGTGGCCGAAATAGCC
>Ga0114920_10001727_pt1 | contig 10179 bp, 13 predicted proteins | sample ChitaG_FD_88683 | JGI IMG/M metagenome (GOLD analysis project Ga0114920, IMG submission 88683) | Deep subsurface microbial communities from South Pacific Ocean to uncover new lineages of life (NeLLi) - Chile_00310 metaG | ecosystem: Environmental > Aquatic > Marine > Oceanic > Sediment ...
ACTGAGCGCTGAAGGAATCACCCTGTGGCTGGCAGCTTTGAACCCTGAACCGCTGAATGTCATTCATCACGCGCCGCTCGGAGAGAAGTTGGGTGATGAGCGCCTGTTTTTCAATCTGGAACAGGCGGTAGAAGCGTACCAAGCACGGAGATCGGGAGGCGATTAACTACCGCTTACAAAATCTGATGGTCAGGTTTTAAACCTGACCGAACAAGAACCTAATTGATATAAGGAGAAAAAATCATGTCCAACAACTTACCTCCCTGGAACGATGGAAACACAAAAGAAAGGATTCTCAACGATGTGGGTTCGGTGACGGACCCCGATCAGGCCACCTTCGTGCCGCTTTAGGATCGGATTGCCACCTTCGACAACGATGGCTGCTGTTGGAACGAGAAACCAGCCTACATTCAGCTGTTTTTCTCCCTGGTGCGCCTGAAACAAATGGCGACAGATGACCCCACCTTGCGGGATAAACCACACTTTCGAGCTGCTTATGAAGGCGATATGGATTACTTTGCCCAGCTTGACCCACATGCCGGGGGAAATGTTCAGGATCTGCTGCAGGTCGTCTTTGATTCTCACGCCGGCATGCCCCAGGCTGAGTTTAAAGCCATGGTAGTCGAGTTCATGATCACCGCCAGGCATCCTCGCTTTGACGTGCTGTTCAAACAAATGGTTTACCAACCGATGGTGGAGCTAATTCATTACCTTCGCGACCATGACTTCAAAGTATTTATTTGCTCGGGAGGCGGTATGACTTTCATGCGTTCTGTCGCAGAGGAAATATACGGCATTCCCAGGGAGCGCGTCATAGGGTCCAACATCAGCTTCGAGACGGAGATGACCGATGACGGACCGGTTGTTATGCGCAAGCCGGGAATAATCGAACCGATCGACGATGGACCGGGCAAGCCGATCAATATTGAGCTCCACATTGGGCGCAAGCCGATCCTCGCCGCCGGCAACTCGGATGGAGACATGCATATGCTGTGGTTGGCCCAGACGGGTTCTTTCCCCTCGCTGTCGTTGCTGGTGCACCACGACGACGCCGAACGCGAGTACGCCTACGATATTGGCAGTGAGAAGACATTGGAAATGGCGCCTGAAAGGGGCTGGAGCGTGGTCAGCATGAAGAATGACTGGAAAACTATTTTTGCGTTCGAATGAGGAGGCATACGCCCTATGATATCTGAATCAACTCGCCCCCTTACGAGACGCAGACTGAGATTACCTCGTTCAGCCGCACTGGCTCGTCTGACTCACCTATCTGATGTCGCTGGTGCTGCGGATTGGTGGTGCATCTCTGCGGCCGCTGCGCTTGGGTTTTCCAATCTGGGTTTTTGTGGTCAGCCTCTTTATTCTAAGAGCCAGCGCGCAGAGAATCGATGATGAGGATAGCAACGGATGATTGTTTTTCTGTTGTATGTCGAAATGAAGAACTCTGAAAATTGAGAAGCAATTATCTGCAACAAGATTCACAAGTCGTAAGGAGAGGGTACCATGGCAAAAAAAACTAAAAAGAAACAACAGGCACACAAGATATATCAGGCTAAAAAACCGAAAAAGATGAAACGGAACAAATATGAACGCGAGCTGGCCAAGTTAGAGGTGGAGCTGGTCAAGCTTCAAGGCTGGATCAAGGCTAAGGGGTTGAAAATAGCTCTCGTTTTTGAGGGACGCGATTCTGCCGGGAAAGGAGGCACCATCAAGCGCATCACCTATCGCCTGAGCCCCCGAGTCGCCCGGGTTGTTGCCACACCAACGCCGACAGATAAAGAAAAATCACAATGGTACTACCAACGCTATGTGCCGCACTTACCATCAGCCGGTGAAATGGTGCTGTTCGACCGCAGCTGGTACAACCGGGCCGGGGTTGAACGCGTGATGGGTTTCTGCAGCGATGAAGAATATCTGCAGTTCATGAGCACCGTCAACGGTTTTGAAAGTTCTTTGACCCAGGCCGGCATTATGGTGATCAAATATTGGCTGGATATCAGCGATGAAACACAGGAAGTACGTTTCCAGCAGCGGCTTCATGATTCGCGCCGCCGTTGGAAGCTGAGCCCGATGGACCTGGAGGCACGATCGCGTTGGGTTGATTACTCCCGAGCCCGGGATGCTATGCTAATTCATACCAGTTCTGCCTATGCTCCCTGGTATGTTGTGGATGCAAACGTCAAACGACATGCGCGGTTAAATGTCATATCTCATTTGCGCAGCTTGATTCCCTACGAGGATTTGACCCCAGCTCCATTGAAACTACCACCTCGCCAGAAAGCTAGCGATTACCAACATCCCGATATTTCTCAATTCAAAATTGTACCGGCACGGTATCCATAAACAAATAAAGTTGATCCCTATGTTCCATACGCACGAAAATATTAGAAAAGTTTGAATCTCATTGGAGGAAGAATCATGTCTAAGAGAATTGAGGTAGTTATTAATCCAGCATCCGGCCAACCCCAACCGATTCTCAACACACTGAATAAAGTGTTTCGGGAAAATGAGGTGGCCTACAATGTTTCACTCACCCAAGAGAGCGGGGATGCCCGCCGGTTTGCAGAAAACGCTGCCGCCGAAGGAGCCGATGTCGTGGCTGCTTACGGTGGTGATGGCAGCGTTATGGAAGTAGCTCAGGGTCTTATGGGGACCGAAGTACCTTTAGCCATACTTCCCGGGGGAACGGCTAACCTCATGTCGGTCGAGCTGGGCATACCCCGGGACCTGGCAAAAGCCGCCCAAGTCGCTAGCAGCGATGAGAGTGTGGTCCGAAAAGTGGATATGGGTGAAGCCGATGATCACAAATTTATGCTGCGGGTGGGAATTGGCTTTCCTGCGGAGAAGGTTATCCTAGCCGACCGGGATTTGAAAGATAAATATGGCCTGGCTGCTTACACGATTGCGGCCTTCAAGGCCATGGATACATCCCAACAAGTGGCATATACGCTCAATTTAGATGGAGAGCAATTTGAGGTTGATGGTGTTGGCTGCCGGGTTGACAACTCCAGCAATATTGGTGTACCGGGAGTTTCTGTTAATCCCAGTACAGATGTCAGCGATGGGTATTTTGATGTATTAATTTGGCGTGAAATCGATCTCTCCTTTTCTTCTGTGACTCACCGGATGCGGAATAAAGATACTTCCGATGATTTATATCACCATTGGCAGGCCAAAGAAATAACTATCAGTACAGACCAGCCTCAACCCATCCAGGGTGACGGAGAGGTCTGGGGCAATACGCCAATTTCCATCAAGGTTTTACCAGGAGCCATGCGGGTGCTGGTTCCAAAATGATAGTGGAAATAATAGACTCAACCAATAACGATCTAGAGGAGAATCAATCAAATCTAATGCAACCTGGTGAGAATCGACCCATGGGTGCCGAAAGAGGTGAAAGATGATTTAGGGCTTATGGTAAAAAGTTTAGCAATATTAAATCTGAGCAACTAACTTATTTATACAAGGAGATAAGAAAATGACTCACAAATTACCCCCATTGCCTTATGAATACAGTGCATTAGAACCCCATATTGATACGCGCACCATGGCCGTTCATCATGATAAGCATCACCAGGCTTACGTAGACAACCTCAATAAAGTACTGGCAGATTATCCGGATTTACAGAACAAATCGACCCTTGAGATGCTCAGTGATTTAGATAGTGTGCCTGAGAAAATACGCACCGCGGTACGCAATCATGGCGGTGGTCATCTAAATCACACCATGTTTTGGAACAGCCTTCGCCCAGCGGGGGGCACCGAGCCAGCTGGGAGTATGCTGGCTGAGGGGATGAAAGAAAGTTTCAGCTCTTTCCAGGAATTTCAAGCAGCATTTTCTAGTGCAGCTACTACGCTGTTTGGCTCGGGTTGGACCTGGCTATGCGTGGATAGTGAAAGCAAACTTCAAATCATCACAACGGCCAACCAGGACAATCCTGTCTCGCAGGGTTTGATCCCCCTTGTAGGGCTGGATGTTTGGGAACATGCTTACTATTTGAAGTACGAAACCCGCCGGGCGGAGTACATTACATCTTGGTGGAATGTCGTCAGCTGGAAATATGTATCTTCAAACTTCAGCACTGCGAAAGTTGCTTTAGGCGCTCGTGATGTAACCGAGGATGTAACTAAATGGGCTGAGGATACCTGGTCCAAGATTGAGGGAGCATTCTCAAAATCAGAGGATGAGTAAACGGAGGGTGAACCCCGAGTAATAACCCGGCATGCATCCACCAGCTGGAAGCTTATGCCTCAATAGCGGTCTTGAGTTCTGGGATTGGACCTACCCAACCCCTAAGCCTGGAATTCAAATGGGATCTGGTCAGGCATTGATATTGGGCTGTCATCAAGTTGACACACTTTTTGGACAGGCTTTGATACTAATAATTCTATAGAAAGGTAGGATGAATATGGCGGAACAAAAGGTTCAAAAGAGCACAGAAGGGCTCTCAAACCAGGATACGATGCAGCTGGTCTGGTTCCTGGTTGGTGGTGGGGCACTGAGCTCCATATACCTGTTGATAAAAAGGAATTACAACTTCTTCTCCTGGTTGATACCGGTGGGCATGATCGCTTCGGGATTCGGTCTTTATATGAATCAGCGCCAAAAGCTAATCACGCAAACCGGAGACGAGATCATGTCCCAGTTAGACGAACTTGATCCCATTACTAGAGCAGAAGTGGTCAAGTATATTGTTGATCAGGAGATGGAAAGAATATCTGGATAGGATGGGTCGGCACTTTAGGCGTTGGCGAGTACGGGAAACTACGATAGAAACGGACCAACCTCAACCCATCCAGGGAGATGGAGAAGTCTGGGGTAATACGCCAATTTCCATCAAGGTACTGCCAGGGGCCATGCGGGTGCTGGTTCCCAAATGACATTGATACCGATCACGATGGTCCATATGGATTTGGAAGAGCGTGTATCCAACGGTACATTCATCTCGGAGAAAGAAAATAACAAGAATCCAAAGGAAGATGAAGAATGAACATAGGCAGCTTGAATAAATCAGTTGTGCAATTTGTCCTTTTGCTAATTTCGTTGGCGTGTGTGTTCATTATCATCCTGGGCATACAATCTTCAGCTTATATTATCAATTCTATTTTGCTGGCTGCGATGATAACTCTGGCAGTCTTACCGGTACCTCGAAAGCTGATTCGAAGAGGGGTGCGGCCGGCACTGGCGCTTATCCTTACGCTCCTATTGATTGTCGCCGTGTTGGTGGGCATCATTGTGCTGGTCTTTACTTCGATTGACAGTGTAGCCACAGATCTGGCCGTGTCTGAAGTTGAAGAGGCTACTCCAGCAGACTTGGCCGCCGATCCGATGAGTCTTGTGACCCGTATTCAAGGTATGGTCAGCACTGAAGATGTCAATCAATTGCTTGGAAGAGTCGTCAGCGCATCCGGCCAAATTGCTGCTCAATTTTTCGCTGTGATGATGATTTTCATCTTTATGCTGAGTGCTGTTATCGTAACTCCTATCTCCGACCAGTTGGCAAGGGCTACGGATAGCCCTCTAGCTGGAAAGGTTTTGGAATTGACAGAGGATGTACAACAATATATCTCTATCACGACCGTGGTGAATTTCCTGGTCGGTGTGGGTAACGCGATTTTCCTCCTGATTTTAGGGGTTCCATTCGCGATCCTGTGGGGGTTATTATCCTGGTTTACGGGTTATATTCCAGCCGTGGGATTCTGGTTGGCCATGATACCGCCGGTTTTGATAGCTTGGGTGACTTTAGGACTTCCCACAGCTGCAATTGTATTTGTAGGCTATGTCGTAATCAATGGTTCGGTAGAGAACCTAATTAAACCCCGCATCATGGGCCAGGGGTTAAATCTTTCACCGCTTGTGATTTTTGTCTCGCTATTTTTTTGGGGTTGGCTCCTGGGTGCAGTCGGCGCCATCCTGGCGGTTCCGCTCACCATGATGATATTGAGCGTTTTGGACAGTTTTGAAGCCACCCGGTGGCTCGTGGTCCTGACGCGGCCATCATCTTCTTCGGAAGAACATGAAAAGGTGGAAGCGAGCTTGAAGCTGAAAGACTTGTGGAGCCACGTTTCCAATATTTTCAGTGGTGAGGATACCGAATTGGAGAAAAACTCATGACAAAATCCATATTCCGGATATCCCCATTGATCACAATGGCCGTCATCCTGGTCAGCTTGGGGGGTTTTTCTGCTGACCTTACAGGCGGCTCGCGAGATAATTTCACCGGTCATCCTGGCCCTGGTGCTGGCAATATCCATAACACCCATCCTAAACTGGTTCATGAGAAAAGGTCTACCCGGGTAGTTAGCCTTTGTGTTGGCATTAATCATCATTTATTCGATCATGCTGGGGTTGGTATGGCTGATTTCGTAATCCATCCAGGACTTTACTGCATCGATTCTCACCTATGAGCAGGAAGTCGAGAGGATATTGTCGGAAGCAGGCAGAACTCTGACAATTTTTGGCGTTGATATTGATAACCTGATCGACAGTGAAAGGATTGTCGCTCCCGATAAAGCTATGACATTGGCAGCTGATTTTACAGGTGAGTTAGTGGCTGGTCTCTCAAACTGGGGATTGATCCTGGTTACTGCTGCTTTATTTCTATTTGAAGCCACCAAAATGCCAGAGAAACTGCGGAATATTGTCGAGGAAAGTGGTCCGCAGGTGCAGCGCATTCTTCGATTCAACCAGGATGTGCGCTATTTTATGTCACTTTCCGCTGGACTGGGATTGGTCGCTATAATCCTGGCGATCATTCCCCCGGCAATAATGGCCTACATTCAATTTGGCGTACTCCAGATGGTTGTGGTCCTGGTTGGATTTCTGCTCATAAACCAACTGATCAACAGTAGTATAAAGATGCGATATTTACGCAGTAGGTTGAACTTATCAGCCCTGGTTATTTTTTTTATCCCTGATGTTGTGGGGCTGGGTATTTGGTCCTATTGGAGCCATCGTAGCGGTGCCAATCGCGTTGCTGATTCAAACCATTCTTGCAAGCCGGACGGAGACAAACTGGATCGCGTATCTTATGGGGGAGGGGTATGAACCTTTCAAGCCAGAGATAGAAAATGAGGAAAAGGTGCTGGAGTCAAATGAAATCTAAATACTGCAGACCGCGCGTGGACCATCATAGGACAACTTATGACCAACATTTACTCCACCGTTTTGACGTGGTCTATTTGCTTTGAAGACGCTGACCTCATACATCTTTCGCATTGCTATGATCAACAAACTTATCATTAAGATGAATAAAGAACAGGAGACCTTTCGTAAAATGACAATAAATAACAGCGAACCGACTGCCTTCACCTCGTCTGCAATGGGGTTCATGCACATTTTCCTCCAGCGTGTCATGCCCAGAGGCGTTGACAAGGTAGAAGACTCTAACTTGATAGACTCTGGATTCCGTCCACGGCTGATGGTCTTTATATGGTTAATGCTCTCCTTAATATTCGTCGCCTGCGGCACGGCCACACCTGAAGTAACCGCGACACCAGAGGTGACCGGTACCGTAGCACCCGCGGAAGATGGAATTACGCCTGAAGAAGTGGCCCCACCTGCTGAAGGAGAAGATGTCGAGTCTGTCCAGGATGTTGCCTCAGCTGTCTCCGCCCGTACACCGGTGCCAACGCCGACCCCTGATCGAATTGATCGCCAGATCGAAGAATTTACTGCTCAAACTGGCCTGGCTGGATACACTTTCTTAGGCTTACAAATTGAAGATTGGATCAATATAGGGATTTCCACCCTGGCCATTTTGATAGGTTATTTCATTTTTATCAAAGTGCTGATGAGACTCCCGCGATGGATCGTAAAGCGAACCGGGCCTGAGTTAGATGATGAAATCTTGACCCTTATCGCGAGATATTTAAACTGGCTGCTGTTAATATTGTTGGTCCGTTTTGCTTTCTTAAGATTGGATTTTCTCAGTGAAGGAATGAGGACCAACTTTAACGATTTAATCTTTGTATCTATAATTGTAACGATAACAGTCATCGCCTGGCAGATTATACGTTTCTTAGCACTGAGATACGAGCAGAGCTTAGAGTCATCTGACGATCAACGAAAACTCTCACCGGTCATAATCACAGTCCAACGGTTAGCTCTATCCGTAGTGTTAATTGTTGCGTTCAGCATTCTGTTGACTTACTTTGGGCTCGATATCAGCATCATAGCAGCCATACTAATCATTGCTGCATTTGTGATTTCTTTTGGTGCCCAGGATATTCTCTCAGACATCCTCAGCGGATATCTCATCTTGATCGACCAACCGTTCCGAGTCGGTGATGCTATCCGGGTAGAGGAACTAGATAAATTGGGTAGAGTGATCGATATAGGCACCCGTTCCACACATATTAAAACCGGGGATAACCGTGAGGTAATCATCCCCAACTCTAAAATTGGACAAAGCTCGGTGGTTAATTACACTTATCCGGATCCTCGTTTTCGGGTTGAGACTGAAATCGGTGTCGCATATGGTACAGACATAGAGGAGATGCGAAAGGTTATCGAGGAGGCTGTGCGCAGTATTCAGGGGGTGTTGCCCGATAAGCCGGTGGATATTTATTATCTCAAGTTTGGTGATTCAGCCCGGCTGGTGCGTGTGCGCTGGTGGATAGACACCTATCGAGATGAAAAAAGAATGCTTGACAAGGTCAACACAGCACTTGAGCTTGCGCTCGATAAAGCTGGAATCGATTTACCGAACATCACATACGATCTGAATGTGAAAAAGAATGAATAAAAGAACCTCAAGGCTGGGCGAGATCTAAAGGAAGGTGTGAAGCGAAAACGAATTGCAATTAAACAGTGCTGATTGTCTGAATAAAGTAGAAAAAAGCACGGTTGCTAAAAGTGATAAATAGAGGAAATTTTGTTGACAACAGGTTAGCAATCGTGGAATTGACTCAGCAGCAGTTGAGGCGATGGCCAACGCGGCTTGCAAGTACTTTGAAGATAAGGCAGATGAGCTTGGAAATAATGGACACAATGGATATTTCTTGGTCAACCCGAGGGTCATTCAATGACACCTAATCGCATTATGGAGAGAGTGGATACTGGGGACAACCTCTACCTGTGGAGAGTGCTATAAGGACTTATCACAGCTGTGAGTGACCCAGTCCTCCACATTGTGGAGGGTATAAAAAGCAGTTACTTATAAGTGGTAGAATGAGGCTATGAAAGACATTGCCAAGACCTCGCGTGTCAATTCTGCACTTCAAGTCATCCAGCATATGAATGATGGCATGACGGTGGTCGCTGCTTGTAAAGAGGTTGGTATCCCGCGCAGCACTTATTATGATGTCGTGAAGAAAAACCCTGAAGCGGTCACAGAATTCCAGGAGATTGTGGAGGGAAATGCCCGTCACCAACTTGGTTTGATATTGTTTCACAAGAACGAGATACTTCAGAAAGTCATCGAGGATGGGCTATCGGAAAAAACTGCCCCCAGAGAAAGATTGGCAATCTACAAAGCGTTGAACGGGCTAGAAATAGGCTTGACCGACACTCTAAGAATAGAAAGCCAGGCAGCTGCGGAGGCGCATGAGTTTCTAAAACAAGGTCCCGTAACAAGCCAAAAGGTTTCACGCCTCACTGCAACCCAAACATCAGTAATAATTGAGAGTGAACCCTAGAGTAAAGATCCCACCGGATTAGTTTTGGACAGGTTCAGACACTTTTTCTTGGTTACCTCTCATTCGGGAGGTTTTTCTTTTCACGGGGGTATTAGTGCCTTCGCATTACTCATTACCAGATTTTGTCTGCGAATCGCCATTCATCTTATTACTCTACGTGCAATTCACGTGCATATTGGGTAGACACCATAGAACCCATGCTCACTACACACGATTTCACCCCCCAATTCAGCCAGATTTAGACACCATAGCCCCAGATATACTCCATAGACATACAACCAGGAAACTTAAAATCCCCCGGTGGTAACACCGTGTGGGTTCGACCCCCACCCGCTCTACCAAACCTACGAGCTCTTGACTTTGCAGGTTATTTATAAGCACTTCAATTAACTACTATGCATAGTCGCACGAGTATTTACTCCCCGCTTTCCCACAAGGCCCCCGACAGGAAGTCGGGGCAGGCTCCTGCAAGGAGTCCCGCACAGGAGTGCGGGATAAACTAAGGACAGGCTCCAGCAGGAGACGGGGCAGCGCCGCTCT
>Ga0114920_10001728_pt1 | contig 10176 bp, 8 predicted proteins | sample ChitaG_FD_88683 | JGI IMG/M metagenome (GOLD analysis project Ga0114920, IMG submission 88683) | Deep subsurface microbial communities from South Pacific Ocean to uncover new lineages of life (NeLLi) - Chile_00310 metaG | ecosystem: Environmental > Aquatic > Marine > Oceanic > Sediment ...
GCTATTGAGGATAAACAGACTCACAAGGCTTGCATAGTCCGCGTAGCTTAATGACAGCATTGGCGCTGAAATCCGGCATTAGGCGAGGCGGACTGGCTAAATTAGAAGTGAACGATGTCCACTTAGAAGGCTGCCACACTATCGTAGGCTAAGTTATATCTAGATAGACAGTTCAGGGCAAGGGAAAAATGACTAAAGGCCAAACAGTTAATTCCACCAGCAAACCAATTATGATGAGGGGGATGGCGACGATTAGCACCTTCCTAATTCTTACCATATGTGAACTGCGTTCGCTAAGTATATATGCAAACGGGAATGCTCTTCCAATATACAATACATACGCTAAAAGGATTAACCACCCACAAGAAGTCATTATGAAGGTTAAAGATACCAGCTCGAAAGGAGTTAATGACCATGCGTCTGTAATTGCTTTTGATGCCCTGAATAGAGGCAATCCTATCAACAATAGACCAAGCAGAGAGGTCAGCAATTTCCCATGGAATATCCAGTGAATATTTCGGTGAGCTGAAATAAAAGCGTCAATCTCCCCGACTATTGATGCCACCCATTCGCTATTAAAACCACCAACCGTTATTCTGTTGTACCGCGGGCGTGAGTTATCAAAATTGACTGCTACCCACTTGTTATTCTTGTGCGAAGTCGCCAGAAGCCGCACCTTTTCAATATCTTTCGGCCATTTCATATTTAATAAGTCCTCTACACTGTGTGCTGACACAGAATCTTGCTTGGTTGATAGAATAAACACTGAATCAGCCTCTGGGTCACCCTCTGCCGCTTTGCTAACGATTTCGCACAGACTCTTTAGCGCACTGCGGCTTAGCGTCAAAGACCTTGGTGATATGGTTTGTTCCGTTTTATGCGTTTCTGACAATATTTCTGCCATAATTCCAAATCCTAGTCAAATCTAAGGCATTTGTCAATATACCCCTAAGCATTAGCCACCGTGAGAAGGATTGAACAGACTAACTAGGTTGATATACACCACGATACGGGTCTAACATTTTGACAGGGAGCTTCTACAGTTTGGGACAACAAAACAGTGAGACCACCGACAGGCTAGGCCAGCCATTTTTGAGCCATCTTTCCTCATTTTCATATGCATTATTGCTGATATTGTTAGCTGGGGGTAGTACGTAAATAACCATTTTTTCACGTGGGAGAATAGAGAGAAGCTGTCAATACCCACTAGTTCATTTGTATCAGGACTAAATCCTATCTTATATACTACTTTCTAGCTATTTGCGCTTCTGCTTGCGTGGGCTATAATTAGCTATAGCATAGCGTGGAGGATGATTATGGGGAACAATGGTGCTAGCGATAATAAGCCTAATACCATTGAGGTGGGGGGGCGCGAGTTCAGGAGGGTTGGAAACGGGCTAGATGAGGCTCAGGTAACGTCTTTCATCAACGAGCTTGTTAGCCAGAGGGATACACTCGTTCAGCGCGAGGGGCATCTATCATCGCTTGCCAAACTTACGGAAAAAATGGTTATCGAAGCTGATAACTTGGCTGAGGAGATCAAGACGAAAGCCATAGACCAAGGCAAGGCTGAGGCTGCTGCGATTATAGCTCAAGCAGAAGAGCAAGCTCAACAGATGATTGAAGAAAAACGGGCTGAAATTATCACTATTGCTAACGAACAAGCGGCAGCTATTAAGGCTGAGGCTGAGCGGAAAGCAGAGTTACTGCTAGGGAAGCAGACAAAAATTATTCAAGATGAACTAAGAAACTCCGTGCATCAACTATGCAGCCAACTTGTTTCGGAACTTGATAGCCTTAAGCAACAAGCAGTAGCGTTAGGGGCAGCGGTTGAGGAGAAGTTATCTCAGGTTATAGAAGAGACTAGCGCCGTAACCACAGACGAGGATGAGATACGGGCCGGATCCCGGGAACTCTTCCCGACCATAGACCAAACAATCACCAGCAAGTCGGAGGGAAAGGCTCTTGTATCAGCCGGTGACAAAGGCATAGCTCCTTATGAGCAGAAACCAGAATTTGAAGTAGAAATCATGCCCCCGATAGACATAATAAAAATGATGGGAATCGTGAACTATATTGATAGTCTACCTGAGGTCAAAAATACCGAGCTTATACCTCTGACCGACAACCCTTCAATCCTGGTTTTCCTGCATGAGCCAATCCACTTGATTGATACGCTGAAAACACTTCCGGAAGTGGCTCAGGTTAAGGAAGATTCGACTAATACTGCTGGTGCTGAGGGCGGACAAAGGAAGGTTCAAATAGTGCTTTCAGAAAACGGCGCTAAAGAATGCCCGGGAAAAAGTAAATAAAGTTGCCAATATCCTATCCCCTACCCTTATTCTCCTCATTTTAGCTAGCTCCGTTCTTGATAAAACCTCGTCTGCAAGCTTAAGCATTGTGATGGTGTATCTAAGGCGCGGTTACATTCTTGTCTCTGAACTGGTTTAGTGTGCCGTCGTGTTATTTTATCCTGCTCGGAGTAGGTATAGTCCTAATACTAACTAAACGAGGGTTGTTACGAGTCAAGGCAAATGTCATGAAGTTGAAGAATGTCCGCTCAGGTGGACTTATGGAAACTGGACAGGATGGGTAGTTCTATTCCACCCCTCTAAACGTTCTCGGAAGCTTTCCCAGTCATTGGCGGTTTCGTCAGCTACCTCAGCACGGCTTTCCCTGTCCCGGGGTCAAAAGCGTGCATATTGTCCATGTTGAAGACAACCTCAATGTCCTGACCTGGCTTTGCCGTTGTCCGGGCATCGACCCGGGCCAAGAATTGCTTGTTTCCACTCAGCAGGTAGAAGAAGAACTCATTGCCCATCAACTCGGTTACATCTAGCCTCGCCCGGACGGGCGAGGCGACTATTCCTGAGGGCATGTACTCTGGAACATGGATATGCTCTGGCCGGATACCAAAAATGATTTTCTTCTCTAGATAGGGCACCAACAGGGACACTTTCTGTGAGGGCACCGCCACACGGAAGGTATCTGTGTCCAGATACATCTCGTCCCGGTCGCCCCTCACAGTAACCTCAAAAAAATTCATCGCTGGACTACCAATGAAGCCGGCCACAAACGCATTATCTGGTCTCTCATATAGCTCCTGGGGCGTGCCAACTTGTTGTATAACTCCTGCATCCATCACGGCGATGCGAGTAGCCATGGTCATGGCCTCCACTTGGTCATGGGTTACATAGATGAAGGTGGTTCCCAGTCGCTGGTGGAGCTTGCTTAGTTCAGCACGAGTCTGTACCCGCAACTTGGCATCCAGATTAGAGAGGGGTTCATCGAACAAGAAGACGGCAGGCTCACGTACAATGGCCCGGCCCAAGGCCACCCGCTGTCGCTGGCCGCCGGATAGCTGGCGGGGTTTGCGCTTAAGTAGCTCCTCAATGCCCAGGATGTGCGCCGCCTCGTTCACCCGCCGCTTTATCTCGTCTTTAGGTGTTTTCCGCAGGCTCAGGCCAAAAGCCATGTTGTTATACACTGACATGTGCGGATACAGGGCGTAAGACTGGAACACCATAGCTATGTCCCGGTCCTTGGGCGGTACATCGTTGACCAGGCTGTCGTTGATGTAGATGTTGCCATTAGTGATTTCCTCCAGACCGGACAGCAGTCGTAGTGCGGTGGTCTTACCACAGCCGGAAGGACCTACCAAAACGAGGAATTCCTTATCAGGAATTTCCAGGTTCAGGTCGTTAACCGCAACCACATCCCCGAACCGCTTAGTTACGTGCTCAAACCGTACTTCAGCCATACCTTACTTCGCAGGGAACCTTAGATTCATCATGACTCCGATTGGTGTCTCTACCTCTAATTCTATTTTACATTATCTCAATAGCCAGGGGCTACCCTAGCCTTTCACTGACCCGGCTAGTATGCCCTGCACAAAGTAACGCTGTAGAGCAAAGAAGACGACCAGCGGGAGCATCATGGAGATGAAGGCAGCCGAGGTAAGCAATTGCCATTGAGTTCCGTAGGAGCTCACCAAGTTGGTGATGGTCACAGTCATCGGCACTTTGCTCGGGTCTTGAAGGATGACTAGGGCTACCAGGAGGTCATTCCACACCCAGAGGAACTGGAAAATAGCTAGGGAGGCGAGGGCCGGGACGGATAATGGCAGTACCAGGCGGAAGAAGACCCGGAAATTGGAGGCACCATCCAGGTAGGCCGATTCCAGCAGCTCTCGGGGCAGCGCACCAAAGAAATTACGCAGCAGAAAGATAGCGAAGGGCAAGCCATAGGCAGTATGCGCCAGCCAGATAGCAGGAAAAGTGCCCACTAGCTTTATGTCGGTAAGAAGCCGCAAAACTGGAATCAGGGTCATCTGGACGGGCACTACCAAGAGAGCGACCACAAAGATAAACAGCGCATCCCGTCCTCGAAACCGCATACAGGCAAAGGCGAAAGCGGCATAACCGGCCACTAGGATAGGGATGATGGTGCCCGGAATGGAAATAATAAGGCTATTAATAAAGCTTAGTCCCATCCGGTTCTGGGAGAGGACATCCTGGTAGTTCTCCAAAGTGAAGTCGAAGGGGGTTTGAAAGGCTGTCCACCAACCTGAGTTAGCCACAGCCGCCGCATCCCGGAACGAACTCGTCAGCAGACCGAAGGCAGGAGTCATCCAGAGGAGCGCAATACCCACAATGATAAGGTGTAACGGCAACCGAGACATCAGTCCCCTCAACTTGGGTATAAAGGATTGAAATGTGGTCTGCAGGCTTACTGGCAATCGCTCTCTCATCATCAGGTTTCCTCTTGCCTCCTGAATCGGCGGATAGTAATCAGCATGACGGGCAGAATAGCCGCGAGGAGGATGACGGCCAGGGTAGCAGACCGACCAAAGTCGCGGAAGTTGAACATTTCCTTAAACATGAGAGTAGCCACTACATCGGTGCCGAAATTGCCAGCCGTCATCACCCATACCATGTCAAATTTCTTAAGCGCTTGGATGACCAAGGTGGTGGCCACCACCGCAATAGTTGGACTGAGCATGGGGATGGTGATGCGCCAGAAAATCTGCCATTCACTTGCCCCATCCACTCGGGCAGCCTCTATGACCTCTGTGGATATTCCCTTCAAACCGGCCGATAGCACCACCATAGCAAAGCCAGTCCACATCCACACCCCAACCGCGATGAGAGCGAAGTTGTTGGTATGGAGGGGTATGGGAAGAAGTTGGTCAATATAAGGAAGTTGGTGTTCCACCAGCCAGGCAATGGGTTCAAGACCAACGCCGGTACCAGCGGCGTTAACCAGTCCAATCTGAGTGAACCCTTCTGGCTTGAAGGCATACATAAACCGCCAGATAACTGCAGCCGCCACAAAGGAGATAGCCATGGGGATGAAAATGACTGCCTTGGCCAAAGCCTCATAGCGAACACGACCAGTGAGCACGGCGATAATGAGCCCGAGGCCGACGGCGAGAACGGTAAAGAGGACCAGCCACAGCACGTTGTTTAGCAGGGCGGATTGTGTGGTGCTATTAGTAAAGACAAATTGATAGTTCTCTAGACCAACATAAGCACTGGAATCATCGTTCATGAAGCTGATACGAAGGGTATCGATGACTGGGTAGACCAGGAACACCGCTATGAACAGGAATGCCGGTAATAGCCAAATCCAGGGTGTTAAGCGTCCCCTCATAGCCTACTCCCTTAAGCGTAAGGCGGGGCAACCCGACTATGAAACCCTAGGGTTGCCCCGCCTTAGCTGTCAAATTCGCCTACGCGTAGGCGTCCACAGCCCTAGCCTCAATGTCTGCCAGGATGCTGTCCAGTTGGTCCGGATACTGCAGGTAGGCTAGTGTGCCATCCCAGAAGGCCTTCTGCACCGCTGAAGGCATGCTATCGTCGGCGTCGAAGCGAAACACTGTGGCGCCTGTCAACTGCTCAGCGGCCAAGCGGGCTAGGGGATCAGGATAAGCATCCAGGCTGACCAGGTTATTCGTGGCGGTAAACCCACCTCGCTCAACCCAGATCTGCTGCGCCTCGGCTGACGCCAGATACTCTATAAAAGAGCGGGTGGTCATGTTGTCATTGAATACAACGACCACATCGGCGCCACCGGTCACTGCCCCTGCATACTGGGGATCGATAGTCAGGAAGGGGAAGAAAGCATAGTCTTCCCCGGCCACCAGGTCAGGGAACTGTTCGGCAATGAACCCCTGAGTGAAGGCTCCCAGGTAATACATCGCTGCCTTCGGAGGGTCCTCGTAAGGTAAATACGACCCGTCTATGAAGTTAGTGGCCAGAACAGCGATAGCACCGCCGGGAACATAGTCAGGTGTGAGAGTTATCTGGCCGAACTTCTCCCAGGCAGACTTAATACCGGGGTCTGTCCATGGAATTTCATGGTTGACCCACTGGTCGTAAACGGCTCCTCCAGACTCGTGGAGCAGGATCTCACCAATCCAGTCAGTAGCCGGCCAGCCGCTGGCTTCACCGCTCTCCACAGCCACTGACCACGGGTTCATGCCTTCAGCCACGATTTGGTCAGAAAGGGCTATCATCTCGTCCCATGTGGTAGGCACCTCCCATTCATTGGCAGCGAAGACCTTGGGGTTGTACCACACCGTGCCCTTGCTGGCGGCCTTCATGAAGATGCCATAAAGCTTGCCATCCACGGTACCCAGGTCAATCCATCCCTGGGCATATTCTTGGCTAATCTTGGTCATATCCAGGAATGAGTCCAGAGCTACCAGCTCACCGTCTCCGACCAGTTCTACCATCTGCCCTGGGTTGGGCAAAATGGCCACGTCGGGTGGGTTACCGGCAGCAACCCGGGTGGTTAGAATAGCGATGAGGTCCCGAGTACCGGTGAACTCCATAGTACCGCCGGTCTGTTCCTCCCATGGTGCCACCATGGCCTCAAAGTTTGCCAGTTCGTCTCCTCCCCAGAGACCGAGCACTTCAACCGAGCCGATTTCCTCCTCGGGTGGGGCTGGACATGCCGAGAAGAGGAGACCTACCAGGATAATCAGGGCCACCCCTATAAAGAACTTTTTACGATGGGAACTCATGTTACACCTCCTTTATGTTTTTGGGATTAGTTTAAGAGCATCTTGAGGTTTTGTCAACCCGCTGATTTGCCTGCTCCGCTGAGCAACTTGGGTCCAGCCCAGGGGGAGCAACAGACACAGCGCCAACGATACTACGAAGCTAATCACCTCTCACAGCCATACCAAGAGGTATTTCTTACGCTGTTTCAGTAGTATCCAGAGCAGTGCCAATAGCCCACGCAGTGAGGAAAGGGTAGGAGAGAACCATAAGCCAGTGAAGAATCCATCCTGGGATGGGGTAAAGGAGTATGAAACCTCTGACCAATGCGAGCAGGGGCTTGGCCTTGCCGGCAGAGATAGCATAGCGAAGAGAACCGATGCCGTCATTGGTGGTGATAAGTCGTGGGTAACCATTGAATACCGCCATGCCGACTAGGAAGAATGAAGGCAGCCACAGAATCATCAGGCTTATGCTGGGACTCGTTATTGTTACTATGGGGTTTTCTCTTCGCCTCTGGTAAAGTCCCTGAGTGTCTCAGCTAGAGTTGCTAGCCGTTTTTGGACTCTATCATTAACGGAATCCGGCTCAAAGCTGCCATCTTCCAGACATTGGCCTGCCTTTAGTCCAGTAAGTACTTCAATCCCTTCATCAATAGTGCTTACCGGATAAATATGGAAATTCCCTGCCTCAACTGCTTCCACTACCTCCTCTTTAAGCATTAAATTCCTGACATTACTGGCAGGCATGAGGACCCCCTGTTTTCCATTCAACCCTTTAGCCCGGCATATCTCAAAGAAACCTTCAATCTTCTCGTTTAAGCCACCAATAGCCTGCACCTCTCCTCTTTGATTAACCGAACCAGTAACAGCAATACCTTGCTTTAACGGCACATCCGACAGCCGAGATAGGAGGGCGTAGAGTTCTGTACTTGAGGCACTATCCCCTTCTATCTCCTCATAGCTTTGTTCAAATACAAGGCGAGATGACAGAGACAATGGAGTATCCCTAACATATTTTTGAGTCACATAGCCGTTCAATATCATAACCCCTTTGGTGTGAAGGCGACCTCCCAACTTAGATTCTCTCTCAATGTCAATTAGTCCCTCCTTACCCACGCCAACGCTGGCCGTTATTCGAGTTGGCTTGCCAAAGGCAAAATCTCCAAGGTCTAATACCTCTAGACCATTTATCTGCCCTACAATCTCCCCCTCAGTATCTATAATAATCATGCCCTTAGCTATCATCTCGTTAATGCGCTGCTGGATAAGATTTGAGCGATACACTTTCTCTTCTATCGCCTTCATCACATGCCTGGCTTCTATAAGCGACGCGCCCTCCTCACCCGCCCAGAAGCTGGCCTCACGGATAACATCAGCTATATCGGCAAATAGAGTGGACAGCTTTTCCTGGTCACCGGCCAGTCGTGAGCTATGCTCTATGATTTTAGCTAAAGCATCATTCTTTAGGTGTTTTAGGTTTTCCTCTTTGCACATCCGGCAAATGACAGCTGCGTAGTTTTGCAGGTCAGCCTCCGTCCTATCCATCCGACTATCAAAATCAGCCTTAACCTTGAATAACTCCTTAAACTCTAAATCCAGCCGTAATAACAAATAGTAAAACAATGGCTCTCCGATAACCACTACCTTAACATCCAGTGGGATAGGTTCCGGCCTTAGGCTCCTTGTTGTCAGGAAGCCAAGCCTTTCACCTATCTCTTCAATAACAAGCTTCCCGTCACGAAGGGTTCTTTTCAAGCCTTCCCAGGTCTGAAAGTTAGTCAGAATATTCTCAATCCTCATCACTAAATAGCCACCGTTAGCTCGATGCAGAGAACCACTTTTAATCATAGTAAAATCGGTATACAAAGCTCCAAACTGGGATTCCTTCTCAATACGCCCAAAAAGATTGTTAAAGGTAGGATTGAATTCCAGAATTACCGGGGCTCCGTTTAGCTCCGAGTTGTCAACCAGAACATTAACCTCATACTTTCTGAAAGCCTGTGCTCTAACCAGCCCTCTCATGACCGCCATGGGGTCTGAATCTGGGGCTCCCGATTCTGGCTTGAACTGCTCAAAGGTCTCAATGACATCCTGTTCAACCGCATTCAGGTAATCAACCACCTGCGGAAGCTGGCCGTACTTATTCTTCAGCTCTTCAAATAGGTAGCCAATGGCGTAACCGGCTACCTTACGGTCAATATCTTCTAACTCTTTCTGAACAGCACGTTCCTCGCTCTTTGCTTGAGCATTTTGCTCCTTTACCTCCTTGGTTAATTCCACTCGCCTCCCGTCCAACTCCTCCTTATCTTCGGCACTTAACTTTTGATACTCTTCCTGAGTCATTGGTTTACCGTTCAACGCTGGTATAAGAATTAACCCTAACGGCGTAGTTTGTAGCAGAAGCTTATTATCTCTGGCCTTTTTCCTAAGCTCGTCAAATATTGCCGCGTTCTTTCTGTTGAGAGCCTCGGTTATTTCACCCCGCCGGTCAATATATTCCTTACTGGCAAAGGCCTGGGCAAGGCTCCGCTTGGCATTATCTATGGTGTGTCCCATATCTTTTTGTAAACTCTGCCCCTTGCCTGCTGGCACCTTTAGTGCTCTGGGGCAATATGAATCACGAAAGTTGTGCACGCAACACCAATCGGACGGGGTTTCCTTTGTGGCTGCCAGTGCCTCCAGGAAGGACTTTATGGCTGTGGTTCTGCCGGTTCCTGCCAGCCCCGAAACATAAATGTTAAAGCCTGGTTTTGGGATATTGAGTCCAAATTTAAGAGCGCTGAGGGCTCTATCCTGACCAATAATTCTTTCTAAAGGCTCTAACTCCTCAGTTGAATCGCAATTAAGTACTGAGGGGTCGCACCTTTTCCTTACTTGCTCCGCAGATAGCTCGCTAGCCATTGTTCACCGCCTTTCTCCAGCTTAAATACATAACACAATAAGTGTTATGTATCAAGTGGCTCCTAACATTTTACCCTTGCCAAGCTAATATACTTTAGGGGTATCTCTATAGTTACCACCATCGTTCCTGCCTGCTATTCTGCTTTGCCCCAGTTTTGCATTATTTGCTTTAGGTGCTGGGCAAGCTTGGGATTAGCACGTAGGCGATCAATGAATATAGGACAGCCCTCGAGTAACGAGTTCTGAGCAGCAGTTGCCATGCTTGATAA
>Ga0114920_10001729_pt1 | contig 10175 bp, 7 predicted proteins | sample ChitaG_FD_88683 | JGI IMG/M metagenome (GOLD analysis project Ga0114920, IMG submission 88683) | Deep subsurface microbial communities from South Pacific Ocean to uncover new lineages of life (NeLLi) - Chile_00310 metaG | ecosystem: Environmental > Aquatic > Marine > Oceanic > Sediment ...
CGCCATGGGATGACGAGGTAACGGTCATATGGCTCCCAGCGAACTTTGACAGTCCGTGACAGGCAGAGCTATGCTCCAAGGGAAGGATAGGCCCGTATTTGCGGCCTGAGCTCCTCTGGAGCTAGGCCATGACCGGTTTAGGTGTCCCGAGGATTTCCTCGGGACACCTTTTTTTCTACGGCTCGTCGCCGAGAGCTGCATTCGGGTAGACCTTAAGCTTTATCGTGCCGCCTGTCTCTTCCGCGATGCGTTTGGCAAAGTAATCATCTGCCACCTGGTAAGAGTGATCTTTTGAGCAGACATGACCCAGCTTCAATTACTAAGATCTCTTCATCAGCCACCTCGATATACTCTCGAGGATCAGTGCCCCAATAAAAAGCGGCCTTGGCAGGGGCAAATCCTCGAATACCATCAGCGGGATAACGGCAGGCTTGTACAGCAGCGATGGCTTCTTCCTAACTATTTACCAAGGGCACAATCATGCCTTTGGCTCCCATATCCAATGCTCGTTTGATAAAGTAGTGCTCATTCCAAGGCACCCGAATAATGGGGGCAATATCGGTGTCGCTGATTGCCTGAATGATTGCCTCTGCATCACCCCACCCCAATGAGGTATGCTCAAGGTCTATCCATATGTAATGTACTTGGCCCACATCTGAGTTACCGATACCGCAGAGACAAGAGTCAGGATGGCGGCAGCAATGATTATCCCCACCAAGACCGATTTCCCCATGCGGTACTCTCTGGGCAGTGATGCGTTTAACCACAGAGTTCCATAACAGACCAGCGTGATCCCGATATTGGTGGAGATCATGGCGGCAATATCCATCATGGTGACCGGTTTCATCCCACTCCACATCACAAATATGGATACGGCCCCGATGTAACTACCTACGCACAGGAAGACCTTTCGGTAAGCCGTTCGCCGGACTGCACCAAAAAGGGCGCCCAGGAACTCGTGACTGATCCTGGCGTAGAGTTCCGGGATAGCATAAAGAGTGCCCCAGAGGGCAGCCAGGACAGTAACATAATATACTGGAACCATGAAAGGGCTGAGTTGTTCCCATATTGTCTTCTGATGCGATAGCAAGATGAAACCCCCGGGGAGCAATTGGCGAGGATGAAGCACGGCCGCCCCTGCAATCAGAAAGGCACAGCTGACAAAGAAGAGGACAAAGGCTCCCAGCCCAATATCCCAGCGGATCGGCGTGAGGTGCATATTGGCCTTGTGCACTTCCTCCTTTTCGTCGGAAAGGTAAATTGGACCTTCATATCGTGCAAAGTCCCTTATCTCCTCTATGTGCGGTGAGCTGCTCATCCCCCATCCATGGAGTGCAGCCCAGTGCGCATAGACTACGTATAGGCTCATGCTCCCACCAATGTATCCGAACATCGTCGCGAGCTCTAATGGTTTAGAGCGCGCCACGAAGTTGGGGTCGGCCTGCACCCAGTCGGGGTAGGCTGGAACGAGGCCGAAGGAGAAGGTTCCCTTCAGCAACTCCAAGAGGGAGGGGGAGCTTATGAGTCCACCGATCAACGTACCCATAACTAACACCCCGCAGATGATGATTTGTTGTTGCTCCAGTCTGGTAAAGCTGGCACCGATGCCAAGGCCGATGGCACCCAGCGCAAAGAACGTGCCCCATAATCTGGGGTCGCCGAAACCGAAAATCGTCGCCATGAGGCCCCCACAGGCGCCGGCAATGGCCGACACGAAGAACGGAGCCATCATCCAACCTATAATCAGGATGAACCAGAGAAACCATCCTCTGGGCCCGGGCATGCGGGCCCACGCATCGCCCAAGAACTCACCCGTAATCACAGTGTAACGGCCAATGCCATACTCCAAGAATAGGTTTTTGGTCAAACAGGCCAGTAGCACCAGCCACAAGAGCCCATAGCCTGACCAGGCTCCTGTACGCACTGCCAGCACCGTTTCCCCTGCTCCCACGGAAACGGAAGCTACTATGGCCGCCGGTCCAAAGAATGCCATACATTTTAACAACTTCCTCACCGAAAACTGCTCTGCAAACAGCTTGTCAGGCTCTGGAAAGGAAAACGTCTTGTTTCTATTTCCTCGTTGTAATGTCATTGCCCTGACCTCCCTGCCAGATCACCAACTCGAAGCTGATTGACTCAATCACATCGACCGAGGCTTTCTTCTCACAAGATGAGAGCGCAATGCTCCCTGACCATTCTTTCCGCCTTTTCTCACAGCTTGTGGTCACGCAGTACACGCGAATTGTGTCGACTACTAGCCAAGTGGAAACCCAGCTCCTGCGCAATTTGATTACAGATTACGTTTCAGACTGTCGAAAAAGTCCAAGTATTGCTGTTTATTGAAATTCGCATATAATAAAATCAACTAATTACAAGGTCCAAGACTATGGTTTTGGGGTTTTTCGACAGTCTCGATGATAATCACGACTTTTCGAAAGTCTTTTTTACATGTCTCTGGCTCTGTCCTTTGACCTATCAGAGAGTCTTGATATTCTCATAAAAAACCCATAAAATCAAATCTCTTCAGAAACCGGTTACTGTAAACTACATTTTTGATCAACCACTCTTTGTTTCGACCTCTTTCAACCGCCTCCATAATGTTCCAGCACATAGTATATCCGTGGTTATTTCCTGGAAGCAAATCTCTAGAATCTTAAACAAACGCCATCTTTGATTTTCTAAAATCGAGCTGAAAAGAATATTTGACTCACTATAAAAAAAAGAGTAGATGTGGATACTCAGTTATGGCCCTTAAGATTGCTCCCTTCGGGGCAATTTAGACACTAACTTGGGGACGCAAAAGAGAATTAGGATTCATCAGGGCTGAAGACAGTTATTGACAACGCATTGGAGAAAGGAGGGTACCATGCGAGATCATGCAAAAGCAATGCTTACTATCCTTGTATGTGCTCTATTTGTCGTTATAGCGACAGTCACTTTTGGCTACGCCGAAACACACCCAAAGGAGATTCTTGTTGGTGAGGTGCTGCCTCTGTCGGGAGGTTCAGCCTCGGCAGGGGCTCAGATAAGAGCCGGCGTTGAAATTGCCATCGATGAGATAAACACCATGGGTGGCATCAAGAACATGGGCGGTGCCAAGCTCAAGCTTATCCTTGGCGACAGCAAGACCACCCCGGACGGAGGAGTTGCCGAGGCTGAGCGGCTCATCACCAGGGAGAAAATCGCCATTCAGCTGGGCTGCTACAACAGTGCCGTCACCTTCCCCACCACCGAGGTGGCTCAGCGTTACAGATGTCCCCACCTGGTGAACGTAGCCGTTAAGGACGAGATTACCGGGCGTGGCTATGAGTACATTTTCCGCGACTTCAACAAGGCAAGCTACGATGTCGAGGAGATGGTGAAAGGCGTCAAGCTCTTCACCGAGGAGACCGGGGTAGGCCCCAAGACCGTCGCCTTCCTGTGGGAGGGCACCGACTGGGGGAGCTCCACCCATGATTTCATGGCAGAACTATACCCCAAAGCGGGTTTCAAGGTGGTTTTGGATGAGTCGTATCCACCGGGGCAGTCCAGCTTTGCTGCTCAGCTTATCAAGATCAAGAGAGCCAAGCCTGATATGCTGATCATCGCCTGCTATACCCCTGACCACATCATCTTGTCCAAGGAGCTGCTCACGCAAAAGCTTTACTTCCCCTTTGGGCTATGGTCAGTGGGCGCTGGCTCTGAGGACCCCACCTTTTATAGGGCAGTACCCCAGAAAGCGGTGGAATACATGTTTGTTCAGGAAGACGGCGACATTATGATTAAGAGGCGGCCTTTCTACAATACCATAAACAAAAAGGCCAAGGCTAAGCTGGGCTACGACCTGAATGTCTACGTTTTGTGCGGCTATGGCACCATCTGGGTAATCAAGGATGCCTTGGAACGGACGACCTATAGCCCAGACCTGGCTACCTTCCGGAGGAACATTCGTGACGCCCTCGCTGAGACAGATATCAGCATGGAGAACTGTGCGGATATGCTGACCGCGCCCAACGGTGAAAAGTACTGCCCGGCTCTGGTTCGTGGTATCCAGCGGGTTAAGTTTGATGCCGAGGGTCAAAACACATACTCCCACGGACAGATCAGCCAAAACATCAAAGGCATCCACTGGCCCCTATCACCGAAAGCCGTCAGGATGTCCGATTCTCCTTCTCTTATCTGGCCGGTCCCACCTTGGGATAAGCGCTAATAGTCAGCACAGAGGGGGAGACACCGTACGAGGGCGCCGCCCCACTCTGTAGCCACACGTTATGTGAAGAATAATGCGGGAAAGGAGTGCACTGTGGCGGAGACTCTTATTTCAGCACTGGTCGCTGGTCTTTTAGTGGGTGGCCTGTATGCAGTGGTGGCTATTGGTCTTAGCCTCATTTTTGGCATCATCCGAGTGATTAACTTCGCCCACGGCTCTCTTCTTATGGCCTCCATGTATGCCGGGTTCTGGCTATGGCATATCTGGGGCATTGACCCCTACGTAAGCATTGCTATCGTTGTGCCACTTGCCTTTCTCGGTGGATACGCGGTGCAGCATTTCCTGATCCGACCCATGTTCCAGAGGGAGAGGACGTATGTAGTGGAACCGCTCGGGGTATTGCTGCTCATGGCCGGGTTGGACATGGTCATGGCCAACGGAGCCCTGCTATTCTTCAAATCCGACTTCCGGGCAGTGACCGTGCCTTACGGATCGGCAGCAATCCATGTGGGCTTCTTAACCATTTCCATTACTCGTCTCCTCTTGTTGGTAATTTCGGTGCTCCTTGCCTTTGGTCTCAGTTGGTTGTTGAGTCGAACCGAGCTTGGGAATAACATTCGTGCAGTGGGGCAAAATCGGGAGGCCGCAGCCCTGTGCGGTTTGAATGTGTATCATATCTTTGCCCTCACCTTCGGTCTGGGGTGCGCGGTAGCTGCCTTCGGTGGTTGTGCCATGCTCCCCTTTTACTTCGTTGATCCAAACATGGGGCTGCCGTTGGCTATCAAGTCCTTTATCATTGTGGTGCTCGGCGGGCTCGGCAGTATCCCGGGGGCATTACTTGGCGGTTTGACCATCGGGGTGCTGGAATCGGTAGGGGGCCAGTTTGTTCCCGCTACCTCTGCCTCTATCTTCTCTCTGATCATCTTCCTCTTGATCGTGTTCTTCAGACCGAAGGGCTTAATGGGCGTATTGGAGGCATGATAGGGCAATGAAGCAGAGGCCAATCTCTTTTAACTGGATAGCTGCTGCCTTTCTTTTGGCAATAGCAGTGATCATACCATTCGTCCTGAACAAACATCCGTATTACGTGCATATTTTCATATTGGTTTTTCTATTCGGCTACTTATCCACTGCCTGGGGACTGGTGGGGCAAAGCGGACAACTTTCCTTTGGTCATGCTGTCTTTGTCGGGTTAGGTGGCTACACCTCCACTATCCTGTTTATGGACTACGGGGTTACTCCCTGGGTGGGCATGTTTGCCGGGCTCATCGTTGCCACCCTATTCGGCCTTATTATCGGCTATCCCACCCTGCGACTCCGGGGCCCTTATTTTGCCCTCGCTACCTTAGCCTTTGCTCTCGCTTTACAGACCTATGTGGTGAATACGCAAATGGTGGGACCCATCAAATTGAGAGGGGCAATGGGTCTGCTTCTTCCTCTAAAAAACGGGGGTGATGCCCCAGCTGTTTTCCAGTTTGCCACGAAGACACCTTACTACTTCATTGCCCTGGCAATGATGGTTTCTGTGGTCTTGCTAAGCTACCTACTCAACCGTACTCGTATTGGCTACTATTGGACAGCGATCCGAAGTGACCAGGAGGCGGCTGAATCTCTGGGCATTAATGCCGGCAGGTACCGCCTCTTGGCCTTCCTTCTCAGTTGTGCCTTAACTGCCCTTGGCGGTACTTTGTGGGCTCAATACTTCCACTATATCAATGCGGAGCGAGGTATGGCTCTGAGCCTATCCATCGAGATTGTACTGGTGGGTGTTGTTGGAGGCTGGCAAACCGTATTTGGACCAATGATAGGTGCTATGGTTATGATTCCCATCAGCGAGCTACTCCGTGCCGAATTGGGTGGCGGTTTTGCTGGATTGCACACCCTCATATATGGCCTGATATTAATGGGTGTTATCTTATGGCTTCCCAAAGGTCTCAATCCTTTGGCCATGAGGGGATTGAACTGGCTTGGCGACAGGCTATGGAGCACAAGCACGCCGGGCAAGGATCCCTGAGGGATAGCGGGAGGCACTAGATGTCTTCATAGCTCAAGATCTTAACATTTATGTCAAGTTCTTATAACTCCACTAAGGTGCAAAGAATAATTGGGATCGTAGAACGTTTGCGGTTGCGCAGCTCGAATCGGTTAACGGTTAACGTCATACGAAACCAGCAGCGCAACCGTAGAACGTCAAACGAAACCAACATCGCTTCACCTCAATCAATGGAATATGATTCTTCTCCACTAGTCGGTTTGAGGCGGAGCTTCGCTAGTAAGGTGCAGGGGAGGTAGCGAAGTGGCCATACTGGAAGTCAAAAACCTGACCAAGACATTCGGGGGCTTGACAGCGGTCAATGACCTTTCATTCAGCCTCAACGAATCGGAGATAACGGGCTTAATCGGACCTAATGGGGCTGGGAAGACTACGGTGTTTAATGTGATAGCTGGCTTTTACAAGCCTGATAACGGCAGGGTAGTGTTTCAGGCCCAGGACATAACTGGCCTTAAGCCATACGAGGTCTGCAGCCGGGGGGTAGCACGTACCTTTCAGGTGACCAAGCCATTTCTGGATAGCACTGTACTTGAAAACGTCATGGTGGGCGCTTTTATGCAGGCTCACAATGCCGCTGAAGCGCGTGACATTGCTTGGAAAGCATTGGAGACACTTAAATTCGGCGATCGAGCTGAGGCTATGGGCCATGAGATCAACGTACCCGATCGCAAGCGCCTGGAGTTAGCCAGAGCCCTGGCTACCGGCGCCAAGCTGCTCCTCTTGGATGAGCCTATGGCCGGGCTAATCCCTTCGGAGAAGGGACATATCATTGACCTGTTGCAAAAAATTAATGGGGAGGGCTTTACCTTGGTGGTGGTGGAACATGACATGAAGGTTGTGATGTCCCTTTGTCCTCGTATCATACTCATGGACCGTGCCATGAAGCTCGTGGAAGGCACCCCTGAGGAGGTATGTAGCGACCCGAAGGCCATCACTGCCTACCTGGGAGAGGAATATGCCGCTCGAGATTCGGAACCGGGGAGGTGAAGATGGCGCTGCTTGAGGTAAAAGAACTTCGCTCGGGATATGGAGATTTGCCCATAGTACACGGTATTTCCTTCCAAGTAGACAGCGGCGAGATTGTGACTCTAGTAGGTTCCAATGGAGCCGGCAAGACGACCTTGCTAAGGACGATCTCTGGCCTTATCGAGCCTTTCTCCGGTGAGATCATCTTTAACGGAGAAACGAGCCAGGGGATGCCACCCCATAAGATAGTGGGCAAAGGTATTTCCCTTGTGCCTGAGGGTAGACAACTCTTCGACTACCTGACCGTGGAACAGAACCTGACCATAGGCGCTACCACGCCCGCAGCTCGCTCTCACAGAAAGGAAAATTTCGAGATGATCTTTAACCTGTTTACGACCTTGAGGGAACGAAAAACGCAGCAGGCGGGTACCCTGAGCGGCGGTGAGCAACAAATGCTTGCTACTGCCCGCGGCCTGATGGCCCACCCCTTGTTGCTCATGATGGATGAACCATCCTGGGGACTGGCACCAATTCTCACAAACGAACTATTCGAGACCATCCAAAGGGTGAATAAGGAGATGGGCACGACCATCCTGCTGGTGGAACAGAATGTGTATAAGGCCCTGTCCATCGCTCATCGTGGCTATGTTCTGGAACGAGGCCTCGTGGTAATGGAGGGTGAGGGCAAGAAGCTTTTGCAGGACGATCGGCTCAAGGAAACCTATTTGGGCATGTGATTCTTCACCTAACCCACCTTCTCCCTATGCCCTGCCCAGAACTTCTCCCTCAGTTCCCGTTTTAGTATCTTGCCAGTCCCGCTCTTGGGTAGACTGTCCCTAAATTCCACTACCCTGGGGACCTTAAACCCAGCTAGCCTAGCCCTCAGGTAAGCTATCAGTTCTTCCTGGGCAAGGCTCTGACCTTCCTTCAGTACCACCAGCGCCGCCGGCGTTTCCCCCCACTTCTCATGCGGCGCCGCTACCACCGCTACCTCCAGTACCGCTGGGTTAGTCTGTATTGCATTCTCTATCTCAATAGAACTCATATTCTCTCCCCCACTGATTATCAGGTCTTTTGACCGGTCTACTATCTCTATATAGTCGTCCTCATCTATGGTGGCTATGTCCCCAGTGTGAAGCCAGCCGTTCACAATGGTCTTCTTGGTCTCCTCAGGAAGCTTCCAGTAACTATCCATGACACTGTTGCCTCTGATTAAAACCTCCCCCATCTCCTTGCCGTCTGGCTTAACCTCTTCCCCCTTATCGTTAACAATCCTGATCTCTGTCAGCAGGGTCTCATAGCCCGCTTTGCGTGCCTTCTCGAGCTGTATTTCTCTTGGCTCCTCTCTTAGGTAGTCCTTGACGCAAGCCATCGTAGCACCGGTCGTCTGCTCGGTCAAACCATATGCCCCATAGATGTCACAGCCGAGCTTCTCGATCACTGCCTTCTGTATCGCTTCAGGTAAAGGGGCGCCTCCGGTCATGATATGGTCCAGGCTACTAAAATCATACCTATCAATGTGCTCATAATTGACCAGCATGTTTGCCATGGTGTGAACCATATGAATATAGGTTACCTTTTCCTTCTGGATGAGCTCACAAACAATCTCCGGCCGAAATTGTCTCAGCATTATGTGTCTGCCACCTACCGCCGTCAGGGTGTGCGGCACCGCCCAACCATTAGCATGAAACAGTGGAACCGCATGCAGAAAAACAGAACGGTCGGTCACATCCTCCAGGAGAAAATTAAGGGCGGCAATATAGCACATTCTGTGCGTGGCTATGACACCCTTGGGATTTCCGGTGGTGCCGCTGGTATAGAACATCTCGGCGGGGTCTTTCTCATCTAATCCAAAATCCCTATCCAAAAGGGATGAAGAACGTGCCAGTAGCCCTTCATATTCCTCGCCTTTTATTGTCAAGCGAGCTCCGGGAGTGACATCACGCATTAATATGTATTTCTCCACCGATTTAAGCTCATCCTCTATAGGCTCAACTAGAGGTGCAAGGTCTTCATTCAAGATAAGGCACCTCGCCTCAGCATCGTTAAGAATATAGGCTATCTCCCCGGGTGAAAGCCTGACGTTTATCGGCAAGAGAACCGCCCCAATCTGAGGAACACCATAGTACATCTCAAGCAACCGGTGGGTGTTGACCTCAATGGTTGCTACCCGGTCACCCTTCTCTATCCCCAAAGACAAAAGGGCATTGGAAAGCCGGTTAACCCTCTCACCAAACTCGGCATAGGTAAATCTCCTCTCCCCATCGACAACCCCGACCTTCTTACCATACTGCTTGACTGCTCTCCTCAGGAAGTCTGTAATTAACATCGGGACATACATACTTCATCTCCTTTCAGCTGGACAGAAACTTGGTTTACATTTTACCCATTATTTATTAAATGATCAATGAGGACAAACCTTATTTAGAATGGGCATGAGTGTGGAAATTGCACAGCAGATGCCCAGGTCTTCCTTGAGAGCTTCGAAAAGGACAAATAAATATCCAGGCATGGAGGAATAAGGAGATTGTTTGATTTTCTCATCACGGAGTTTTCGACATCCGGGGTTAGGACATACGTCTTTGTGCCCCCCCTTGTATCTTTCCTGATCTCCTTTTTCACGTCAATGGCCGGGGTTTCGGGGGCATTCTTGCTCCTGCCGTTTCAGATGAGTGTTTTGGGTTTCACAACGCCATCTGTAAGCTCCACAAATCTCCTATACAATGTAACCGGAACCCCGGGCGGAATTTACCGCTACATGAAGGAGGGCAGGATGACATGGCCCATCGCCCTCATTATTGTCGCCGGGATAATACCGGGAGTGTTGATAGGCTACTATCTCAGGGTCAAATACCTGCCAGATCCCAGGACATTCGAGCTCTTTGTCGGCATAGTCCTTATGTACGTGGCTGTAAGGCTCATAAGAGATGTTTGGACCGAGAAGAGTGTAAAAGCCGAAAATACCTC
>Ga0114920_10001730_pt1 | contig 10175 bp, 9 predicted proteins | sample ChitaG_FD_88683 | JGI IMG/M metagenome (GOLD analysis project Ga0114920, IMG submission 88683) | Deep subsurface microbial communities from South Pacific Ocean to uncover new lineages of life (NeLLi) - Chile_00310 metaG | ecosystem: Environmental > Aquatic > Marine > Oceanic > Sediment ...
AACATCTCCACCCTATTATAGATAAAGCCCATAAGTAAAAGAATAACCAATGTCTTGGTACCAATGGCACAGATACCTGCAATCCTGTTTAGGACACCTGGCCCGAGCGTGCCCCTATAAAGGCAGAATAAAACAAGGGTAAACAAACCCATTCCGAGATATAAAAAAATGTTATTCATCTTTCCCTCTTAGATCTTCCTCACTCTCCGGAATAGTCCCGCCTGTGGATATATCGAAAAAGACGGAAAACATGACCGCCATTACGGCAATTCCAACGCCAGTCTCAACCCCAAGGATGCCAAGAGACCGTGCCTGGGCTGGCATTACCTTCAAGATGGTTGAGAGCTTTCCATAATCCAGATAGTTGCTTCCCAAAATGAGACACAGCAATCCAATTCCCGAATAAATTAAGAGACCAAAGGAGCTAAAGAGGCCAGCCTTGATTTCAGACATTCTAGTTCTGGCCTCTTCCAGGCCGTGGGTTAAAAGGTATAGGATAAAACTTGCCCCCAATATGCACCCTCCCTGGAAACCTCCTCCAGGGCTATGATGACCGTGCATGATCACATAAAGGCCATAGAGTTGGATAAAGGGGATAAGTACCCTGGCCACTGCCCTTATGATGATATCATCTGTAACTCTTGTCACTTAATTCTCTCGTTGGTTGTTAAAATAACGAATAACCAGTAACAAATAACCAATAACTTCATCACTTGAGTGCCCCAAATATCCGGGATACATCTAACACATCTTGGATATATACGTGATCTGCTTCCATAAAGATATGGGCAATCTTATCCTCCATCTCTCCGGTATTAAGATCATAGGCAACCTTTTTATCAAGGGCATGTACAAAAAACTCCCCTTCCCTGATATCCACGGTAATGGTACCGGGGGTAAGGGTAATCGAATTGGCCAAGGCAACGTAAGAGATATCACTCTCTAATTTTGTCTTAAACCTTATTATTTCAGGATCTACAGGCATCTTCGGGGACAGCGCCAAGTAGGCCACATGCAGGTTTGCTGAAAAAATCTGGCCCAGAAACCAGGGAGCAGCAGCAAAGAATCTCCTGGCCCTGATCCTTACATCTCCGAGTCTAATATTGGCAAAGAGTAAGTCGTGAGATAGGTAAGCAACAAGAAGGGAGCAAATAATGCCAAGGACAAGATGAAAATAGTCAAAACGACCAGAGAGCAAGATCCAGAAGGCAAAGAGGAGTATGGAGGTTATAGTAAAATTCCTCAATGCCAATCTTGATTGCTGAGCACCAGAAAGAAAAGCCCTGGCTTCTCTTCTTTCTTCCAAGGATTTTGTTTCACTGGTTAACTTAGCCGAACTGTACAGTAATTCTCTGGCCTCATTTCTGGCCTTCTCAAGAATCTCAAAGGCCTTATCTGTGGTCTGCACCAATACTGTAACTTCCATAGCTATCCCTTCTTAACTATTAGCGGTCAGCCATCAGCAAGATAGAAAAATAGTACGTTATGTTCTCATCGCCGGTATAGAACTTAGGGGCTTCGACCCAATTGGAGTACGGGATGAATGGAGTATTGGAGTGATGGTTTTAAGGGAATGATAGATGTTCTTTAGACTTTTAATACCCAGTACTCTATAATACTCCACCACTGCATGTAGAACAAAAAACAACCAATAAAAGATTACTGATTTCAATGAGTTGTGCAAATTCCGATACATTGAATTACAGGCTGTTTCATCTGGCTCTTTTTTTACTGAAAGCTAACAGCTGATAGCTGAGCGCCTATTTTTCTTATGGAATGATCAAAACAGGGACAGGAGCCTTTTCTGCTACCCGGTAAGATGCAGATCCCAAAAATAGCTCTCTAACAGTACTCTTGGACCCGGTTCCCATTACGATAAGGGTAGCGTTATAGTCCTTTGCCGCTAATAGGATCTCTTCCGGTGTCTTGCCAGCATAGATATGAGATTCGGCATCTATCTTTTCCTTTAGACATATCTTCCTAATCTCCTCAATCCTCTCTTTAAGTTGCCGGATATCCCGTATGGTCGGCTTCTCATTTAACACATTGACTATGTCCAGCACCCCTATAACCTCCTTCAAACCTATAGTATAATTCAATGCCCTTCGAGCTACAGCAGACCAGTCGGTGGCAAGGACTACAGTATCAAATATGCCTTTTTTGGGGTTGCTGTTTTCTTCTATAAGCAGGAGAGGAAGAGAGGTATTCTTTGCCATATTTCTGGCATTTGAGCCCCTGATGATCTTTCTCTTTTCTCTTCGGAGATTTACCACAATAAGAGATACATCCTCTCTCTTAGCCGAATCCAAAATCTTGGAAACAAGTGGTCCCGATCCCTCAACTTCCCTTATGTTGATCTCGTGGTTTGAGAATCTCTCCCTCAACTCCGCCGGTAGGCTACCGGAAAGAAGGACTATCTCCTCGAGTCCAATCTTCTTTATATCCAGCAATCCCTCAAATAGATTATAGGTTGGCTCTTTGAGGTTTGTGGCGTAAAGTACCTTCCTTATTTCCATAATCAATATTGTTTGGTAATGTCCGTTGATACTTGCCAGTTGTTTGTTGCGATGCTAAGTGCTTAGAAATAAAATGCACTACTGACAACTGACTACGAGCACTACCTTATTATTTAATCTCAGCAGGTATAACGAGGACAGGTAGTTCCGCCTTATTTGCCAGGGCATGGGACACGCTACCTGACCACTTCTCCTTCCAGATACTTCTTCTTTTCGTCCCCAGCACAATCATGGTGGCCCTGTGCTCCGATGCCCCCTTTTCAATCTGCTGTTCAATGTTTCCGATATAGAGATGCGGTCTTACATCAATCCCCTCTCTAGCTAACATGTCACTTACATCGTCCAACCTCTTCTTGCTCTCCCTCTCCAGCTTATGGGCCTCCATCTTGGATAGTCCGGCAATTTCCTTTTCGCTGAGCACGTGAATAATCTCCACCCTCTTCGCCGCGCCTTCCAAAGCGAGTGCATAGTCAAGGACCCTTTCCGATGATAGAGACCAATCGAGTGCCAAAAGAATTCGCTCAAATGGGTTCTCACCAACCTTTCCGGACTGTGACAAATAATTATATATCAATACCGGCCTTACAGCTCTTCTCAGAAGGTCTGATGTCTCTGAACCGGCATAGAGTTCCTCAAGTTTACCCCTCCTGCGTCGAGCAGTCACGATGAGGTCTACTCCCTCATATTCGGCGACAGACAGAATTTTTGGCACCGTATTACCAATGGCTATATGGGCCCCAACCTCCATCCCTTCCTCAAATAGGGTTTCCGCCCAATCAATAAACCGAATATCGGCTATCTCCCGTAGCTTCCGCTCTTCCTGCTTGAGATAACCAGTACCCCTCCTCATGGCTACCTTATCCCTATCTATTACATGGAGAAATACCACATGATTTAGCCCCGCCTTTCTAAGCCCCATCAATGATTGTAAGGCATCGAACCACAACTTCTCAAACTCAGAAACAAAAAGCATCTTGGTGATTTTCATCGTATCTCCGGCCTCCTCTTGACCTGGGTCAGCCTAAAATCTTCTTTACGATTTCAGCCAAATCCCCTGGCTCTACCGGTTTCTCAAGGTATGCCTGAGGTTCGGGTACGGTTTCATCACCAAACTCGGTCAAGGCGGTCTGAGACCTGAGAAACGTCCTCTTAGAGACTGCCGAGAGCATAACAACCGGAATATCTTTCAAGGATGGATCCATCTTTAGCTCATGATACATCTTGATTCCACTCTCTCTTGGCATCAGTATATCCAGGATAATCAGATCCGGCCTCTCCTCTCGTACTTTTCTCATCCCCTCTTCCCCATCCTTCGCCACAATCGGGATATATCCATTTTCCTCCACCACCGTGGAGACAAATGTTGTTATATCAACATCATCCTCAACATTGAGTACCTTTTTGGACATGGTCAATCCTCCTTTTGCCAAAAATCAATCAAAGTCCTGTAGACCTTTTACATTTTTTAGCGCCTCTTGATACGGTAAGCAAATGATGAAGGTGGTCCCCTTCCCAGGCTCAGACTCCACGTTTATTTCCCCTTCGATCTCTCTAATTATCTTTTCAGTGACCAATAGTCCCAATCCAGTCCCCCTTTCTCCCTTTGTGCTAAAAGGAGCGGAGAAGATTCTTCCCTTTGTCTCTTTATCCATACCTATTCCGTTATCGGTTACCTCGAATCTGATCAGGTGATTCTCCTCGACCGCCGTAGATATCTTTACCCGCCAGTGTTTATCTGGTGTGGGATCAAATATGCAGGCATCAATGGCATTGGAAACCAGGTTCAAGAGGGACCTGTGTATGGCCTTTGGATCTATAAATACCTCGCCTATTAAAGGGTCAAGATCCCTCTCTATCTTAATATTATTCTCCCTTGCCTTTGATTCCATAAGGGCGCAAACCTCTTCCACTATCTCATTAGGAAAGCAATCCTCGGGTTCAGGTTTTCGCTCTTTTGAATAGGCAAGCAGGTTAAGAACCAGATCGGATATCCTCCCCACATTCCTCTCTATCATCGTCCAGCCGCTTCTTATCTTACCTCTATCATTCTTGCCAAGCGCGACATTTAAGACATACGTGCCACCCTTAAGTCCATTTAGTATGTTCTTGATATAATGTGCCAGTCCTGCCACAGTCTGGCCTGTGGCCGCCAATCTCTCAGATTTGATCAATTCCTCCTGCAACCTCTTTATCTCTCTTAGATCCTGAAAGAAACCAACACTGCCTATCACCTCATCTACTCCATAGAGGATGGATCCTGAAAATCTTGCGGGAACAACCCCTCCGTCCTTGGCGACAATAGCAACCTCCTTCCACTTTGATAGGTCTGCATCACCTCTCCTTTTCAGTCCTGACCTGAATTCTGCAACTATTGCCGGTGGATAGAGCTTGTCAATGTTCATTTTTCTTATGATTTCAACCCTGGGGTATCCAAATATCCTTTCTGCACCTCTGTTATAGATAATGATATCGCCTTTCTCATCTGCTGCAATAACGGCGTCATTTGAAGATGTGATGAGTTTATGCTGAAAATCAGATCTCCTCTTTACCTCCTCTGTGGCCATTCTAACCATATTCTCGAGGTCATACGTGTATGCCTCCAGTTTCTTCTTCATTGTTATCCTTTCCTCTGCCCTCTTCAGGGCAACTGAAAGTGCCTCATCCTTTATGGGCTTGTTCAGGAAATCCGAGGCATCGAGTTTAAGGGCCTCTATAGCTGAATCCATATCCCCATGCCCGGTTATCATTATTACCTCTGCATCGGGGTTTAGTTTCTTGATCTGCTTCAAGGCCTCAACCCCATCCATGCCCGGCATCTTTATGTCTGTTAATATTATAGATGGTGATTCCTTCTTGAAGATCTCAATGCCCTCCTCGCCTCCTGCTGCTACTGATACATCATATCCATCGCTTGCGAGAGAAACGCTCAGGACCTTCCTGATCCCCTCTTCATCGTCTATAATCAGAAGCTTGGACATCTCTGTGGATCGTTTCTCGTTATTGGTTAATTATTATTTGTTATTCTTCCCCAATAAGCCAATCGTTATTAACTACCAGTAACGAATAACTAATAACGATTGACAAACACCCTTTTTATTCTACACAAGGAAACTTCAATGTGAAGGTAGTACCTTTATCTACCTCACTTTCCACCTCTGTTGTTCCACCATAATCACTGATAATTCGGTAACTGATACTCATCCCTAATCCCGTGCCCTGGCCTGCCTTTCTGGTGGTAAAAAAAGGCTCAAATATCCTATCGATTATCTCCTTTGGAATCCCTTTGCCAGTATCAGATACCGTCACCACAACCTGACCATCGGCAAGGAATGATCTTATCTTGAGCAATCTCTGCCACTTCTTGTCTCCCCATCTCAGACCCTTATCATCCATGGCGTACATGGCATTGGTCACTAAATTGATAAAGACCTGCTCCAGCCTGTTGTGGTCTGCCATAATATAAGGTAAATGGGGGTCAAGATCGAGTTCAATCTCTATCTGATGTAGCCTTAATTGCTGGCCCATAACCTTAAATACGTCCTCAATGGGTTCGTTTATCTGTAGCCTGGTCCTCGTGATGTCAGATTGCCTGGCAAAGTCTCTCATATGCTTAATCACCTTTGAGGCCCTGTCCACATTGCTACCTATCTCTTCGGCCATGGTTCTCAGCTCATCATTGGAGACATCTTCACCCTTTTTGATCTTCTTCAAGAAGAAATCACTTGCAACCTGAATCACATTCAAGGGCTGTGTTAGTTCATGTGCCATACCTGATGCCAAGGTCCCCAGGGTAGCAAGCTTACTGGCCTGTATTAATTGGGCCTCCTTTTCCACGCTTTCATCAATATCGGTTGTAGTTGCTATCAGACAATCCATGCCCATGTGCCTTGCGTGACATGCCACGATATTTACATAGAATGGCTGTCCTTCTTTTCTCAAGTGTCTCCTCCTAGGATAAAAACCGCATTGATGGTCAGTGAGTCTCTTCAAACCTTCCTCAAGGTCTCTGTCCTGTTCAAATAACAGATCCAAGAATGTCATTTTCAGCAACTCCTCTTTTGATTGCTGATAACAATCCAGGGCCGTTGCATTGACATCTATGATCTGAAAGGTTCTCCCGTCCATGATAAAAATAGGATTCGGAGCGCTATCAAACAGGGTCTTGTATTTCTCCTCCGACCTTCTTAACTCCTCATTAACCTTCCTGAGTTCAGCTGTCCTCTCTTCTACTGTTGTTTCAAGCTCCTCATGCGCTCTCTGTAAGGCCTCTTGCGCCTCCTTGCGCTCCGTTGTATCCCAAAGGGTTTCAATTGAGCCCACGGTCTTTCCGTCAGCCCCCTTTATGGGTGCGGCGGTAAAGAAAAGCCATCTACCCCTTTGCCCTATATTTGGAAAAAAATCCTCTGCCTCATAAGCACCTTCAATGAGGGCTGATTTCCTCCATCTATCACCGTAATACCTCTTGATCTCATTCTCCTCCATTTTATCTACGATAACATCAGCCATGACCGGCCTTTCCTCCGGCCTGAAGGGTAGCCATTGTTTATTCGTCCCAACTATCTCCTCGGCCTCATAGCCGGTCAGCTTTTCGCATGCCTTGTTCCAATGAGTGACAACATGGTCTTTGTTTATGACAAAGGTTGGCATCGTATTTCCCTGGATTATCTGTGATAGGGTCCTCTCCCTCTCAACAAGCTCCCTCTCCACGGACTGCAAATGTCTGGTCCTTTCTTCCACAATTCTTGTAAGCTGCTGGGAAAAGAGCTCAAACTCCTTCTCGATCTTCTTTGGCTCGCTTACGTGTTTCCTTAACTCCCTCTTGATCCTTACCCTTTCTTCTTCTATCTGAAGAAAATCCCAGACTGACATGGCCTCGAAGTGATCTATCAACCGTACTCTTGCTGGTTTGGTTTCCTTTAGCTCCTCCAGAACCGTATTGTCTCCGGTCAGCTCGATAATCAAATTCAGCCCTTTGATCTCATAAAGATCCTTGTAATCCAGGGTAGTGAATACCCCTTTCTCTCTGGCATATATCAAGCCCTCAGCCTTATCATCAATATCGGCTACACCTAGGAAGCTCAGTTTCGGACCAATAGTATTCTCTCCCAACACAATCTCAAGGATAGCCTTACAGACCCTACCTCCACCGACAATAGCAATGTTAGAATGTTGTAAGATTTCTCTCATGGTATTCCTTTTACGGTCATAATTTAGGGGCTTTGCCCAAATTGGAGTATTGGAGTGATGGATTTTGAGGAATAAGAAAGTATTTTTTTTCGCTTTTACTATCCACTACTCCAATGCTCCAACACTTCATTCCTCCTAGTAATACAAGATTTGATCTGCCTCTAGCATGAGTTTGCAGGACTCATACAAATTAATTGGATCAATAAAATCCTCTATATTTGACTTATCTTCAATCCCCTTTGCAAATCCCTCGACTACGTGATATGTGCCGCATGAGACTATGGAGATGTCCATTTTTTCCTTTTCGAACCTTGCCAGCTGTTCCAAATGATCCGGCATCTTTTCCGGCTTTAGGCCCTCAAACTGGGAGGCAATTAATTTCTTTACATCAGGTGTCATGGTAAATTCCGCTAAGGTACCTTTCTTAGTCATCCCTACTCCATGGGGACCATACATTATGGTTACCTTTCTCACCTTATAGAACTTCCGTGCGACCCAGGCAGCAGTATAGGCTTCAAAATGATTATATCTCTTATCAGGCCCTGTATTTATGACAATAAGGATATTGTCTGCCACCGCCATTATTCTTATCCCCCTGTCTAAAAGAATATAATGTTTACAATAATAAAGATAGGAATTAGATAAACAACTGAATACTTGAGCATATACCCAAAAAAACTTGGCATAGGTGTACCCGCCTCTTCTGCAATGGACCTAACCATAAAATTAGGTGCATTTCCAATATAGGTACTAGCCCCAAAGAAAACAGCACCGGCAGAAATAGCCATCAGGTATATGGGATTTTCAGAAATTAACCTGGAAACAGCTACGGGCTCAGGTGTGCCTGGGTAAAATTTCCCCAGCGCACTGGTGAAAAAGGTTAAATAGGTAGGGGCATTATCCAGGAAACTTGAAAGGATCCCTGTAATCCAGAAATAATGAAAGGGTTCTTTTACGGCCCCAAGGACAAAACCAAGAGCGCCTTTGCTCCCTGCCAGAAGGAGAAGGAGACATGGGGTCATGGTCACAAATATCCCGGCAAAGAGATAAGCCACCTCTTTAATGGGAAACCACGTAAACTCATTCTCTTCCCGTATCTTAGAGGGGGTAGATATCAACGAAAGGATGCCCATGAGAATAATAAAACCATCCCTCGCCCATTCTTGAAGGCCTCTGACTACACCAAAAGTATTCACCTCTCCCCAATTCACCAATCCACTCATTATAACAGAACCAACAACCCCGGCCAAAAATATAAAATTATAGGCACCAACTAAACTAAGTGGCTCTTTATCTCCTTCATCTATGTGGTTGCTGTGTCCTTCTTTCCTGTAATGATAACTATCAATGGCAAAATAGATGGCCAGCAAGATCAGAGCAGTTAATAACATATGGGGCAAAATGTGAAATGTCCAGAAGAAGGGAACACCATGCAAAAATCCCAGGAAAAGTGGGGGATCGCCTACTGGTGTCAGTGCTCCACCAATATTGCCCACAAGAAATATGAAAAAAACCACCATGAATGCCCTGTTTTTTCGATAATTATTAGCCTTCAAAAATGGCCTTATAAGCAACATGGCCGCGCCGGTTGTTCCCATCCAGGATGCTAAAATGGTTCCTATGATAATTATAATGGTATTTACTGCCGGTGTTCCTCTCAGCCTGCCCCTCAGCAATATGCCTCCAGAGATAGCAAAAAGGCCCCAGAGGAGTATAATAAAGGGGATATAGTCTGCTATCAGAATATGAAGAAAACTGTGAAGCGCTACTCCTTTATAGGTAATTAAAAGAGGCATGCTTACAACGATAGCCCAAAAGGCCGAGACCCTTCCAAAGTGACGGTGCCAGAATTCTGGGGCAAAAAGAGGTAATAAGGCAATTGAAAGCAACATCCCAATAAATGGTATGGTACTATAAAGAGAGAGAATCTCACCTAAGTTGATGTGCTCGTGACTCCCTGGAAGAGAATTCTCTGCTGCAAACACTGGAAAGGAAAGAGAACAGAAAACCAGTAAGAATAGAATCAAACTTTTATGTCTCATTTATTTGCATCATGCCTACTTTGTTCAACATTCTTCAATAATCCCTCACTCCCCTTTTGAGGCGGAAGTATATTTTTCTCCAGCTTTACTGTCAAGCCTGGGCCCGGACATGATCTTTCCCAGAAACTGGCCGGTATAGGATTCCTCAATGGCAGCCACTTCCTCAGGTGTGCCGATCCCAACAATAGAGCCTCCCTTCCCCCCTGCTTCCGGGCCCAAATCAATTATATAATCAGCTGACTTAATCACGTCCATATTATGTTCTATGACTACCACTGTGTTTTCCAGATCGACCAGATGATTCAGGACATCCAAGAGTTTCTGTATGTCTGCGAAATGTAGACCAGTGGTAGGCTCATCCAGGAGATACATGGTTCTTCCGGTATTTCTTTTCCCCAACTCTTTGGCCAGCTTTATCCTCTGGGCCTCA
>Ga0114920_10001732_pt1 | contig 10170 bp, 8 predicted proteins | sample ChitaG_FD_88683 | JGI IMG/M metagenome (GOLD analysis project Ga0114920, IMG submission 88683) | Deep subsurface microbial communities from South Pacific Ocean to uncover new lineages of life (NeLLi) - Chile_00310 metaG | ecosystem: Environmental > Aquatic > Marine > Oceanic > Sediment ...
ATATTACCCTGCCTTCAGAATTTGGTTATGATGGTGACGCTGATACAACTGTGTATACAAGTAAGGGCCTTTTTTCTCCCCCTCCAGATGGACCTTTTTGGTATAATATAACTTCGATTGGGATAGTTTATGATGGGACAACACAATATTTTTGGTTTAGAGTTACTAGTCCTTCCTTGACAGGAAATTTTAACTTTAATGTTTCTACTTTAGATGTGGATAATGCTTTCAGTTCACAAAATATTCCCGTTACGGTTGCTGATCAAACAGCACCACGATGGTCTACTAACTCAACTACTCCAGATTCTCCTGTTGAATATTCTCCTGCTCAAACTTATACATTTAATATCACCTGGACAGACAATGTTGCTGTAAGTGAAGTAAAATTTGAATGGACCACTAATTATACAAATACTACTTCTCCTGCTGTTGTGAGCTTGGGTTCAAATAAGTATGGTATAGATTTAACAGATCTTGCTGTGTCGAACTATATTTATAAATGGTACGCAAGTGATACTGCCAGTCAATGGAACTCAACTTCTGTATTTATGTATAATGTGACAAACGCCAAGAATTTGATAAATATCTATTTCAATGGTAATCTAAACCAAAATTTTACTATTGTTGATGGGACAACACTAAATGTTACTGCCACTTCTCCTTGTACCCAAACTGGCTGTTCATTAATTTTATATAAGAACGATAGTTCTGTAACAAACCCATATATAGACGTGCTTCCTCTGGGGACTTATGAATTCATGGCAAATACTACAGGAAATGCAAATTATACTACAAATTCAACTGGAGCAACATACTATTTAACAGTTATTTCTCCACCACCAAAGTATTCTATTTCTACTTCAATTCCCTCTAGCTATTATTCTAGCACATTATCAATTTTTAATGTAACTTGGACTGATGATAATGACCCAAATGGATTTAACGTAAGCTTGATAGAAGGTGATTGGTCTGGGTCGGTTGTTAATTATACAATGTTCAGATTTCCTGGTACCAATGTTTCTTCTTATAATATTACCTTAGTGGTGGGGACATTTCATTGGAAGGTTTATGCAAACAATTCTTTTAATTCTTTCAACTCAACCCCACAAAACACAATTACAATAAGCAAAGCTACACCCGAACTTGAATTGAGTATTGCACCATCTTGGAGTGTATCTGAGGGTACTCGAACAATTGTCTCTTGTTCTTCTGATGAAGTTTCAGTAAGTTTGTACAGAAATGATACGTCAGTTTCAAATCCAAACACCCAAACTTTAGATGATGGGATTTACATATATAAATGCAACAATACAGCAACAACAAGCTACCGTTCTACTTCAAAGTCAAAAACCCTAAGAGTGGAATATTACGCAGCAAATTTAGCTTTTACACAAGTTGAGAGTTTAATTCTTGTAGAGCAAGACTCATCTAACTCAACAATTGTTCAAGTAAAAAATATAGGTGAGATAAGTCAAGTAGTAACCTTCGTAGTTGAAGATATCAATTCAAGTTGGTACAGTATCAATTCTACTGATGTCACTCTTACCTCAGGAACAACAGCTGCATTTCTTGTCGATTTTTCTGTCGGTTTGGTTGAAATAAAAGATTATTCTGGAAATTTCAAAGCTCATAGCCCGGATAAAACAATCACATCAAACTTTACTCTGAGAGTTCTTCCTAGTGAAGCAAACAAAACCGAAATAAACAACACCTTGGCTGAATATAAAGCGAAAATGCTTGATTTGGAGGAAGAAATAAACGAAACCAAAGCCCGAGGAGTAAATGTTAGCTTAGCGGAAGATAAACTAAACCAGCTCAAAACAAAAATTGAACAAGCAGAAACACATGTGAGTGAAGAAGATTATTTTAGTGTTTATAGCATTTTAAGTGAAATAAAAACTTTAGAAGCTGAAACAAGAAGTGAACTAGATAAGGCCAAACAAGAATTAGAAAAGGGGAGAACAAATCTTATGATTTATATCATAATCAGTGTTTGTACAGTTGTTGTTATCCTAATTATCATTTATCTTTTCTGGCCAGTAAAACCTTACAAAGCAGAAAGAAGAGGGGATGTATGGATAAAATTAAAAAAGAAATGGAAAGAAATAGTTAGAAGGAAAAAATACAAATATAAAAAATCTTAATCCAAAAATCAAATTTTCTTCATAAAATGATACTTCTTTATGTGTCTTGATTTACATAAATTTTAAATACCTAAACCAAGAAAATTATAGAAGAAATAACAAAATAATTTAAGGTGGGAAGGAAATGATCAGAGTGGCTTGATAATATATCTGGCCTTACTATTTTATTTCCCTATAAATTGCTGGTTTTAAGCAAAATTATTTTAATTTAAATTCTTTTATTCTACGCCAATTCTTGGGTTCGCCGCTTGTAAATAGGTGGATACTTCCTACTTCAAATTTTATGTTGAACTTACGTCCTATCTTTGCAATAATCCCTTCTTTTATCATCGGAGTAAAATTACCGTACATTAGGCTTAAGTGGGGTATATGTTTTGGATCTTGTTGCCGATTGAAGATTTCTCTTGCTTTGAAATTCGCGTCCATAACCTGCTTTGTTTCTTCTACCCTAATGAAAAGACATTTAAAATATTCATCAAGATAGTCCAATGTGGTAAGTCTAATTTCGAAAGGTTGAAGAAGAGTGGCTAGTTGGGAAGTCTTGGATAATATTTCTTCTTCAGATCCGATTAAATCACCAAACAATGTGATGTGAGACTCAAAATTAGGTGCAGAATACTCTCTACTTAGTTGGGAAATTATTCTGGTTAATTTATTATAAAAATCTCCAGATGGCATTAGCCAAAGTGAGTACTTTTTTGTTTTTGTCATCAAATATAGTAATTGAAATAGAATTTATTAAAATTATTTTTGTGACCTGAGCGATTACGCTGAACATATGTAAATTATGAATATGGTGTCAACTGACAAGTTGCATAACTTAAACAATTACCTTTAAATTCATAAAATTAAAAATAATAACAATGATAGAATACATGATAGCTCAAGCATTCTTAGCATTTTCTGGATTTTTCATTGCAGAAATAGTATCAAGAGGAAAATTTAAAATCTTAATCTCATTTCAAGGCTTAAAGAATATAAAAAACAACTTAGAAAAAATATCTAGCAAAATCACTCGAAAAAAATCTTCATATTTTGTTTTAAGTTTTGGTAAAAAAACATTTAATTTGCACCATTCACGCTTAGGTTGGATTTTAGCTGCAATTTCGGTGATCATATCAAGTATTTCTTTACTCTCAGTTTCTTTGGGGATAATTTCCCATCACCTGATAAAAGAAAGAAAAATTTTCTAGGATTTGGATTTAAACTTTTCTAAAATATCAATTTGATTTTGGATTCTTTCGACTTCTTTTTGCAATTCTTCCTTTTCCTCGAAATCTCTGGTTAAATTTATTTTATTTGCTAACCCGATTTTTTTCGCTTTTAATTTTTCTATTTCAATGTCCACATCTTTTGGTAACATAATAAACAGATTTTTTCATATGTTTGACAAACAATTCATAAAATTGGTTCTAACCCAGCAATTTCATTAAAATTATCAGCAAACTTAACTTTTGTTATAAGGTCTTTTCCTGTGTTGACGATATTTTCAACAGATTTGTAATTTATATAAGAATATCTGGAAGAAACCAACCCTAGAATTTTATTTATGTTGTTAATAACTATGACTTTATAGCCTTCTAAAAAATTTTTTTGAGTTCCAATTGAATTGTGCTCTCTTTTTACTGGTAATAAAATTGATTCAAAATCTTTGTCTTTAGCCCTCAAAATTAAGTTGTCACCAAAATTTTGTTGAAATCTTTTTGTATCAAAAAGTTCCTGAGTAACTATACATAAACTAATGGGAGTAATGTCTGCTAGGGTTAAAACCATAATTCCACTAATTATTCTAGGTACTTAAAACAAATAAAATTATAGTCTTGGGAAATCGTCTTAAAAAATTTTATAAAAATCTTACATTTTCAAAAATTATAAGAAAAAATAAGCATTATTTTTTCTTTACCATCGGTAACCCAGTTCTTGGGTTTTCCTTTACCTCAAATCTTTCAGGCAAGTCTATTGAATCTGCGGGGTCTTTTGAGAAAAAGAACAGAGGTCCCCTTTGGTGCAGATAATATTTCACTCCCTTACTGTTCGTATATTCAAAACCCATCTTTTCACCTTCTTACTCTAATAAGTTCTAAAATTAACTACTTAAAGTTTATTAGTCAAGCTAAAGTTTATAATTAACAGAAGGCGATTAAGATGACGATGAGATCACCGATCATAGTAACAATAGGACACATAGACCATGGAAAAACTACTTTGTTAGACAAAGTTAGAGGTACTTCTGTTACAAAGACTGAAGCTGGACTTATAACTCAACATGTAGGAGCGAGTTATATTCCAATTAATACTATTAAAAAAATTTGTGGAAATCTACTTCAAAAATTAAAGATTAAAATTACAATTCCTGGTTTATTATTTATTGATACTCCTGGGCATGCTGCTTTTGTTACTTTAAGAAAGCGTGGTGGAGCAGTATCGGACTTGGCAATTTTAGTTATTGATATTAATGAAGGTTTTAAGGAACAAACCGATGAAAGCTTAATGATAGTTAAGGAATTCAAAGCCCCATTTGTAGTTGCAGCAACGAAGATTGATAAAATCTTTGGGTGGTATCCCTCTTCAAACTTATGTTTTCTTGACAGTCTCGCAAAACAAAGGGATAGCGTGAAAGATGAATTAAATAGAAAAGTTTATCAAATTGTTTCACAGTTAGCAGAAAGAGGGTTCAATTCAGAAAGACTTGATAGAATAGAAGATTTCAAAAAACAAATAGCAATAGTTCCTTGCTCTGGTATAACTGGGGAAGGTGTTCCTGATCTCTTGATGGTCTTGGTTGGCTTGGCTCAACAATTTTTAAAAGAAAGATTGAAAGTTTCTGAAGTTGCTCAGGGCACCATATTAGAAGTTAAAGAGGTTAGGGGGTTTGGAATTACTGTAGATGTAATTTTGTATGATGGAAGCATTAAAAAAGAAGATTATTTAGTTATTGGAGGAAAAAAACCGATAGCAACAAAAATTAAAGCTTTGCTTAGACCAAGACCTTTGCATGAATTGAGAGTAGAAAAACAATTTGAGTCTGTTGATGAAGTTTTTGCCGCATCGGGAATAAAAATTTCAGCTCCGAATCTTGAAGGAGTTATTGCTGGTTCTCCTTTAGTCATTGCAAAAACTGAAAAGGATATTGAGGATGCTAAAAAATTAGTTCAAAAAGAAGTTGAAGAAATTCAATTTATCAAACAAATAGAAGGAGTTATTCTAAAGGCTGATACTCTGGGAAGCTTGGAAGCGATGATAAAATTATTGACAGAGGAGAATATACCGATAAGAAAAGCAGAAGTTGGAAATGTGGTAAAAGAGGACATAATCGAATTGCAGAACATTAAGGATGATTTAAAAAAAGTTATCTTTGCTTTCAATGTCAAACCATTAGAAGATGCTAAAAATTTAGCAAAGGATTTGAGAATTAAAATTCTTCAAAATAATATAATCTACAAATTGATAGAAGAATATAAAGAGTGGTGTTTGAATAAAAAGGAAAGAGAAGTTCAAGAAAAAATTGAAAAAGTCTCTCGCCCTTGCCAACTCAAAATTCTTAAAGGTTTTGTTTTTCGTGTAAGTGGTCCAGCAGTTTTTGGAGTTGAAGTTCAAAAAGGATTGTTGAAACCCGGAGTTTTGATGAAAAGAAAGGACGGAAAAATAATTGGAAGGGTAAAAGAAATTCAAAGTGAGGGGCAAAGTATTAAAGAAGTTAAACCTGGAGAAAAAGTTGCAGTTAGCATGGAAGAACCCACCATAGGAAGACAGATAAAGGAGGGCGATACGCTAGTTTCTGTTTTAAGCGAAGATGACCTTAAAATTCTGAGAGAAATTTGGGATATGTTAAGCCCAGATGAAAAAGAACTATTGAAAGAATTTTAAACTTATCTATCAAAATAATATTATATGACAATCGATAATATCCTAATTACAGTTATTTTAACTTTATTAATAATTGGTGTGGCAGTTGTAGCCCAAGAAGAATTGCCAGGAGCGGGAACAACACCAGACTCTTGGATTTATGGTTTGGATAGAGCGTGGGAAAGAATTCGAATGTTTTTTACTTTTGATCGAGCTGATAAAGCAAAGCTACATCTACAATTTGCAGGTGAAAGACTAGCAGAAGCAAACGAAATGGTTAAAAGAGGCAAACCAGAATTTGTTCAAGACTTAATGAAAGACCATGAAGAAGAAATGAATGAAACAGAAAAAAAAGTTGAAGTGTTAAGAGGTCTGGGAAGAAATATCACTGCTTTGGTTGAACATGTATCAAATGTTACCTACAAGCATATTCTTGTTTTAGAAGAAGTTCTGGAGAAAGTCCCAGAGCAAGCAAAGCCAGCAATAGAAAGGGCAATAAATGTCTCTTTAAAAGGGCATGAAACTGCAATTATAAGATTAAGCGAAAATTTACCAGAAAAGGCTGCAGAGTTTAGAATGAGATTTGCTGAAAGTAGGTTAGAGAAAGTAATGATAAAAGCTTTAGAAGGTAGAGTGAAGGAAGCTGAAGAGTTTGCGGAAGAATATGAAGAAGAAATAGACCAATCTATAAACCTAACTGAAAAGGCAGAGAAACTTGGAAGGAATGTTACCCTTTTAGCAGAACATGTTTGTAACATGACTTACAAACACATTCTTGTTTTAGAAAGAGTTTTGGCAAACGTTAGTGAACAAGCCAAACCTACAATAGAACATGCAATGAATGCGTCGATAAAAGGACATGAAAATTGTGCAGAAAAAATTAAAGAAGGTGTAGGACAAATAATAAGAGAAATAAGAAAAATAAGTTGTGAAGAAAATGTAGATTGTGCTCGTTTGGTATGCCCTATGATTCTAGGGTATGACACCACAATTTGCTATGAGGGAGCATGTAAATGCGGAGCTAAATGGGAAATAGTTAATGAGACCGAATGGAAAGAAAGATTTAATGAAACTTTGACACGAGAAGTTCAAACAACAATTGAAAAAATCGAACAGATGTACAATCAAACAAAAATAAAAGAAGAAATTAAACAAACTACTTTAGCAACTCTTATGGTGTCAAGTAGTCAATCTTTTAATATTTCCTAAAAAAGTCCCATCTAACAAATAAGCTTTAGATTTTTCTATATCAAGAAATTTATTTGCAAGCACAGGACCTATTAACTCCTCGTCCAACATTCGATTAAGAGCTATTCCTCCAAGCAGTCTATTGAAAGTTGGTAGAATTGTTGTTTGTAATTCTCCAGTTTTTTTTATTTTGTATTTTTTCTTAACAAGCTCCTTACCCATTTCCCCTCTTATCCAAACCTGTTCTATAGACCTGTAACCAAGTTTATCTTTAAACTCTATAGACGGATGCGTATGGGCCATAAAAAGGTAATCGCACCGCATCAATTTTTTATAAGGCCAAGCATGACCATGAAAGAATCCATATTTTCCAATTTTAAGTCCACGGGAAGAACAAACTTTAACTTCTTTTGGAATAATTCCACGTAAAAGGGTGTCATGATTACCTTTAACCAAAATAACTTGAGCTTTTTCTGTCAAGTGATTTAATAATTTTGGAATTTCCTTTTCTTCCATATAACTTATTCCAGGAACTTTATGTTTAATATCACCAATAATCAGAAGTGTTTTTACTTTGGTTATTTTAATTAATTGATCGAGAATTTTTTGAAATTTTTCCGTTTGTGGTGAAATTACAATTCCTTTTTTATACAATTCATATTCCAAACCAATATGAAGATCCGCCACGACTAGAATTTTCTTATCAGAAATGAACAGAGCTGGGTAATCTGTAATAAATTTAATTGTCATAATACTCACTCCGGGTGGTAAACTATATTTTTATTATGGTATCTAAATTTTAATCTATGCAAGAAATAGGAACTGTGATTTAACTATAGTGAAAGTTATTTAAATAATTTCTATAACATTTCTATCTTCCTCTTACTAAGAAATTTTATTAAATATTTTAATGCAACACCAAAAAACAATAAAATACATGTGAACAATATTACTTTTACTTAAAAAAATTAGGTAATTGATAAAAATTTTGTTACTTCATCGTTTTCCTTATCTCTTTCTAGCCTATAAGCATTACCCGTAACCGCATCTTCTAATTCTGCTTGATGAGTAATTAAAAATGTTTGGTCTATAAATTCGCCAACTCTTTCTCTAAGAGTCGCTGCTAATTCTTTTATTGCTCTTGCGTCCAAGTTAGCAGTAGGTTCATCCAAAATAAGCATCTTTAATTGGGGAGCTAGAACCAAAGAAAATGCGATTCTTAAAGCTAGACAAGCAATAGATCTTTCTCCACCAGATGCAACCCCCTCAACACTAATAAATTTACCTGAACGTTCCTGTAGTTGTAAAACATAATCCCTTTCTTCTATTCCAAGCTTGACCCCAGAAAAATCTTGATAAGGATAAAGTGTATTCCACAAATGATTCATTGTATAATTTACTGCTATAACAAATTCTTTTCTCAATTCTGTTTGTGTGTATTCTAGAGCCTTTCCAAAAATTTTTAATTCTTCAGTTAGTTTTTCCAGTTTTTTTATTTCATTTTTTTCTTTCAAAGTATTAGAAAAATTTTGTTCAAAATCTTTGAGCCTATCTTGTCTTTCTTTAATAAGCTGATTTGAACCTATAATTTTTGTGGCTAGTTCCTTTTCCTTACCAATTAGGTTTCTTAACAAAAATTCTCCTTTATCCAAGTCTCTGCCTGAAATTTTACTTTCTGCTTCTTCTATTTTTTTGATTATTTTTTCTCTATCTTTTATTAATACACCAATTCTATCCTTCCTATCTTCATATTCCTTTAATTGATCAAAAAGTAGATCGAGCTTTTGTTTTTCATTAGTTCCTTTCTTAAATTGTTCTTCCAAATTTTCTAATTCAGTTTTTAAAGCAGACAACTCGTTATCAAATTTTATAGAAGATTCGCTCAGGATAACAAAAATATTTTTAGAATTTTCTAATTCAGTTTTTATTGCATTAAAATCTTTAATTTCCCTAAGCATTTCATCCAATTTAGAAATAGCTTCCTCTAAACTTTTTAATTCATTTTCCTTTAAACTTTTCTCCCCCTTTACTTTTTCTAAACTTTCTTTTAAGGATTTTATCTGAGACTTTTTCTTTTTTATAAGAGATCTTTTTTTAGCTTTTGTTAACTTAGATTCGCAAAGAGGACAAATATTCTTTACAGAAGATAGTTGGGTTATAACTTCTTGCAAATCTTCTACCCTAGTCTTTGCAGATTCGATCTCTCCAATAATTTTTTCCAATAAACTTTTTCTTTTGTTTATTTCTTCCTCAATATTTTCTCCAACAGATTTCTTTAACTTATCAAATTCTGTTTTAATTTTCAATTTTTCATTTAGCTCTGCTTCTAATTTTTCAATCTTTTCTTTTCTCAAAAATTCAATCTCAGCTTTAGATTTAGAAGTTTTTTCTTGAAGCTTTTGGTATTCTTCTTCCTTTTCTTTTATCATTCTATCAAAATCTTTAATTAATTTAGAAATATTGCTTAAATTTTTTTCCACAGAAATTGGATCTAAGCCCTTTATTTTTTTTTCAAATTTATCCAAGATTATAAAAGTTTCTTGGATGGCACCAAGTGTTCCCTTTTCTTCTTTTCTCAAAAATTCTAATTCTTCCTTTATCTTCTTTAACTTGGAAACTTCTTTTTCTAGCCTAACTTTTTCAATTGTAGCTTCCTCCAAATCTTTTTGGAACGATTCTTTCTCTTTAAGAGATTTTTCTAAAGAATTTTTAAATTCAGAAATATTTTTTTGCAATTCATCCAAATCAATTTTTTCTATTGTGCTTTGCTTTGCAAGTTTTCTTTCAATAATTCTGTTGATTAGTGTAACTGTATTGGCTCTGGCCTTTTCAAATCTATCTATCATCAACAAATCATCGATTTTTCTCATTCTTTGTCCTTTGGGGATTGTAAGAAAATAGTCTAATGCATTTTGCTCAGAATAAATTGCCTTGCTAAACAAATCAAAATCAACTTTTAAAATCTTTTCAATTATTTCTGTAACTCTTTGAG
>Ga0114920_10001733_pt1 | contig 10168 bp, 10 predicted proteins | sample ChitaG_FD_88683 | JGI IMG/M metagenome (GOLD analysis project Ga0114920, IMG submission 88683) | Deep subsurface microbial communities from South Pacific Ocean to uncover new lineages of life (NeLLi) - Chile_00310 metaG | ecosystem: Environmental > Aquatic > Marine > Oceanic > Sediment ...
CAATATCATTAACGACGACAGTGGCCCCAACCTCAGCCAGTTTCAAGGCAATGGCTCGCCCGATACCGCGACCACTGCCGGTTACAATAGCTACTTTGTCAGAAAGGTCCATAATTGCTCCCCTGGCTTAGCTCTAATTCCTGATTAGTTATCTACCTCACCCCCTTTGTCCCCCTTTCTTTCAAAGGAGAGGGGGAAGTTGGTTTTGAAGGGGCGAAGCCCCTTCAAGCTTCTCTCAGTAAATAGCCCTCTCTCCAAGCTTCGCTGATAAATGACCTCTTAATAGGCAATACATTCAAGTAAGTACACTCTTGACCGCCTCAGCATCACCAATATTTATCAGCTTAACATCCTTGTTTATCCGTTTAATGAGACCAGTCAGCACCTTACCCGGTCCTATCTCAATGAAGGTAGATACCCCATTATTTATCATATATTCAATAGAGTGTTGCCACTGGACACAATTACACAACTGTCTGAGTAATTCCTCTTTAATCAAACCAGCCGTGGTCAATGGCTGAGCGGTAGTGTTACCTATAATAGGGATAGCCGGTTTGCTAAAGGAAAGAGTGTCTATGATTTCAGACATACCGTCCACCGCCGACTGCATTAGTGGCGTATGAAAGGCACCGCTCACTGCTAACGGGATAGCACGAGGAGCTCCTCTGGACTTGGCTAAACTTGAGGCTTTAGTTAAGTTCTCTGTTGCTCCACTGACTACTAGCTGACCCGGACAGTTAATATTTACAATCCTAGTGCCGGTCTCCTCGCAAATCTCAGCCAATAAATCCTCATCAAAACCGATTATTGCTACCATGCCTCCGGGTCGCTCCTGCCCGGCTTCATGCATTAACCGCCCCCTCTCTCGAGCCAGATAAACAGTAGTGGCAAAATCAAGCACCTTAGCGGCTGCCAGCGCGGTGTATTCACCCAAGCTGTGACCAGCCAAAAAAACAGGGGGTGGTAACTCATTGTTACCGTTTACTTCCTGGATAGCCTTCAAGCAGGCAAAACTGACGGTTACAATTGCCGGTTGGACATTGATAGTCTGTCGAAGTTCATCCTCCGGACCATCAAAACATAATCTGGAAAGAGGAAATCCCAACGCCTCGTCAGCCTGCTCAAAGACTGCTCTAGCTGAGTCAAATTTCTCATAAAGGTCATGCCCCATACCTACCCATTGGGAACCCTGTCCGGGAAAGACATAAGCCACCTTCATCAGTTTAGCCTCTACTAGCCAGCTTTCTTCGGGCTTTTAATCTCAATGACTTCCCTACCAGCGTAACTTCCACAGGTAGGACAAACATGGTGAGACAACTTAGGACTATGGCATTGAGGACAATAGTCTAGAGGCGGAAGGCTTGATTTTAAATGACTACGCCGCTTACCCTGGCGTGCCTTAGCGTATTTTCGCTTTGGTAGAGCTCCCATAATCTACTCTGCTCCTTTCAATCGTTTGCTATGCACCATTAGCTAGGTTAATTTACTCAACTCAGACCAACGAGGGTCTACTTCCTGAGGCAGACAATTACAAGGTCCCTGATTAAGATTGCACCCACAAGTGGGGCATATCCCGGCGCAATCTTCACGACAAAGTGGCTTCATGGGGATAAGCAGCATTATATACTGGTTTATTGCCTCGGTTAAATCAAGAACATAACACTCATCTATGGTGAAATAGCCGGGCTCCTCAGGCACAGGTAACGAAGCACCGCTAACTACATCCGTAGTAGGGAAATACTCCTCTTCAATATTTAGCGCCAAGGGGCAACTAAACAAACTCAGGCAGCGGCTGCAGGTAATCTCAATCATAATGTGTAACGTACCCTGAACCAGGATACTCCGGTCAATACGCACCAGCTTAACCTCACCCTGAACTACACGACTGCCACCAGCAACATCAACCGCCTCAGTTATCTCATACTTTCGTGTTGAACCTATAGGTTCCTTAAGCAGTTGAGATACATTTATCTGCATTACATCCCACCCCACTACAGCCAAGTTCAATCTATTATAAGCCGAACCGCATACTTGCCGTCAAGTTTATGTAGAGAAGACTCTTCCAGTGGATTATGTCAAACTATCCCTTTAGCTTCTCTATCAGAATTGGCACTACCTTAAACAGGTCGCCGACAATGCCGTAGGTAGCGATTTCGAAGATAGGGGCATTGGGGTCATCATTGATAGCCACAATAATATCCGAGGTTTGCATGCCAGCCAGGTGCTGGACTGCTCCCGAGATACCACAGGCAACATAGAGCTTGGGACAGACCGTTTTCCCTGTCTGACCAACCTGGTGGGAATAAGGAATCCATCCCTCGTCCACCGGTGGTCGGGATGAACCTAGCGCTGCTCCCATAACTGCCGCCAGTTCTTCCAGTATCTGAAAATTTTCCGCCTTTCCCAGTCCCCGCCCACCAGAAACAATAACATCAGCCTCATCAAGTTTAACTGCTTCAGTAAGGTCCTCAACAAAATGGAGTAGCTTGGTTCTTGAGGTGATGTGTTCGCCATTAAAGTCTACCTTTATTATCTGTCCTTTTCTTCTCTCATCTGGTGTACTCTTCTTAAAGACCCGCGGACGGACAGTTGACATCTGTGGTCGCTTTGTCTGGCAAATAATGGTTGCCATGATATTGCCACCAAAGGTAGGGCGAGTCTGCAAAAGGAGTCTGCTATCCAAATCAATTTCAAGTCCGGTACAATCAGCAGTTAGTCCTGTCCGTAAAATAGCGGCCACCCGGGGAATAAACGAACGCCCTAATGAAGTGGCGCCGGCGAGGACTATCTCAGGCTTATGTTGCTGAATCAGCGCCACCAGTTTCTCGGTGTATAAATCCTCCTGATTATCGGCTAAAGCCGGCTCATCTATTAGGTAGACCTTATCAGCGCCGTAAGTAATTAGTTGCCCAACCTCACTGACATTATGCCCAAAACATACCGCACATAATTCAGTCTCCAGGGTATCTGCTAGCTGCCTGCCCTTGGAGAGTAGCTCAAAGGCTACGCTTTTCAGCTTGCTACCCCTCTGTTCCGCAAATACCCAGACTCCCTGGTGGCTATCACTTACTGCTGAAGTTTCAGCAGCCGCCTCTATGAGTACGGCACCGTAGTCACAGGCTTCCTGACAAGCACCACAAAGTGTGCAACCGTTCCTGAGTTGAACCTTTTCATCTACAATTTCCAGTAGGCCGAAAGGGCAGACTGGTATGCAGTCACCGCAGCCAACACACTTGTCGAGGTCAATTTGGATTCCCACAGTCATCACAGCTTCTAGGTTATCTTGGCATCCCTCAGCTTATTAACTAGGCTTTCTACCTGACTCTCCAACTCCCCCTGTAGTATCTCACCCTGGCGGAATCTCTGGGGAAAGAATACCTTAATTACTCTGGTGGCGGAGCCGGATAACCCCACCATTTTTTTTTCAACACCTAATGCTTGAGCTGTCCAAACAGGTATCATGGCACTCTTTGATTTAGCCAGCCCACGAAGGGAAGGGAGGCGAGGTATGTTTATCTCCTTTACCACAGTGATTACTGCTGGTAAGGACGTCTCAATGACCTCATGCCCTTCCTCAACCATCCGTTGGAGCCGCATAGAGCCATTGTCTATCTCTTCAATCTTGCTGACATAGGCTACGAATGGTATCCTCAGCATCTCAGCTAGCTCCGGTCCCACCTGCCCAGTGTCGCCGTCTATTGTCTGCCGACCACAAATTATAATGTCACTCCGCTCCAGTCTATCAATTGCCCGGGCGAGAGTATAGGAGGTAGCCAGGGTATCAGCGCCAGCAAAGTCGCTATCACTTAAAAGGATAGCTTCGTCGGCGCCTAGGGCAATCGCCTCCCTCAGTACCTCCTCAGCCTGAGGGGGGCCCATACTTATCGCCGTAACCTTGCCTCCGCATCGCTCCCTTATTCTAACCCCTTCCTCTAAGGCATAGGTATCAAAAGGATTGACAATGTTCTCAATTCCCTGTCTGATGAGGGTGTTGGTTTGAGGGTCAATCTTGACTTTAGTGGTGCCGGGAACCTGCTTTAGACAAACCACAATGTTCATTCACGCATTGCCTTTCTCTTCCGCAATTCAAAGGCGATGGCATCTCTTAGGACTTGATTGGTACCTTCATATATCTGTATGATTTTGGCATCTCTCATCATTTTCTCGATGGGATAATCACGCATGTAACCAGCACCACCAAAAATCTGCACGGCATCAGTAGTAACTCTCATCGCTACATCTGAGGCAAAGACTTTGGCCATAGCTGATTCTTCAGTGAAATTCCTTGCCCGGCTATCCACCGTTCTGGCTACAGCATAAACCAGTGACCTGGCAGCCTCTACCTCTATAGCCATATTGGCTAGCATATGCTGAACTGCCTGAAAAGAAATGATAGGGTGTCCAAATTGAATACGCTGCCGCGCGTAGTCCACGGCTGCTTCCAGAGCCCCCTGGGCCAGCCCCACCGCTTGAGCCCCTACCCCTGGACGCGAGCGGTCCAAGAGCTTCATTGTCATAATAAACCCCATCCCCTCCCGGCCAATCATATTCTCCTCAGGGACTAGACAATTCCGGAAAATTAGTTCCCTGGTAGAAGAGGCACGAATGCCCATCTTCTTCTCTTTCTTGCCGAAGGAGAAACCCGACGCCCCCTTTTCTACCAGGAAAATACTGGCGCCACGGGCGCCTCTTTCCTTGGCAGTCAAAGCAACCACTGTATATATCTCAGCCTCCCCACCATTGGTGATGAACTGTTTGGTTCCGTTAATTACATAGCCCCCATTTTCTCGGTTGGCAGTTGTCTTTATGGCGCTGGCATCGCTGCCTGCAGTTGCCTCAGTTAGAGCGAAGGCAGTCAGTTTCTTACCAGAGGCAATATCTGGCAGGTATTTCCGTTTCTGCTCTTCACTCCCATACTCCAACAGCGTGACGCTTCCCAGCGCACTAGCCGCATAGCTAATAGCTATCCCAGCACACACTCGGCTCAGCTCTTCAATAACCAAACACAGTTCCAGACAGCCTCCTCCTAAACCGTCATATTCTTCGGGGATAAAGACACGGAACATGTCACTATCGGCGAGGTCATTCATTATCGTCCAGGGGAACTCTTCACTCTCGTCAAGCTCTGCCCGTACCGGCAGTATTTTTTCCTCAGCAATCCGCCTTGCCAGACTCTTTATCATCTTCTGCTGCTCACTTAAGAAATACTCCAAGATAACCTTCCTTTCCATTAACCGAGTGCTTGTCCAAGGTTGACTCGGAAAAATATATAATTAGCTTCGGGACCAAACTTAACGATTGGTTTTCCTGGCAGTTATCCAGTGAATGCTCTAAGATGTTGATAGATTCCTATTGAAGTCAGCCTATTATAAGCTGAGCTACATACTTACTGTCAAGCAGTTAACGAATCTGAATCCACTCTGCTGAAAATGTGACTCATCCATACCCCAACCTTTCCCGAATAGCGTTTGACATTGACGCGGTGTTAGCTATAGGATTATTATTACGTCAGTTATTAAAAACATACGTTGGCTAGAATAGAACAAAGGCGCCAACAACCTGGTGAAAAAGGAACCAATGAAATACCATAGGATTCTTCATATCCTGGTATTGAGCACTATCATACCCTTGGTGGCAATATTGCTCACTGTTCCCGCTCACGCCGCAGGTGAAGATATTGCTCTCTCCCCTGACGAGGGTGAAATCGGTGATAAAATTGATATCGAAGGAGATGATTTTGATGCTGATACAATATACCGTATCTATTTCTCCAGTGATAAAGCTGATAAAGGCGATGACATTGACACTGAGGTTACTGCCTATGAAAGTACGGGATTAAAGTGGACCAATGCCGATGGTGAGTTCGCCACCACTTTCACTGTACCCAGTGAACTCACCGACGGTGAAGATAGCGAAGATGTGCACGGTGGTGACTACTATGTTTATGTTACCTACCACCGCACCACTAGTATAGTAGCCGTAGCTAGATTCACTGTAATTGGTGGTGAAATTGAGATACACCCTGAAATGGGTCAGGTAGGTACTGAAGTTGAAATCAGCGGTAAGAGGTTCGGTATCAGTCAAAAGATTACTATTGAATATGATGGTGTTGGTATTGACATAGCCAGTGGGGATAAGGAAACTGATGAGAATGGTAAATTTACCTGCACCATTGTCATCCCGGAAAGCACTGTTGATACCCATACCATAACCGTCACCGACGAATCGGGTAATGAACCCGAGGCTGAGTTCAACGTGAAGCCAAAAATAACCATAGACCCGACCTCAGGGGCGGTCGGTGAGGTAATAAAGGTTAGCGGCACCGGGTTTGAGGACAGAGAACAGATAACTATTACCGTTGAGGGCTATAGGGTTTCTACCATGCCGATATTTATCCAGACTAACGCTCATGGTAGCTTCGCAGGTAGCTTCCTGGTGCCTTACTATGCTGTCAGTGACACCAGTAAAATAAGAGCCAGTGATAGCTCCTTCAATTCGGCTGAGGCAGAGTTGACTATTTTGACCGGCATTAGTCTAAGCCCAGCTACTAGTCAGACTTCGCCCGGGCATGTCGGCATGGAGCTAACGCTCTACGGCACCGGTTTCATTGCTAGTAGCCAGATTACTATCACCTATGATGATATTAAGGTTGAGACAGCCTCCACTAATAGTGAGGGAACATTCTCAGCCACCTTTACCGCTCCACCCAGCGTTGCTGGCAACCATATTATAACCGCCACTGATGGCACCAATACCATAACCTCCACCTTCACTATGGAATCAGACGCACCACCAATACCGGTGCCCCTGCTACCAGAAGTAGCTGCCACAGTAGAGGTAGAGACACACTTCGAATGGGGGAATGTTACCGACCCCAGCGGTATAACCTACACTCTCCAGATTGGGACTGATGCTGATTTCACCACAATAGTTCTGGAGAAGACAGGATTGACCCAGTCGGAATACACCATTAAAAGAGAGGAGAAGCTAAAATCAACCGGAACCGATGCCCCCTACTACTGGAGGGTAATGGCAGTAGATGGTGCCTCCAATGAGGGTAAGTGGACAATGCCAGTGTTATTTTATGTTGACCGTTCCCAAGAAGTAACACCTAGCTGGACTCTGTATGTATGGATAGGACTTGGGGCGCTGCTACTTGGTATCCTTGGCTTCTGGGGGCTAAAAAGAATCAAAAGATAACAAGGCTGTTGATGGTTAGTTGTGATTTCATTCAACCGATGGTGAAATAGAGATAGGAAAAAACAAATATCACTGAATTATAGGTTTGCTTTTAGACTAATCTGAATTTCCTTACCCTTCTTAACCACCTGTTCTACCGGTGGCATTTCTCCTATAATACTAACCAGAGGGATTGGTTTTTCTGCTGATACAATAACCCGGCTGCCTCCATCTACCGAGCCACTAATCAATACCACACGCAGGTCTTGAACTTGACGTAAATCTTCTTCTAATTCCTTCATCTGACCCAAATCTACTGGTAGCGGTATCACCAGTTCCACCATTCCCTCATAAAGCTCAGCACTTACCGCTTCTTCAGCTTCTCTCTTCGCCTTGACCTCAGCCTCTTCGGCTTCTCTCTTCGCTCTCTCTTTGGCTTCTTCAGCTTCTCTCTTCGCCTTGACCTCAGCCTCTTCGGCTTCTCTCTTCGCTCTCTCTTTGGCTTCTTCAGCTTCCCTCTTCGCCTTGACCTCAGCCTCTTCGGCTTCTCTCTTCGCTCTCTCTTTGGCTTCTTCAGCTTCCCTCTTCGCCCTCTCCTTGGCTTCTTCAGCTTCTTCAGCTTCTTTAGCTTTCCTAGCCTCCTCGGCCTCTCTCTTTGCTCTCTCTTTAGCCTCTGCAGCTTCCCTCTTCGCCCTCTCCTTGGTTGCTAGCTCAGCTTCCTTCCTGACCCTGGCTTCAGCCTCCCTGGCCTTCTTGGCCTCCTCGGCCTCGCTCTTGGCTCTCTCTTTGGCTTCTTCAGCTTCCCTCTTCGCCCTCTCCTTGGCTGCCCACTCAGCTTCCTTTCTGACCCTGGCTTCAGCTTCCCTGGCTTTCCTAGCTTCCTCAGCCTCCCTCTTTGCTCTCTCTTTAGCCTCTTCAGCTTCTCTCTTCGCCCTCTCCTTAGCTGCCCACTCGGCTTCCTTTCTAACTCTGGCTTCAGTTTCCTTAGCTCTCTTAGCTTCCTCAGCCTCCCTCTTGGCCCTCTCTTTAGCCTCTTCAGCCTCCCTCTTGGTTCTCTCTTTGGCTTCTTCAGCCTCCCTCTTAGTTCTCTCTTTGGCCTCTGCAGCTTCCCTCTTCACCATCTCCTTGGCTTCCTTAAGTTCCCTCTCTACCCTCTCCTTAAGCTCCTTAAGTCTCTTCTTTGCCTCAGCTTTATCACTCACTGGCTCAGTCTCCCACTCTAACTGCCCTAGGATTATCATAGGACATAACTAACTGGCTTCCTACGGGCAACATTTTCACTAGTATAAAGCTAGTTAAGAGCCTTGTCAATTACTATCGATGATTTGTTCTCCTAAACCTTTGTGAGAACTATTTTTCTCCACAGAAATGGCTTAAAGGTTTCTTTAGAAGATAATCAACTGGCACAGTGTTTTTAACAGCTGACCAAGAACTCAGAGCTTATCTCACCCTATTATCTGAATTATGTAGTACTATTTTCCTAGGACTTTTTGCTACCTTAATTAGCCCATTCGGGTGATTGTGTTGTCAAGTAAGACAAGTTACAGTAGTAATAGTTAAGTTTAGTAGTAATACGTAAGTTTAAGGTAGTTTAAACCAGAAGGCAGACATGGCAAATTATAAAGACATAAACGGTATGCTAACGATAAGCGAAGTGGCCCACCTTCTTAATGTGCATATCAACACGGTAAGGCGGTGGAGTAATCAAGGAACACTAAAGGTATATCGCATTGGTTCCCGGGGTGACCGCAGATTCCGGCAGGAAGATATCGCCAGTTTCCTCTCGGGGGGCAGTAAAGGTACAAAAGTAAGGATGGGGGGAAGTCTCCTTTGACAAACTAGGCACTAGGAGTTGATAATAGACTATTAAACAACTATAAAACATAAGGCTTATAGGAGCTAGTTGAGTGAATAAGATTATAGTGATGATAGTTGATAAGCAGGCGTTTTTCAGGGTTGGTGTACGCCAGGCATTATCTCAACAATCCGACTTCGAAATATTGGACGGTGATCCCAACGACGACCTGTTAGGGACAATCGAGGCAGGCTCTCCCGATGCGCTACTACTGGATATTGACTTTCCCTCCCTTAGTGGGCTTAAACTGGGCAGAAAAATTGTACGACGCTGCCCAAATATTAGATTAATAATGCTAACCCCCAACCTTGATAATGGAGAGCTTTTTGAGACTATTAAGACCGGAGCTGTAGCTTACCTAAACAAGAATACTACTACTGAAGAGTTGGCTAGTACTATAAGACAGGCCTGTCATGGCGCATATCCCATAAATGACAGTCTTCTGGCTAGGCCCAAGGTTGCTGAGCATGTATTACGGCAATTTCAAGAGATAATAACAATGGGGAAAACTATGGAAACTATAACTGCCCCCCTTACTCACAGAGAGACACAGATTCTGAACTATATTGCCGATGGTAACTCAAATAAGCAGATTGCCCATATTCTAGAAATCAGTGAACAAACCATTAAGAATCATGTCAGCTCCATCCTTCGCAAGTTAAATGCGAATGACCGAGCTCACGCTGCCGTGCTGGCTATACGCCGCGGTTGGATTTCAGCGGAGGAAAAACCTTGAGATTTTAACGAGATTCTAACAGTAATTTTATGGGCGATAAATTCCAGTAGCCTAAGATTAAAAGTAACAATAAGATGTAGGTGTAGATAGCCTGGTGGGGAGACGGTTTGAAGTGTGGATAATATCCTTAACTTTTGTAAATTGGCAAACTTCCCTGACCTGGCTGAACGAAACAGGAGAAATAAATGCCGGAAGGTAAAGTGCAGCAACTGGAACCTAAGTTGGAGTTAAAAGCTCAGGTTATTGAATATCTTAAAAATCATGGGTATAAAGTAACCGAGAAGGCTAAACTCCAGGGAAAGTCAGGAGTTGAGCATACCCTTGATATGCTGGCGCAAAAGGATGATGGTCTTATTATCTATACTATTGCTATTGACGTCATCAAGGACGATGAAAGG
>Ga0114920_10001735_pt1 | contig 10164 bp, 8 predicted proteins | sample ChitaG_FD_88683 | JGI IMG/M metagenome (GOLD analysis project Ga0114920, IMG submission 88683) | Deep subsurface microbial communities from South Pacific Ocean to uncover new lineages of life (NeLLi) - Chile_00310 metaG | ecosystem: Environmental > Aquatic > Marine > Oceanic > Sediment ...
GACTCGAACCTGCGACACAGGGATTAGGAATCCCTTGCTCTATCCGTACTGAGCTACAGGCGCACAAAGTGAAGCTTCCCACATTTTAATTTATGAATCAAGCCCTTACGAGAAAAGTGAGATTGCCGCGTCACTTCGTTCCTCGCAATGACAATATTGCCGCACTGCGTTCGCAATGACATTTTATCTTATCCCTCACTTATTGTGGGTTTGAAAAATCAAATTCCAACATATGAATTAAATCCCAGTAATCTATGTTTTCCCCTGAAATATTTCGATAAGTTTTTCTCTTACGAAACTGTTCCTTTTTACCGGCTTATCGTTTTTAATCGCAATATAGAGAGCTTTGTACGAACCAACAATTACACTCAACTTTTTAGCCCGGGTAAGCGCTGTATAAAATAGATTTCTCTGGAGCATGATATAGTGCTGGGTCAAAAGGGGCATGATTACCGTCTGATACTCGCTGCCCTGTGATTTATGAACCGAGACAGCATAAGCAAGTGTAATATCATCCATCTCTTCCCTTTCGTAAACAAGTACTCTTCCGTCGAAATCCACATATACTCTGTAATTCTGTCTATCGATAAGGGAGACTATCCCGATATCTCCATTAAAGACTTCTTTATCATAGTTGTTCCTGATCTGCATTACTTTATCTTGAAGTTTTATCATCCGGTTTCCGAACTTAAGACCGTCACGTGAAGGATTAAGCCTCTGCTGCAGCTCTGAATTCAGGTTATCAACTCCGACAAGCCCACGATACATAGGGCTGATAACTTGAATCTCTGGGGAAAACGGCTCCAGATTAAATTTCTCCGGGATACGTGATGTGCAAAGATTCACAATCGTCTGGAAAACTTTCTGCTCATCTTCCTGATGGATGAAATAAAAATCAGCATTTTTCTCGCCTTTGGGAGGGTAAATCAAGGACTTCCCATGATTGATCCGGTGGGCATTCACGACAATCAGGCTGTCTTTTTCCTGGCGGAAAATTTCATCCAGTCTTACAACTTCCACCCTCTGCGATTCGATAATATCCCGGAGAAGATTTCCAGGACCCACGGATGGCAGCTGGTCCTTATCACCAACCAGAATAAGGCGCATCCAGGATGGAACAGCTTTTATCAGATGATACATAAGCGGCAGGTCCACCATGGAAAACTCATCAATTATCAAAGCATCCCCGTTTAGAGGGCGTTTTTCATTGCGCCTGAAAGTTCCAAGTTTGGGGGTGAATTCCAGTATCCGATGAATTGTTTTGGCTTCCTCCTGTGTTGCTTCAGTTAACCGTTTAGCTGCTCTCCCCGTTGGTGCTGCTAAAAGAACAATTTTTTCCCATCTGTGAAAAACATCAACCACTGCTTTAATAATAGTGGTTTTTCCTGTCCCAGGGCCTCCTGTGATAACAAGTATTTTTTTATTCAAGCATTCTTTCACGGCAAGTTTCTGCTTAGAAGAGAACTCAAGTGATAGTTCTTCTTCCACTTCCGAGATGGCCTTGCTGATATCAAAATCAGGTGTGAGGCATTGAAAAGAGACTAATTCATGAATAGACCTGACAACTTCCTCCTGGGCATTATGGAAAAAAGGAAGATAAATGGCAGTATCTGTGCCAACTTTTTCTGCGATGACCGATTTCTGCTTTATAAGTCCATCCAGCACTTTCTTTACTTTTTCTTCTTCAACTTCCAATTCTTTTAAACAGTTCTTTTCCAGATTATTCTGCAGAGAAAAGACATGTCCTTGTTCATTGTCTTTTTCTAGAAGATACTGGACATAAGCTTTTATTCTTTCCAAAGAGGATGGGCTCACTCCCAATTTTAAAGCCATCTGATCCGCAGTTTTAAAGCCAACTCCCCAAATATCAAGGCAGACCTGATAGGGATTGGTCTTTAATATTTGAAAAGACTTCTCTCCGTACTGGTGGTAAATCTTTGTAGCCAAATTGGTGGAGACACCATGCTCCTGCAGGAATATGATAAGGTCTCTTATATGCTGATGTTCAGCCCACGATTTCTTAATTTCTTTTAATTTAACAGCGCCCACTCCCTCAACTTCCTGCAGTTTGTCGGGATTTTCTGAAAGAATATTTATGGTTTTAGCTCCGAATTTCTTTATAATTCTTCGAGCTAACACAGGCCCTATTCCTTTTATTAATCCTGAAGAGAGAAATTTTTCGATTCCCTTGACCGAAGCAGGCAGCACAGGAAGAAAATTTTCCACTCTGAACTGCTGTCCAAACCTGGGATTTATTTCCCATTTCCCTTTTATCTTCAGCATTTCTCCCGGAGAGAGAGGTGGGAACATGCCAACTAAAGTCATAGATTGACCATCTTCAAGGATAAATTCGCAAACTGTGTAGCCTGTATCTGGGCTGTAGAATACTATCTTCTCAATAGTCCCTTTAAAATATTCCATTGTATAAAACCTAATCTTTTTTCTGTTTGCGGCTTATTTTTTACTCCTCAGTGTCTCACAAAAAAATCATCTTCCCCAAAATCTGTTTTCAAGGCAATAACAGAGTGTCTCACTTTTTTTTATCTTATTCTAATCCTAAACTCCGGTCAACTTCGAATACAACAGCACAGTCCTCTTTGTTCCAGATGAAACAAACCTCTAAAGATAAATTAATCCTATATTAGAAACTAACAAAAAAATTGTTTGTCCCCTTTCTATCTTATAACTTTAAGAAGGCGTTTTGGTCTTGCTTTAACGATAAAACTCACGAATTTTTCCAGTCTTTCTCTAATGCTCGTTTTAAGATGAGCATTTCTCTCCGCTTTATACGAAAAATAAATAATCCAGGGCCTTCCTTTTATGTAACTAAGAGGCAGGAACCGCCAGTAACGGCTGTCCAAACTGTTATCCCGGTTATCTCCCATTACAAAACAGTGACCGGGTGGAACAACCACAGGTCCATAATTGTCCTTTATCGTATCATCATAATAATAATAACCTTCCTGGTCGCGAACATCACTGTTTATATGGACTTTGTATTCCTCTGGAATAGGCTCATCGTTTATGTAAACTTGCCTATTCTTAATCTCAACCTTTTCCCCTTCCAAAGCAATAACCCTTTTTACAAAATCTTTCCAGAGCTCTTTCGGATATTTAAAAACAACAACGTCATACCTCTCTAGCTTCTTCCTTGGCATCATCAATCCTTCCAATGGCAAAACCGGGTTGGTGTAGACGAGCTTGTTGACAAGGAGAAAGTCTCCAACCAGCAAAGTGGGTTCCATAGAGCCGGTCGGAATCTGAAAGGCCTGAACAACAAATGTCATTACAAAAAAGACAAAAACAGCTGTTTCTGCTAAAAGCTCAAAGAATTCACGAAAACCACTCTTTTCACGCTCTTTTTTTTCCTTTGTTTCTTTTTTTTCTCTTCCCATTTTAAACCACAAATGAAACACTCAATATAAGTAAAAAAACAAAATTCATCAATATAGTGTTTTTTACAGCCGGCAGAAAATCTGGCCAGTTATCCAGGTTTTTCTTCCCAACTCTATAAGCCATAAAAGGCATAGGAAGCGTAACCATAACCAGTAATGACCAGAGCGGCCAGCCACCAAAAAATACCCCGATCAAAACAACCAAATAGCAACTTATAGCCATTAATAAATAAATCAACAGACTCCTTTTAAATCCAAAAAGAATGACCCAGGTTTTTCTTCCTGTTGAGAAGTCCGCATCTTTGTCAGCAAACTCATTAATCAGTAAAACCAAAGTTGTCAAAACTCCTGAAGGAACAGCCACAATCAGGACCCAGGGTGAGGGAAAGCTATTAGCCTGAACGTAATAGGCTCCTAACACCATCAAAGGACCCCAGGCTAAAAATATGGCAACTTCTCCCCATCCCTTGTTGACCAAACGAACAGGAAAACCATTATAGCTAAAAACAAAAAAGAGAGCAGCCAGCCCGATAAATAATATGTAATTTCCTTCTAATACAATATTAAGATAAAAACCAATCGCCGAACCTAAAACGGCAAAAATGATTGATACAGCCAGGGCTTCTTTGGGTTTGACAAATCCATCTAAGACCATCCGGCTTCCACCCGAAAAAGGAACCAGGGCATTCTGGTTTGAAGCATCATTTCCACTCTTAAAATCAAAGTAGTCATTTGCTACATTGCAGCTTATGTGAAGGAAGCATGCTCCAAAAAAAGCTAAAAGGAACAGTCCCAAATTGAACTGATTCGTCTCCCACAATGCAAAAGCTGTCCCTATAAAGACAGCCCCTGCAGTCACAACTAAGAAGGGAAGGCGCAAAAGAAGCATAATAGCTTTTGACTTTTTCATCAAATATCTCTCGAGATTATTATTATAATTTACTGGGTTAAATAATCAAGGGAAATAAATTCGCGCAACAACGCTTTCTGGCTTTTCGAACCTCATTATTTTATACTTAAGATACTTAAGCTATGAACTTCGCCCTTTTTGGTTATCCAAAAACCGGAAAAACCACTTTATTCAACCTGCTCACCGGCGCAAAAATCGATGTTAAATCCTACGCAGACGGGAAAAAAGAGCTCAACCGAAGAACTTGCCCTATTCCAGACTCTCGTCTGGATAAAATCTGGGCTCTTTATCCAGAGAAAAATAAAATCCCCGCTTCAATCGACTTCATAGACTTAGCCGGAATCTCCTACGGCGATGTTAAAGACAGCACTTACCTTAACTATCTTCGTAATGCCGACGCCCTTACTCATGTTGTAAGGGGGTTTTACGATGCTCAACTTTCCCATCCCAAAGGAAAAATCAGTCCTAAGGACGACATCCTTTCTATGGAAGAAGAGCTTATACTGGCAGATTTAGTCTCAATAGAATCCAGACTGGAAAAATTAGAAAAGGAATTAAAAAGAGCAAAAACCGCAGAGGGAGAAAAGGATAAAGAACTCCTTGAGCGCCTGCACTCCCACCTTGAAGAAGGAAGAGGGATCCGCGAGGCGCCCCTTTCTCCTCAGGAAGATAAGCTGCTGCGTAGCTTCGCCTTTCTAAGCCAGAAGAAACTTCTCCATATGATCAACATCGATGAAAAAGATATTCTTCTTATCGAAAATCCTGAGAAAATTTATCCCTCAGATAAAAAAGGGATAGGTGTTGTGGCATTCTGCGGAAAGATCGAAATGGAAATCCTTGAATTAGAAGACGAGGAAAAAGCAGATTTTATTACCGAGTACGGACTGCGCGAACTGAGTGCTCCCAAATTTTTAAAAGCTTCATACGATCTTCTAAAAGTTATTACTTTTTTCACTATCGGCAAGGATGAAGTCAAGGCATGGACTATCCAGAAGAACACTCCTGCATTAAAGGCAGCAGGCTCAATCCATTCAGATATTGAAAAAGGTTTTATCCGAGCTGAGGTCATCTCCTGGGAAGAACTCCTCCAGCACAGCTCTTTTCAAGCTGCAAAAGAAAAAGCAGCAGTGCGCCTGGAGGGAAAAGACTATCCTGTCCAAAATGGAGATGTTTTATATTTCCGATTTGCTAAATAAAAAAAATAAAGAAGGATAATTAGAAAATATCTAAAGATAAATCCTGACCAACAACAACTTAAAGTCAAAAAAACATGAAGAAAAAATTTGAGATTACAGCTTCAGACAGCTCTTCCTCTGCCAGAGCAGGCATCATCCATACCCCTCATGGCCCTATCAATACCCCTGTTTTTGCTCCCGTGGCAAGCCAGGGTACGATAAAAGGCCTCCCCCACAACCTGCTTCAAAGCCTTGGAGCTCAACTCTTGCTCGTCAATTCTTACCACCTGTTCCTCCGGCCTGGAATAGAAACAATAAGTCAATTAGGAGGAATCCATTCGTTTATATCCTGGCAAAAACCTATTCTCTCTGACAGCGGCGGATTCCAGATTTACAGCCTCTCCCCTCTTGTTAAAGTAAAAAAAGAAGGAGTTGAGTTCACTTCTCATCTTGATGGAACAAAAATCTTTCTATCACCTGAAAACGTTCTGGATATCCAGCAAAAATTGGGCTCTGATATTATAATGACCCTGGATCATTTCCTCCCATTCACTTCCTCTGAGAATAAGATAAAAAAGGCTGTTGAGCTTACTACCCACTGGGCTAAGCGCTCAAAAGCTTTTTTTCTCAAGCAGCACTCCCCACAGCTCCTATGGGGAATCACCCAGGGAAGTGTTTACTGGAATCTGAGAAAGCAAAGTATAGAAGAGTTGCTGGAAATTGACTTTGATGGCTACGCCTTAGGAGGACTCGGGATTGGTGAGCCAAAATCCCAGCTTGTTGAAACCCTCGAAAAAGCCGACTCCCTCCTCCCAAAAGAAAAGCCCCGTTATCTTATGGGTATAGGCTATATCAATGATATCCTGGAGGCTGTGGAAAGAGGTATCGACTTTTTTGACTGTGTCCTCCCAACAAGAAACGCCAGAAACGGAACTCTTTTCACCAGCAGGGGAAAAATCGTCATCAAAAACCTAAAATACGCCCAGGACCAGAGACCTCTTGATGAAGAGTGTTCATGTTATACATGCCAAAATTTCTCCCGTGCCTATCTCCGCCATCTCTACGAACGACAGGAAATCAGTTCCGCTATCCTTAATACAATCCATAACCTTCATTTTTACCTTGACATCTTTAGAAAAATTAGGCAAGCTATTCAATCAAATTCGCTCCATACTTTGAAATGTAGAATTTTGGATAAAAATGAGGTAGAACAATGATGATTTTTTCAGCTTTTCTCAATTTTTTTCATCAAGCTCAACCCGGTGCTCGCCCCCAGGGAAGCATCCTTACAGCTATGTTCCCCTTTATACTTGTTTTTGTTATTTTCTATTTTTTACTCATCAGACCTCAACGAGTTAAACAGAAAAAACATCGAGAAATGGTTGAACAACTCAAATCAGGTGACAAAATCGTAACTTCCGGAGGAATCTACGGAACGGTCATGGGAGTCCAAAAAGACAGAATTGAAGTGAAAATCGCATCCAATGTAAAAATTGATATCACTAAAAATTCTGTTGCGGCCATCCTGACTCCCCCAAAACAAGTAAAATAAATCTCCCTGATTTGAAATAAGAGATAAATCTCGCTCTTATAATTTAAAGTCGTTAATAACTCAAGATGAAAAAAGGCTTACATTGGAAAATTTTTCTGGTCGTTTTTATTATCGCTCTAGCGATAATTTTTTTCTACCCACCCGCAGATAAAATCCATCTTGGCCTCGACTTAAAAGGGGGGATGCATCTTGTTCTTCAAGTCATGACAGATGACACCATTAATATGGAGACAAACCAGGATATTCTCCGTATTAAAGAACTATTTACAAAGGAAAATATTGAGTATAATACAATAGCAAAAGGGGAAACAGGCCAGTTTTCCATCCAGGAAATCAACCCTGACCAGAAAAGCGAGATTAAAGACATCCTGGATGAGTATCTTAGAGATTGGAATTACTCCATTATCGGCAATACCGTCTCTCTCACCTTAAGGCCAAATATTGCCAAATATTACAGGAACCAATCTGTCGAAATGTCTCGAGAAACAATCGAAAACAGAGTTGATGAACTAGGCCTGGTTGAACCGATCATCCAAAGGCAGGGATCTGGTGACAGAATCATACTGGAACTTCCTGGAGCTGAAAATCCGGAAAGGATCATGAACATCATTGAAACCACGGCGGTTTTGGAATGGAGACTGGTCAAAGCAGGGCCAGCACATGATATAGAAACACTGCTTGTTGATTTTGAAGGTAAAGTTCCTGAAGATATGGAAGTAATGAGAGAAGATCCAAGAAGAAAAGAAGAAGGAGAAGAAGCAGGCTATTACCTCGTGAGCAGTATCTCTCCTGTTACCGGGCAGGATTTACTACATGCCCGCCCAACAACCGATGAATGGAACGAGCCGTCTGTACGATTCACACTGAATGCAGAGGCAGGAAGAAGGTTCTATAAGTTTACCGGGGATAACCTTGGCAAACTCCTGAGTATCGTTCTTGATGGAAAAATTCAAGAAGTGGCAAGAATCGAATCAAGAATCCCAGATACCGGAATCATACACGGTTCCTTCACCCAGGAGTCAGCTGAAGATCTTGCCCTTGTCCTCAGAACCGGAGCACTTCCGGCTTCAATTAAATACCTAGAGGAAAGAACGATCGGTCCATCTCTGGGTGCTGATTCCATCCGCAAAGGCTTATCCGCCATAATAATGGCTCTTTTTCTAGTTATAATTTTTATGCTCATTTATTACAAACTCTCCGGATTTAATGCTGTCATAGCGCTCATTTTGAACATTATAATATTGATGGGCACTCTTGCCTACTTTGGTGCAACCCTGACACTTCCCGGTATCGCCGGAATCATATTAACCATAGGTATGGCTGTTGATGCCAATGTTTTAGTCTTTGAAAGGATAAGAGAGGAGCTTTCTACTGGAAAGAGCATCTTGAGTTCTATTTCCACCGGTTTCTCCCGAGCTTTCAGGACTATTCTGGATGCAAATGTCACAACGATCATTGCCGCAATATTCCTTTTTCAGTTTGGGACTGGCCCGATTAAAGGATTTGCAATAACTCTTATTATCGGAATCACTGCCAGCATGTTCACTGCTGTTTTTGTATCCCGCCTAATTTTTGACTTATCCCATTCCAAAAGAAAAAAGAGAGAAAAATTGAGTATTTAAAATGCAGATATTCAAAAAGCCCAATTTCAATTTTATGAAGTACAAGATTTTTGCATTCTCTTTATCGGGGATCATCATCATTGTTGGAATTATTAATATCACAAAAGGGAAAGGATTAAATCCCGGCATTGATTTTGCAGGAGGCTCTTTGGTTCGCCTGATGCTAAAAACTCAGGTTCCTATAGATGAAGTAAGGAAATCATTAAGTGATGCAGGTTTAGGCAGTCCCCGGATACAAGAAATCGGAAATACAAAAAGAGAGTATTTGATCAGAACCTTACAGCCGGCTGAAATAGGCAAGGAAGAAGAACTGGAAGCTCATGAAATCGCTGGAAATAAAGTCGTAGAAGCTCTAAGACAAGAAGAAGACAGGCTTGCTCTTACAAAGGGCTTAAAAGACCTGAATACCATTGGCGAAAGTGAACTAACTCTTATCCTCCAATCTTTTTTCCCCGAAGAAGCCGCTGAAATTGCTAAAAATATTCTCTCTTTTAGAATCTCTAAAAGTATTATTCAAGACTATGACCAGCTTCAACAAGATACAGGAATAAGACAGGAAATCGTAGATAAACTTAAAGAAAAAACATTCCTGGGCAGTTTAACTGTTCTCAGCAAAGAATCTGTTGGACCGCAAGTCGGCCACGACCTGAGAAAAAAAGCTACACAGGCCACAATCTGGGCTCTAATAGGAATGCTTATCTACATCGGGATCCGCTTTAAGTTTGCCTATGGAGTTGTCGCTATTATAACACTGGCTCACGATGTTTTAATTACTCTTAGCCTCTTTTCATTCACCAATAGAGAAATAAACCTTCCGGTTATAGCCGGAATCCTCACCATAGTCGGGTACTCGCTGAATGATACTATTGTTATATTCGACAGAGTTAGGGATAACATAAAAGCTCTAAGAAAGCATGAGTTCGAAGGAATTCTTGATACAAGCATTAACCAAACCCTGAGCCGAACTGTGATCACTTCAGGAACAACTTTCATGACGGTCATGGCTCTTTATCTTTTTGGAGGTGAGGTTATTAATGATTTTGCATTTACAATGATGATTGGTGTTATATCAGGAACATATTCTTCAATCTATCAATCCTGCTCCCTCCTCTATTTTTGGAATAAGATATTTAAACCAAAAAAAGGAATGGGAAAATGATTTTTTGGACTTGTCAAAACAGCTTTTTTAATTTATACTTTTATATTGGATAGAATAAAAATCCTTAATTTGAGGTAAAAAATGGCTGAAGAAATTACCCCAAAAAAAATAGAAAAAACTAAGCCTAAAAAAGGCACGGAAATCCCTCATATTTTCAAGGATTCTTTTTTTATTTCAGAAAAAGTCGGCTTAAGAAGAGCTATTGCCTTTCCTGTTGCTCTGCTCTTCCATGCAAGTCTTGTTGCTGCCATGATCATCATCCCGCTTCTTAACACTCAAAATATGCCTCAAGTAGAAATATACAGCGCTTTCCTCGCTCCTCCTCCACCTCCTCCACCTCCTCCACCTCCC
>Ga0114920_10001736_pt1 | contig 10164 bp, 7 predicted proteins | sample ChitaG_FD_88683 | JGI IMG/M metagenome (GOLD analysis project Ga0114920, IMG submission 88683) | Deep subsurface microbial communities from South Pacific Ocean to uncover new lineages of life (NeLLi) - Chile_00310 metaG | ecosystem: Environmental > Aquatic > Marine > Oceanic > Sediment ...
AGTCAGGAAGCACTCGCCGGATTTCTTCACAACCCCAAGAAATATGTTTCTGGGACCAAGATGGTCTTCAAGGGCTTCAAGAAAGACGGCCAGCTCGCCGAAATGCTGGCCTACCTCAATTCACTGAGGTAGTTCGCGTACCTGGTTAATAATCAGGCGTAATTCTGTTGGGACCCGCCGCACCGGCGGGTCTTTTCGTTAAAAAGCCCATATCTGAGCCGATCACGCCAAGCTTAAGAACGTTTAACTACACGATGAGCCCAAGCAAGGTTATGACCTCAGGCTACGTTCATGACGTTGCATCGTGTCTGGAATGATGTCGATTTGAGGAGACGTGACCGATGATTTGCCGCGCAACGGGTATGTTGACTGCGTCGCTTGCATTCTTTGCGTTCGCCAGCGCGGCAACGGCGCATGCTGAGGAGCAGCGCCACCATGCGCTGTCGCTGATCGGAGAACCTCAATACAGCGCTAACTTCAAACATTTTAACTGGGTCAATCCCGATGCGCCGAAGGGCGGAGCCTTGCGCGTCGCCGGGCTCGGTTCCTACGATTCGTTCAGTGCTTTCAACGTTAAGGGTGAAAAGGCCCAGGGTCTCGGCCTGCTCTACGACACGCTCATGGACGGCAGCCCCGACGAACCCTCCACCGCCTACGGCCTCGTTGCTGAATGGGTCTCTTACCCAGACGACTTTTCGTCTGCGACGTTCAAGCTGCGCGAGGGCGCCAAGTTTCACGATGGCAAACCGATCAAAGTCGAAGACGTGATCTTCTCCATGGAGCTGCTGAAGAAGATCAATCCGCTCCGCAAATACTATTACAAGAACGTGCTTTCTGGTGAGAAGACTGGCGAACGGCAGGTCACCTTCAAATTCGATATGAAGGGCAATCGGGAGCTCCCGTTGATCCTGGGCGACCTCCCCATCCTGCCCAAGCACTACTATGAAGAAGAGGGGCCCGACGGCAAGCTTAGAGACCCATCGAAGACGACCATGGTTCCGCCATTGGGTTCCGGCCCTTACGTCATCAAGGATTTCAAGCCTGGACGTGAGGTCACCTATGAGCGGGCGAAGGACTACTGGGCCAAGGACCTGCCTGTCCGCCGAGGCCTCTATAACGTCGACAGCATCCGCTACATTTACTTCAAGGACCGGACACCTGCCTTCGAAGCCTTCCTATCGGGACAGATCGACTACTGGCAGGAAAGCAGCGCCAATGCCTGGGCGACGCGCTACAACACCGATTCCGTCAAGTCAGGGAAGATCCGCAAAGAAGAACTCGCGCATGGACGGGTCGCACCCATGCAGGCCTTTATCCTGAATACCCGCCGCGAGCAATTCAAGGATCCGCGTGTGCGGCGCGCGTTGAACCTTGCCTTTGACTTCGAGGAGCTGAACAAATCGCTCTTCTACAGCATGTACAAGCGCGTCGGCAGTTACTTCGACAACTCAGAATTGAAGGCCTCTGGCCTGCCACAGGGCCGCGAGTTGGAACTGCTGGAGCAATTCAAGGACCGCCTGCCTCCCGAAGTCTTCACCAAGGAGTGGGCAAATCCTGTCGCCAAAAATCCCGGCGACTTCAGAAAAAACCTGCGCACCGCCATGCAGCTTTTGCTCGAGGCCGGTTGGCGGCTTGACGGTGGACGGCTTGTCAACGCCGACGGCAAGCAATTCTCGATCGAGTTCCTCATCCAGCAGGATGACTGGAAGAAAATCGTGAACGCCTACGCCGGAGCTCTTAGAAAACTAGGCATCGACGTCCGAGCCCGCCTCATCGACTCGGCCCAATACCAACGCCGCATCGAGCAGTTTGATTTCGACGCAACGACTCTGACTTTCAGTCAATCCCACTCTCCCGGCAACGAACAGCGCGAGTACTGGGGCTCAGCCGCCGCTGGCAAGAACGGGTCGCGTAATGCCATCGGCATTAAAGATCCAGTGGTCGATGAACTGATTGAGATCCTGGTTCGCGCACGCACACGTGAAGATGTCGTTGCCGCCACCCGTGCTCTCGATCGGGTGCTCTTGTGGAACGAATACGTCGTGCCGCAATGGCATGCTCCCTATGACCGGCTAGCCAGTTGGGACATCTTTGGCCGCCCCGACAAACTACCCTCGCAAGCCCCCGCTTCTGTCATAGAAACCTGGTGGGTCGATGCGGACAAGGCGGAGAAGATGGAAAGACGGCGCGGCATGTGATTGCGTCGCGCTGCGGACGGCACAGCAATTCAAGGAGCTGCGATGAGACTGAGCGGACTTCAACGACCCATCGCGATCGCACTCGCCGCGTTCCTCCTGGTCGCCGCCCATTCGTCCCTGACCGTTCAAGCTTCAAGTCCCTCACACGGGCTCTCCGCTTTCGATGAACTGAAGTATCCGGCGGATTTTCAGCACTTCGAATACGTCAATCCCGATGCACCCAAGGGCGGGCGTTTGTCGATGATCGGAACGGCGGGGCTGACGACTTTTGACAGCTTCAATGGTTTCATCATCAAAGGCGACGCCGCCCAGGGTCTCGACCTGATCTACGATACGCTTATGGCCCGTGCTTTCGACGAGCCGGATGCGGTCTACGGCCTGGTCGCCCACACTGCCGAACTGGCCGACGATAAAATGTCGGTCGTTTTCAAGCTGCGGCCCGAGGCGAAATTCGCCGATGGCACGCCCGTCACCGCTGCTGATGTCGTTTTCACTTTCCAGATGCTGAAGGAGAAGGGCTCCCCCTTTTACAGCTTCTCTTTACGCGACGTCGCCAAGGCTGAAGCGCTCGATGACCACACCGTCCGCTATACCTTCCAGGGAGTACTTTTCCGCGATCTGCCGTTGACGGTAGCCACGCTTCCGATCCTGCCGAAGGCATTCTACGACCGGCATCCCTTTGACGAGACATGGCTGGTGCCGCCACTTGGTTCGGGTCCCTACGCGGTGGCGGACTTCAAGGCGGGTACATTCATAAAATACCGGCGGCGCGACGATTATTGGGCCAAGGACCTGCCCGTCAATCGCGGCCAAAATAACTTTGATGAATTGCGTTACGAGTATTACCGCGACCGCACCGCTGAGCTGCAGAATCTTCTCAATGGCACTTTTGATCTGCGCGAAGAATTCACCTCCGTTGATTGGGCCACCGCCTACAACGTTCCGGCTGTGAACGACGGCCGCATCCTGCGCAAGACATTGCCCGACGAACAGCCTTCAGGTGCGCAAGGGTTCATGATCAATACGCGCCGGGAGGCCTTCAAGGATCCGCGCGTGCGCCAGGCCCTCGACTATGCGTTCGACTTCGAGTGGACCAACAAGAACCTCTTTTACGAGCTCTACCAGCGCACTGGGAGCTATTTCGAAAACTCGACGATGAAGGCGCACGGCAAGCCGAGTCCAGAAGAACTCGCGCTTTTGGAGCCCTTTCGCGATCAGTTGCCACCGGAAGTTTTTGCCCAGGTCTACTCGCCACCGGTAAGCTCTGGCGGCGGTCAGGATCGCCAGCTTTTGCGGCAGGCAGACAAACTCCTTCGCGAGGCCGGCTGGACCTTGCAGAATCGCAAGCGTGCCAATGTCGAAGGTGAGCCGCTGCAGATCGAATTTCTCCTGTTTTCACAGGCGTTTGTCCGCATCATCAATCCCTATATTGCCAACTTGAAACGGCTCGGCATCGATGCGCGTATTCGGCTCGTGGATACGGCTCAATACCAGCGCCGCGTCAAATCCTTCGATTTTGATATCACTACGCGCCGCTATGTTCTGCGGCTCACGCCCGGCCTCGAAATGATCAACTACTGGAGTTCCGCCACAGCGCGCACCGAAGGTAGCTTGAACCTCTCTGGCATCTCCAATCCGGTGATTGATAGCCTTATCGACAAGGCGCTGAGCGCGACTTCAAGGGACGAACTCACAACCGCCACACGTGCCATCGATCGTGTCCTCAGGGCCAGTCACTATTGGGTGCCGCACTGGTATAAATCCGCCCATAATATGGCCTTTTGGGACAAGTTTTCATGGCCGGAGGTCAAGCCGAAGTACGACCGCGGCATCATCCGGACCTGGTGGTATGACGAAGAAAAAGCTGCCAAATTGAAGGCACGATAGTTTATCAAGGGCCGTTCGACCGGGCACACGAACAAACACCAACCAAGAAATAACAACGATGGCCGCTTATCTACTAAAAAGAATTGCACTGATCCTGCCGACGCTTTTCGGCATCATGCTGGTCAGCTTCATCGTCGTCCAGTTCGCGCCCGGCGGCCCTGTCGAGCGCATCATCGCGCAGATCCAGGGACACGACTCGTCGATGACGGCACGCATCTCGGGAACCGGTGGCGATGGACTGAGCGCGGGCAGCGGCAGCCAGTTGGGACAGGGATCGAGTGAAGCCGGCTCAAAGTACCGCGGCGCTCAGGGGCTCGATCCGGAATTCATCAAGAGCCTCGAAAAGCAATTCGGCTTCGACAAACCGGCCCACGAACGCTTTGGTATGATGTTTTGGAACTATCTGACCTTCAATTTTGGGGAGAGTTATTTCCGCGATACCCCCGTGCTGGATCTGATCGCCGAGAAGCTGCCGGTCTCCATCTCTTTGGGGATCTGGATGACGCTGCTCACCTATCTCATTTCCATCCCGCTCGGTATTCGCAAGGCGGTTCACGACGGTGAGCCCTTTGACCTATGGACCTCTGGCGCGCTGGTCGTGGGCTACGCGGTCCCGGGATTTCTTGTTGCCGTGTTCTTGCTGGTCGTGTTTGCCGGCTCCTCTTTCTTCCAGTGGTTCCCCTCACGCGGATTGTTTTCGGATAATTGGGACGAGCTGTCGTTATGGGGAAAGGTCGTCGACTACTTTTGGCATTTGACACTTCCCCTGATCGCATTGGCGCTCGGCGCGTTCACGACAATGACGTTCCTCACAAAGAACTCGTTTCTCGATGAGATCCGCAAACAGTATGTACTGACCGCGCGCGCCAAGGGGCTGGATCAGACAGAAGTGCTCTACGGTCACGTCTTCCGCAACGCCATGCTGCTGATCATCGCCGGCTTTCCCAGTGCATTTATCCATGCATTCTTCACCGGCTCGCTGTTGATTGAGACGATCTTCTCGCTCGATGGTCTCGGGTTGTTGGCCTTCGAATCCATCGACAAGCGCGACTATCCAGTGGTGTTTGCCACCCTGTACATCTTTTCGCTTCTGGGTCTGGTGGTGAACCTCGTCTCGGACTTCGTCTACACGCTTGTCGATCCGCGCATCGACTTCGAAAGTCGGGAGGTTTGAGTCTTTGGACGCTCGCACGCAAGACATAGCGCCCAAGGCACCTGCAGTGTCCGCTGGTGTGAAAGGCCGATGGCATCGGTTGAGTGACCGCTTGACACTGTCGCCAGTGAACCAACGCCGTTGGGATAGCTTCAAAGCCAACCGGCGTGGCTATTGGAGCCTGTGGATCTTTCTGGCCTTGTTCGGCGTCTCGCTATTCGCCGAATTCATAGCCAATGATCGCCCCTTGCTGGTCGTCTACAAAGGCGAATTGCTGTTCCCGGTTCTATTCGATTATCCAGAATCGAAGTTCGGCGGGTTTCTGGCGGTCACCGACTATCGCGATCCGGTCAACGAAGAGGAGATCAAGGCGCACGGCTGGATGATCTGGCCGCCGATCCGCTACTCCTATCAGACCATCAACCGCGACTATCCACGTCGCCAGGGCAAGAATGGCTTGTGTCTGGGCTATCCAGCGCCACCCCCATGGCTTTCGCGTGTGCCCTATTGCGAAGCTCCTCCCGACCAGATGGCGCGCTACAGTAGTATTTGGAACACCAACTGGCTCGGGCTCGACAACCAGGGTCGCGATGTCTTGGCGCGCGTGATCTACGGCTTTCGCGTATCCGTCATTTTCGGACTCGTGCTGACAATTCTGTCGTCGGCGATCGGCGTCGCGGCAGGAGCCGTGCAAGGCTATTTCGGCGGTATCGTCGATTTGGTATTCCAGCGCGTTCTTGAAATTTGGTCGTCTGTACCTTCGCTATTCGTGTTGATTATTATTTCGTCGGTTCTGGTTCCCGGTTTCTGGACGCTGCTGTTTGTGCTGCTGCTGTTTCAATGGGTTTCGCTCGTCGGTGTTGTCCGTGCCGAGTTCCTGCGCGGCCGTAACTTCGAATACATCAAAGCAGCTCGCGCGCTGGGCTTGAGTGACGTGACGATTATGTGGAAGCACCTGCTGCCGAACGCCATGGTGGCCACGTTGACCTTCCTGCCATTCCAGCTTTCAGGATCGATCTCGGCTCTGACGGCGCTCGACTTCCTCGGCCTTGGACTGCCGCCCGGATCCGCTTCGCTGGGGGAACTGCTGCTTCAAGGCAAGAAACATACTGAGGCGCCCTGGCTCGGTCTGACCGGCTTTTTCACGTTGGCGATCATGCTCTCGCTCTTGATCTTCATTGGTGAAGCCGTCCGCGACGCGCTCGATCCGCGCAAGACGGTCAGGTAGGACAAGCATGGTCAATTCAGAAACTCTCCTGCAAGCGCGCAACCTGTCCGTGGCCTTTTCGCAGGGTGGTCGTGAGACGCTCGCCGTCAACCGCGTCTCCTTCAAAATCGGCCGCGGCGAGACGGTGGCGCTCGTTGGCGAATCTGGTTCTGGCAAGACAGTTTCCGCGCTCTCCATCGTCAAGCTTTTACCCTACCCCTCAGCCTCCCATCCCTCCGGCGAGATCTTCTTCCAGGGCCGCAATTTGATGGCCGCCACCGAGAATGAGCTCCGCGAAATCCGCGGCAGCCGCATTTCGATGATCTTCCAGGAGCCGATGACGTCGCTAAACCCGCTGCATACGATCGAAAGGCAAGTCGGCGAGGTCTTGAAAGTCCACCGTGGACTTGACGATGCGACCGCCCATGCGCGCGTGATCGAGCTTCTACGCAAGGTTGGGATCCACGACCCTGAACGCCGGCTTGGTGCCTTCCCGCACGAACTGTCCGGCGGCCAGCGTCAGCGCGTCATGATCGCAATGGCGCTAGCAAACGAACCCGATCTACTTATTGCCGACGAACCAACAACCGCCCTCGACGTCACCATCCAAGCTCAGATCCTCGAACTCCTGCAAGACCTCAGCCGTGAGATGGGGATGGCCATGTTGCTGATCACCCATGACCTCGGAATCGTCCGCAAAATGGCCCGCCGCGTTTACGTGATGAAGTCGGGTCAGATCGTCGAAGAGGGTCATACCGAAGCTATCTTCAGTGACCCTCAACACGCCTACACCCAACACCTTTTGGCCGCCGAGCCTAAGGGCGAGCCTGGCCCATTCGTATCAACCGCTCCGCTTGTCGTCGAAACCAAGGACCTCAAGGTTTGGTTTCCCATCAAGACGGGACTTCTCAAACGCACAACTGACTATGTCAAAGCCGTCGACGGCATCTCACTTGATCTGCGCGAGGGCCAAACCCTAGGCATCGTCGGCGAGTCAGGATCGGGAAAGACGACGCTCGGTCTGGCGATTCTGCGCCTTATCTCGTCAAAAGGGCCGATCGTCTATCTAGGCAACCGCATCGACGGCTTCAGTTCTTCGCAAATGCGCCCGCTGCGCAAGGAAATGCAGATCGTCTTCCAGGACCCGTATGGTTCTCTCTCTCCTCGCTTGTCCGTCGGCCAGATCATCGAGGAGGGTCTGCTCATCCAACAGCCTGGATTGGGTTATGACGAACGCCGCGATCGGGTCGGCACCGCGCTCACCGAGGTCGGCCTTGAGCCGGAGGCACAAGACCGCTACCCGCATGAATTCTCCGGTGGCCAGCGCCAGCGTATTGCCATTGCCCGGGCGATGGTTTTGCAACCCAAGTTCGTCATGCTGGATGAACCAACAAGCGCTCTCGACATGAGTGTCCAGGCCCAGATCGTCGATCTCCTGAGGGGCCTTCAGGCCAAGCGCCATTTGGCGTACCTGTTCATCAGCCACGATCTCCGCGTCGTACGAGCGCTGTGCAACTACGTGATCGTGATGCGCAACGGAAAGGTCGTCGAGGAAGGACCGGCCGATCAGATTTTCGACCACCCTCGCGAAACCTACACCCAGGCCCTGTTGGCAGCCGCCTTCAACCTCGAGGTCGCACATGTGACTGAGCTCACGGAAGCCTAGACTGGAATTGTCGTGTGTTTGCAATTGATGTCACGCCCACGTACCATCCAACAAGATCCGCATGCGGATGTAAGGTTTCAGCGAATCTGACCTCCAAACAGCTTTAGCGGCCGTTCCCTTAGCGATGCGGTCCAGGACGGAAGGGAACAGGGCAAATGAGCATACTGAGTGAATTCCGCGAGTTCGCGGTCAGGGGCAACATGGTCGATATGGCCGTCGGCATCATCATCGGTGGTGCGTTTGGCACCATCGTCAAGTCGCTGGTCTCCGACGTGATTATGCCTCCGATCGGGCTGGCAACCGGCGGTATCGATTTTTCCGAGTACAAGATCACCCTGGCCCAGGCGGCCGGCGACAAGGAAGCCGTGACGATGAACATTGGCGTGTTCATCAACAATGTGATCAGCTTCTTGATCGTCGCCATGGCCGTATTCTTGATCGTCAAGGCGGTCAATGCCATGCGCAGACAGCAAGAGGAAGCCCCTCCTGCAGCGGCGGAACCGACAGCAACCGAGCAGCTGCTGACCGAAATCCGTGACGAATTAAAGAAGAGCTAACAGGGATACTCGACCGGGTCAGCGCAGACGTTTACATCCGATACCAACAGGTTGTTGGCCCGGTATCTGCTGCACGCGGTGCTGACCGTGAGCAGGAATAGCCTAGCGTGTCACTTTCGCACTTTGGGATCATTGAAGAAAAGCCATATATACGAACTGACAATAGATCAGAACGCCACAATGGCCCAGCTCTGGTGGTAAGAAAAAGCTTGCCGCCAGTTGGACGGCATCAACAGGCAATTGTGCTGTTGTGTGTCGACTAGGTCTCAGCGATTTGGCACTTCTGTGACGCGAACGAGCAATCGTGCTCGTCCCGGCTGGTTCCGTGGGCGTATCGAGGCATGGTTGCTGAATATGTATTTCTGCGACGATAGATAAAGGTCTCACAAAGGAACGGATGAGTGAAAGGAGGCCGGTACTCCCGGCCCGAACCGGACAACCTGTATGACACTCTACCTCCCGATCGCCGAGATGCCTGTCAATGTCCTGGTGTTCCTGGGCATGGGGGCCGCGGTCGGGTTTTTGTCCGGGATGTTCGGCGTTGGCGGCGGCTTCTTGATGACCCCGCTTCTGATCTTTTCCGGGATCCCCCCCGCTGTGGCGATCGGCACGGAAGCCGCTCAGATCGTTGCTTCTTCTGTGTCCGGAGCCATCGCCCAGTATCAGCGCCGCAACGTCGATATCAAGATGGGGCTGGTTTTGCTGCTTGGCGGTATCGTCGGATCGGTATGTGGCGTTCAGATTGTCAAGGAGCTGCGCCAACTGGGTCAGTTTGAGCTCTTTGTCTCACTGGCCTATGTGATCTTCCTCGGCATCATTGGCGCCTTGATGCTGATTGAAAGCCTGAACACGATGCGCAAGGCGCGCGCGGGGCATGCTCCATCGGCGCGCCGGCCAGGCCAGCATAGCTGGATCCATGGCTTGCCATTCAAGATGCGCTTTCACCGCTCGAAGCTCTATATCAGCGCGATCCCGCCACTCTTGCTGGGCGGTTTTGTCGGGTTTCTGGGCGCGATCATGGGCGTCGGCGGTGGCTTTATTATCGTGCCAGCGATGATCTATTTGCTGCGTGTTCCGACCAATGTGGTTGTCGGCACGTCTTTGTTCCAGATTCTCTTCGTGACGGCGGTAACGACGATATTGCATGCCGTCCAAAACTATACTGTCGACATCGTGCTGGCGCTGATCTTGATGATCGGTAGTGTCATCGGTGCTCAGTTCGGCGCTGTCGCCGGGGAGAAACTGAAGGGCGAGCAGCTGCGCTTCCTTCTTGCCGGTCTAGTGCTGTTGGTTTGCCTGAGGGTTGCCTGGAACCTGGTGGTGATGCCAAGCGAACTCTGCTCGATCACGTCGATTGTGGGGGGGCACTGATGGCGGATCCGAAGGAATTCTCAAACAAGTTTCGCCGTCGGCTCGCCGACGCCAACCGCAACGTGCGCGCGATCAAACCGCAGCAAGTGCGCGCCGCTCTGACCGGCCGCAACGCAGCCTTTGCG
>Ga0114920_10001737_pt1 | contig 10163 bp, 9 predicted proteins | sample ChitaG_FD_88683 | JGI IMG/M metagenome (GOLD analysis project Ga0114920, IMG submission 88683) | Deep subsurface microbial communities from South Pacific Ocean to uncover new lineages of life (NeLLi) - Chile_00310 metaG | ecosystem: Environmental > Aquatic > Marine > Oceanic > Sediment ...
CCTATGGGATGGGGCGCGGCAAAGCTGAAATACCGCTACCAGTGGACAGCTCCGATCGTTGTTTCCAGATTTGACTCGAATGTCCTTTATCATGCGGCTCAGGTTCTCTTTAAAACAACGAATGAGGGGCAGAACTGGGAAGTCATCAGCCCTGACCTGACCACAAACGATAAAGAAAGGCAGCAGTCTTCTGGAGGTCCCATCACCAAAGATAGCACCAGCGTTGAATATTATTGCACGATATTTTCGTTGGCTGAGTCATTCGATGACCCGAATGTCCTCTGGGTTGGAACAGATGACGGATTGGTCCATATTACAAAAGATGGTGGGAAGAACTGGGGAAATATCACGCCTAAAGAGATGCTTAAATGGAGCTTGATCAGCATGATTGAACTTTCTACCTTTGATCCGGGCACAGCTTACTTGGCTGTAGACTGCCATGAGCTCGATGACCTCAAGCCATACATCTATAAGACAGAAAATTATGGAGAGTCATGGAAAAAGATTACGAATGGTTTGCCGAATAACACCTTTATCAGGGTAGTCCGTGAGGACCCCAAGAGGAAAGGCTTGCTCTATGCGGGGACAGAGACAGGAGTGTTTGTTTCTTTTGATGATGGTAGAAACTGGCTGGCGCTTCAGCTCAACCTTCCTGTAGTTCCCATTCATGATATGGTTGTTAAGGAAAATGACCTTGTTGTTGCCACTCACGGCCGGTCTTTTTGGATCCTTGACGATCTCACTCCTCTTCATCAGATTACAGATGAAGTAGCGAATTCGGATGCATTCCTCTTCAAGCCGCGAGATGCTTACCGTATGGGAGGAAGAGGAAGGCCAAGTCCTCATGTCGGGCAGAATCCACCTGGTGGCTCGCTCATTTATTATTTCCTTAAAGAAAAGCCTAAAAAGCCAGTATCCCTTGAATTCATGGATGCCGAGGGAAACGTTATCAAGAAATTCATGAGCAGAGAGAGAGAGGAAGGAGAACCTGGAGCCATGCCTTCAAGGTTTCCAAGAGGAAGATCACAGCCAGTTCCTGCCGAGCAGGGAATGAATCGCTTCATCTGGAATATGCGCTATCCTGATGCCGAACGTGTTCCTGGGGCAGTGCTTTGGGGCGGGATGCTGAGTGGACCTGTGGCTGTGCCAGGCAATTATCAAGTACGGCTTAAAGTCGGCGAGAGAACAATGAAACAGAGTTGGGAGTGGAAGAAGGATCTGCGGCTCCCGACCACTCAAGAGGAATTCCAAGAGCAGTTTGACTTTCTGATCAAGATCCAAGATAAGATTACTGAAGTAAACCGTGCTATAAACCAATTGCGCGATGTCAAGAGTCAGATAGATGACCTGGCGAAGAAAATTGGGGGTCATGGAAAGGGCAAGGAGGTTATCAAGGCTGGGATGAACCTGAAGAAGAAGTTGACTTCAGTTGAGGATGTGCTCATCCAGTCAAAATCCAAGAGCGGTCAGGATCCTCTGAACTACCCGATTCTATTGGATAATAAAATTGCAGCTCTGGCATCTGTCGTCTCAGGTGCAGATGCTCGCCCAACTGATGGGGCCTATGATGTTTTTAAAGAGCTCGCGGCAAAAGCTGACGAGCAGCTTCTCAAGCTGAAGGAGATATTGAAAACCGATCTTGTGGCTTTCAATAAGATGATAAAAGAAGCAGACATCCCTACGATTATGATAAAAATAAATAAAAAAACCAAGATTGGATGATCCATGTACAAAAAGATTAACAAAGAAATAATAGAAGGATTAGAAAAAATCGTCGGCAAAGAAAATGTGATTCTCGATTCCGAAAGGATGGTGGACTATAGTCACGATGAATTTTCTGATGCAAAGATTGCCCGGATGCCTGAGCTAGTAGTGAAGCCCAAGACAACTGAAGAGGTCTCTCGAATAATGCGCCTGGCAAACGAAGAAGTGTTTCCGGTCACACCGCGTGGCGGCGCGACAGGCCTTTGTGGAGGATGTGTGCCTACATCTGGAGGGATTGTGCTTTCGCTTGAGAACATGAATAAAATAATTGAAATCGATCAAAATAATCAGATGGCCGTTTGTGAACCGGGTGTGACTTTAATGGATTTTTATGGTGCAGTTGAAGAAGCGGGTCTTTTCTTTCCTCCTCATCCTGGGGAAGAAAGTGCAATGATCGGAGGTGTTATTGCAACAAATGCAGGTGGTGCACGCGCAGTTAAATACGGAGTTATTAGAAACTATGTGCGCGGATTAGAAATCGTGCTCCCTACAGGCCCGGTCATCCATCTAGGCGGAAAACTCATGAAAAGCAGTACTGGATATAATCTGCTCAATTTAATCATCGGTTCAGAAGGAACGCTGGGGATAATCACCAAGGCGACGATTCAGCTCATGCCCTCATCAGAGGTTGTGAGATACCTGATCATTCCTTATGCTGATTTGGAGGACGCCATAGAAACCGTGCCTTTTTTAATCTCCAAGAAAATCCTCCCTTTAGCAGTGGAGTTTGTTCCCCTGGAAGTTATTCAGATGACTGAGGAGTTCCTGAAAAAGAAATGGCCCTGTTCTCAAGGAGAGACCCATCTTTTGATTATCCTCGATGCTTCGGGCAGTGATGAGATAGACCGGTTTTCAGAAGCAGTGGCTGAGATATGCATGGAAAAAGGAGCTCTTGATGTTTTTGTCGCTGATAGTCCTGAAAAGCAACGACAAATCTTGGATATCAGGAGCAAAATCTATGAGGTCTTAAAGCCCAATGTCATTGAAATCCTGGATATTGTTGTTCCTAGGGGTGAGATAGCTAAGCATGTGAGAAAAGTCCATGAGGTCTCTAGAAAGTATGATATCTGGCTCCCCACTTTCGGCCACGCTGCGGATGGAAACGTTCATACTCATATCATGAAGGTACGCTTCAAGGATGGAAATTTCATCCCTGTTCCTGAGGAAGAATGGAGAGAGAAAAGTGATAAAGTCCGCGAGGAGCTTTATCAAGATTGTAAAAGCAGGGGAGGAATGATTTCCGGTGAACACGGAATCGGGATTGTTAAGAAGCATTATCTTTCCTATGTGCTGGAAGAAGAACAGCTCCAGCTCATGAGGGGAATAAAGCGTCTCTTTGATCCGCACAATATTCTTAACCCGAATAAAATAGTAGATTAGGCTGGATCATTCAAAAAAGGAGAAAACGATGGCAGATTTAACCACTTCTTACATGGGATTGAAACTCAGAAACCCGATAATTGTCTCCAGCAGTGATTTAACTAAGTCTGTTTCAGGCGTCATGCGATGTTATGAAGCAGGCGCAGGTGCGGTGGTTCTCAAGTCGATATTTGAGGAGCAATTTTTGAAAGAGGGAGACCTCGGGAGAAAAGGCTACACAATTCATCCAGAAGCTAGAGATTACTTAAGGAGTGGCGCTTTGTTGGATTATGCTCCACAAAAAATTTCTCAAGTGATCGAAGAGGCAAAAAAGGAAACGAATATCCCAATCATTGCCAGTATAAACTGCCAATCCTCAAAATTGTGGCCTAGATTCGCCAGGCAATTCCAGGATGCTGGAGCTAGTGGATTGGAACTTAACATTTATTCCCTCCCTCTTAATCTTGATTCTCCCGGGTCTGAATATGAGGGATACTATCTCCAGATTCTGGATGAAGTTAAAAAGGCGGTTTCAATTCCCGTTGCAGTAAAACTGATCTCTCAACTGACTTCTATTTCCTATTTGGCTAATAAATTGGCAAAGGCAGGTTGCGATGGGCTTGTCCTTTTCAACTGGTTCCTCGAACCTGATATTGATATTGAAAGTCTCAAGACAAGGAATGTTATCGGCAAAGGAAATTTCCGTCAGTCTTTAAAATGGGTGGCTCTTTTGGCAGGGAGAGTCGACTGTGATATCGCATCTTCCGGGGGGATGCGCGGAGCAGATGATGTGATAAAACAGATTCTGGCAGGAGCTTCGGCTGTGCAGGCCTGCACTCTCTTATATCAACAGAGACTTGAGGTCATTAAAAATCTTTTAAAAGGAGTTGAGGAATGGATGGATAATCATCGCTATTCAAGGATAGAGGATTTTAAAGGAGAGCTTTCTTATAAGAAACAGGAGCTCAGTTTTAAAGGTGTCGGCGAGGCCGATGCTTATTTTCGAGCTCAGTATTTGAAGGCTTATTCGAAAATAGAATAAAAAGGGGGTAAAAATGGAAAGAATAACCGAAATTTTTATCGTCCTGGAGAATCGTCCCTCAACTCTAGGAGAACTGTGCAGCCATTTGGCTGAACACAAGATTAACATCGAAGCTATAGGGGTCTTTCAGGATACAGCCAAGCTTTATGTCAAGAATATCAACAAGGCGATGAAGCTATTAGACAAATTGGAGTATACTACGGAAATGAGGGATGTCCTCAAAGTAAACCTTGAAAACCGGCCTGGAGCTTTAGCTGAGGTTGTAGCCAAACTGGGAAATAAAGGAGTAAACATAGAATATTGTTATGGGACCCTTAGCAAAAAAGGAGATGTTACATCGGTTATCATTGATGTTTCAGATATAGATAAAGCGATTAAGATTCTAAAAAGCTAAACAGAAATTCACCGTAGGCTTTATAAGAGAGGGGAATTGTGCTTTTCATAGAATACTTTAAAAGAGAGGAGTGAGGAATGACTGAAAAAGAGAAGAAAAGGAATGTTCTGACAACGTTTCCGAAGACTTTTTGGGTAGCAAATTTGATGGAGCTCTTCGAGCGGGCTGCATACTATGGCTTGAATGCAGTCTTGGCTATCTATTTGGTCGATGTTCTCAATATCGAGCATCAGGCGGTTGGGCTTCTTCTGGGATTTGTCTATGCTTTAACTTATATTCTGCCGATCGCTGGCGGGGCTTTAGCTGATCGTTTAGGCTATCGGAAGATGTTGCTAGTGGCATTTTCCCTGCTTTCAATAGGCTATTTTGCAGCAGGAAACTTTGATACCTATGGGATGATTTTCCTGTTTCTCTTAATCATGGCCACAGGAAGCGGCCTGTTTAAACCCATTATTACCGGCACGGTTGCCAGAACCACCACAAAGGAGAACAGCGGGTTTGGATTTGGTGTCTACTACTGGAGTATTAACTTAGGCGCATTTCTTGCTCCCTTTTGGGTTAGTTATATCAAAGGCTTTAGCTGGCGCTATGTTTTCTTTTCCTCTGCTGCCTGGTGTTTCTTGATGCTTCTGCCAGCGATTTTTCTTTATAAAGACCCGGAGAGGCCCGAGAGTACAAAAGCCATCCGCCAGGTGCTGAAAGAGGCGCTGTTCGTATTGAGTAATTCCCGCTTCATATTGCTGATTGTTGTTTACTCATGCTTCTGGATTCTCTATTTTCAGATGTTTGGCTCTATCCTCTGGTATCTGCGGGATTTTATTTACCGTGCTCCTGTGGATAGTTTTATGCAAAAAATTCCTCTGCTCAGGTCTTTTAAATTTGATGCTGAGTTTGTCACCATCATCAATGCTGGAACTATTGTTCTCCTTGTAGTCCTTGTCAGCCGGATTACCAAGAACCTGAAGGCTTTTCCGGTTATGGCTGCAGGAATAGTCATCGGATCTTGTGGGTTTTTAGTTTTAGCCTTCACCAATAGCGCCTGGATGTTTATCCTGGGAATTGCTGTTTTTTCCGTCGGAGAAATGACCGCTCATCCCAAATATTACAGCTACATCGGGATGGTTGCTCCTCAGGAACAAAAGGCGGTTTACATGGGGTATGCCTTTCTCTACGGTGTTTTCGGAAGCCTGATCGGAAGCAATTTGGGAGCTGTTCTTTACGAGAAGATTCTCAAGCCTATTGCACCGACAGAGGATGCAGTTGCCTCTGGTGTTCCGTTAGCATCGAATGTTATAAGCCAGGTGAAGTTTTTCTGGCTGATCTTTGCTGTGCTTGGAATTTTCTGTCTGGCTGGAATGCTGCTTTATAATCGATTCTTCTCTGAAGATACTCCTGAAACAAACCACCGAGCCTGGAAGATTATGCTTGGTATTTATGCTGTTATTGCTGCAGCAGGGATTTATTTCTTCGTTTATTCCATATTCTTTGTACCTCAAATCCAGTGGAAAACTTTTATTCAGTCTCTAATTATGCTTGCATTTGGAGGAGGGGGAATAAGGATTAGTTTGAGGAGGAGAGGATGAAGGCTCTTACCGAGTATTTAGTTTTTCATGTTGAGAAGAGGCGAGAGTTTATCAATATTACTCCAGATGTGGAAGCACTGGTTGAGAAGAGCGGAGTAAAAGAAGGATTGTGTCTTGTCAATGCCATGCACATCACAGCCAGCGTTTTTATCAATGATGATGAGAGGGGACTGCACGCAGATTTTGAAGAGTGGCTCGAGAAATTTGCTCCTCACGAACCAGTATCGAACTACAAGCACAACCTTACTGGAGAGGACAATGCAGATGCCCATTTGAAGAGAACAATAATGGGGAGAGAAGTTGTAGTAGCGATTACAGGCGGAAGGCTGGATTTTGGCCCCTGGGAGCAGATCTTTTATGGTGAGTTTGATGGACGAAGGAGGAAGAGGGTCCTGGTTAAAATCATTGGAGAATAAATGGGGACGATAAATGGGGACGTTCCCCAAAGTAACGTCCCTTCTTGGGTAATTTTTCATCAAGTGCCAAATAAGTTTCATTAGTTGTTACCCTGTAAGCTTAATCCATTAGCAGCTTTTTTCTGTCGGTTCCAATCTTGATGTTGATATTTCATAGCTGTATTTGGGTTATGATGACCTGCAATTTTCATAATTGTTTTGAGGTCTGTTCCATTTTCACCAGCTTTGGTAAGTGCGGTATGTCTCAAGTCATGAAAGCCATAAAATCCCTTCTTAAAACCTGCTTCTTCATAAGCTTTTTTAAAGTCTCCACTCATACGATTTCTGGTTATTAACTTACCATCATAATTGAACACATGCTCACAGCCATTTTTCTCTTTTCTCAGTGCTTCAAAAACCTCTTTCAATTCAGGTGTAATTACTGATTCTTTACCTTTCTTAGCTTTATCAAATTGTGGTAAGATTTTGAATTTAGAGTCATTTCCAAGCTTAACACAATCCCATTTTAAGGTTCTTAACTCATGACCTCTACAAGCTGTCAATCTAGCCACAACCATCATCCTTTGAAGATAACTTTTAGCACATTCATGAATTTCAAAAAAATCTTTGTCTGGAATTACTTTACCTTCTTCTGAGTCATCCTCAGCAAGAAAACATTTGCTAATAGGAATAACCTTATCAATATAACCATAGTCTTTTGCTTTATTCAGCATAGCCCGAAGTACTTTAAAAACGGTATTAATAACACTGTTCTTGAAATTTCCCTGCATTTCAGATCTAAGATTTTCAACAGCTTTAATGGTAATATCTTCCAGCTTTAAGTCTTTGAATTTGGGGAGTAAATGACATTTAATTTTTGACCGAATTCCTTTAACGCTCATCATCTTAACTCGCAAGCCAGCTTTAACATTCTTTGGAAGAAAGAAAAGGTCGGTCATACGCACAAGATATGTTATTTTGCTCGTCGTGATTGTGTCTATATGCTTATCTATTATATCAGCGTTGTTATGCAGAGTAGGATTTTATCGACCAGCAGCTATTTCTGATATTGCGAATCCTTTTAATATCGCCGGAATTATAATATCTGACACTTTTAACTTTACTCTTTTCGAGTCAAGATGGAATAAAACGATAAAAGGAATGAGAAAAGCCTTGGAAGAAGTGGAAACAGATGACGAATTGTTTATAGTAATTGATAGTCAATCTTATAAACTCCAAGAATGGGCAATCGAAAACCAATGGCGAATTTTAGCATTAGCTTTTATTAACCTTTTTGCTCTGGTAACTCTAATGAAGAGATATTAGAGAGCCGCTAATTCGCTCAGCTGTCTTTTTTACTATCGGGAGGCCAGGGCTTTAGGGGGTTTGGTTTCTGGTTTGGTCAATTACGTTTTCAGATTGTTCGACAAAATAGTAGGTTTTCAAATGGAAGAAGCAAATAATTAAATAAGCTTATAAAAAGCATAGAGAATACCACGATTCCCCCAGTCACTATGATATTCTTCCCAAGTGAAGGTAAATTTTTCTCTTTTAGTTGAAATTCCTTCAAGAAGTTTAATGTTTTCAGCTGCAATTGTCATCAAAGCAAATTTATATTCTATTGCTCTATCAATGCTTGGAGGCTTGTTTTGACCAATATTTTTAGGCATTCTCTTATCAAGGCGAAAAGTTACAGGAACGTTCGGTTTCGTTAATGCTTCTGGAAGTAGTGACCTAATAATATTAGTAACATATTTTGACTCATCTTGTAATATTGGTCCCGAATCAAAGAAAAAAACGTGAACAAGAGGTCCCTGTCTTTTTATTTTCTTTCTTTTGCTCCTCTCTTTTTTGCTCTTTTTTTTCTCTTCAAATGATTTTAATTTATCAAAATCAAACAATTCCATTTGTACACTCCTTTCTGAGTTTCCGTTTTCTCATTTAAATGATAAATTAAAACTTACCTTATTAATTTGCATTTTTCCTTCCTTTCCTACGGGAATACTCTTCTCTCAAACCGTCCTTCTTAATGAGGCATTCATACGCTAACAAACGGCTTTTTTATCTTCGGGAGGCCAGGTTAAATGCCTGGCTTCCACTTGCCTCCCTTGCTACTCAGCCCATCCACTCTCCGATTCTATTCCAATGCATCTCCAGTGTCCGTGATCCAGGAGATCCTTCTATTTTTTTAAATATTCGTCTCATCTCTCTTAATCCACCACGACGATCCAATTCTTTTCCTATCTTCGTTGCAATAGGCTCTAAATTTCCTATTGCAGACCTATTGTCTTCCATATATGCAGCACATAGATCTCGTAGTTTCGTAACCATTTCACCCTCTGTCATTACTATAATAGGCTTTTCTTCATATTTTTTTCCTGTTATTTTCTGAAGAGCCGTTTGGGCGTTCACTCGAAGATCATAACTTCCTGCCTTGAGAGCTCCTTCTAACGGTTTAATAGCACGGCTGTCCTTAATCTTACCTAAAGCAATTGCGGCTTCATATCTTACAGAATCAAAAGTATCATGTTTTAATGCATTAATTAGAGGTTCTACAGCATGTTTGTCCTTTATTTCCCCTAAAGCCTTTGCTACATCATCCCTGGCTGACCAATCCTCATCATTCTTCAATAAAGTAATGAGTGATTCAACAGCAGGTGTTCCAATTTTTCCTAGTGCTTTTATTACTGCTTTCTGAACATCTTCATTATCAATATCTAAAGCGTTGATTAAAGGATTAATAGCACTAGTATCTTTTAATTTCCCTAAAGCCTCTGCAGCCTCTTTCTTTATTTTCCATTTCTTATGATGAAGTGCATTTATTAACTCTTCAACATCCTTCTTTGCCATTAATTTTTCTATATTCGGTTTACCAAATAGTCCCATTTTCTCCTCCTCTTGCTAAGAATTATTTTTGATTATTCCGTCTATTTAAATTGGGCACTTTAACGTATTTGCTGTCTTTTTTATCTTTGGGAGGCCAGGTTAAATGCCTGGCTTCCACTTGCCTCAATAAAATCTTAGGTTTTATTTCTTTTTGAGAAACTTCTCCTTATTTTCCTCCCACCGCTTCTTCCATCTTTCCTGATCTTCACCGAAATCTTCACCTGTTATCGTCCTAAGTGTATATATTGCATTACTTCGGATATCTTCATCCGAATCTTTCAAGGCAGCAATAAGAATATTAAAGCCAAAAAGCTCTTTTGCTATTTCAAAGAATCTGTCCACAAAAAAAGTTTTTTTGGAAAACAATTCAAAAAAAGGAGCAAAAACGAGTAATTGTATCGGCATTTTTTATGAATAATTCATGTTATTGAATTTCTGGATATAGCAGGGCATTCAACAAGAATTTGTAAGTGCCGTGAGATTGAGCGCGGAACTGACAGCGGAAGCCGATAAGAATTATGTGTCCTTTCTTGTGCTTAACGTCGACCACTGCGGATTTGCGGGCAATCACATCTTCTCCTAAAAGCCATCCACTCAAGAGGATGTTTTCTTCGGGGAAGCTGGCCACAACTTTTCTATCCCATTCTGCATCGGGAACTCTGGTATTCAGGGCGAGGCTTCGAGAAAACATAGCGGCTGCTTCCTTTGGCATTCCATAACCGATAGGAGATTTGTTGTCG
>Ga0114920_10001738_pt1 | contig 10163 bp, 10 predicted proteins | sample ChitaG_FD_88683 | JGI IMG/M metagenome (GOLD analysis project Ga0114920, IMG submission 88683) | Deep subsurface microbial communities from South Pacific Ocean to uncover new lineages of life (NeLLi) - Chile_00310 metaG | ecosystem: Environmental > Aquatic > Marine > Oceanic > Sediment ...
GAATCATGGAAACATACTGGGTTTCCTCCTTCCATTTGAATAGAAAAAGCCCTTTAAAAAGATTCAGGAGGTCTTTACGGAAAACAACAATAGTACTTAAAACTGTTGCCCCATGAACTACTATTGTAAATATTAAACTTTCTTTTACATCAATTCCCAGAATGGCTTTGCCTATTTCAAGATGTCCACTGCTACTAACAGGAAGGAATTCCGTCAAACCCTGTATTAAGCCTAAAATTAAAGCTTCTAACCAATTCATTTACGAAGCCCTGTTTTCTTCTTTTTCTTTAGGCTTTTTCATAATGGCGAATACCTCTATTACAAATCCTATCAGGACTAATATAGGAGCAAGGGTAAGTCTTTGGAAATTAAAAATACCATCACTAAACTCACTAGGATCATCAGAACCCCCACCAATCATGAGTATGAAGCCCAAAGTAATAAAGGCAAGCCCGATTAATAATAAAACGTAGTTTTCCTTAGCAAATGCAAAATTTATTTTTTGACCTTCTTTCTTTTTCATAGTATGGATTTTATATTAATGATGATATAAATAATCGGTTTTTATTTTCAGATATTTTCTAACAGCAAAGAAGTTTGATGTCCACGATCATAAATGTAAGTGCCTGGCTGAGGATCAGTTGTCCCTCCAGGAGTAGCATGCAGGCTTAGGGTGTGTTGCCCTGTACATAAACTATATACAATTGCCTCGCTCTCTTGAGGTGTAATATTTGTATCTTCAGAAGCAATATTTATGTCCTCAGGATCTATATATGTATTTGCAGGGCTAATGCCAGCGTCTGAGACTTCGGCATTTGATACTTTTACAAATTCACAGGATGAGTCAATATCTCCATTTGATGAGAGCTTTATAATCAAGAAATCATGCTTCCCCGCACCATAACTGTCTGTACAGCCAGCAACGATATACCCTCCGTCATTTGTCTGCTGAATTGAATAAGCTTCTTCTCCAAGAGCCCCCCCATATGTCTTCTGCCACTCAATATCTCCCTCAAAGGTAAGCTTTAAAACCCAAAGATCTCTTGATTCCTTGCCATATGACCAAGTCATACCTGCAACAATGTACCCTCCATCACTGGTCTGCTGGATGGAATAGGGACAATCATCCTCGCTTCCTCCATAGGTCTTTGCCCACTGGGCATTGAGGGATAGAAAGGAAGTGAAATTAAGAAGAAAAACTATGGCTAAAAATTTTCTTTTCATTCTATTCCCACAACATAAAATAGCACAAGAAATAATTTATCGACAATCTTCTATACTTTTTTTATGGACTCTTTTACAGAGAAAAGGCCTCAGATTTATTCTTTTGTTTTCTTAAGACCAAGCTCCTCAAGCTGCCTTGGCCCTACATCTGAAGGAGAGCCAGTCATCAAACACAAGGCACTCGTGGTCTTGGGAAACGGGATGACATCGCGGATGGACTCCTCCCCTGCAAGAATCATGACAATACGATCAAACCCGAGGGCAATCCCACCATGAGGAGGAGCACCGTAGAGAAGTGCATCCAAGAAAAAACCAAACTTTTCCTGGGCTTCCTTATGGTTTAATCCGAGAACCTTAAATATCGTTTTTTGAAGCTCGAGTTTGTTGATTCGAATAGACCCCCCTCCAATCTCAACACCATTGAGGACCAAGTCGTATGACTTTGCCCTGACACGAAGCGACTCTTTCTCCAAGAAAGCAATGTCTTCCTCATGAGGCGAAGTGAAAGGATGGTGCATGGAAAGAAGGCGTCCTTCTTCCTCGCTCCACTCAAAAAGCGGGAAATCTGTGACCCATGCGAACTTGAACGTTTTCCGGTTCTCCTCTTGTTCTGAGAGAAATTCGTTCCTTAATTCCCCAAGAACTCTCAGAGCGATCTGCTTTTCATCCGCCACGAGGAGCACAAGCGCCTCTTCTCCTGCCCCAATCTTTTCCCATACGAGGCTCATATTCTCCTTATCCATCCTCAAGGAGGATTTGAATCCATTCTGCTTCTTTATCCAGATGACACCTTTACCTCCGAGTTCCTTTGCCTTCTGGTCTATTTTATCAAGCCGGCTTCGTGAGAAAGTCCCTCCTTTTTCCAAAAGCAATCCCTTTAAGACTCCTCCTGAAGAGACAGTGCTCTGGATGATCTCAGAATCGAGGCTTGTGGCCGCGTCTGTCAAATCTATGATTTCCATCTCAGAGCGCAAGTCAGGCTTGTCGGTCCCGTATCTTTCCATGCTTTCATCGTATGAGAACCGAGGAAACGGAACGTCTATCTTTACTCCTATGAGCTCGAAGACAGAAGCCATCATGGCTTCGCATAAATCAAATATATCTTCTTTTTCAATAAAGCTCATTTCTATATCGATCTGGGTGAATTCAGGCTGACGGTCGGCCCTTAAATCTTCGTCCCGAAAACAGCGAACAATCTGAAAATATCGATCAAACCCGGAGATCATCAGAATCTGCTTGAAGAGCTGAGGAGACTGAGGGAGAGCATAGAATCTACCCTTATACATTCTGCTGGGAACGAGGTAGTCCCTGGCTCCTTCAGGAGTTGATTTGGTCAGGAAGGGAGTCTCCACCTCAAAAAAGCCTTCTTTACTCAAGAAGTTCCGGACACAGAGGGCAGCCTGATGCCTGAGCTTTATGTTCCGCTGCATGGAGGGCCTTCTCATATCCAGATACCTGTATTTAAAACGGAGCTCTTCAGAAGCCTGAGGGGGATCGGTGATAACAAAAGGTGGAACCTGAGACTGGCTCAGGATTTTAAGCTCCTTCGCCTCGACTTCTATCTCCCCTGTAGGGAGCTGGAGATTCCGCGCGCTCTCTTCACGCATCCTGACCTGCCCTTTTATGCCGACAACATATTCCATCTTTACTTTCTTAGCTTGCTCTAAAAGAGCCTTTCTTTCAGAGGAAACAACGCACTGAACCAATCCTTCTCTGTCTCTGAGGTCGATAAAGATGAGATTCCCGATATCTCTCTGTCTGTGAATCCAGCCAAGAAGAGTCACTTCCTCGCCCGCATGCTCTGCTCGCAGCTCTCCACAATAAATCGTTCGCCGCCATTTTGATGAGTTTCCTTTCTTCATTTGTTCTATCCTTTTCTCCAGTCAAGAAGCTTTTTTAAGGTGCCTCCTGAATGCCCTTCAAGATTTCCTCACGTGTCTTTTCCTCCTGTACTCCGGTTGTCATGTTTTTCAATTGATATTTTCCTTTTCTCACCTCATCTTCACCCACAATCAAAACCCAGGTCGCTCCCAATTTATTCGCCCGACTCATCTGGTTCTTTAGACTTCGTTCTTTGAATTCTATCAAGCATTCCACCCCTTTACTCCGCAAAAACTGAACCAGCTCCATCCCCGCTTTTTTTGCCTCTTCTCCTAAATATGCTAAATAGAGAAATCCCCCTTCCATTCCTTTCGAAGGAACGACTGAGATAAGCCTCCCCATACCTATAGCAAATCCAATCCCACAGATATCAGGACCCCCAAATACCTTCATCATATCATCATATCTTCCGCCTCCGAGAATAGCGTCCTGGGCTCCAAGCTTTTTGGAGACAAATTCAAATGTTGTCTTTGTATAATAATCGATTCCTCTGACAAGGTGCGGCTCTACCTTGTAAGAAATCTTATAAAACTCGAGGTAAGCACAAAATTTGCGAAAATGCTCCTCACATTCCTGGCAGAGATATTTCGTAATTTCGGGAAAGCCCTGGGCAATTTCTTTACAAGTTTCAACTTTACAGTCAAAAATCCGCAGGGGATTAATCGTAATCTTTCTCTGGCAGTCAGGACACAGTGAATCTCTTGCTTTCTCGGCCTCGACTCTTAGCTCCCTGAGATAGGAAGGTCGGCAAATCTTACAGCCAACTGAATTAACCAGGATTTCGATCTTAGTGACATGGAGCTCTTTACAAAGGAAATTCGCCATCTCAACGATCTCCGCATCGACGGCAGGATCCATCTCTCCAAACACCTCGATGTCTCCCTGGTCAAACTGCCGATAACGCCCCTTCTGAGGTTTATCATAACGGAACATCGGACCAATGTAGTAAAACCGCAGCGGCTCAGGCTTAAGATAGAGCCTGTGTTCGATAATAGAACGCACAACAGACGGGGTGTATTCAGGGCGGAGGGTTAAAGAACGCCCCGCCTTGTCTCGGAAAGTATACATCTCCTTAATAACTATATCCGACGTCTGGCCTGTGCCTTTTTCGAAGAGCTCTGTGGCCTCAAAGATCGGGGTTCTTATTTCCCTGTAGCCGTAGAGCTCGAAGACTCTTCTGGCAACTGCCTCCACTCTCTGCCACTTCCTCGCCTCTTGAGGAAGGATATCTTTTGTCCCCTTTATGGCTGAAATTTTTCCTCTCATTTTTCGATAAAGACTCCAATATTTCTGAATTTTCTGTGTCTCTCTTCAAGTCTCTCTTCAGGCGACTTTTGTTCCAGCTTTTTGAGGGTAAGGTTTAATTGCTGGTCAACATTCTTAAATGTCTGCTCAGAGTCTATATGTGCACATCCAGGAGGCTCGGGGATAATTTTATCTATGATTCCTAAATCCAGCAAATCCTGGGCTCGAATCTTTAGATTCTTGGCTGCATTTTTCACAGCTTGCTGATCCTTCCAGAGAATCGCCGCACATCCTTCAGGGGATATGACTGAATAGAAGGAATACTCAAGCATTAAGATTCGATCGCCCACGCCTATGGCGAGCGCTCCTCCGCTGCCTCCTTCACCGATAACAACATTGACAACAGGAATCTTGAGCTTTGATATCTCTTTCAGATTGCAGGCAATCGCTTCTGCTTGCCCTCTCTCCTCTGCTTCTATCCCAGGGTAAGCACCGGGCGTATCAATCAGCGTCACAACTGGAAAGCCAAATTTCTCAGCCAGTTTCATAACCCTCAAAGCTTTTCGATAACCCTCAGGATTGGGCTGTCCGAAATTATGATCTATCCTCTCCTTTGTCGTTCGTCCCTTTTGATGTCCGATAAAGGCGACCGTGTGCTCCCTATAGAAGCCAAAACCGGCAATAATAGCAGGATCATCTCCAGCACGGCGATCTCCATGGAATTCTATAAAATCCTCAGTTAGATATCTGATGTAATCCAGAGTATACGGCCGGCGGGGATGACGGGCAATCTGGACGATATGAAAAGGAGTGAGATTCGGACTGATCCCAGTCCATTCCTTCTCAATCTGACTCTTGAGCTCGGCGATCTTCTCTTTTTTCCCTTCTTCCTCGCTTTCCTGGAGTTCTTCTATCTTCTCCCTAAGTTCAACAATGTTTTTCTCTAATTGATAAAAGTCTTTTTCTTCAGCCATTGTTCAAGAGTTGAAAATCCGTTGATTTTACTCGTCTATTCTATAGAGTTACACAAAATATTGTCAAGATAATGTCCTTTCCAAAAAGGGGACGGTCAATCTCTGGGAAGGAATATGAATAGATCGAAAACCTATTAAACACCCCTTTTATTCTTCTTTATTCTACGATAACGGCGGTGCCGTATGCCAATATTTCAGACGCACTCTGCATGATCATCGAAGTCGTAAAACGAACATTGATTATGGCATTGGCTCCAAGGCTCTCTGCTTCCTCTACCATACGGTCAATAGCTTGTTCACGAGCCTCAGCCATCATCTTCGTGTAATCCGTGATCTCGCCTCCCACGATATTCCTGAGAAAAGCCATAATATCCCGTCCCAGGTGTCGGGCTCGAATGGTATTTCCCCGAACAAGACCTAAGTTCTTTTTAATTGTCTTTCCTAGAACAAAATCTGTTGTCACAATAATCATTTCTCAACCTCCTTGTACCTTTCCCTTTTGCGGACAAAAAACTGCTCCCTTATTAAGGAAAAAAGCAAGACGACAACTCCTGCCATTAAGGTCAGAATCCCAACCTTTAAAAGAAGCGAGGTGGAAGGATCCTGGATAATTCCCTCTACCATTTTATAACCGCCAAAAAAGATAAGAATCATAGCACCGAAGGAGAGTAAAATCCACCCGATTCTTCTTTCCAGACGGTTATAGATTGAAGCCCAATAAATCTGCCATACTTCTCTTGGGGGTTTTTTAAGTTCCATCTTATTCATGACCTCCTCGAATTTTCCCATTTCTTCAAATTCTCTTCGGCATTCTGAGCATTCCTTGAGATGTTCCTCGATTTGCTTTTTCTTCTCTTCATTCAGTTCTTTATCGTGGTATGAAGAAATGAGTTCTTTTATCTTTTGATGCTCCATAATAATCTCCCTCTCAAGCCTTTACTCAAACCCTAAATATTTCGCTACGATACCCTTAAGCCTTTTTTTGGCGTAATAGAGTGAGGACATCACTGTTCCTATGGGCTTGCCGACAATCTCGGAAATCTCCTGATAGGAGAGCTGACGAAAGTAGCGAAGAATAATGACTTCTCTCTGCTCAAAAGCAAGTTCCTCTATTCCCTTCCAGAGCACTCTCTTCATTTCTTCGTCTTCTTTTTTTTCATCAAGAACCTGAATCCCATCAAGGGGAACCTCTTTCATACGGCTTGTTCGCTTGAGGTGGTCGATACAAAGGTTTTTCATGAGTTGGTAGAACCAGGGAAAGAAACGCCTTTCTGCGTTAAAGCTCTTTATCCTTCGAAAGGCCCTTATAAAAGCCTCCTGATGATTGTGGACAAGACCCAAGGCAATATAATAGGCCGTCTTCATATAACGGCTTACAATCTCCTGATAGGCTTCTCTATTTCCCTTTTTTACAAGCTCTAGTATTTCTCTTTCTGAACGGACTCTTTCTTTTTTCATCGGGAACTCGATGTTCTGAAAAACCAATTCTCTCTCCACTGCGGTCTCCTCCGGCATCTTATATCATCTACATCTTGATATACTGTCTTTGCACTCTTTTTATTCATGTTTCCTAACCTGGATAATTCAGGCTAAACGTTCTTTGGCGGACAACTTCATAAAAGAAAATCGAAGCTGCAGCCGCAACATTGAGGGAAGTGATATTACCAAAAAGGGGTATGGAAAGAACTCTATCACATTTCTTCTTTATGAGGGGGCGCAGTCCTTTCCCTTCAGAGCCCAGGACCAAACCTATAGGGAGCTTATAGTCAAATTCATACCAATATTCTTTCCTGCCACCCTCAGCTCCCACAAGCCACACGTCCCTCTTTTTCAGATCATCCATCGTCCTCGCCAAATTTTTTACTCTGGCTATTTCTACATGTTCCAGGGCACCCGCTGACACAGTGGACACGGCTCTCGTCAGCCCAACAGACCTCCTTTCTGGAATAAGAATCCCGTCCACTCCTGCTCCTTCAGCACTTCGGATGATCGCACCCAGATTCTGTGGGTCTTCTATACCATCCAGTAGGACAAGGAAGGGAAGCTTTGAAGAACCCAGTATGGACTCAAGCGAAGAGAATTCTTTCGAAGACAGAAGCGCGATGACGCCTTGATGGCTTTTGTCCATATGGTCGAGCGTTCTCCTGGGAACGAAAAGAAGAGGAATATCGCTGGCATTGGCAAGGTTGATGATTTCTAGGATCTTTCTCTTTTTTGTGTCCTTTTGTATAAATATTTTATTTACACGGAGCGGGGAAGATTTTATTACCTCGATAATGGAGTTTAAGCGGCTTGCTTTTTCCAATTTCTGATTTATCTATGTCTTCTTCAGAGATTTCTCGATTCTGGCCCAGGTATCGCGAAGAGATGTCGTGCGATTGAATACGAGTGAGTCAGGAGAAGAATCGAAATCGACACAGAAATAGCCCTGTCTCAGGAATTGGTAACGGCTCCCTGGTTTTGCCTCTTTGAGACCTGGCTCAGCCCGGCAAGAGGTCAATATCTCCAGAGATTTGGGATTCAAATAGGTTTTGAAATCCTCACCCTCCTCTACATCTCCAGGGTCCTGTTTTGTGAACAGATGATCATAAAGGCGGACCTCAGCCTCGAGCGAATGCGGGGCTGAAACCCAGTGCAATGTTCCTTTTACCATGCGCCCATCTTTTGACCAGCCTCCCCGTGTCTCCGGATCATATGTGCAGCGCAATTCTACGACTTCACCTGTTTTCTCATCCTTCACAACATCCACGCATTTAACATAATAAGCGTGTTTCAGTCTCACTTCGCGGCCCGGAGCCAAACGGAACCACTTTTTCGGTGGGTCCTCGCGGAAATCTTCTCGTTCAACATAAAGCACACGGGAGAAGGGAACCTTCCGTGATCCCCCGCCAGGATCCTCGGGATTATTCTCGGCATCCAATTCCTCCACTTTATCGTCGGGATAGTTTTCAATGACAAGACGTAAAGGACGCAACACGACCATCACACGTTGAGCTCTTTTATTCAAGTCTTCCCTGAGACAGTGCTCGAGAAGAGCGATATCAACCGTGCTTTCTCTCTTTGCCACTCCAATTCGTTCACAGAAATTTCGGATGGACTCAGGTGTGTAGCCACGTCTCCGCAGACCCGATATTGTCGGCATCCGCGGGTCGTCCCATCCCGCCACAATTCCTCCCTCTGCCAATTGCAGAAGCTTTCGCTTGCTCATTATGGTGTAACTGAGGTTAAGGCGGGCAAACTCAATCTGCTGGGAGTGAAAGATGCCCAGTTGGTCTATAAACCAGTCGTACAACGGTCGATGGCCTTCAAATTCTAGCGTACAAATAGAATGGGTGATCCCTTCGAGAGAATCCGACTGGCCGTGGGCCCAATCGTATGTCGCATAAATACACCATTCGTCTCCAGTCCTGTGATGTGTGGCCCTTAAGATGCGATACATAACCGGGTCTCGCATGTTCATATTTCCATGGGCCATATCTATTTTTGCACGAAGGACTCGTGAACCATCTGGGAATTCGCCAGCCTTCATGCGTTCAAAAAGATCCCGGTTCTCCTCCACGGATCGCTCACGATAAGGACTATTCTTACCAGGCTCTGTCAGGGTCCCTCGATATTCTCTGATCTCGCCCGCACTCAAATCACAGACATAGGCTTTCCCGGCCTTGATTAACTGGATAGCATACTCATAGAGTTGCTCAAAGTAGTCAGATGCATAGAACTCCCGATCTTCCCAATCAAATCCCAGCCACTGGATATCCTCCTTAATCGATTTTACATACTCAACTTCCTCTTTTGTGGGATTAGTATCATCGAATCTTAGATTGCAGAGACCTCCGTACTCAGCGGCGAGGCCAAAATTAAGGCAGATGGATTTTGCGTGCCCGATATGAAGATAGCCATTAGGCTCGGGTGGAAACCGGGTATGAACTCGGCCCTCGTTTTTATTCTCCTTCAAGTCTTTCTCGATAATTTCTCGGATAAAATTGGCGGGAGGTATCACATCTGGAATCGCTGTTTTCTTTGTCTTTTCTCCCTTATTTCCTTTTGGCATCTCATCTCTCATCCCTTTCCCTCCCTATATTTATACAATCGGATTCACTCCAAAAGACTCGATACTTCAGACACCCGCTGCGCGCAATTCTTCACAGGCACAGGAAATTCGAGCCTTGCTCCTTTCTCGACCAAAGGAATGAATTTATCCAGGTCCAAACCCGAGCCCTTAGCTGTAAGAGCAATCCGGAGTGGATGGTAAAGATCCCTGCCTCTGCAGCCGGTTTTCTTCTCGATGTCTTTTGCCAAGGAAGCAAATTTCACATAATCAAACTCTTCGATCTCGGAAATCCTCTCGCTGAAAAGCCGGATAACTCTCGAAGCACATTCCGTTTTTAATTCGCTTTTGACTTCCTCCTCCATCTCTGCGGGAGAGAATTTAAAAATCTCTCGAACCTTCTCAGGAAATTCAGAAAAGCGGTCGATGCGTTCGATCAAAACCTCAGCTGCTTTTTCAAGCCATTCCCAGTGAGCCTCGGTCATCTGGTCGGGAAAAAGCCTGGCTTCTTTCAAAAAAGGATAGGCAAGCTCTGCTTTTTCGCGAGAAGAAAGGCGCTTCATATGCTGGCGATTGACCCATGTGAGTTTATCATAGTCAAAAATGCCTGAGTGGCGGCTGACTTTCTCCAGATCAAAAAGTTCAGCCAGTTCGTTCCGTGTCAAGACTTCTTTTCCTTCTGGGGGAGCCCATCCTAACAGGGCCAGATAATTGAAAAGGGCAGAGGAAAGAATCCCCTGTTTTTCAAACTGGTCGACTGAGGTAGCTCCATGACGCTTGCTCAAGCGAGC
>Ga0114920_10001739_pt1 | contig 10158 bp, 9 predicted proteins | sample ChitaG_FD_88683 | JGI IMG/M metagenome (GOLD analysis project Ga0114920, IMG submission 88683) | Deep subsurface microbial communities from South Pacific Ocean to uncover new lineages of life (NeLLi) - Chile_00310 metaG | ecosystem: Environmental > Aquatic > Marine > Oceanic > Sediment ...
TAATGATAAGTGGGAGTTTAACCCCGTCCAAAAAATCTTAATTTGCATACCCGCCAAACTTGAAAAAGAAATACGATTTTCCAATCGCCATAGACTGGGAATATTTGTTCGAAAAATATCCAAATGAGAAACTTGTTTCAAAATTTGGAAAGACAACTACTAAAAGATTCCAGATATTGGAAAAATTGTTGAAGGAGAATGGGTATGAATTTGTCCTATTTTTCGTAAAAGGAACGGACGTATTGCAGCATCACCTCTGGAACGAAAAAGAGCTAATATTAGACTACTACAAAACGGTCGATAACAACATCCACCATTTGATGGAGAAGTTTGAATTTCGTGATGTGATAATATTTTCTGATCACGGGTTTGGTGCATGGCCTCAGTATTGCTTTCATGGGAATGCATGCTCAGGAAGGAAGGATACCTAAAGCTAAAAGGCGGCGCTTTGACAGCATGGGTCTATGATATTACTAGGAAATTGATCCAGCCGACTTTATTACCAAAATCAGGATGTTCATGCTTAAACGATCAGCCCCTGCGGAGAAAGGGGTTGCGCCAAGGCTAGTGCCAGGTATGGACTGGGGTAGGAGCAAGGCCTACGAGAGCGGGTCATGGGGGATAACGATAATTAGAGAAAATTTGAAAAAGGGCGAGTACGAGAAGTTGAGAAGCGAACTAATCAACAAGCTCCAGAAACTCAAATACAAGGGCGAATTCGTGATGCGGGAGGTAAAGAGAAAGGAGGAAGTTTTCAAGGGCGAATTTTTAGACCTGATTCCAGACATCGTCTTCACCCCAAACAAGGGCTTTAGCGCCACATCGTTTCCCAGCGGTAAGACATTTAAGAAAGCTGAAAGAAAGAAAAACTTACAAGGAGATCACTTTGCATGCAGAGAAGGCGTTTTCATTGCATATGGTTCAGACATAAAAGCGGGTGGAGAGGTAAAGGAGGCAGAGCTAGTATATATCGCTCCTCTGGTCTTGCACATGCTCAAGGTCCCCATTCCACCAGACATGGACGGAAAAGTGCTAAAAGAAATATTCAAAAAGGAGTCTGAACTTGCTAAACGAAAAGTGAAGTATCAATCCGAGAAAGGACGTGGGACTGAAATGGAAAAGTTGTTGATCAAACGCAAAATAAAAGGGTTAAGGATATGACAGAAAGTATTTACCAAATTATCGAAAAGTTGCCGGAGAGAAAAGTGGACTCCCGGAAGTTCAACGAAATTTTCCAAGTAGACGGGATACCTCTTTGGTATTTTCTAAAGCCCCTCATGAAGACGCCTTACATACCAAAACCGTTCAGAAATTTGGCGGAAATAGAGAGGGGCGTTAAAGAGGACAAAACTCTGCCCGCATCGGAGAGTTTGAAGCTCTCTCTTTTGAGAAAAGCTCTGGCGGCAAATGAGAAAATTAAATTCTGGATTACTAGGGCAAAACAAAAGAAAACAGAGAGAATCGGCAAGGTGAACGTTATGTTTTTGACCTACACCAATCAAATCTTTGAAACAAAAAAAGGGTCGGAATTCCTTGGATTTGGGGATGTTGTAAACGATCTGAAAAAACGTGGTGTGAAACTTTTAGTTCTAGTTTGTGATCCACTTTCCAAAAACTCGCTGTTCGAATTAAAGAAATTCGATAACCCGCTCTATGCACATATAGATTCGGAGACAATCAGGGAAAGCGAAAGGGTATCACGAGAATTAGTTAAGGAATGGAAGAAAGTCGATAAAAAAACGCTATTCACCTTTCAAGGAGAAAACTACTGGAAATTTTTTAAAAATGAAATGAATTTTTTGTTTTCGCGCGAGATCTTAGCTACACTAATAAAATATTACCTAACTTTCAAGAAGATATTTAAAAGGCACAATTTAGAACTGATTTATCTCACCGGCATCATCGGGATTTACGAATCGGCTATATTTGGGGCAGCGTGTAAGCTGAATAAAAAAATTGTTTATTCTCCACATGGGTACGGCAGTTACGCGGCCCCGCTGTTTATAAGGGAAGAGTTCTACAAAAATTTTCTCTTCGCCACATCCGGGGTAGAGGAGAAAAGAAAACTGCTCAAATTAGGGATAAAACCCGAAAGCATTTTTATGACAGGAAACCCCTTTTTTGATAAAATAGCTGCATATAGGGGAAAAAGAATTGGGGGTATAAAAAAGAAGACACTAACCCTGTTGACTCAGCCCCTCATTGAGGATAAGTATACGGACGAGAAGGAATATTTCCATTACATTCGAAAATTCCTGATTCAAATTAATAATGTGAAAAACGTGGCAAAGATCGTAGTCAAGTTGCACCCTAGGGAAAGGTACAAATTACGATATGAGTCTATCGTTAAATCGCTTGGGTTAAAAAATGTTAGAGTCACGCACGAACCTGGAAAAGAGGCTTTGTACTCAATATTGAGCGACTCGGATTTACTGATAAGTTTCGGATCTACTACGGATATCGAGGGCCTGATGTTAGGCAAAAACGTGGTTGTCATAGATGGATTAAAAAAAGGCCTTACACCCGAATTGCTGAAGAAAGATAGATACAGGAAAGTGACGACAACGATCGATAAAGACGATGACTTAACCAGCACAATTACAAAAGTTCTAAATCCCAAAATACTAAAGAAACTAAACCAGAAACGAGAAAAATACTTGATGAAATCCTTCTTTAAAATAGATGGAAGAGCGTACCAAAGGGTAGCTGATTTAATTTATAAATATTCAAAATCTAAGAAAATAATATGTAGGTAGATAAAAAATGAAGAACGATAAATACATAAAAATAAACCCCACCTATCGTGAAATAAAAAAATCAAAAAAACTGATTGAGTGGGAAAAAGAGTACCCTCCCAAATATTGGGAGTACCGCAGGAAATGGAATGAAAATCCGAAAAAGCAGATCGTCGGCGATTTTCCGATTCACCTAGATGCTGAAAGCACTCGCAAATGTAACTTAAGATGCCCAATGTGCCCTCGGACGATCAAATTGGAACGGGGCGAACCATTAGAAGAAGACGATATGGATTTTAGGTTGTATAAAAAAATAATCGACGAGGGAAGTGAAAATGGGCTGCGTTCTGTTAAATTAAGCTACTTGGGTGAACCGTTGTTGTGCAAAGATCTCCCAAAAATGGTGAAGTATGCCAAGGAAAAGGGGATAATCGATGTGATGCTCAACACGAACGGAGTTCCTTTAACCGAGGGGATGTCTGAAAAACTAATCGAAGCGGGCTTGGATAAATTATTTATCTCCTTTGATTCCCCCATAAAAGAAAGATACGAGTCGATTCGCGTTGGCGCAAAATTTGAACAAGTAATAGAGAACATGAAAACGCTCGTGAGAATGAGAGACGAACAAGGGCTTAGAACTCCCGTTACTAGGGTAAGCATGGTAAAAATGAAGGAAAATGCACATGAAATTCCAGAATATGTAAAGCTGTGGGAACCCATCGTTGAAATTGTCGCCATGGTTGATTACGTGAACCCGCAAGGAAAAGACTTGAAAGATAGATCAGCCATTCAACTAAAAAGCCACCCCACTTTCGTGTGCTCCCAGCTCTATCAGCGCATATTTGTCCACTACAATGGAAAGATCGGGTTGTGTTGTACAGACTACGACGCGGAAATGGGGCTTGGAAACGCATGGACCAATAGCATCAAAGAAGTGTGGACAGGCAAGAAAATGCAAGAAATCAGAGAATTGCACAACAGCGGGAAATGGCGCGAAGTTCCGTTATGCGCGAAGTGCCATCTGCCCTATGTTTAAGTTAGTAATCCGTTCTTTAAATTAGGGATAAAGGTGTTGAAGGATAAAAGAGTCTTGGCAATAATACCTGCACGGGGCGGGTCAAAGACAGTCCCCAAGAAAAACATACGGCCACTCGCGGGAAAACCATTAATCGCTTACACAATCGAAGAGGCACTCAAGTCGAGATATGTTGATAGAGTTATCGTTTCCACAGATGATAGGGAAATAGCGAGAATAGCCAAAAGATATGGGGCAGAGGTCCCGTTCTTAAGGCCCAAGAGTTTAGCAAGGGATACCTCGCCATCTTTGCTTGTGATCTTGCACACCTTGCGCTACCTTAGAAAAAAAGAGAGCTATTCTCCAAACATCGTGGTTTTTCTACAGCCCACATCGCCGTTTCGAACAGCTAAATACATAGATGCGGCGGTTGAAAAAATAAAAGATACAGATGCGGTTGTTGGGATATGTGAAGTAAAACAACATCCTTATTTCATGATGCGCGAAAGAAGAGGACTCTTAGTGCCCTATTTGAAGATCCGAGATAGGCCCCTTAGAAGACAGGATGTGCCTAAACTCCACATATCCAACGCTTCGTTATACGTAACGAAAAGAGATTATTATGACAAAGTAAAAAAAACGGACCCAGTAGCCCCTGTGTTTACCGGTAAAGTTAAAGGGGTAATAATGGATGAAATAAGCTCTATTGACATAGATACTTCATTGGATTTTTCGTTTGCTGAATCGCTCATGAAAAGCGGGGTAGGTAACAGGTTGAAGGATATCAAAATAGGCAATAAAAAAATTGGTGGGGCCCAGCCTACTTTCGTGATAGCAGAAATGGCATGCGGCCACGAGGGGAAAGTTGACCTAGCGAAAAAACTGATAAAAATCGCAGCTGATGTAAAAGCTGACGCGATAAAGTTTCACATCATTTCTCCTGATGATTACATTGTGCCCTCTCACGAGGTCTATAAACTAACCAAAAAAATTGAGCTGAGTAAGAAAGAATGGGAGAAATTTTTCAACTACGCTAGAAAATTTGGGCTTTTGATAATAGCCATGCCAAATGATATTCCAAGCGCCCGGTTGGCAAGAAAGAACCGCGCAGATGGGTATTACATTCATTCGGCCAATCTACCAGATAGACCGCTGATCGAAGAGATAGCTAAAGCTGGTAAACCTGTTTTTGTAGGTACTGGCGCGTCAACTCTCGGAGAAATAAACAACGCGTTGAAAATAATCAATTCGCAGGGAAACACGGACATAGTCCTCATGCATGGTTACCAAGCATATCCAACTAAAATCGAAGACAATCACCTCAGATTTTTAGAATTCCTGAAGCAGATGTTCCAAACTCATGTTGGGTTTTGTGATCATACCGATGGCGAATCGGAACTCTGCGGAGTAATCCCGTTGTTAGCTATCCCATATGGTGCGGTGGCATTGGAAAAACACTTCACCATGGACCGAAAGCTTAAACTAATTGACTATCAGTCCGCCATGGATCCTGATGAACTTGAAAGATTTATAAAAAATCTTAGGTCGATAGAGAAAGTGTTCGGATCGTCTGCTCCCCACAAATTATCTAAAGCTGAATTGAAGTACAGAAAACTCGTTAAAAAAAATATAGTTGCAAATGAGGACATCAAAAAAGGTCAAAAAATAACTGAAGAGATGATTGCGTTTAAAAGATCGGAACCCGGAATTTCGCCCTTGGATGCTAACAAGGTGGTTAGAAAAACTGCAAAAGTGAACATCAAGAAAAATGAAAACATCGAGTGGAGGATGTTAGAGTGAGGACGGCGGTAACAGTGACAGTGAGGATGAAATCAGAGCGGCTTCCACAAAAAGCCATGAAACTTTTAGAAGGAAAATCGTTAATCGAGCATCTGATCGAGAGATTAAAAATGACAAAATTGCCTGATGAAATAATCCTATGTACTTCTACTAATCCTCAAGATGATGTGCTAGTGAAAGTTGCCAAAAAAAACGACATTGAAGCGTTTAGGGGTGATGAAACTGATGTTTTAGATCGATTGTTAAAAGCTGCAAAAAAATACAATGTGGACTTTATTGTGAGCACAACTGGAGATAACCCTTTCACTGAGCCCCGCTATGTGGACAAATTGATTGAGAAGTTTAGAAAAACGAATGCAGACTACATAACATGCTTTGGCTTGCCTTTTGGTGCTTTTTCCTACGGTGTTAAAATCAAGGCATTAGAAACGGTGGCGAAGTTAAAAAAAGAAAAAGATACTGAAATCTGGGGAGTCTATTTTTCTCATTCCAAAATGTTTCATGTGGAAAAAGTAGAGGTTGAAGAAGAGCTTAGACATCCAGAGATTAGGCTTACGGTGGACACTCCCAAAGACTTTAGGTTCATTCAAGAGATTTTTAGAAAATTGTATAAACCTGGGAAAATCATCGAATTACGGGAGGTTATCAACTTATTAAAGAAATGCCCAGAACTATTAGAAATAAATAAAAACATAAAACAGAGAGAAACCCCTCTTGTAGATTTATCAAGATTTGACAAGTGAGTTGAATGAGAATTGGAATAAAAATAGCCAACAAGTGGATTGGTAATGAAAAACCTTGTTTTGTGATAGCGGAAGCAGGAGTGAATCACAATGGCAGCTTTCGGTTGGCTAAAAAAATGGTGGATGTCGCGAAAGATGCCGGTGTAGATGCGGTTAAATTTCAGGCTTTCACTGCCGAACAGGTGGTCACAAAAGCCGCGGAGAAAGCTCTATATCAAAAAAGGATGACAGGAGGGGGTAGCCAGTACGAAATGTTAAAAAAACTTGAGCTGACCGAAGACGAATTCAGCAAACTTGCTGCCCACGCCAAAAGAAAAAATATCATTTTTCTGGCATCCGCATTTGACAAAAGAAGTGTTGACATGCTTGAGGGGCTAAAAGTACCAGCGTTCAAGATCCCCTCGGGTGAGATAACCAATTTCCTTTTGCTTAAACACATAGCAAGAAAAAGAAGACCGATAATTCTCTCAACTGGCATGTCAACCTTGGGGGAAATAGCAGAGGCTTTGGAAATAATTAAAGGAGAGGGGGCCAACGAGATTATTTTGCTCCATTGTGTGAGTGACTATCCAGCGAAGGCAGAAGACATGAACCTTAAAGCTATAGACACTTTAAAACACGCGTTTGGACTCCAGTTGGGCTCTCCGATCACACACTTGGCATCACCGTTCCGATCGCGGCGGTAGCTTTGGGGGCGGCAGTCATCGAAAAACACTTCACTTTGGATAAAAAGCTACCTGGACCAGATCACAAAGCCTCCCTAGAACCAAAGGAGCTGGGGGAGATGGTAGCACGCATCAGGGAGGTTGAAAAAGCGCTTGGAACCGGGATAAAGAGGCCGACAAAAAGAGAGGATGCTATAAAGAAGGCCGTGAGGAGAAGCATAGTCGCTAGGATGGACATACCCCAGGGTACTGTGATCACTGAGGAGATGTTGGACGCCAAGAGACCTGGCACCGGGATCGAGCCAAAAAACATGGGTAAAATTGTTGGAAAAAAAGCGAAGAAAAACATAAAATCAGATGAATTGATCACCTTTGAAAAAGTGGGATGAGATGAAAAAAATCGCGGTTGTGACGGGCACGAGGGCAGAATATGGAATACTTAAACCGGTATTGAAGGCGGTAAAATCACACCCCAAGTTGGGTCTCTCACTGATAGCAACGGGAATGCATCTTTCAAAAGAGTTCGGATACACAATTAAAGAAATAGAAAAGGATGGGTTCAAGATCGACGCAAAACTTGACATTTTGCACAGAGAGGACACGGGAGAGGCCATGACAAGATCCATGGGGAAGTGTTTGGTGGCAATGGCTGATGTATTGGGCAGAATAAAACCAGATATCTTACTTCTTTTGGGGGATCGAAGCGAGATGCTCGCTGGTGCAATCGCTGCATCTTACATGAACATCGCAATAGCCCACATAGATGGGGGGGCGGTTTCCGGCAGTGTAGACGATTCAATCAGACACGCCATTACCAAGCTAGCACACATTCATTTTCCGACTACAAAGGGGAGCGCAACCAGGATTATTAAGATGGGCGAAGACCCCTCCAGAATTTTCATCGTTGGTGCACCGGCTCTAGACACAATCTTGAATGAAAAATTATTCAAGCCAGCTGAGTTATCCAAAAAATATGGTTTAGACTTATCGAAGCCAATTTTGCTTGTATTACAACATCCGGTGGTGACAAAAGCCAATGCGGCAGCAGATCAAATTAGAAAAACGTTAGATGTGATTGTAAAGTTGGAACATCAGAGCATTTTGATATATCCAAACGCAGATGCCGGCGGCAGAAGGATGATAAAGGCCATCAAGAGATACGAGAAATACCCATTCATCAAATCTTTTAAAAGCCTCCCCTACATCGACTACTTAAGCTTGATGGGGGTGGCCAGCGTCATGGTTGGGAACTCAAGTAGCGGGATCGTTGAGACGCCTTCATTCCATTTACCCGTAGTAAATATTGGTAGCAGACAAGAAGGGCGAGAGAGGTCTACAAATGTGATTGATGTCGGGTACAAAAGGAAAGAAATAGCAAAAGCCATAAGAAAGGCACTCTATGATAAAAACTTCAGAGAAAGAGTTAGGAGATGTAAAAACCCGTATGGCGATGGAAAAACGGGCCCACGTATTGCAAGAATATTGGCAAAAACAAAAATCGATTCCAAGTTGTTACAGAAAAAATTAACTTATTAAGGGTACGATTATGAGAACAATAAATTTTTTGAGATTCAATGACCTTTATAAAAAAATCCCTCTTCAAGAATTTCATATCCATACAAATATTACCGATGGAAAATCAACGATGGAAGAATACATAGAATCAGCAGTTCAGAAAAAGTTAGAAGAAATAGCATTTACTGAACACATACGTAAAGATAGCACTTGGTTTGATTCATTTGTAAGTAAAGTAGAAACTTTGAGAGAGAGACATAATCTCAAAATATATTATGGCATAGAAGCAAAAGCGATAGATTTTGAGGGACACATTGATGCAACATCACATATGATAAAAGAGTCGGAAATTATTTTGGGTGCAGTTCATAGATATCCTGACAAAGAAAAAGGGTTTGTGGATTTGAAAACAATAACGGAAGAGGAAGCAGCAAAAATAGAATTTAGGTTAGCATCGAGTTTGTTGAAATATGGGAAAATTGATGTTTTAACACATCCGGGGGGATTTTTTGGGATGCGGTTTTTTTCAAGTTTTCCAGAAAATTATCTGAAAAAATTATTCCGAGAATCTATCAAGAGAAGAATAGCTGTGGAGTTTAACAGTAAATATATAAAAAATATTAGCATGTATTTTAAGGCATTTAGAGAAACAAATCCATTTATTTCCTTGGGCTCAGATGTACATAATGCTGAGGAGTTAGGAAATAGCGTGAATCTTATCAAAAAAGTATTAAAAATGAACGGCGGGGGAAAATGAAAATAAATGTTTTAGTTACTGCAACAGGTGGCGCGATAGGACAGGGAATAATAAAATCAATAAAGCTCTCTAAGTTAGACTGTCGCATTATAGCAACTGATGCACAACCATTCGCAGCGGGGTTATATCGGGGCAATGTGGGGTACATCGTCCCGTTAGCTAAATCACCAGACTTCATAGGTAGGATAATGGAAATCTGCAATAGGGAAAATATTCACGCAATTTGTATCGGAACAGATCTTGAGCTTATGGCATTCGCCGAAAATAAAAAAAGGATAGAAAAAGAAACAAACGCCAAAGTTATTGTGAGTCCTCCAGAAGTGATTAAAATTGCAGATGATAAATGGGAAACATATCGTTTTCTTAAAAGACATGGTTTACCCACCCCCAGCTCTGTTTTGCCGGAAGGGAAAAACGAGATAATAAGGGAAGGATTTCCTTTGGTAATAAAACCGAGAGTAGGCACTTCTTCTAAAGAGACATACGTAGTTAAAAATCTAAAAGAATTAAATAAATATTTGCTCCATGTTACTAATCCCATCATTCAAAAATATTTGCCCCAAGAAGAAAAAGAATACACGTCAACAACTTTAACTTTTGATAAAAAATGTTATGGGGTCCTATCGATGAATAGAACAATGAGATTTGGCGGGCACACGACCAAAGCAATAATCGATGATTTTCCAGAATTTAACAAAGTAATAAAGAAAGTTGCAGAAGTGCTAAACCCTTTTGGGCCATGTAACTTTCAGTGGAGGTTAACAGAAAAAGGTCCAACAATCTTCGAAATTAATTGTAGGTTTTCTGGGACAACGCCTCTTTGTGCAGAAGTAGGGTTCAATACCGTAGACGCGGCGCTAAGACACGTTGTGTTTAAAGAAAAAATAAAGCCCCTTAAACCACATAAAAAGGGGATTATTCTAAGATA